>Ga0209589_1000174_pt1 | contig 73370 bp, 24 predicted proteins | sample CowpeawhiteBW_FD_187525 | JGI IMG/M metagenome (GOLD analysis project Ga0209589, IMG submission 187525) | Root nodule microbial communities of legume samples collected from California USA - Cow pea white BW (SPAdes) (version 2) | ecosystem: Host-associated > Plants > Roots > Nodule | place: USA... | reverse complement strand
TAGGAAGTGTATTGAATTTTTGGTGTGTCTTAAAGCCTTACATAGAGTCTCTTATATAGTAAAATAGAGAACCACATCTCATTATTCTAAGCAATGTGGGACTAAATCAAGCACCATAATTCTAACAATACCTATGAGTGATTATTTCACAAAGACAATTATTGTAGAAACCATAAGAAAAAGAATTAGGTTTAAATTGGTTAGGAGAAATAATAATTAAAGTTAAACACAAAACAATATGGGTTTCAATTTTTCTTTTTAAATTAAGAAAACAAGCACAACAAAATTAAGATTAATGAATTAACAAAAGAAGGTGTTTGTTTTCTTCGTACCTGTTTCCAATGATATGTTGACAACACATCACATACACCAAAATATTTTTGAATTGAATTTCATTCAATTTTATCTATGATTGCAAAGGGTATCCATTCAATTTAGTTTATTTTATCTATCATATTTGATAATTCATTTAAATATATTTTTTTAGGAAATTAAACATTTAATCATAATTTAGAATCCTAATTATTTATGTAAGAAAAACTCAGCCCTACGAATGAAAAGTTCTAATACCATACATAACTTAAAAATGTCTTAAAGATCATACTACATTTAATGAAATTAAAATTAGATTATTTATTTATTAAAACTTTATATAATTTTTATTTTTTTCTAAGTTATATGTATAAATTAATTATAACTCGAATTCATTATTTTCATACTTTTCTCTTAGCCTTTATAAACAAACATGCCACGCTATATTTTAACTATAAAATTTAATTTCAATAAAAACAAATCATTTAAACAACCTCTTAACTCAAAACAGTATCTAAGTTTATATGTCCATTAAACATTATCTAATTTACACTAATATAAACTTAACTTCACAATACCTTCAAATAACTATTATCAAAAAAACCATCCGGAAACTTTACTTTAATAATTTAATTTTAAAATAAGAACAAAATATTTTACCATAATTAATTATCAAATGGTTGTTTTGTTTCAATACGTTTTCATTGTCGTAACTCATCTCAATCTTATATCTATTCAATAACCAGGAAGGCATGAATAACTTTTTAAGATAATTTCACAATTAAAATAAGATAAAATATATAATAAGATGATAAAAAAGGTTATGTAATAAAAATGAGAAATAATTTATATATACTGAATCGAGTTAGCTATTATAAATATAATAAATTTATTAAAAATAATTATCTTAAATTCAAATAAGCAGTAATTTATAATTATTAAACTTTTATAATTATCGTACTTTCTTATCTTCTTCAAATAAGTTAGCATTTTTGTCTCTCTTATCACTCTTACAAGTATTTCTAAAAACATATTGATTAAAAGTCTTACTTCAAAGTTGAATTACTAAATCGGTTTTTTATAAAATATTTTAGTAAGACTTAATTAAGTTTTAAATTTTCACAAATTTAGATATTCTTATTTAAGTCTTTATTATAAAAATATCTATTGAGTATTCACAAATTCTATATATTTTTAATTTGAGTCCTTACATTTTAATTTTAATTCACAAATTTTATGTTTTAAATACCATATTCATTAAATTAGTAAAACCATTTTGAAAAGAGTGAGGAAAGAATCAAACAAACCCTAATTTTCAATGCTTATAAAGATAATTTACTTAGACAAAATAGCAAAGGGTTTCAAATTTTCAAAGATGACTTGGTCATGGTTATGAAAATTTAGAACCCAGACCCACATGAGATCAAACAAGGATGAATTATTTGGACATAAGAATTGACCTTATCAGAAAAAAAAAAAAGAAAAAACAAATAAGGGCTCTTCTTTATTTGTGCCTAATTCCAATTTTTCTTAGTTAAATTTGAATGGGGACAAGAACATGGATGGTCCACTCCACCATCACATTAACACACATATCATTTTCTTTAATGATCATAAGAGAAAGAAAAAACTGAATAAACTTCTTTGTAACAACTACAAATGCTGCATAAGTTTTTAATTTAAATCTAAAATATGTAACTAAGATAAACACACTCATGAATTTTATCTTAGTCCAAAATATACCTTTGATGCAATAATATAATGATAATTTTACTGAACTGTGAATTTGATGGATGTGTCAAATTCGCGACAATTGCATAAACCACACGACAAGGTGTGATGTTTGAACTCAATCCATATAAAGAATTGATACTTATTTAAAATCAAAAATTTTAGACAATGTGTTTATGTAAGTTTATTTAACTTTTTCATTTTTTATGTGATATGAGATTTAGACTCAAACTTAAATTCTTAAATACTAAATATAAATACAAATATGTATTAGATTTTGTATAAGATCATTGATAACATACTTGTTTTTCATTTTTTTTGAAATGAAGAAATCTGGCAACACGTTAAAACCTTCTTAAGTGTTACTTTTATCTGAGATTGTTGGAAGTTTCACATCGACTAAAGATAAGACCAATTCACAATATATAAATGGGTACAATCCTTACAAGTCGATTTTGTGAGATTAAGTTAGGTTTAAAGCCCCGTTCGGATATCATACTAATTAGGAAACATACATGATCTTGGATTCAGAAGTTAAACTATGTACTGTTCTTGTACATGTACAAACCCAATGGAAGGGGAAAAAAACAACCATATGGTATCTGATAAGGACCATTGTTTCTAATCTAGTAGCACATTACAGAATTCACATTATTCTACTGTAAAAGCTAAAGCACTCAACCTAAAAGCCTTTCTGATAAATCCAAGATTCCTCACTCTGCATCCTCAGTTGCTTGTAGAAGTTCCCAATGAAGGCCTCAGCTTTTGCAAACAGCTCTTGCCCATTAACTCCTCCAATCTCCTCTTCTGCTTCATCTTCTTCATCCATGCCTTCTGCATCAGCTTCTATGAAGAAAAGGCTAGTAGGCATTGGAGGAGAGTTTTGCATCATGTTGCTCACAGAAACAACCCTTTCAGATGCACACTTTTCAGCTTGTTCTGAGACAGCATCAGAAACTATAGGGGTGGAATTGGAACCTTCTCTTTTCTCAGAACTTGCTTCTGATGGCTTTTTATCTTCCATAGGGCTAGAAAAAACTGAAAGGAGTCCAGCTTCTGCACAAAGTGCCATGATGAGAAAGTTTATGATGAAATACAGGTAGGTTGGTCTGAGTGAGGAAGGTAAATAGGGTGTGATGACAAGAAGAACAAGTAGAACACAGAGCACTAGAACTTGAGATTTCTTGAACTTGTTCATGGCTTTGGGAAATGAGAGCAAAAGGTGTCAAAGAGCAAGGAATGAGAATGGGGTTCTGAATGTGGATTTATAGAGGACATGAAAGTGATGAGTGAGGTAAATGAGGGGAAGAAGAGAGAGAGAAGGAGAAACCATGGAAATTGTGTATTTGATGTATACTACAAAGTCAACAAAAAAGTACTCATAAAATTTTGGATGCTGAAAATTCTAAGAAAATTCTCAGAGAGAAATATCATTGTCAGTTTACAAAAAGTTAACAGCAATGTAAAAAAGGTGAATTACTCAAGGGTCTTAACAATTTGTGAAAGTGCAGGATCTGTTCAAGAAATGCACTGTGTGGATAACACAAAGCCACAAATCAGTTAACACTTGGTCAGTCACAGTCATGAATGAAGTAAGAAACCAAAACAAAGAAAAACTCAATTTCCAATCTGTTTAACATTTAGTGAGACAACTACTACTTGCCAAATAGAAGTAGTTCTAAATCTCATGCTAAGTGTTTCTTTTAACTAAAAGTTGAAGACTTTAAATTCACTGGATTATTCATAAGAAGATACAATAAAAAATTGACATCACGTCAAATAAAAAATCTTAAAAACAATAAATTTATAAATCTTTATACAAAACTCAACTTTCTTATTTTGATCCAAATGTAAAATTTAGATTCACACTTGGTATCAGTATGTCTTATGCTTAACTTGAAACAAATTTTAATGTTCACTTAAAAGGGTAAAAGTTTATATTCATATGCAAACTAAAGTTAACATCATATAGAGTGAACATTAATCATTTTCGAAATTGAAGTAAATATTTAAAATGTAAACACCAATGTTTGAATGATTGAAAGAAGAGTATCTATCTAAATCTTATCTGTAACAATGTCAGATAGAAGCAAAGGCATGGCAGATAAGAATTTTGAGAGTGGCAAAATCACTTTTTCCCTTTGCTTTGTGATGGCAAAGGTTGTGATTAAGTCATTCATGTGCATGACCACATCAGAAAGAGATTATTAAGATTGAGAATTTGCCTTTGCCTCTAAAGTGTGACAAGGTGACGTTAGAGCCACTCTGATGAATGAGGTAAGTAGGGTCAAGAGAGAATGCAAAATTGCAAGAGACAAATAAATATCAAACACTCAAAGTTGGTAAAAGCATATCCCCAAATTTATGCAAACTTAGTTGTTCTTGATATCATTTTTAACGTGTTCTTGCACTGTTCGTGTTTGCTTAAAAACTGTTTTTGATTATTTTAAGAAACTATGGAACATGGTCCAGTGATGAAACACAGCATCTGACGTGTGAACGAATCGAAACAATGTTTTCTTTGGTTTACAGAACATCCACTTTAACTACCAAGTTTAAGTAGTTAAATAGTGGAGTTTTAGAAATTAATGAAAGTAGAATAGATTTGTTCATAGTTTTGAAGATGGTGAGAATCTTTGTAGCATTTGCGAAAAACGGCACTTTGAATTAGTGGGGTAGTGGTCCAAGGGTAAGTAAGAATTGGATTCTGTGTTGATGGGTGGAGTGTGGTACACGCTTCATTCACCCACAAGAACCCTAATTAAGAGGAACCACATCAAATTCTTGCATGTTTTAATTACGAGAAGGTTAATTATGTTGTGGTTGACGGTAAAAAATTAGATTAAATTATGATTTAAGAGTGAGATTTGTAGTAAAATAATTATTGAAAAAATATTGTTATATGTAATATTAATCGTCTCGTAGAAGAGACTAAATGAATAGAATCGTAATCAAATCGTAACACATAATATTCGATCCTCACACATTTTAATTTCAATATTTATATAAAATAGCTTGTAATTTTAAGAAAATTCTTCTATGTGGAAGTTAAACATCAAATTGGACCAATATAACTCTCACTTTAGTTTTTTCTTCAAAGAGTAATTTTTAATTAAATTTATTAAAAAAAAAATAAGATAGGCATTTATATTTAACATTTTAGTTTTCCCCAAACTATAACATTTTTTATTATAAACTAATAAGCATTGCCATCTAAGCTTTGCTCTTTTATTAATCATAACTTACTCACCTTTGCTTTTTTACCTTAAAAATAAACAATTTTAGTAAATAAATCCTCACCTTTCTTGTATTGTTCATAACAAAATGATGATTATTTTTCTTATTTTATTTAAAAAATCGTATTGACTAACATTTAAATAAAAGTTGTATTAAAATAAAGATGTGAATGTAACTTTATTAAAAATAAATAGAAGAGTTTATATCTTTTATTAAAAGCTTGAAAGAAAAATATCTTTCTAGAAGTTATAGAAAAAACATACGTCTATTTTGAATAAAAGTATAAAAAAAATTATTTGTTTCAAAACATAAAAAAAAAAGTATTTTAAAACTATAAAAAAAAGAGTTAATTTTATTTAATCTAATTTCATGACAGAGATACAATTTTTCCTAAAATTATACATCACTGCATTTGAATGATCAATGTATCAGAGTAATTCATTGATTATCAACCTGAAATAATTGGTAGGTAAAGTTACCCAACACTCAGCTTTTCATAATTTAAAAGTAAAAGTAAATTTACTCTCTTTATTTCCTTAATTCACTTTCATGTCATTTTAACCAAATTGTAAAACAAATAGTTTCTAGAAATCATATCAACAAGCACTTCATCTTAAATTTATACTCATAATAATCTTAATTTCTTAGATTTTTGTTTCTCAGCAAAAAAATAAAAATAAAATATATTCATTCTTTTATCATACGCAATAATTTTGTGGTGTGAAAGGAATAAATTCTACTGGGAATGGATATGGATTGCAGAGTTGATAATTACAAAAAGTAGTTTCAAAGATGACAAAAAGCTGTGTACACTAAAATGTTTTTCTTTTAATTAATTTGGTTTAACTTTTAACCATAAGTGCATATAACGATAATTTTTATTGTCCTAATCAAACCTAAAAACAATTTAAAAGGTTTCCGAGGTCGCTTTTACTTTTGTTCTTTTCTTTATGTTGGAACTCTTCAATTGGGCTCTTTACTTTTGTGTAACAAATTTGAGATTATGGACCCAAATTGGAATTGTTGGACGTTTCTTAGTGCAGCTTCATAATTTCTTCCTGCACCCTTATATATTTGAAAATTTTAATTTTACTTTCTTTTCATTTTAAATTCCGAGATACATAATAAAAAAAAGTTCTGAATTACATGTAAAATAAAAAATATATTTACATTATACAATTTTTTTTTCTATTTCGAATTATATAGTCTGAAATTTAAAATATCAAATTATATGATTTGAAGAAAAAAAAATGCAGGAACACAATATGGAATTGCAGGAAGTGTCCGATTAGCCATTTTTGTTGCAACTCATGTAAGGTCTAACTCAAAAGTTGTTTTCTTTCTACAGCCTATGATTTTATTCATGCACCTCCGTAAAATGTTGAAAAAGTTTAAAATGAAATTTTTAGATTGTAAAATTTGAAAAAATATTTCAGATTATAATTAAAAATATTTTTTTTTATTTGATAATATATTTCAGTTTTAAAGATTATGCATTCTAAAATATATTTTGAATTTTAAGTTATATAATCTATAATATTTTTTTGTATAATGAAATGTATAATATATTTTTAAATTTTTAAATTCTAAATTTAAAAATATAATTTAGATTATGTAATTTGTAATTTATTTTCGGATGATATAACTGATAATATTTCTTATCTCATAGGTAATTTGAATCTTTCCTGCAAATATGAAGATTGAAAAATGAGTAAAAGAGTTAGCCCAGAATTTTTTTTTTTCTTTATTACATTTCTTATTTAATTAAAATTGAAAAAGAAAAACTCAAAATTGTTCCGTAAGATAGGCTGTTGTCACCTGTAAAAGATTGCAATTTGTATAGCATTTATCCATCTAGGCTCGACCATTACTTTTTGTACACTCATGCTTTCTATGTGCACTCCCATGGGATGGTTAAAATCCGTCTCCTCTTGTTACCGTTACTGCCACCCCTATTATTGTCACGTCCATGTTGTAAAAAAAAAGTGTTTTAGATTACATAACTTTTAAATAAAAAAATTATAAATTTCACATTTCAAACAAAAGTCTAAAATGTTTTTAAGTTGTACACTAGAGATAAAAGATAACCTTTTAGATTTCCAAAATATTATTTTAAGAATAAAATAAGAGTTTTCATAAAAACGTATAAGAAAACTCTTAGGGTGAAAAAATAAATTATCTCTTGTTTTAAGGTCTTTTGTTTCAAACTTCGACTTATCTAGTGTGGGTGTCAAAATATTTTAGTCAAAAGGTTCAAGGTTTGATCACCTAAAACATTTAAAGTGTCTTGTTTTCCTTCTCTCTCAAGGTCCTTCTTTATGTCTATCTTTCTGACCCCTCAGATTCTTCTCTTATTCAATGCTCATAAAAAATTTTTCATTTAATTCACATCTCTTGTCATCTTCTGAACAATTACCTAAGTTATGAGTTTTAATCTCCTCATTTACTATCTCATACTCCTGATATAGGGATCCTCTGGTATCGATCTAACAACTAGATTGACCTTATATCTAACAACTTGGGCCTTGCAACTAGGTCGACCTTGTACCTAACAACTAGATCAATCTTGGGCCTTGCAACTAGTTCGGCCTTGTGTCTAAGAACTAGATCAGTCTGTGGGCAGTTAAAGATTAGATCGACTTTCAGATAATTAAAGACGAGATTGGACTCCAGACAGTTAAAGATTAGATCAGCCTCTAGACAATTAAATATTAGATCGACCTTCTGGCAGTTAAAGACTAGATCTGTCTATGGACAATTAAAGACTAGATCCACCTCAAGTCTACCACTACATAACCCCTCAGCTTAGCTTTTATAAAGCTTAAGGCTAAATAAAATACTTAACATCACACTTATACGCTATTTATACTTGTTCTAGTCGAAAAGTACCAAGACTGATTAGCCATAAGCGTTTAATAACAATCTCCCTATTTTTGATCTTTTTCTTCTGTAGTCTTCTTCGTATCTTCCCCACTTCTGACTTGACCTTTCTCACTCACTAGTGTCACAGACAATAAGGTGAAACACCTACCATCACGAACTCCTATATGCGTTCGATCTATGTGTCCGATCTATGCTACCATTTCTTCCTAGTGGAGATCAATATGGGAGTCGACACCACTAACTCTGATTACTTCAATTTCATCCATTATTCCACCTTGCAAGGTTATGCCTTCAATATACTACCTATCTTATACAAGTTTCGTGTTGATTTATACATCTTCTTAGTCATTACGTTCCTGCTATTATTGGTATTGTCACATCCATTTCTCAATTTTTTTTATGTCATCCTTGCACAAGGGCCATGCTAATCTTCCATTTATTGCCCCGATCTATTTGCCAAAATCATCATGTGCTCCACTTTCCTTTGTTTTACTTTATGGAGATCAATCGTAGTTAGTTCTTAACCTTAAGGAGGTTGGCCACAAAGCTCAACTAAAAGGAGCTCAACCTCAAAGAGACCAACCTCAAGGAGACTAACCTCAGGGTTGCGCACAAAGGTCGAGCATAAGAAGTCGCCCACAAGGAGGTCGACCTTTGTAATCGGTCTTAAGGAGATCGTCCTTAGAAAAATTGGCTACTCGACCATTTGAAAGATCGACCTTAGTACTTAGTCTTAAGAAGACTAGCCTTAGAAAAATCGGCTTCAAGGAAATCGACCGTGAATTAATTGTTTAAAAGTATGATTTGCAAAAGCAATTTTGTTGCATTAAAACTTAAACCGGAGTTCTCCTTTTTCCTAATATCTCCTTTTTATTCTATTTAATTTCTTAGGATTTAATCACCAAATATGATCCTCAATTGTTATTTCTGGCTGATTGGTGTTAGGTCCAATGTTGGTTGGGTCAATAAGCCTAATTTGATCCTTTACTTGTGAAATACAGGTGAAAATAACTTGAAGACTCTATCTCTATAAATACAGATAGAGAGAAAAAGATGATCCCTTACTTATAAAATGCAGGTGAGAAGAAAATTGAAGATCCTATATGTAAATGCAGATAGGGAAAATGTGGATTACTTATTTGTAAAATGCAAGAAAATTATAAATGATACCATTATTTTACCTTTCTATATATATTTTCAATTATATATGGGTTTCTAACTTGGATTTTGCAGTCACCTCTAAAGATCAATTTAAATGAACAACATATATTAGCTAGAGGCTGAAGAAGCCAATTTAAAAAGGAAATCAATTAAGGCATCTCAGAAAAGAAGTAAAGATGATTTATCAAGGCTTTTAAAAAATTAAGGTGACCTTTCAAGGTGCCTAGTGGCATTTCAAGGCACTGAACCAAAAAATTAAGTTGACCTTTCAAGACACCTAGTGACCTTTCAAAGCACCTAGTGACCTTTCAAAGAACCTAGTGACCTTTCAAGACACTAAACCCAAAAATTAAGGTGACTCTCTCAAGGCACCTAGTAACCTATCAAGGCATTGAAAAATATTGGTGACCTTTAAAGACACCCAAGAAATAATGGCAGTTTTTCAAAGCGCTTGAAGAAGATGAAAGGCGACCTGAAGATACCCGAGAACGACCTTTCAAGGTATCATCCTAAGAAGATCAAGTATCATCACATCCACAAAAAGATTATCAAGGTATCGATGAGTGAGAAAGGTCAGATCAGAAATAGGGAAGATATAAAGAAGACTTCATAATAGAAGGGAGGGATCGAAAATTCAGAGATCACTACTAATTGCTTCTGACTAATCTATCTTAGTGCTTTTTGGCTAGAACAAGTATAAATAACATATAAGTGTGATGTTAAATGTTTTTATCTAGCCTTGAGCTTTATAAAAGCAAAGGTTAGGGGGCTATGTAGTGTTAGGGTCCATATGGTCTTTAACTATCTAAAGGTTGGTCTAGTCTTTAACTGTCAAAAGGTTGATATGGTCTTTAACCGTCAAAAGGCCAATCTAGTGTTTAGACCGATAGTAGTGAGATTGCTAAGACAAGAATATAGGACAATAAATGAGGAGTTTGATGACACGTAACTTTCCAAAGCATGACAAGAGACATGAATAAAATAGAAAAATTTGATGAGCAATGAATAGAAAAATAGTTTAGGTTAGAAAGATGGACACAAAGGAGAACCTTGAGAGAAAAGAATGAAGACACTGGTGTCGAACTTTAAATCTTTTGGCTTGAATAATGGTAAAAGAAATTTTTTTACTTTTTCATTAAAAAATAAAAAAATTTAAAATGTTTAAAATTAAACTCAAAATTATTCTGTCCAAGATGAAAGTGAGAAAAATTGTGAAGTTCAAGAAGATAGTATCATAAACATTCTGAACATAATTTATATAAAGAAATAATATGACATAATCATTAAAATTTATTGTAATTACTTTTCAATTTTATCCGTATAAAGCCACTCTGAAGTATTTGTACAAAATTTATTATCTGTGAAGAATGAACTTTGGGCAAGTTATTTTTTAATATTTATTATTTTAATTGTATTACTTAAGTTGTACATAATATATTCACAGTTTAAGCGTTTTTCTGAAAAAATAAGAATCATAAATATCATATTGATGAATTGAGTTATTTCCATAATTTTAATCCAATTAATTGTTTTAATCGAAGTATGCATGAGAGAGGCCTGACTTCTTCACACAATTTGTCTTGACACTGTACTTGTTTCTGAATGACTATGAATTATATATATTGAATATCTTATCATGATCAACTTAAAAGTCATAGACTGCAAAAATATTAAATTAAATATATTATTATTATTATTAATGGTTATAAAATGATTTCTTTTAATATTTTTAAAAAATATAACATTATTAAATAATTTTGAAACAATTCATCTTCATGATTCCTAAAGAAGCACACATCATCCTAAGAAAAGAAATAATATTCCTCATTTAACAAATAGTAATAATGTAAATCAAAAGCAAATAAGTTTTGACGTTTCTTGGCTTTCTGAGTCTTGGAAAATAGCACTGTGATTCTTTATAATATAATATTATAAAACTTAGATGTGGTAGACAAAATAATAAACCATTTCAATCTCACAAATACAATTAATTCTTTATTGTATGGTTTAAGACAGATTATTTGTATAAACTAATCATGTTAATAAATCAATCTATTTGTTAAAACATTAGTGCTCTATTTCACTGTAACAATGATTTACTATACAATTGTTGCATATTTATTACCCATTTATAAACAAGTATAACTATTTATTAAATATCATATATAACTCTGTTCCGTTTACTTAATTTTTATTTCTCATTAATTAGAATTAAGTAGGATTTTTCTGTCTTCCATTTCCAAAAGTTTTTTTTTTTATATTTCTTCAATAAAAATTAAACTTTATCTTTAGTTTCGAAAGTAAATATATGTTAGTGATTTACATTTACTCAATAGAAGTTCAATTTTTCTCCATAACTTTCTACTTGAAATTTTTCTTTCAGAGATTTATAAGAGTGTTCCAACCTCTAATGTTTTTTTTTTCCTCTCCTACTTCTAAAGAATATTAAAATATCATTCCTACAAATTTTAGAGATGGAATAGAATGTGATATCTTTGTATTGAACTTTAAATTTTATTTATTTTTTTATTTATAGTCATTTATTATTACATTTGAATTTCTCTTTTAGTTCTTTTATGAATATGTTGTAAACACTTATATACATTACAATTTTATTTAATGCTCAAACCATTTTCAAAACATAATGAGCACAAAATTAAGAATATAACTAAAAAGTTGTCATGAATTTTAAAGATACCAAATAAGGATTCTTTTTTGTTAAATTATTATAGTTTTCTTAATAAGTCTATTCATTTCAAAAAACAAAATTTGAAGAAATGTATCATTAAAGACATAGTATACCTAAACAAATTATGAATTTATTTAAAATAGAAATACTAATATACAAATACAACTAACAATAATTTATTTGAAACATAATTAAGTAAAAATAAAAACACGAGATTATTTCTTTTACTATTAGAATCAAACCTCGTGTGTATTCATTAAAAATATTATAGAGATAATAAAAAGTATTTTATATATATATATATATATATATATATATATATATATATATATATATATATTACAAACTCTTGTAAATAATGTTATTTATTAGATAAGTTAAATTAATATTATATTTTAAATTTAAATAAATCCAATTTGAAGAAATTGTGTACAAATTCTTTAAAATTTACTCAATTTCTTTTATCCAAACAGGACCTAATAAAAGATAACTAGAAGTAAAAATGATCTTTTATAAAACTCTTATAGTTATAAAGATTATAATCTCTAAAACTATTTTTTCTTTTCTTTATATTCTTTCTAAGATCTTGACTAATATACTCAACTTTTTTAGTATCAAAAACCACCATAAGTGTTCGACATAGAGCACAATAATTTTGTCTAGTCTTAATTTTTATAAAAGTAACTTCATTTTTTAATCATTTTCTGAGTTGATTTTGAAAGTTTTGCATGTATATATTGTTGAGTGATTGCATGTTAAAGAATGTTTAAGATAAATTTTTCTTTTATATAGAAATGTTAAAGAATGTTCAAATTATTGATACGAGTTTTATTGTATTCAACTATTGTTAGTATCTTGTGAGAGCAAAAGTCTTTTGAACTCAATTGACTTAGAATTTGATCTAGATAGAGAAAGTTAGTAATTTTTATTTTAAGTTGGAGAATTTGTTGTTAAGGAAAACTTGATAAAATTGGTGAATATATTATGTGTAATTATTTGATTATTGAGATTTAGTTGATTTCTGAATAGTTTACTTGTTGAACTTGTGTAATTATTTATAGTGAGATTGTTTTGAACGAGAAATTAATAAGAAATTTTCAATGTTTAATGAAAAGGATCGATCAAATTGTTTTGTATGAAGTAAGTTATTGAATGAAAGTTGTGCAAGTCCTGACACAAGACAAAAGACAGTACCTTTTGCAATGTTGTTTTGTCTCTCAGCCATGTGAATTGTGGATCAGATTTTCACTCACTAAAAGAAAGAAACAGTGACAGATAAAGATGAGGTTGAAACTAATGGAATGTCACATGCAAACTGCAAACATGAATTATTAGTATGAGTGTACTATGTACTTTCCTTACTGTTCTAAATGTCATGTTCTATAATAGAAATTACAAATAGGTATATAATGTAATTTTTATAAATATATTCACTTTTCAATTTTTATTTTAAAACTAATTCTATAAAGTAAGGAAAACTAGATATGTGGATTCGTGTTATATTTTATAACATCACGTTAAAACTCAAGAAGATAATATATTTAAAGGGTATTGTTAGATAAGTTGCCTAAAGTTAGCTCGTAGGGATGTGCAACTAAACAATAGTTCTTGTGAGTTATATAGGGAGAATGAAGAGAGCACCACACATCTTTTTCTTTGTTGCAAAATAGCTTAATCAGTTTGGTAGATGTGTGACAGGTGGGTAAGAGTGAGTTCAATGTACCACAACCAACCTAGTATTAACTTTCTACACTTTAACCTCTAGCAACTAAATGGAACAAAATAAAATCTGGAAACGTGTGAGCTTAGCAATTATTTGAGAAATTTGAAAACACCGGAATGAGGTTATATTTAAGCAAGGAAAGTAGACCCAGAAGAAATATTCAGCTTGTCACAAGTGAATGTTTGGATATGGATGAAACACAAACTATCAAATGTTAACTTTTTTTATAGTTTTTGGTACCAATGTTCGATTCACTGCTTAATGACCTCTAATGGAGGGAATAATCATACAACTTCAATAGTGACACAAAGCATGCAGGAAAAACCTTCTTATTTTGTTGAAGCTTCTACAAAGATTATTAGACAAAAAGTTTTGGACAACTTCTACTCAAAGCTTATCATGTTGTTGCAAAGAAGTTAAGTACAATAGACAATAATTACATGCTTTAAACAATATTTTCTTACATTGATCAATATCCCTTCTATATTATGTTTCAACTTGGGATCATGTTCCAGGTTATATTTTCTTAGTATTGTTTCTAGTTAAGCTTTTTTTTAGTTTACCTTGTATTGTAAGGGTGGGCATGGATCAAATTTTTAAAAATCCGGTCCACATTTAACTTGAGTTCAAATATTTGGATCAAATATTAGATCCATATTTACTTTTCTGTAAAATCATATTATATTTTTTTAATATCTAAATCCAAATATTTTGGTTAAGATTTAAATCCAAATCCAAATCCAAATCCAATTCTAGATCCACATTTTTCAATATTTTTTTTTAATTTTATAAATTTGTCTAATCCTAGGCCCTCATGTCAACTTCATCTTTTCCCAACACACATCACAACACCATGACTTCCTCCCTGCACCTCCACTGCACATCATCGATGACAACACAAGAGCATGCCAGACTCATCGTTGACCACCGTAGCTTCTCCAGAAACAGAGACAGCCACGCAGATTAACCTCCATATGCAGTATGCCAAAAAGCACTCATAACGTTGTTTCCTACCTTTTATTGATGTTAAGTTTCGTGAATAAAATCAACTCCTACATAACTTTTATCTTGTTTAATCCTTTAGTTTATGTTATTTTTGCATTGTTTCGTATTTTAGTTGTTTTATACTTTTTTACTTCTAATCTCTATTATGAGTGTGTGAAATAAAACAATAGGAAGCAATTCTGGTGGAGGAAAATAAGCTAAAACTCAAGGAAGCATGATTGGACATGAAAGATTGATTTTTACACAAATAATTATGTCGAGGGGCACCAAGATCAAGTCCAGCACTACAAACATGGAGAAAGGACTCACATATATGTATACAGTGCCTTGGACCACCCTTGGAAGGCCAAAAAGCGACCATTGGGCGTCAGGGTCACTCGCTGGGCGAGCTGGTGGCTCGCTGGGCGAAAATGACAGACCAGAACTGCAGTATTTCAGTCGTTGGGCGAAAATATGGCTCGCCCAGCGAGTTACATGTCTGAGAACGACGATTTTAGGCCTCGTTGGGCGAGTGTGAAGCCGCTGGGCGAGAATATCGACCCAATACGCGAATATGGTTATTTAATCATGTTTCTACGAGAGTATTAGGGGATTCCTCATTTTTCACGAATAGAAACACCTTGGGTGCTTGGGAGAGACTCTTGGAGGCTATTAGGGGTGTTGAGAAACTCTCCCTTCTCCTTCTTGAGTTTCCTTCTTCATCCATGGAGAGGATGATGGGCTACGAAATTGAAGGCGGAGATGCGAATGGGAGGCGCAATTGAACCATGGAGCAATATTCAAGAACCTTGGGAGAGGAATTGTTTCTACTTTATGGTTCCAATTTCTTCTCTATTCTTCAATTTTGTAAAACCCTAGGTTCTCCACCATGGAAAGCAATTTCTATTTGTTGAGATTAGATGTAAAACATTGAATTCTTGTGTAAAATTGTGTTGTTAATTTATATGCTTTTCCAATTCATGTCAGTATTTGATTTCCTTACTTAATGCTTGATGTGGATTGTTCCCATGCTTGATTTGTGATTCTTAAGGTGTTGGGAAACATCTTTGGAATCTAGATTTGAAATTAAATACCTAATGGATGTTTGTATCTAGGAATAGAACTTGGGTCATTAGTAATCTTAGATTCTTAAAACTAATGCATGATTTCACTTGTTGAGGATTAAAGGAATTGAAACTTGATGAGTAATCATAGGCTCAAAGGCTCTAGGAATAGGATTTGAGTATTCTTGTGAATTGATTTTAACATGAATATGGAATTGAGATTTAGAATGCATGAGAATGAAATGGTTGAAGTCTAATCTTGACAAATTGTAAATACATTATGTTAATTTCTTGTTGCACACCAACTGTTTCACAAAATACAAAAAGAGTTTCCATATTGTTTGTGTGAACTTTGTGTCTAATTGAGTCGTGAATTGCGAGAGTTGTCATGTGTTGCACAAGTCCCTTGGGAGAGAACGATAACATACTTATTACTTGCTATGTGCGACCGGTGCACTTGCCATGTTGGTTTTTCACTAACAAGCACGAGCCACAAGAACTAAGCCAACAAACCATATCTGTGAGTGCCTCCATGCCGAAGCAAGATGCACTGAAAATGTCGTCTACTGCGCATCTCGACCTTCACACATCTGGTCAGAGAACGTTGCAACCAGCTCATCCTCTCATATCTACACCACGGGATATCCACGAACGCGGAAGGAAGCACTTCATCTTCTATTCCACTCAGACCAGCTTCACGGAAAACCACCTTTAAACCACCGTCCATGCGTCTTTTTGAGTGAATCACAACAAAGAAGAAGGAACCACAAGGATTTAGGGTTTTTGCAATTTTGAAATAGAGAAGGGAGATTAAAATAGGTTTAGATTTATCTAGATCTGAATATATTTTGCATTTAAAATTTGGATTATTCAATTTTAAAAATTTGAATAACTAAAAGAGATATCTAATATGATAAAATGATAAAATTCAGATTAAGGATAAAAAATAGATATGATAAAATGGATCATTACAGAAAAAAAAGATAGATCAGATCAACAAAACCGTGTTTTTGCTCACCCCTATTGTATTGTTTTAAGTTTGTGTAAAATTGGTGCCTATAAAAGGTGTAGCCTAAGAGAATGATACCTCATACTTTTTTATAAAAGGATTGGAGTACTCCTAGTGCTATACTTTTATTATATTATTTTTTGCTAATAAAAACAAAATAATAACCGACTAACATTATACAAAATCTCCAATTTTTATGAAATGACAAAACATATTCATTTCAAATGAGAAAAAAAAATAGAGAATAGATTATCACTAGATTTTTCAATTCTAATGAACACTAGACTCACACATTTACCATATTTCTAAGAGATCCAGTAATCAATTACATATTTTTAGTATATTAGATACATATACATATTTTTACACATGAATGATAAACTTAAAGAAAAATGAAAAAATGCAAACATATTATGAGATATGGTCCTTATTAAAAAAAGTTAAAGTAGCGTGAAATTGATGTTAAAAATTTTAAACAAAAATGCGTGTAGGTGTTGTTATCAATGTAAACATTGAATTTATAATATATAATTCTTGATGCCTACACACATTTTATTTATTTATTTATTGTTTAAAATGTAATATTAAGATTAACCAATAATATTTGGATATAAATTTGTTTGTGTTAAATTATAAATTTGTTTGGTACCTAAACCTGATAGACAGACTCAAATCACCACTTCCAAAAACATTTCGAGGGTGGAAATTCTTAGTGGCTTTCCTCAATGTTCGAAGTCAAAGTAGTTAATTGTCTGAAGGTTCCCTGTAATGAACTCCATTTGTCTTGCGTACATTGTAACATCCCGACAGGATATTACGGATTTATAAATAAAATAAGAGAAACAAATAAATAACAGCGCATTTAATAATACCTCATTTTCCCAAAACGCGGGAAAATTTAAAATTTATTAAATGAGCAAATAAAGTTCATAACCATCCGTTACAAAAACTAAAAGAGCAATGTTACAAAATCACCCATCAGGGTTTACAACTGTTTCCAAAAGCAAATAAAGAAAACATAAGAATTCCTCGAGTCGAACCCCTCTCGGTGACTAAGCTTCACCTGAGCCACCTACATTCAACAACATCTGCTCCCGTGTACCGCGTACACGATCATCACCAAACACACGCAGATAGGGTGAGCTTAACAGATAAATCATATATAATGTTACAGACATATATATCTACATACACACATATCACTGTACATAACTTAACATCCCACATTGTTCTATACTATAATTCCTACCATCTGACCTCCAATCAGATTATTCGTGTCCTACATCGTCTAATGATTACTTCAAGGTGACTTGCTGCCATACCTATCGGCCACAACCGATAGAGCACGTGCGAGAAACAATGCTACGGATCATACACCATAACGCCAGGTAGAGTTCCTATATACGAACATAGTCTGTATCGTCCCAAGACTACCAAACTCGTCAGCCAACAACTGAGGAGAGCAATCTATCTGAACCCGTCCGTACTGGCCACAACCAGCACACTCAAACCGGTAACACTCGCTAACCCGAGCCACAACTCAAGGGTTCCTCGTGTTCATCCGCCATCCCGAGCCACAACTGAAGAGATGCTATTCCGAGCCACAACTCAAGGAATACCACGTGCTTAACCCCTATCCCGAGCCACAACTCAAGAGATACGTTCCGAGCCACAACTCAAGGAACACCAATAATCCCACCTTTAAAGAATCGCTAGACGCCTTGTAGATCACAAATACACAACCAAAACTTCAAGCTGCAGCAGTACAAATCGCCTAGCGGGTGACACGTGCCGTCAGGCGCTGCCAGCTCCCAGACCGCCTGGCGGGTGTCGCGTACCGCTTGGCGCACAACACCTTAAAATCCCTTTTGCTGCAGAGACCGCCTAGCGGGACTGCCCCCGCCGCCAGGCGCACCAAGCCTTGAGACCCCACTGTGATCCCGCTACCGCCTGGCGGTTCGCATCCCACCGCCAGGCGCCATGACAGTACTGCGCGTACTGGTTTTTCTGCTCAAGTCTAGCACAATTTCTTACCTCATTTCCATCTGATCAATCCCCGGTATCATCTAACTTAATTGGTTACTAACAATGGTGAGGTTCAATCCTCATTCCCTAGCTTGATAACAGGACACATTCAATTATAACATTAAGCTCCTTTCTTCTTAACCTATTAGTACTCCTAGATTCTTTACCATTAAGTTGTTGCCAAGCCTATTACACTGTTTGAACTCTCATTCACAATAATTGATCAATTCTCTAAACCCCCTTGCACCCAACTTATCCAGTATTCAGAATCTCTACTACGCCATAATATAGGAAGACCTCTAATATCTGATATCACTACCTCCTAAGGTAATTCTCACCCTTGTAGTTCATACACGACTCCATCATCAAACCTTCCCAACTATCACCAAAAATTCCATCTACTGATCCTAACCCAACGAGAACAGAATCCAACCTCAGCGCATGACACTTCAACCTGCAGCAGCACTGCCACTGTGCTGGCGCCTGGCGGCCAGGCCCCGTGCCGCCAGGCGGTGCTTACCATCTGAACATTTTTTCAGATTTTCCCCGCACCCAAAATCGCACCATTTCTCTATCTTTGTGAATTCCCACTAAAATGCAATCCCAGTCCAAGCACCATCATAACAATTCAATACTTAATTACATTGATCAACTATTCCTATATCCAATTCACGGTACCCCAGTTCAAATCATAATTAAAGATATCACACATTCAACCATAAACTCATATACACTGTTCCATTCATTTAAGCCCTTAATTACGTGATTATACCCACCGTTGGTCATCAATATTTCTCTATAAGAATTACCACTAACTTTTGCCCCGACCAGATTCAACCCAGAATTCCAGAAAACCCAAAACGAGTCAGATTGCCCTACGCCGCCTGGCGGTTCAACCAGTCCCGCCAGGCGCTTCATCAGCAAACCCAGAAATTGGTTAAGACGCCTTGCGTCGCCTGGCGACCGGAAGTGTGCTACCAGGCGGTTCCTCTTCCAGGAACCCAGAACACGTGAAATTGCATGAGTCGCCTGGCGGTGGTTCGTCACCCGCCAGGCGATTTCTGGAAAATTCCAGAAACGCAGAATTACACAAAATAGCCAGAATAAGGACATCCAATTCATCATATATTGCATATAATTAACAAAACGAATACAAAAATAGAGGAGTACTCACTTTTCGTCTATGTTTTCTAGGTCTATGTTTGGCTGTTGATTCCAGTTAGGTTTCCTTTACCCCTTCCAATTCCATCCCAAGTTAACATTAGCAAAAGAAAAATAAGGTTTAATTTAAGTTTCCCAAGACTTGAACCCATAACTATGCAATTGCCGAATCACTATCAAATCATCATGCCAATTCATATTTCATGCTAACAATCATCATCCAATTAACATATTATTTTACAGCATGATTATCATATATTTAAAATAATAACGAATGATAACCCAAAAATGGCATACTTATGACTCGAACCCAAGTCCTCTCACACAATCAAAGTACTCTCAACCAATTGAGCTAGTACTTTTCCACGTCATACTCATCATAATTTATTGCTATAAATTATTTTCCCACCCGCATTTATTAATTAATTATTTATTTAATTAATTAAATTCTACAGGTCTTACATACACAAAGGAACTTCAATCTTCAAAATATAGTTGGGCTTGTCTTTAAAGTCTATTTAAAGTGCAAAGTTTTCATCCACACAAAATATGTAATTCACAATTACACCCTTTATGAAAAAAGAATATGTTCTAATTAAATTGCTCTTCCTTACAACAAAATATTATCTTACTACAACAACTAATAGAGTGAAATCCACAACTATCAAAATTATAAATAAAAAGAGTAAATTGAGATGAATATTAAATTTAAAGTTTGATAAGTCATAAATAAACTCCGACTTTAGAAATATCAAAGATTCAAAATCATTGATAAAATGAAGATTGTAATTGGTACAACTTTCTGTCACAATTTTTCCATAAACATGAGTTATATTGTTACAGTTTCAGCAAGACATGTGATTAACTAAAATTCAATTGATGTGGTTGCATCATCTTTCACCAGTGCAGTAAGGGCTTTTGGCCCCGGTTGTTTTTGATATTCTGCCCTGGTTCCAGAACCAAGACATATTAGGGTGAGGCCAAAAGGGGATGACTTTTGGCCTCGGGTGTGAACCGAAGCCATAGAGCTACTCTTGTACCTCGTTTCTACTGTGAACCGAAGCCATTGTGTCAACGATGGCTCAGCCGCAATGGAGGCGTTCTCGTCGTGGTAACGTGTTCGTGGCGGTGCTCGTGGCTCGCGCGCAACAGCTATTATCAGTGGTGGTTTGTGAATCTGTAGGGGTCACGACAATGTTTGCAGATCTAGTTTTTTTATTTGCAGGTTTCGCAATCACAAATCTGATTTGCGCAACCACTGATGGCGTCGTGCGAATGCGGGAGAGCGCTCTGTGCAGTGAGGTGCAGCACCAGCGGAGGCGACGTTGCGACGGTGGCTGCAGGATCGTGGTGGCAGCAACGGTGGTAGGGAGAGAGACGAAAGAGCGACGCGACAGTGACGGGAGGTGCAGCACAGAGAGGGTTCGCGTTCGCGTTTGCCTTCGCCTTCGCGTGATTGCAATGGTCGGAGGTGGCCGGAGGTGGTCGGAGATTTTGGTGGTAGAGGTTGCAGTGGTGAGAGAGAGAGGAAAGAGTTGTAGATTCGCGGCGCGGGGAAGTAGAAGGGCTCACGAAATTGAAACCCTAAATAAACCCTATGGCTTCGGTTCCTCTAACAACCGAAGCCATATACCCCTTTTTGGCACCGGGGGTTGTTGGACCGAGGCCAAACACCTAACAACTACTTCACTTTTTAAAAAATGCAGTCCATTTTTGGCTTCGGGTCTTGTTGAACCGAGGCCTATTGCACTCTTTGGCACTGGTTTTGCACGAATTGAGGCCTATAATTGTCTTTGGCTTCGGGTGTTAGCTGAACCGAGGCATAAAACTTGGCTAGAATTGCAAAAATGCCACCGTGCCATTATATGCTTCGGTTCCTGGCCAACCGAGGCATATAAGGCGAGGTAAAAATGAAATTTTGCACTAGTGTTTGTGCTTAATCATATCAAAATACACAAGAATGAGAACTTCACCTACAAGCCAGGGTGCAATACCAAATCTGGAACTGTAAGGAAATCTAATAACAGAACGTCACATTATCCCAAAAAGTATGTTATTTATCCACAAAAAAGAGTTTATAACTTTAAATCATTGTTAAGTTACTCAAAACGAAACAACCCTAAAACGAAAAAATCTCAAATGACCATTGGACTATCTGTCTTGAAATAGAAACATTAAGCCCCATATTAATATTCTGCTAAAGTAAAATAAAGTGTCATGTTAAGCTATCTTAATACGCAGTTGAATTAAACAACTCCAAATGTTCAATGACTTGAATGAAACAGAACATATACCTTCTAGTTACCTTATCCAACTTTAGATGTTAATCAATCAACAATATCATTTGACCAAGGATCCTAATTTATTCTTGTTGGAATCTTAACAATCTTAACTATTACTATGTCTCTCTAACGTGACCATAATGAAAATCAAGAATCTGATACCTAAGTGATACAAACACATCTAACACAAATTAGTAAAAGTTATATGTAATTAATAGTCAACAATTTTTTTTCACACAACAATAAGCTAATGTACATGAAAATGATCTCTTTATGTATGAAAATTATATAAGTAAGATACGTTATGCACCAATTACTTTCACGAGAACTTTGTCTTGATCTTCAAAAACCTTCGATCTTCTCTTCAACACAACTCATTTGAAAAGAAGAAATCAAAGAGGAAGAAGAAAATGAAAAACCCTAAAGAGAAACATCATCATCAGATTCCAAGAACACACACAATACTAGCAACATCGAAACAGGTTGGCTCGTATAACAAAAATGATTAAAATCAAACTAAAAAAATGAGAAAATAATAAAAATTAAACATTTTTCATCTTTTTTCTTGAGGACTTTGTCTTAATATTCAGAAACAACCTTCGATCTTTCGTTCAACAGCTCCTAAAAGCTTTGAAAAAAAGAAAACAAAGAAGAAGAAGAAAATGAAAAAAAAAAACTTTAACATGCTAAAGAAACAAATAACAAAAATTGATAAGAAACACCATTTACCTTCATGGAATAAATTCCAAAAATGACCATCAGGAATAACACACATCTCTTGAAAATAACACAAACCAACACAAATCGGAAATGTTGTCATTGGGAAGGTAAACCAAATGTTGCTACAGATATTAAGCCTACCTCAAAGATATAAAAGTCCAGGATAGGAAATATTACGCTAATAAAGGAATATTACCCATAAACATTTTTTGTAGTAAGAAAAATTAGAACAAACATATTGATCTTCACTCTCATCTTTGCTCTCCATGCAATGAAAGTTTGGAGAGGAAGGTAGCAGATAAACATAACTTCTTCAAAAATTTTCAGAACACCGTCAAGTCAATATACAGGGTTCCCTCCTTCCCACAAATCAAGAAGCCGAAAAAACAAAATGACTCATAACCCATCATATGTTATTGTTTAAACACAAAGCATAATGGGGGCAAAAGTGTAAAATGAAGACCACAAATAAAGGAAACAAGGAAGCATGTTTAAAAGAGGGATAATTTACTCAAAAAACTGTAAAATGGACAGGTGTCAACAAACAAAGTTGGGGTATTTGGATAATTTTCAGAGGTGATTGTTTTCCTATATTTTAGATTTAAAATAAGTAATTTTGGTTTTACATTTTATAGTCTTTCTTAAATTTGTAATAAGCGTTTTAAAAATTGACTTAAGAAGATTTAAGTTGTAGTCCGTAAAATAATTTTCTTCTATTTTATTTTTTCAAATTTTATAATCATTGTACCAAAGTGTTGAAAGGACATCTCGGTCAGCCGACACATCTGCATAGGATGAGATATTCTCGGACGTCCAAGTAGGCAATATCACTTAAAACATGACTGATAATCAGAGATGGAAAATAAATTCATCTTCGTGGTTATTGTCTGAATCTGTTCTCATCTTGACAGGGAATCTCCACGTTAATTGGGTATCGGTATGGATATGGAGAATCTCCGACTGTTTCAACTGGGTATGAGGATGAGTATAAGGATGTACATATCCCCACCATAATACTCATCCCCGTTTAAATTATTAAAATATTCACAATTAATTAAGTAACCCTATATATATATATATATACACTTTATATTTTTTATTTTTTTTAATTATTTGGTTTGTCATGAAACTCATTAGCATCTCCACTATATTTTTTATCTTATCATAACTTTTATGTATTTATGTTAAAATGATGTATGTCAATTAAAAAAATTTTATGTCTCACATTTTAATATTTCTATTATTTTTTAATATTTTTATTTATTGTATATTTTCCTTTTAGAGATAATGTTTACTACTCTCAATTTAAATATTTAATAGCACAAACCTTTCATTTATTAGGTAATATAAAAAAATTCTTTACTTATTATTATTAATTTTTGTTTCATTTGAAGAACTCTTTTGTTTCGCTAAAACAATTTTTGTTATTTCTCAACGATTGAGTATATATGTTGATATTTGAAAAGTTTTCTTATATCTCGGAGGTATTTTTCATCTTATCATACTCTTAATTATACATTTATTATAAACATTTATTAATTTTTCATCTCAAATTGTTTCTAAACATTTGTTAATTTTTTAATATTTTATTTATTGTTTATTTTCATCATGTAGAATACTATTTCGATATATTTTATCTAATTATTTTTTATTTTCTAACTCATTATCAATCATACTGTAATTTTTTTCACTATAATTGTATAAATAACTTTTATTTACTATAGTATACAAATTTAATGTAATGTCCATGAATATATTTTTATCACCATCCAACATATATTGGAGTTCAAAAGATACAAGATCTATGTTAAAATTTTATTATTATGTTTATTATTTGTTTTTTCCATCATTTTGATCAAGTGATGTATTATAATTTTTATTAGTGTATAAAAAAAGATTCATTAGAATTTAAAAAATTGAAGTAAACAAACATTTAAAATATATTTTAATTGAATATTTGTTTTCTTTTTATATATTTTTTTAAAAATATTTTTAAATTTTATCAACTAGGTTTCATTAATGTTTGAAAATTTAATAAATGTTTTAGTTCTCATGAAATTTCATTTGGTATTCTAATCTAAAATGTAAACAATTATAATTTATTTCAAAGTATTTAATACCGAAGAAACAATCATCCTCCTAATATTGAATATTTGATAATATTATGTTTCCTTTACCGTAATTTTTTATTATTTTATAAAATTAATTAAAATTAATATTGAATTAATATAAAAACGGGTACGGGTATATGTTCGAGATTTTGATACTCATTAGATTTTGATATGGGATGAAAATGATTTTTTTCTACAAAAATAAATATGAGATAATGAAATTCTTCTCATCCTGTTCCGTTGCCATCGTTACTAACAATAGTAAATTAAAGGCAATTAATCGAAACTCTAAAATAAAATAAACCTAAGTATTTTCCGTCGAAGAAAGTCATGTCCATATACTTATACTATAAATAGTTACTAGATTTATTATATTACTATATTCTCATTGATAACTGTTTTTCTTACTTGATCATAAGAGTATATTTGCAGATTTTTCCACTAAGGACATCTCATCTTCACTGGAAAAGGTTAGATCAGCCTATCAATGAAAAACATACCAGTTGGAAGAATGAGACGGCAAGTGCACGTGTGTAGTTACAGAGATATTTCGGTCCAACAAGAACAATTGTTATTTTGAATCCAGTTTTATTAAACTATTCTTTTTAATTTTGAGATATGATATTCTAATATCATAACATATTACATAATTAATGAAAAATTATATTGTAAAATTAATAATATAATTAGTTATGTAAACACTTGTTTATAATTTTAATACTTTATTATTTTAATAGTTAGCTTTAACTACGTAATTTTTTATTATAGTAAAAAAATAGGCACATGTCCTCGTTAGTAAGAGTAAAGAGAATCATGATAATAAGTGACTGATCTTAAAAAATTTAAGTTGAAGAACATAATATATTTATTTTTAAGATGTATATATTTAATTATTGTTACAAATATAATAAAAGTTTATATAATTTAGTATTAAATTTTTTATTTCTTCTGAAAAATAGTAGATTTAAAGTTTTATTTACCTATTTTAAATAAGTTTTTCTAACTTATATTTTTATTAGATATTCTTATATTTGAAAATATTTTTTTGGAATAAATTCTAAAGAATTAATATAAATCTCCATCTCTCTAATCTTTTGAATCTTGAGAAATTGTTCATCAATTTCAACAATTTAATTTTTATTATCATATTTAAAAATACGTGAAATAGTATATTGGTCTTGTTTATATTTTCTGAGTATCTTCTATTTTATCTTTTAAAAAAATCTATTATTTTATTCTCATCAATGTACATTGTTTGAAAAAAAAATTAAGACTAAAACATAATTTATCAAGATCTAATAGAAAATTGGGATATATAATTACTAGAAAAGAATCTATGATAACCAAGTTACAATTAAAAAATGGTTATGAAGAAATATATAATAATAACTTTTCTTTATATATTCATTAAAAAAATACAAAAAAACTCATGAGATAAAAAATACTAACTATTAAACTAATACGAAGAGAGAATTGTATTTTTTATCTTCAATAAACGAAAGAGGACAAATAAAAAATGAGAATAAAAAAAATAAATTTGTGTCTAACTTTATATTTTTTTTTTCGAAACAAAAGAAAACACACAAAAATTGAGAAAAAATCTATCAATAAATTTTGTTAATCTTTATAATATTTAATTTTATATTTTATTATTTATTAATACTAAATATTATATTTTATAAAAAGAATTAAAAAAATTATCTAATTTAAAAATTAAAAAATTTGGGGCCGTGGCCCTCTGTCGGACAACAAAGGTTAATTATCCCTCATAATAATACTACTAATCCAATATCATATTTTAAAATATTTTGGTATTTATTTTGTGGTCGTAGTGAAAGTTTAACATAATATTAATTATTCTTATTATTTATATCTTTTAAACTTAATATATATATATATATATATATATATATATAAATTAACGTGTAAATAAAAAAATATTATAAATATTTTAATAAAATAAGAAAATTATTGTATTTCATAATTGTTAAAAAAATTACATTTCAAAATGAACAAATATGACGTTGAAGTCAACAAAATGTAAAAAATGTGTAAAAAATGTAATAAATAATGCCTACCTCATAGATGGTATCTATTTATAGTATTTTAATTGATTTTTACCTTAATGTACCTATATTAACTAGGTCTATAGTTCTTATTGTTTGATTAGTAGGATAATCATGTTTAAATTAATTGTTTCTAGATAATGTCGTTCGGGCATCTAGATTCATTTAGTACACTAGGTCCTTAAGCTATATCGGTAGTTTTTGAAAGGAAATTTTCATATCTTTTCTTTTTCTAACATTCATAATCTTTTCAATTGTTTTGATACTATAGTCCTTCAGCCTCGAGGAGCTTCGGGGGGAAGAGTCTTGGGAAGAGAAGAGTTATGGATGTTAAATTATAAGGAGACAATGTGTTGGTGGTTATTGTATTGGGAATTGGAAAAGTTGAAAGGACCGTAATACTTGAGAAGCTCTAGTGGATAATAAGGGAAAGGTGATGACGAATGGCCTTCCCTCTTGGCTCTATTATGATATGTGACTTTATATGAGTGAGAGGTCATATATGATTTTTGCGATTGATATTCTTTGAGTGAATATATGTGATGAAAAATTATTAAAATCAAACATATGAGATTTTATAAATCACTAGCTTACCAAATCATGTGTTTGTGTTGTTTTCAACTACAATAATGGTGTAATACAAAAAAGCAAATGATGTTTCAGGTTGGGAATACTCGGTAGGGTTGAGATGAGATAGTCTTTTTTATTTTGATGTATATGTGTATATTTGTATATAGTTGTCTTCTCATGAATTTATGAGTTTTTATTTTGAAAGTTTTATTCAAGGAAGGTTGTAACTATACTTACATGTGTGTGTGTTTTGAGATAATAATATAATATAACTGCTAAGTAGGGATGTTATAAACGTTCTTTTTAATTAATCAATAGAATTGAAACTCATACATTGGAGGTGGGTCGTCATCCAGCTTCATTGTTAATAAAATAGGGTTTGATGGTTGAGATAGAAATCACGAAGTATGAGATTGAAAGCTTAAAGAATTTTTTGAAATAAATATCAAAAGAAAATAGAGTTTTTAATGACCAACTCATGGACCCTAGGCGTCGAGGTCAAAGCTTATGGATGACTATAACTCATAAAAAACCTATGTCTTTAAGTTGAGGAAAAGGAAAAAGATTTTAAAATCGAGATGTGTAGTTTAGAGCAAAGTTTGACGAACATGACCTTAGCTCATAGTGAAGAATAAAACATTGGGGAAAAGCTTGCAAAGAACCTTGATGAGTTGAAGAGGTGTTTGTTGGCTTAACATGAGGATCAATTTAATAAGGTTCTTTGTTAGATTGCTCTTTTGATTCAACTTCTTGTTAGTGATGAAAGACTTGATGTTTACTGACAAGTTGGTGTTGATAGATGATATTCATGATGATGCTTACGAGGAAATTTTGACAGACGTCAATCTCCCTCTTACCACTTTGTGGGGGTGCACTTGTATGCTTATAGAACTTCTACTATTTCTTTTGCCCATCTACCTTTTGTTGTTCTTAAGAAAATTTTGAGCTCAACAAAAATTACTTTATTGGTTGCCTTAACTTGTTCGTTTATTTGAGGGTATTTGAAAAAATTGGTGACGTGTCAGATCTATCAATTTCTTGAATATCCAAAATACTTACTCCTATGCTGGAATTTTCGTCCTCTTTTGATCACAATGTGTGTAACGTCCCATTTAATAAATAACTTAATTAAATGAAACATCACGATGAATAATATAAAAAGCAAAGTCATGGAGTATAAATGTCACTCCTTACAGTTATCCAAAATAAACTATGAAAGAAATCAAGGCACACCACGATGCCATTAACAACACGGAAAAGAAGTTTAATAGTATCCAAAATGTGTGCTCAAAGAGCAAGGCAATACATGAGCTACAATCCTAAAAGAGAACTCAGAAATAAGAAGATCCGACCCAAGACAAGCTACGCAGCGGAGTTTCCATCACCCTGAGGACCACAAGGAGTTCTCACATCCGTTAACAAAACAAGATAAAAGTTAAACAGTATCCAAAATACAAGGTAGTACATAGGCCTCAGCCTTCAAGAATACTCGGAGTAGGGAATCCAACCCAAGAATAACTACATAGCAGAATTTCCATCACCCTGATGACCACGAGGAGTTTCCACATCTGCTCACATCAATAAATTGGTGATCATCGCAAAAGGAGAAAACCGCATATAGAACATACAAACAAACAGAAAAGGTAAGCTAGAGTGGAAAAATGTTTTATCATAGGATTACATACAATTTTAAAGACAAAGATACATAAAAAAAACAAGCATGTGATGACCAACAACCAAGACTCTAAGACTCAATTATCCGATACATATAATCAGTCGGATTCATTGGATGCTTGCACTTGTGGTGGTCTCTACAGCTCTACAGAGCCAATTGCCAATGAGTTTCACCCTACCACGCACAAGGTTAGCCTTCAAACATCTAAGGTTATTATCCTGCCAAAGACTAGGGCCTCCTTCTACTCTCACCACTTGAGTCAGTACGCTCTACGTGAGACTAGCTGACTCTTTAGAGTTTCAAGATGCAATCCTTACTTGAATCCTTACTAAATTATATAATGAGGCACCACCACAAAACCTTCGTGGAATTACGTCCTAACTATGAGGCACCACCATGAACTCCCACTAACAGGGGTCATAAAATTACGTCCTCACCATGAGGCACCACCATGAAACCTTCGTAGAATTACGTCCTGACCATGAGGCACCACCATGAGATCTCACCTAGAGATTCATGGAATTACGTCATAAACCATACCAAAATCATGTCTCACCCACCAAGCATAAAGTTGTCATGCATACCAATTCCATGCCCATATTTATAATTAACCATCCAATCAGGTTTTATACCAAGATCATACCAAACTCATCAATTCCAGTCCATAAACCATCTAATACATGCAAAATCACTCAATTCATGCTTTAACATAGTAATCCAACCAAATATGTGACCATCACCCAAGAACAAAGAAGAAAACAACACCTGAGCACATTCTCGCCTAGTTCTCGCTCAGGCTAGAAAGCCTCGCTCAGGCGAGAGGGTTCTTTCACTCAAGCGAGCTCCTTTCGCTCAGGCGAGCTCTTTTCGCTTAGGCGAGAGCTCGAAAAGTGAAACAATGGTGCTTTCGCGTTTTCTCGCTTAAACGAGACCTCCTCGCCTGAGTGAGATGGCTTCTCGCTCAAAATTGGAGCTCATCGCCTGAGCGACAGCTTGCGCAAACACCTGGAAGGGTTTTTGATACTCTCGCTTAGGCGAGACCCACTCGCTTGGGCGAGAATATCATATCTCCTCCTCTGTTCACGCAAGCCAACACATAGATTTAACCAGAGCAAAGCACAGTACATGTTCATATTAATTTAAATACCATACAATCACCAAGAGCACAAGACATAGCTGGAAAACAAGCAAAATACATTTAAACACGAAACCCTAACTTCCCTTACGTGGAAAAAGCTACTGTGAGGGATTTTGGGTACGAGTAGAGAAGCACCACAACTCCTAGGACAATTTAGTGAGTTGGAAAAATAGTGGAATAGATTTAAGACGAGCCACTACGGTGAATCCTAACTGAAATCTCAAAAATATGACTAGAGGGGAGAGGATACGGGTTGAAAACCAACTTACGTGATGTAGGAATTGAGTTGAGCTAGCTTGAAGATGAAGGAGGTCCAAACCCTAATAGAGCTTCTGTTGAGGGAAAAAGGAGAGAGTAATGTGATTATTTCTACAAGTGATTGCAGAATGAGAGTGTTAGGGCTGTTTAGGGATTTTTGGCACCCTATGAACTAACTTTAAGCCCAATAAATTAGGACAACCTTTTAAACATTGGGATAAAAAAATAAGTGAGTCTTACCATATGTAGTGTTTCCAAAACATTCTAACACTCAAATCAATAACATAAAATACATGTAGTAAATGAAACAATGAACGATACCTACCTCATAAATAGTGCCTTATTTATAAAATTTTAATTGCTTAATTAATTAACATCTAAAGTTATTTGAATGGAATCTTTAGATTAATCGTTCCTAGACGAGTAATATTATCTAGGTTCACTTAATACAATACCACTACTAATAATAAAATAAATAAAAGGAAACATTAATATTCTTATCTTTACATAACTAATAAGTACAATAAATATCAACGTAAAAAAATTATATATATTTTTTATAAATCGTAAATCATTTTGGATTAAGATAGATAATTATATCACTAATCAAATGGTGAGACGTAAGACCAGCACTTTTAGGGGAGGCTAAAATGCTTTAACAAACCAATTAGGATGATTAAGTTGAATAAGTAATGATCGAAGACTAACAACCACCATTACCTATTTTTAAACTTCAAAGGTGGAATGAGGCAACTATGAATTCTTCTCACACATTTTCCCACAAGTGGGACCCATTCTTACAAGGAAAACTCAAACCTCATCTAAACTAGTTTTTGTTGTTTCTCCTTCTCCATTGAAAATCCTAAATGGTGGGTGTTCCTCAACATCCAATAACTTAAAAAAATAACTTGTTATTATTTACTAAATACATTATTTTTTTAAAATTAAAATGAGTAAAATAAGTATTATTTAGAAAATACGTATTTTTATTACAATATATACACTGCTTAACTTTACTCTAAATATATTTAGTCATAGTTACTAAAAAATATTTTCAACTTAAAATATTCTAAAATAAAATAAGATTAAAGTTTGTTTATATTTAAATCTACCCATATGAACGTTTTTTATATATATATTTAAATGAAGACGTCTATTCCATTCGTTTAATATCTTAATTCATTTTTTATATAAGATAATGATTAGAGATGAATTAAAATACCCACTGTTTTAAAATAATTAATTCAAAATTGTAAATATTAAAATTTTCCAACAATTTTCTGATGGAATATATATATTTTCTCTAGAAGATTCATTGTTTATTTATTAATTAAACAAGTATGAATTTTCTAAAATAAGAGTGTGGGTTAATAAGTTACTAACGCCACAATCCCTTCAGTTTATGATAATTGGGTATATACCCAATCAAAAAGGTACATTCAAAGCCACAACCACCACAATTGCACTCTGTTACACTTTCTCTCTTATCTTTCTCTCTCTCTATCTCCCTATATAAACAAACCACAGCCCTGATCCTCTTCTTCGTTATCACCGCCATCAACACCACCCAACACCACCCTTCTCTCTCAACTTCCCCCCAATTCCCTTCTGGGTTTTGCAATTCGGTTCATTGGGTCTTCAAATCTGTCACCTTTTCCTCCGTTTAACGCGAGACGAGAGAAAGGGGAGAAGGAGTAGAAAGAGAAGAGGGATTGATTTTGATTTCGAATTTTGGGGGTGTGTGGGGTTAATACCCGGGGTTGTAGCATTGTAGACATCACGGCTATTCAACGAGTTCGCCACTCGCTCTCACATGCCCGTTGTGGCCGTCGCAAGGGTTGTGTGAGTGAGAGCAACCCTTCGCCACACGGCGGGCGTGGCGCTCTCCCCTCCGAAGGTGGTAGCCCATCTGACCTCCTCTTTCTCGCCGGCGGTGGTTCAGCCCTTGATTGTTAGGATTATTTAGTAGGGATAGACGTAATATAAGCAACGCCTTCAAAAGTTTTCAATAAGGGGTTTCTTGTTTCCTTTTGTTGCTTTTGTTCTTCTTCTTCTTTGGTAGTTGTTAGTTTAGGTGAGGTCAAGAATGTTGAGCATCAAGAGGGTTCCCACTGTGGTTTCCAATTATCAGAAGGATGAGGGAGGTGAGGCTCCTGACGGAGGATGTGGTCGGAACTGCCTCAAAAGTTGTTGCATTCAAGGTAGGATCCATCATCTTGAATTTTAGTCGTGAAGTTAGGTATTTCGGGTTGCCTTTCTCTGCAATCTTAAGGATTGTGATGCTACTGTGACTGTGGCTGCAATTTTAAACCATGGTGTGATCTGTTTGATGGATTTTGGATTTTGCTCATTTGTGTTTTTTTGTGGTGTTTTGGGGACAGGTGCGAGGTTGCCTTTATATGCTTTGAAGAGAGTGGACAAGGTCGGTGAAAAGGAGTTGCCTTTGCTTGGATGCAAGGAGCATTGCCCTGTGGCGTTTCTGGACTCGCTTATCCTTGGGGAGGTATTTATGAATTCTGATTGTTTTATTTGTATACGTCGGTGTGTCTTTATGAGTGTGTTTTTGAGTTTTTTTCAGTTTTGGTGTTTTTCTTTGTACGTGTAGGTGTGTTATACGTTATGTTATGTGATTTGAGGATTTTAAGGATTCATGTTTGAATCTGTGTAGATGTGTCATTATGGTATGCGTAAAGGTTTGGTGTTCTGTTTTTACTGTGGCTAGAACTGTAGGTGTGTCGTTATGTTATGCCTTTTTTTAAAGCTCGATGTTCTATTTGTGTTGTAGTTGTGTCATTATGTTTTGCGGTTTGGTTTTTCTCACGTTTTAATTTGTGTTTAAGTTGGGCCATGATGTTGTAGTTTATGTTTTTCTTTTCCTTGTTTGTAGTTGCTTCATGATTTTTCCTAAGTATTTTGGTTTTGGTGGTGTAGTGGGAAGAACGCATGCAGAGAGGGCTTTTCCGTTATGACGTCACAGCCTGTGAGACCAAGGTCTGATTTGTGTACCATTTGGTTTGATTCACATTCTAGATGTGCTTTGCTTGTTTAGGTTTTTGCATGCATGTTGTTTGATGTGTTGGTTATTGGGTTAGGTTATTCCTGGGGAGTATGGTTTCATTGCTCAGCTTAATGAGGGTCGCCACCTCAAGAAGAGACCAACTGAGTTCCGTGTCGATAAGGTCCTCCAGCCCTTTGATGAAAACAAGTTTAACTTCACTAAAGTTGGACAAGAAGAGGTCCTGTTTCAGTTGGAGGCTAGTGAAGATGGAGAAGCTCAATTCTCTCCAAATGCTCCGATTGATGTTGAGAATTCTCCTAGTTTTGTTGCCATCAATGTAAGTATTGTAGCTTTTTTTGCAGTCTGTCATTGAAAGTTTAGTAAAAATAATTGTTTAACCTGTCTGTAATTTTTTAACAGGTGAGTCCTATTGAATATGGGCATGTGCTGCTGATTCCCCGGATTTTTGATTGTTTACCTCAGAGGATTGACCATGAAAGCTTCTTGCTTGCGCTTAAAATGGCAGTTGAAGCTGGGAATCCATATTTTAGGCTGGGATACAACAGCTTGGGTGCATTTGCAACCATTAACCATCTCCACTTTCAGGTACTTGTTAATCAGTGATCAACTTGAGATGACAACAACATCCTCCATGTTGATTTTTGGGTTGTTCAATTTGTTATCTAGTGTTTTAGCAGTATTCATCATATTGACATTTTTGTGATTTTGACAAATTCAGGCGTATTACTTGGCTATGCCTTTTCCCATTGAGAAGGCCCCTACCAAGAAAATTACCAAATTAAGTGATGGAGTGAAAGTATCTAAACTGTTAAACTATCCAGTCAGGGGCCTTGTTTTCGAGGGTGGCCAGACTCTAGAGAGTTTAGCAAATGCTGTTTCAGAAGCCTGCATCTGCCTTCAACACAACAATGTACCGTACAATGTACTTATTTCAGACTGTGGAAGGCAAATCTTTCTCTTGCCACAGGTAAATTGCTCTTTAACTTCGTCCCTTTCCAAAATCACATTGCTTAGTTGCTTAACATACCATGTTGGCTTAAGTATGTTGTACCTGCTTTATGGTTTTACTATTCTAATAAATTTTCTGTTGGTTTTGGTTCCTATACAATTGTTTTTCAATTTTTAGTCGTCCTCCTCACAATTAGCTGATGTTCTTAAATAACGGTTAGAGTGAATATCTTCCAATATGAGAGGGACCAATACCTAAAGTTTGCAATTTTATAAGAGCTACAAGAGTAATGTGAGGATTAAAACCATGAATCAAAATTTTTATAGGAACCACAATAGACAAAAAGGTTATAGTGTCCTGAAATCTGTTGAAGCTTAAAATGTATGGCAACTTACTGGATTCCAAATGGTGAAACAGTGCTATGCAGAGAAACAAGCTCTCGGAGAAGTGAGTGCTGAGCTTCTGGAGACCCAGGTGAATCCTGCTGTATGGGAAATCAGTGGGCACATGGTGCTGAAGAGGAAGAAGGACTACGATGAGGCATCTGAAGCCAATGCCTGGAGGCTTCTTGCTGAGGTCTCCCTCTCTGAAGAGAGGTACGAGGAAGTCACTGCTCTTGTTTTTCAGGCCATTGCATCTGTTGACTTGAGTGTCAAGCCTCAATGTGCTGAGGAAGTTGATTCCGTTAGCTCAAGCACCCAGCCTGCCATGGTGGCTGGTTCACAGCAATGCCTTGTTCTCCAGTAACATGGCTCTGATTGAAGTGATTATGCACTAAATAAGCTGCTATATTACAGTTCAGTTCAAATATGTGTAGCACCCTTGTACTATGTGGTGACAGCAGTTACTTGAGTTTGAAGTGTTATGTGCATGTTTTATGGACCTTAAAAATTATGCTTTTATCATATGAACTTGTCCTTCGTAGTCTGTGTAAGAAAACTACAATGTGAGCATATTCTGTGGTTAGTGTTTGTGGTGGAATAATGTGACATACTTCATGGTTTTATATAACTTGAATAGCTTTTATAATTTTTTTTTATTGTTGTTATTGCAGTTTTGGTTTTTCTGCATAATGCCGTATGACATTAGCATTTGTTGAACAAGTTACGGTTTTTGTTGATGAGAGAGGAAAAAGAAGTAGAAAGGGAGATGGGTTTTTAATTCTTATACAAGAGAGAAAATAAAAGAAAATTTAGTAACTTTCATTATTTGAAGACTTAATAGTAAATTTTGTTTTATTTTCTTATATTTAGTCAATAATAGGTGAAAGATGGGGTTGCTATTAAGTGAAAACACATAACTTTTTTTCCAAATGGAATTTTTGTAATTTTGCAAGTATCGTACTTTTAAAATTATATATAAATCTACCCCTTTTCCTTGTTCTTTCAATAGAAACATATCTTTATGCCACTAAATTTGCTCTCACGTTTAAAGTACCCTTTCTTTCATGACTTCTTAGACCTAATTTGTTGGGAGAGACCAAAAAGTTGTATGACAGTTCATGACAGTCTCTGTATCTTCATTTCTCAGTTATTAAACCGAAAAACATAGCCCTTCCCACGTGAATTGGGATCCCATACAACGTGACCTAAATTCGTATAGAACACTACCCAATTTTAATGACTAATCTACAAGAAAACTCACGTTAAACCTAAGGTATTTGTTAAAAAGCCAAAGACATTTTCCCAACACAAGAGATAACGTGAATCTCCACCATATATTATGGTACGTGTCTCCACTATTGTCACCCACCTATATGAAAACCACGATGAGTACCACCCGAAAGGCCCTTTAAATTTGCAAGAAGAAAAAACAAATTCTTATTTTATTGAGATCAAAATCACTATTAGTATTAACATGCCACAATAAAATCCAAATGTCTAATGCACCACTGCCAATGTTCTTAATATAGACCTTCTTGAATCCAAGTCCTCCTACCACACAAGAGGAAGATGATGTCAATAAAAATTTTGGCGATTGCAACATTTCTTACTTTGTTGGGTTTGATCCCAATGGAGGGAAAATCAACACCAAGCATTTTGTACCAAAATGTATCTACTAGTGTTCCATCAACAACTTCACAATGGGTGAAGAACAATGCAAGAGGAAGAGGTTCAGGTTGTCGTGGGAGACCATGGGTGTGCCGTGAAGGGAAGTTTGCACCAAAAAGAGTGTGTTGCAAGAATCTCTGTGTGAATGTGAGTTCCGATAAAAACAATTGTGGGTTGTGTGGGATTAAGTGCCCCTTCAATTGGCAATGCTGTAGAGGTTTGTGTAGCAACATAAACTTCAGCATTTTCAACTGTGGCAAGTGTGGACATAGATGTCCTCGTGGGGTGCGGTGCTCGTTTGGTGTTTGTGGTTATGCATAAGCACTTGCTTCATTCCTTCCAAAGCCCCCAAACACAATTGCTTGCAGCCACCTAACATGAATCCTACTTTCTCATCTCCCACATGTATATGGTGAAAGGGACATGTTTAATTGATTGTGAATCTTGTTTTATTCTGTACCAAATGTTTTGCATGCAGAAGTGTCATATCTATGTTAGTTACTACGAAAGCATAGTTTTTTGGTCATATAATCGACACATGAAAGCAATTATGTGTTTGTTTTGTTTCGTACTCTTTTAGGTACAAAAACATCGTGAGAAGAGTTGATGTTATACTTTGTTGTTAGCAGAACAATTGTTACAATCCATAAATGGTCATGTATCTAATGTTTATTTTAAAAGAAAAATTAAAATATCGAACTGAAATTCGATTAAAAAACCAAATTCTCTTTTTGTTTTCCGTTATAATTAGAACATACATTGAATTTTTATTTACTGGAAGTCTTTTACTCTATTGATACAAAGGTGTTCTTACAACATTTGAGGAACTTTTCACACACAATGATTCTGTAAAACAAATTCAAATTGTAAATAAAATGTCTTGGTCACATCATAAGCAATATCTCTTCTACAACTTCGTTACCGCCGCTTCCACCGCCACAACCAGTGGCGAGCAGTTGTATTATTGAATGCTCCTCTCTTACTCCACTCTTCGCCGCCGCCGCCGCTGCCACCTTTTTTCTTCTCTCTCGCGTGCTCCCACCACTCTTCCGTCCGTTCAGTCACCCAACCTTTACCTTCTCGACAACAACGCTTTTCTCAAACCCCACCTCTTGGACCTCTCCCTCGCGATTCCCGAAGCCACTCGCACGTGCTGGAGGCTCCCCGCGCTGGGCCCCTCGCACGTGCTGCATCTCTTGCAGGCTCTCCAGTCTCGTCGCGTAACGCTCGAAAAGGTTCGGTCTTTGTGGGAGGTTTTCAAATGGGGTGCTCACACGAACGCGGGTTTCGACTTCAAGCAACGTTCACTGTCCCACGAGATCATGGCCTCGCTTCTCGTTCAAGTGGGGTTGTTCAAAGAAGCCGAGGAGTTGCTTTTCGCGTTGGAAAGTAATGAAATTTTTGATGATCTCATTAAAGGGTATGCTGGTGCGAGAGAATGGGAAAAGGGTGTCTTTGTGTATGACTTTATGAAGGGAAGAGGGAAGGTTCCTTCGAGGGATTGTTACGGTGTTTTGGTTGATCTTTTGGTGAAAGTGAAGAGGACGAGTCTTGCATATAGGGTGGCTTTTGATTTGGTGGATTTGGGTGTACCACTGAGTGGTGATGAATTGAGGGCATTGAAGATGGTTATGGTGCAGCTTTGCGTTGGTGGGAGGATTCAGGAAGCAAGGAACTTGGTGAAGAAGGTGTTGGTTCTTAATTGTGAGGTTAGTAGTTTGGTTTTTGATGAAATTGCGTTTGGATATTGTAAGAGGAGGAACTTCAAAGATTTGGTTAGTTTCTTTGTTGAAATAAAGTGTGTCCCTAGTGTGAAGGCTGGTAATAGAGTTATGAATTCATTGTGTAGGTGTTATGGTGTAGAAAGGGCAGGGCTGTTTTTGCAAGAGCTTGAAAGTTTAGGTTTTTGTCCTGATGAAGTAACCTACGGGATATTGATTGGTTGGAGTTGTCGAGAAGGGAAGATGGGAAATGCATTGAGTTGTTTATCAGCTATGCTATCAAAAAGCTTTGTGCCACATATATTTACTTACAATGCTCTTATAAGTGGGTTGTTTAAGGTAGGTATGGTGGATCTTGCACGTGACATTGTTGATGAGATGATTGAGAGGGGGACACTGCCTGATGTATCCACTTTTAGAGTTCTTATGGCAGGGTATTGTAAGTGCAGGCAGTTTGATAAAGTGAAAAGTTTGGTTCATGGGATGGAGAGCCATGGTTTGATTAAGCTCTCTTTGATGGAGAATCCGATTTCCAAGGCTTTTCTGATTTTGGGCTTTGACCCTTTGAGTGTGAAGTTGAAACGAGACAATGATGGTCGACTTTCGAAATCGGAGTTCTTTGATGATGTTGGAAATGGACTTTATTTGGATGCAGATGTTGATGAGTTTGAGAAACACTTAACTTTGGATCTTGAAGAATCCATGGTACCCAACTTCAATTCATTTGTGGGGAAGAAATGCAGCAATGGTAACCTGAAAAAGGCATTGGTTTTGGTTGAAGAAATGCTTTGTTGGGGACAAGAATTGTTGCTGCCTGAATTCTCAAAGTTAGTGAGACAACTCTGTTCATCCCGGTCGCAAACCACATCAATGACACATCTTTTGGAGAAAATGCCACGGTCTGCTCATAAACTTGACCCAGAAACTCTCAATTTGGTTGTACAGGCATACAGCAAGAAAGGCTTGCTGTCCAAAGCAAAAACTATACTTGATGAAATGCTTCAAAACAAATTTCAGGTCACCAATGAGACATATACTGCCATATTAATGACTTTTTGTAAGAAAGGAAACATGAAAGACTTCAATTTTTATTGGGATGTTGCATGTAGAAATAAATGGTCACCAGGTTTGGAGGATTTTAAATCTCTTCTTGTTCTTATGTGCCATCAGAAAATGCTGAAGGAAGCATCACGGTTTCTTGAAATCATGCTTTTATCACACCCTTGCTTAAAGTCAGATATATGCCATGTATTTGTGGAAGTACTTTCTAGTAAGGGTCTTACAGACATTGCACTTGCAGCTTTAAAACAACTACAACCTTGTTTCATCTTGGATGACACTGGTTATAATAATCTTATAAGGGGCTTATGTAATGAGGGAAACTTTTCTCTTGCCTTTACAGTATTGGATGATATGCTAGATAGATGTTTGACACCTTGTTTGGATATTTCAGTCTTGTTAATCCCTCAACTATGCAAGGTTAATAGATATGACAAAGCTACTGCATTAAAAGATATAGTTTTGAAAGAGCATCATTCATTTTCTCATGCTATAGATTGTGCATTGATGCGTGGATTTTGTATCATGGGGAGCATAGGGAAAGCTGAAGCTATGTTCCGAGATATGTTATCTAAAGGGTTTAATCCAGACGAAGAACCAGAACTGTGTAACATGCTTATTCAGGGTTACTGCCAAGCTAATAACTTGAGAAAAGTGGGGGAACTAGTTACTGTTGCCATAAGAAATAGTTGGGTGCTATCCTTCACAAGTTACAGGAATATGGTGCGATCGGTTTGTAGAAAAGGTGGACTAGGGTTCGCTATGAGCTTAAAGAACCTTATGCTTGCACAATATGCACTTGATGGCCATCTCATATACAACATTCTCATATTCTATCTTTTATCAACTGGAAATAGTTTAGCTGTTAACAAGATACTAGCTGAAATGGAAGAGAACAAACTTGTGCTTGATGAAGTTGGTCTCAACTTTCTTATCTATGGTTTCTTGCAATGTAAAGATTTATCTAGTTCCCTGAATTATCTTGCCATCATGATTTCAAAGGGATTCAAACCAAGTAACCGCAATTTGAGGAAGGTAATAAGAAGCCTGTGTGATGCTGGGGATCTGCAGAAAGCCCTGGAATTGAGTCAAGAAATGAGATTAAGAGGTTGGATACATGATTCTGCAATTCAAACATCTATTGTAGAAAGCCTTCTGATGAGTGGTAAGATACAAAAAGCAGAAACCTTTTTGGACAGGATGGGAGAGGAATCTCTGACTCCTGATAACATCAATTATGATTACCTTATCAAGTGTTTTTGCCAACATGGAAGACTGAACAATGCAGTTCATCTTATGAACACAATGCTGAGGAAACATAACATTCCAATTTCCACCAGTTATGATTTTCTCATTGTTGGATACTGTGTCCAGAATAAATTGGACATAGCTATGGATTTTTACTCTGAGATGTTGAACTGGAATCTCAAACCAAGAATTGAGACAGTGGAAATGCTTGTCCATAGATCCTGCCAAGATGGAAAGACAGAATTAGCAGAACAATTCCTAGTGGACATGAGTCATGGAGGTGAAACTCCAACCAGAAAAATGTATTGCACTGTAATTAAGAGTTATCACATGGAAAAGAATCTCAGGAAGGCATCAGAGCTCATGCAAGCCATGCAGGAAAATGGCTATCAGCCTGATTTTGAAACACATTGGTCTCTCATAAGCAACTTAAACAGTGCCAAAGCAAAGGACACTGATAATGGTGGCAAGGGTTTTTTATCAAGACTTCTTTCCAGAACTGGTTTTCTTCAAAAGAAATGATTCAAAGAAATGACCTTCTGTTGTGAAAGGGGTATTTTTTGGTTGTATATTTTTGACACTACAGTTTTGGTCTCAACATTGTTTATTAAAGTTTGTTCATCACTTTGAGTGTACTAGTCTAATTGTAAAGTGACTTTATCATCTTTCTGTATTTGGAACTTCATGTAAACTTCAAAATTCACACTTCTGTAGTTTCTAGGTAACATGTATTTATTAGTTCTGTATTTCTTCTTGGAAACTGACAGATTCATTATGGGAGATACCACTCAAGACATTCCCTTTGAAAATTCTTTTCCAATTTTTGTACAGAAGTATACACTTGATCCAAAAAAAGGTCTTTATTGTGTTTCTTTAATAAAGTTTTTCAAGATATTAAAAGCATGTAATACCTTTTTTGGTAAAGATAAATGTAATATATTTTTTTTGACACAAAAATATAATTATTTTAATATTGATAAAGAAATTATAGAAATTATAATACTTTTTTTTAATAAGATACAGGGTAAAATTCTAAATTTGAAATTAAAATCCAAATTAAGAAGTCAGTATTGCAAACAGTCATGTTAAAAATTATTTTATCTAAAATATGAAACCTTCAATTTAATACTTGTCAAGATTTGATATTTAAATTATAAAGTAAGTGATTTTTAAGAATATATTTAAGTAATAGCGTTTTGAAATAAGAGTAAACTGTTCTTAAAAAGACAGAAATTGATATTTTGAGGTTAAATGAGAGGAGTGATTCTCTCCTACAATTAATTTTAATTCATGCACTTTATTTTTATCTTTGTAATTTTCAAAAGTTTTTTTTAATATTTATGATTACTTCTCTTTACAAAAATTCTTAACCTAAAATAAAGGATAAAAATAAAACACATAACAATTATATAGCGAAAAATTATAATTTATTTTAGATGAAAATACGAATAAATAAAAACTCATCTAAGCCTAAAATGAAATAGAAAAAATTAAAACTGTACTATCTTGTAAAATATTTGTACCAATTATGAAAATATTATTTTTTAGATATCTAAAATGCACCATAATTTTTGTGAAATAGTTGTTTGTCTTTCTTGTCAGAAATTAGGACGTAATAAGACTGAGATGACAAAACGACGCCGTAATTCATCTTGATTGCTCAGAACAGAACACTATATACAGTGTTGCTTCTGAGTCTAAGTTAGAAGAGAATCAACATCAACAACAATGGAGACGCCGTCATTTGCTTATTCGGCTTCCTCTTCTTCTCTCCTTTCTCTTCGAAAAACGCCACCCTCATCCCTGAGATTATCCCGTTTCAGCAATACCAAACATAGAAACTTCTCAGTTCGTGCCTCCTCGTCTGGGGATTCTGGTTCGTTCTCTCTGCTTTCTGAAGACACCCTTTTGCAAAAGTCTTCTCCTTTTTGTTTTTTCGTTTCTGGGTCTTCCTTTAGTTCCAAAACAAACTCTCGGATTCTCTTGATTTTTCAGTTGTGACTTTGCTTGATTACGGTGCTGGCAATGTTCGGAGTGTCAGGAATGCAATCAGATTCCTCGGGTTTGAAATCAAAGATGTGAGCTTTATTGCACCATTACATAATGGGATTTTTTTTATTTTTTTATTTTTTGTGTGTGAGAGGTATTGAATCTGAAGTAATTTTTTTTTTACTAGGTGCAAACCCCGCACGATATTCTGAATGCAAGTCGATTAGTTTTTCCAGGGGTTGGAGCATTTGCTGCTGCCATGGAGGTGTTAAGCAAAACTGGGTATTCATTTATTTTATTTTTTTTTTACTTTTCAAGTGTTTTTCTTTAGTGGTTTGGTAGTTGTAGGGCTATGCTTGTTCTAAGATATTTCTGCTGGGTTATAGTGGTGGGTTATTGAAGGATATCACAGGACAATACTAGTGTTGATCTTTATTCTCTTTTTGCTTGATTAAAATTTACAATGTACACTGAAAAGGGGTTGCCTCAAGACTCCTATTTATACGCCATATATTGGAGTTTAGGACTAATATGTACTGATAGCTAAGTAGATGGTTGGTTAAAAGTTTGGGGATGTTAAGTTGGAGGGCTTTTGTTGTTGTTTTAGACTTTTGCTGTAATGATTACAAATAAACTCATTTTGTATGTCTGAGGTGCCTTTTGAATTGCATAATGTCTCTTAGTTTTGCTGAATTTTGCAGTTCGGATTATAAACTAGGAATTGTCATGTATATATTTGAAGTTCTTTTGAGGCAATTTTTAATATTTATTTTTGAATGACTGCCCTCTGAATTTTGGTTTGAGTCAAATGTTTTATTTTGATCATACTTATTTTTCAGAATGGATGAAGCATTATGTTCATATATTGAAAAGGATCGTCCATTTTTGGGGATTTGTCTAGGACTTCAACTACTTTTTGAATCTAGTGAGGAGAATGGACCAGGTTAGTCGTAAGACATCTTTAGTTTTTGTTATTTTTACTGCTTCAATTCTGAATATTTGTTTTAAGTTTAATATTATTATATTATTGTACTATAGCATAAATGGATGCCAAGGTTTCCGTCCATGTAGATGTGAAATTAAATTAAGCAATATTAACCTCCTTTTACAGAAAATAAATGCACGATTTAAATTTTTTTGTTAGGCCAATGCTAATGAGAGGAGAATCTTTTGTATTCATATTTTACTTTTATTGTGTACTGGGCAGTGTAATATTTTTTCATAATTAACTGTGGTGGAAATAGTGTTTCAATGCATGATTTTTAGCGGTTATAGAGTCCTAGATGATGAGAATCAATGATTTTCATGTCTTATTTTTATTGTGTACTGTGTAATGTAAGAATTTCTTATAATTATTCTGGTTTCCAATGCGTTTTTTGAGCGGACAGAGTCATAGTTTATGAGAAGAGATACTTGAGATAAGAAGAGAAGCTACAGAAACAATGTCTTTTTTCCTCGTTAAAATAAGAGTAAGGAAAACTTCACTGAAAGTAAGTTTAGTAAGACAGAAGTTAGTCTAGTTTGGAGGTTAAATTATAACGGAAACTATATGGTCAATGATGCTCTATGGTGATTCAGTAGTAAAAGTTGCGCAATTAAGTGCCAGCAGAGCAGGAGCCAAAATAAGGTTATGAATTCAATAGTCAGTCTGATTAAAATGGGGAGAGGAAGCCCAAAGACAACTTCAGAAAAAGCATTAACAATAAGTGCAAACCTTATCTTACAAGTCAGTTTTATGAGTTTGGTTAGACTTATGGTCCACTTGCTAAGATGGTATCATAATGTATTCTAACGAGGTTTGTTGGACATATTGTATCACTCATTATTAGGTTGTTATCACCATCCACAATCTAGTCCTACATTTGAGATGACCAGTCATCAGCGTGAGGGGATGTGTTGGAAATCGCACGTTGGTTAAAGATATAAGTCAATTATAGCATTACAAGTTGATGCATATGTCACCTTTCACAAACTAGTTTTGAGAGGTTGAGTTAGCCTTAAAATCCATTTCTTAGGAGTTTCGATCAATTTTTTCTTTATGGAGTCTAATACTTTTTATTAATACATTTTGTTAACCCCGTTTAGTGGGTTAACATTTTTGTTTGGTTGTATTGTCATAGTTCATTTTCTTAAGAGTGTGATTGGGGGGAGCTTTGGATGGAAGGGAAAGTGAGCACATTAAGTTCTTGTTAATCTCGGATTTTATTTCTTTCATTTTAAGAACCTATCAAATTCGATAACATTTATTACAAGTAAAAATTTTACTCTTTGCTCCCCTTTTCTCCAAACCCCAGCCGCTCCCAAGCATACTCTTACCCAACTTGAGACTGAGACTTTAAAATATGAGTAGTGGTCTACATTACCACTCTCCTCCTCTTCTATTTATAATGAAAAGATACTAGGCATGATTACATACAATAGTAGATATGGGAGTAGGTAGCTTCCCACACTCAACAACCTACACATAGGTAATGATACAAGGTAATAATTCTAACAACCCAAAACACTTAGATTTGGAGATATTGGTATTTGTGCATTTCATAATTCCTTAGTGTTTAATTCATGCTATTCTTCTGCAAATGGTATTTTTGTTTAGTAGCACGTTGAAATATTTACTGACTTAGTATATGGAACCCCCTAAAGTTGTTTGGCTATGAACTTGTAAGGACAATGTACATCATGCTCATATATTTTTGTTAAGTCATGAATGTTGATTTCATAACATGGGTAACCGGGTAACAAAGAATCCAATCCATCTAGACTTGACAGTTCAGTTTATTGAGTCATTTACTTGAATCTGTAGGCTTAGTAATTTTCGGCAAGCTTTTCTGACATCTAGAGACAACGGTCTCTGATTTAACAGAAAGCTTACTTTCCCGAGCACTACAGGACCAAACTACCTTGTTTTTATTCACACTTTTATTTAAGTATTGACGGATAATGTGCTTGTGAATCAGTAAAAGGTCTTGGCTTGATACCTGGAACTGTTGGGCGATTTGACTCATCAACTGGTTTTAGAGTACCACATATTGGCTGGAATGCTTTACAAATCACGAAGGACTCAGGAATTTTGGATGACGTTGGAAATCACCATGTCTATTTTGTGCACTCTTACCGTGCCATGCCTGTATGTTTCCACTTTTCTTTGAAAATCTCCTTGTTGCTTTGGTTGTCATATTCTTACTCCTTATTTTCATGAAGGTGTTTAAATAATCTGTTATTTTTTAATTGTCTCAGTCAGACGATAACAATGAGTGGATATCCTCCACATGTGACTACGGTGACAAATTTATAGCATCTATTAGAAGAGGAAATGTGCATGCAGTTCAATTCCACCCAGAGAAGAGTGGAGGCAAGTTTTATCTTCCTTTCCAATCCTTTATTTCTCTCTCTAATATACAGAGCCCTAAATCATGGAGGCTGTCATCTCTGTTGAAACTTATATTCTTCGTTAGCTTGTATTTGGACTCTTGTCGTGCAAAGAATTAAAATTTCTGAATCAACACTGTTTTGAAATTTGAAGTAATATACACATATTCAACTTTACAACCTTGTTCCATTAGAGGAAGAATGAAGGATGATCTTAGTTTCAATTGATTAACAAAAGAAAAAATTGAAATGAAAAGACTGGAAAAGAAATAGGAAAGTACTTTTTTTTTTAAGGATGAAGTAGGAAACTAATTAATTCCATTCAGATTGAAAATTCTCTTTCTGTTTTTTTATAGGATTTGCATTTTGAATCTTGAATGAATTTTGGTGGAATACTTTTGTGAAATCTGAATTGCTCCAAATTTCAATCTTCTTTTGGGGGAATACAGTGACTCTTTTTTGATATATTTGCTTCTATGGGTAAAACAACATGCTATCTTTTTGTTCTTTTTTCCATTCTTGGGCTGTGATATTCTTGCTCTGATTCCTGAAATATTATTCTCAGATGTTGGTCTCTCTATTTTGAGAAGATTCTTGAATCCGAAGTCAAACATGACAAAGGTGGCCTTCATACCTTTCTATGCACTTGTTCTTTATCATAACTATTATAATAATTTTGTTTTGACACATGGTAGCTAACCATTTGTAATATTCACTTGAAGACAGAAGCCTGGGGAAGGCAAAGCTTCAAAACTTGCAAAAAGGGTAATAGTCATGGAAATAGTCATGTTTTAAATTAATTAATATGTATTTTTGGGCTGCCTCTTGGGTGCATTTATTCTGTTGATTTCCTTACAAAACATTGTTTATTAAGGTGATTGCTTGTCTTGATGTGAGAGCAAACGATAAAGGGGACCTTGTTGTAACCAAAGGAGACCAGTATGATGTAAGAGAACATACAAATGAGAACGAGGTATAAGATATAATACTTATTTTTTGGTTTTACGAGTTTGCTTAAAATTCAAATAGAGGATATGCCAAGACAATGGAATCTATACAATACAAACTTCTAGTAGGTGTAATTGATTATTGAACAAGAACCATCTAAACTTCATTTTTTTGCTGTTGCCTTGTTAGTATTAAAGGGTAAACCTGTTTGTGTATTATCTTATGAAGCTATTTTAATTGTTAGGTAAGGAATCTTGGCAAGCCAGTTGATCTTGCTGGACAGTACTATAAAGATGGAGCTGATGAGGTACGCTTTTGATAATTTTGTTCTATTTTATGAAACTGGTTCTTCCCTATTAAACTTAAAGATTGGGTGCAGGTCAGCTTTCTAAACATTACTGGATTTCGGGACTTCCCTCTTGGTGATTTACCTATGCTACAGGTTTGTGAAATGTACCAAAATGGAAGTTTTTTAGTTGGTGCTAGACTATATTTTATGCACTATCCACTCTGGTTTCATACTCCCTATGCTTCACAGGTATTACGATACACATCAGAAAATGTTTTTGTACCGTTAACTGTTGGTGGAGGAATTAGAGATTTCACAGATTCAACTGGAAGGTATTATTGCTGATCTATATTGACTTTCTTGCAACACTTTTTTCAATTAAAATATCCAGTAGTGTAGTCTTATCATTGTGTTCACTCGGAACTTTCAGAACTTTTTCATTTGGTTAATTATATTCTTAGGTACTATTCTAGTTTGGAAGTTGCTTCAGAATACTTTAGGTCTGGGGCTGATAAGATTTCCATTGGAAGTGATGCAGTTTATGCTGCAGAAGAATATTTAAGAACCGGAGTATAGAACTCAATCCATGTTTGTTTCTATTAATATGCACTAATATATGTGTCATTTCTGATGTTTCTATGGTTGTCACATTTAGGTAAAGACTGGGAAGACAAGCTTGGAGCAGATATCAAGAGTTTATGGGAATCAGGTTAGCCAAAAGCTGATTTCATGTCTGCTCCTTTTTCCTATGCACGTGCCTGTGTGTATTTGAGAATCCCTGAACATACATATAACTTTAGGCCTCTTTTTACCCCATTTTATGGTATAATTTTTCTGAATGCTTACCATGTTTTTCAATATAATGTATCAAATTGCTGATAAAATTTTGTAACGAATAGTAGCAGTGTTTATATTAATAATGATAAACTATTCATAGAAGAGGTATTTAACTAATTTGGCTTTTACATCTGGTTTCCCCTAATTATAATGGTAATGTAATACATTTGAATATAATACGTGATCACAATATGCCTAGTGAGTTCTATTCTGTTGTTTAGATGTTCAGAATAACTTTAATTTTGAACCTTTCTTTAGAATATGATAAATTACTAGTTTCGGAAAACATGTTCTGACTTGTAAGATAGGAAATAAATAGTAAATTTTAAGTATTTTATGCCACGTCTTCATGTAAAATGACAAGTAATAATGTATTTGATGGAACTAGGTAACCAACTGTCTTGGGCATAACCATATCACAAATAATTAGAAGTCTTCTACTCAATTCTCAATTATCTACATTCCTATTAATTTTCATTTTGCAGGCAGTGGTTGTTAGTATTGATCCCCGTAGAGTGTATGTAAAGGATCCTAATGATGTTCAATTGAAGACAGTAAGGGTTTCAAATCCAGGTGAAGATCTTGCTGATTTCTATTTCTGATTTAGTTAAAATAAACAAGTTGAGAGAGATTTTTGGATGTAAAATAGTGAATATACACTTTTATGTTAAATATATTAAATTTTAAATATTCTAAAGCCACTTTATGTTGGTTTCAGGTCCAAATGGAGAAGAGTATGCATGGTATCAATGTACAGTAAGTTTATTTTCTATCTTTGCTTAATTTTTTTTATCATGTCCACTGAACTAGATCTCTTAACCTTTTAGTTTTCTTTTCATTTAAACATTCTATATCAAATAGTGGATAACACTGGAGTTACAACTTTTAAGAGAGGCTGAAAGAGGCATGACTAGATTACAGATTTGGTAGATTGATTATGGGTATAGGTATAAATAATGAGACCCTGCACTCCTGACTATTACAATTATCAAGAGTTCTTGAGTCTGTCTTAGTCAAAGTTATTGGTAATATAAGATGCCCTCTACTTGTATTGTATGTAATTAGTGCTGCTGGTTACATTCACAATACTACTCTCGAGAGGGGAAATACAATTTTCCATGCATCCAAATATTTTAGTCGGTGGTTGTCATGAGATCTATATTCACGGATGAAGCTCTTGGAATTTCTTTAAAGGGAAAGAATGGAATATAGTTATTTGACTATTCACTTCCTGAAGCATGTTCTCATGTCAATACTTATGTTTATTGTCAGGTTAATGGAGGGCGAGAAGGCCGGCCAATTGGTGCCTATGAACTAGCAAAAGCAGTTGAAGAACTTGGTGCTGGAGAAATACTACTTAATTGCATCGATTGTGATGGTAAATTTAATTTTGCATCATTCAACTATATTTGACTAAATTTTTTCTTTATCAAGTGCAGTCTATGTTTCTTCTCCAAGTGCAGTTTATTTTTTCTTTGAACACTTAGTCTTTAACCAAGCCAAATGATGTCATGTAATTCATGAAATTGACCTCATTTAGTGTGTTAACATTTTTGTTTGTAAGAGCAGTTTTTTTTTTTTTTTCTTTTTCAAACTAGTATGGAAATTGTGATATCCCATTTAATAGGTAATCTCTAGTATATAAAACATCACATGATCATACTAATATAGAGCAACGAGACATAAAGTATATGAAAATCAACGTTTTACCGTCATCCAAATATATACTAAAGTAGGAGTACCATAGGCACAGAACAATGCCATGAGCAGAACTTAAACATGAAATAGTTGTCCAAAAGCATTGCTCATAGAGCAAGGAATTACAAAATAAACAGCTCCAAAAGGGGCTGAAAAGAGCGATAACAAATGTGCCTACACTAAACAGCACCGTCTCCGCCATCCGCACGATCACTAAAAGTTCCCACATCTACTCACACAAACATGGGTGATCATTGCAAACAAAAAAATCCAAACAAGAAATAGACACAAAGAGAAAGGGTAAGCTAGAGACAAAACAATTTTGATATATAAGCAAACGAATTATAAACAGGCAAATGAATAGGCACCCAAAGCATGTAATAGCAAACACTAAAAGACCCTCTAACTCAATTATCTGGATACATGTAGTGAAATCGGATTCACTGGTTGCTTGCACTTGTGATGGTCTCTACTACTCTGTAGAATCATTGTCAATGGATTTCATCCTACCACACACAAGGTTAGTCCATGATCATCTAAGGTCATTATCCTGTCAAAAACTAGGACATCCTACTACTCTCACCACATGAACCAGTTTACTCTAAGTGAGTCACTTAAATTCTTACACGCAATACCTTATCACCAAAGGAATTTCTCCATGAAATCCTCACAAGGAATTTCTCCATGAAATCCTCACAAGGAATTTCTCCATGAAATCCTCACATACTTCACATATTATATCAAGTCAAGTCCCATACATTATATCATCAATGTGCAATACACATATTCATCGGCAAGGTCATCATCACAGTTTAGTTCATCATTATATTTCAAAAGTTCATATCATCTCCACACATTCAAATAGTCACCAAATATACTACACAATAGTTTAACAATGCATATGCAAATCGGTTGGGGGTTTTTAAAAAAAATAAAACTGCAACTTGTACAAAAATTATGTTCTTACAATCAATTGAAAGCTAATTGAATCAAGAACTTGATGCAGAAAGAATCAATCCTATTGGGTACCTATAGAAAAAGTTATGCACTAAACAAGTGACAAAGGTCAAAGCTGCCAACAACCTAATCTAAGGGAACCTTAAAAAAATTGCTCTCACTATAGAATTCCAAACAAAGATCACTACGGTTAAGACAAATCATCATATGTCTAGAACCTGCTATAAAAGTTTCAGCTCGATCGACGGTTAACAAAGCGGGAATTCAAAAATTTTCGAGATAAGTCAGAGTTTGAAAGCTCAACTTGTCTAGCGAGATATTGGGCTTGTGCAGCTAGATTTTGGAATCGCCCAGTGAGTCTTCATAATGTAGAAACACGAATCCTACAATTTGATAGCGTCAAATGAATCTAAAACCCATTTTAAGTCCCATGTAAGTCAAAAACATTTTCAATTTCACGTTACAGTCTCAATTTCCATCAAATTTATCTTAAATCACATGTCAGGGGTTAAAACAAGCAAATCATTTCGAAAACTTATAAATCCTAGCTTCCTCTATCTTGACTGAGAGTTAAACTTGAGGAGGAGAGAGCCCTAACGGAAGAAGCACCACAACTCCAGAAGCCAACTAGAGGGCTGAAAAATATGAAACATAAGAACGAAAATGAGGTTGTAAGGAAGAACCCATGATAGAACCAACACCATAGAGCTGGAAAAAGGAAAAAAAACAGAAATTGGGGTTTGACTTACTTGGAGGAAATAACGTTCAGTTAGCTCAGAGGAGGACTTAGCTAAAGCCCTAAATCAGATTTTGTTGTTTAAGGAGAGTAAAACTGAGTGAGCTCTTTTGATAAAAGAGAGGAGATGTGGTATGAAAACTAAAGAGAGTTATCTTTTTTTCTGAAGAGAAATGTGTGGGCTGACTTGGGCCTCTTTAATTAACTGGGCCCAATAATTAAAACACAAAAAGTGGGCTTTATATTCTCTCCAACAACAAAAATTTTCGACCTCGAAAATTGAGTTACCAAAAAACAGGTGTGAGTATGACTTCCTCACATCCTCCTCTAGCTTCCACGTGGAGTCATCTATCATCCTATCCGAAATGACTATGACTAGACTGATGGATTTTCCTCAGAGTTGTTTGATTTGGTGGTCTCAACACCAATTGGTTGCACTTCCACGAAGAGATTTTGTCTAACATGCACATCCTCAACCTCTAGCACATGAGACGGGTCAAGCACAGACACCTACTTTGTTAGCGGGGGATATGGAAAACTTAGTGGACATTAGGCAACTGAAAGAGTAAGGCAATCTTGTAAGCCACTGGTCCAATCCTCCTCAAGATTTGATATGGACCAAGGAACTTAGGAGAAAGCTTCCTCGAGCGGATAACCTTTCCCACATGAGTGGTTCGGGTCACCCTCAGGAAAACATGTTCCCCTGCTGCAAACTCCAAAGGTCTCCTTCTCTGATTAGCATAGGAGTTCTGCCTACTCTATGAGGCTTTCAACCTTTCCCTCAATTTTCGAGGTCTAAAATTTTTACTTTTTGGGAGAATGTAAAGCCCACTTTCTTTGTTTTAATTTTTGGGCCCAGTTGATTAAAGAGGCTCAAGTCAGCCCAAACATTTCTCTTAAAAAAAAAAGAAGATAACTCTTCAGATTTCATTCCACTCCAGCTCCTCTCTGTTTTTCAAAAGAGCTCACTCAGTTTTGCTGTCCTTAAACAACATAATCTGAGCTAGGGCTTTAGCTAAGTCCTCTTCCGAGTTAACCGAACGTTCTTTCCTCCAAGTAAGTCGAATCCCAACTTCTGTTTTTTTCCCTTTTTCCAGCTCTATGGTGTTGGTTCTATCATGGGTTCTTCCTTACAACCTCATTTTCGTTCCTATGTTCATATTTTTCAGCCCTCTAGTGGCTTCTGGAGCTGTGGTTCTCCTTCCGTTACGGCTTTCTCCTCCTCAAGTTTAGCTCTCAGTCAAGATAAGGGAAGCTAGGATTTATAAGTTTTTGAAATGATTTGTTTGTTTTAACCTTTGCATGTAATTTAAGATAAATTTGATGGAAATTGATACTGTAACGTGAAATTGGAAATGTTTTTGACTTACATGGGATTTAAAATGGGTTTTAGGTTCATTTGACGTTGTCAAATTGCAGAATTCGAGTTTTTGCATTATGAAGACTCGCTGGGCGAGCCCAATATCTTGTTGGGCGAGCTAAGCTTTCCAACTTTGACTTATCTCGCCAAATTTTGAATTTCTGCTTTGTTAACCGTCGAATCGATCTGAAATTTTTACAGCAGGTCCTAGACATATGATGCTTTGTTTTGACAGTTGTGATCTCTGTTTGGAAGTTTATAGTGAGAGTAGTTTCTTTTTAAAGGTTCCTTTAGCTTTGACCTTTGTCACTTGTTTAGTGCATCACTTTTTCTATAGGTACCCAATCGGATTCGTTCTTTCTGCATCGAGTTCTTGATTCAATTAGCTTTCAATTGATTGTAAGAACATAATTTTTAGATTTTTGTACAAGTTGCAGTTTTATTTTTTTTAAAACCCCCAACCGATGTACATATGCATTGTTAAACTATTGTGTAGTATATTTGGTGACTATGTGAATGTGTGGGGATGATATGAACTTTTGAAATATAATGATGTACTAAATTGTGATGATGACCTTGCTGATGTGTATTGTACTTTGATGATATAATGTATGGGACTTGACTTGGTATATTTTTGTATAATATGTGATTGTTTTGATATTTGAAATGGTAATTATTCTGATGTAATATGTGGAGTATGTGAGGATTTCATGGAGGAATTCCTTTGGTGATAAAGTAGTGTGTAGTGATTTAAGGATTCAAGTAAGGTTGTATCCTGACATTCTAATGACTCACTTAAAGTAGACTGGTTCATGTGGTGAGAGTAGCAGGAGGTCTTAGTCTTTGACAGTATAATGGTCTTAGATGATCATGGACTAACCTTGTGTGTGGTAGGGTGAAATCCATTAATAATGACTATGCGAGCAATAGAGACCACCACAAGTGCAAGTAACCAGTGAATTCGATTTCACTACATGTATTCGGATAATTGAGTTAGAGGATCTTTTACCGTTTGCTATCACATTCTTTGGGTGCCTATTGATTTGTTTGTTTATAATTTGTTTACTTATATATCTTCATTTTCAATAATTTAAAAGATAAGTGATTTCTTATATGCAATATATTGACACTAAAGTTGGATAAAAATGACTTTCACTTGGTTTGGATCTGGTCTCTTAAACCTTTTTCATGAGTGCCATGACTCATTACTAGTTCAGTCTTCCAAATTTTGAGGGACTGAAAATAAGATACATGCCCTTTACCTTGACCCTAAACTTGTTATGGGGATTAATTATTGGTATAGCTATAGCCTCTATTCATTCTTAGTAAATGCTGTTTTGAGCGAGTTGCTATTTCTTATATGAAAGAGATAGGGTTGTCTTGTTGCATTCGTTAGTTATTTATTTTCTTTTATGTCTAAATTTTCTTAATTTTGCATCTCTTATTCTCCTACTATTTGTACTTTCCATTCTTTTCCTCTAACAAACGATTTTCTATTGGAAAAAGTAGAAGACTTTGGGTGTAATTTGATTATATACTTAATAAATTGTTACTTTTATTCTAATTTTCTGCAATGTTTTCAGGTCAAGGGAAAGGATTTGATGTAGATTTAATTAAGTTGATATCAGACGCTGTAAGTATCCCTGTGATTGCAAGTAGTGGTGCTGGCGCTCCTGCACACTTTTCTGAGGTGTTCAATAAAACAAATGCATCAGCAGCACTTGCTGCTGGCATTTTTCACAGAAAGGAGGTATTACTTCTGTTTCATTATTTTCTTAGTGCTGATTGGAATGATTTTGATTTCTTACCTGTGTTCTATGATGTATGTTGTGAGTTAGGTTGGTTTTGATTGATGTAATGATGCTATTAAGGCATTGAAATTTAGATCTCCATTAACTGCAGGTGCCTATTCAGTCTGTAAAAGAGCATTTGTTGAAGGCAGGCATTGAAGTTCGACTCTGATCATTTGCATTTAGGGGTAATTTTTTTTAGATGCACTTCTTAATAAACAAACTTTGTATGTTATCCCTTTTTGTGTAATCTAAACTCTCAAAATGTCAATGTTTTGGATTATCAAAAGAATTTCAGTGAGATCTTTGTAATATTTTAAGAGAAAAGATTTACCATGTGCAGCACTTTTTACAAGTTTGTTTCATTTCTCTGACCATAATAGATGAATGGACCGATGAGTGTCTCTTATTTAAAAGAAATAAAGTGGAAATAAGAAAGACAAAATTATGAATAAGAACGAATAAGAAATATATACAAGAGTAAAGCTAATGTCAATTTTGTGTATGAACACAATTTATTATTTCCTCTTAAGAGTGTCTTCAGTCAACTTCCATCATTGATGTTGTGAAGTTATTTTATATAGTTTTTCAGTGTTTTTATTCTAATTTTTGTATAATTTGATTTTATTTTGGAAATTTATTCCATAAAAGTATTTCATGTTATGAAAGTTCTGTTTCGAAAGTCCTGATTCAGAATTTTCCGGAACATGTAATTAGAAGTCACTTTTACACAGGATGAAATAGTCATTTTAGAAATTTTAGGGTGTGCATGAAGAAATTGTGGAAGTGTAGGAAGTAAAAGTCTGATTATGATCAAAGCCTTGCAGAAGCTTCTAAATAAAGGGGGTGTGGATAGCAATATGATGACATTATCTACAGCCACGAGAGTGTGAGAGGTTCACATGTCAAACGCATTTAAAATATTATTTACAATATAATTGCTTTTACTTATCTCTCGTTTTTAAAAAAATTATTAACTATATTTTTATTTTTATCAAATCTTTAACTGGTTTAGATTTATGTATTTATATAAAGTAAAAATGAAAATGGATAGAACAGAAAACATCATAGTTACTATACCAGGATCAAGAAATTTCTTCATAATGACTATAATCTATGTCAAAGTGGAATATATTATTATGATCTTCAAATTTTTTATCTTTGAAATTCTAAATGTTTATTGAAAAAATGTCTAACATGTTAGACTGTGTTTCGGTAGCTTACCTTTTTCCTACGAAATTAATCAAATTCTTCTCTATTAGAAAAAAAAAAGGTAAGATTGAATGACTTTAATCAACTTCTTCAAATGGTGTTAATTTGATAATTTTTAATTTATGTTTTAATCCAGAAAGAGTTTTAATTAAATTAACTAGCTTAACTATTTAAAGTAGTTCAATCATCATGGGTAAGGCACTAAAAATATTTAATATAAAGGTCTTTCAAACACAATGTGTTTGGAAGTAATTAAGTTTAATTTAAATATGTTTACATACCTTTTAATAAGGGTTACAATAATTAAAACTAAAACAATAACCGTGACGATTTCAAAAATTTTAGAACTCAGTTAATTATATTTGCAAGATTTATGCCTTAATTAATGCTTTTGGTTTTAAAACTTAATTCAGAAATTACAATTGTTCAGAGAGTTATTGATTTATTTATTTTTTCTTTTTAGTACAGAACTATCACTTTACGTTAAGTGTAAAACAAATTTTATTTTTATCAAAGATTTTTATTTATTTATTAATTAAAATATCCATATACATTACTTATTAATTGATCTTTTTTAATCTATATTTTCTACCATAATTAGTACATTAACATTTTTCTCATAATTAAATTGATTTAGAGATATAATTATTATTTTTTTCTATGAGGATGTTTTGGAATTAGTGTATCCTTTAACATGATTTAGTAGTGCAGTTTTTGATTTGTAAGAAAATTAGGGTCATGTAAAAAACAATGTCACAATTTGGAAAATTAATACATAAGAGGCATATTCTTACATCTTTGTACCCATAAAAAAATCTTAAGATTGTAAAATTTAAAAGTAAAAGGTAAGTTTTAGATTATATAATTTAGAGGTTAAACATAACTTCGAGATTTTGTAATATAGAAGTATTTTTTTTCAAAAAAAAAATCAAATTACATAGTTTAGAAATTCAAAATAACTTTAACATTGTATAATCTTAAAAGTCAAATAACTAATTCGAAAACTAAATACCTTTTAAATTATACAATTCGAAAGTTATTTTTATCACAGCCATGTATCAGTCAAATTTAAAATATTAAGATTAATTAAGGTCAAATTTAGAATTTTATTAAATTTTATAAGTTTATGAAAATTAATTGATTTTGTATTAATAAAATGCTTAAACTGTCTCCTGATAAACTGGTATTTCATTCAAATTCAATCTTTTTAAACATCATAGGAATATCATTATACCTGGATAGAAAATTGGACTGAGTATTGTTAATTTTCTCTTCAATCTTGAAATACATGTTTAATATTAATCATCATTTTTAATTTCTATTTATTAATTTTAACTCTCAAACTCTCGAGTCTAAATCTTTATTTTGATTAATTACTCTGATTATCCTTTAAAACTGGTTTCAATTTTTGAAGGCAGGTAAGAACTGAAAGTCTAGTTATCATCACCATCACACATTATTTATCTTTCATTATTAATTACATAAAACTATAATAACACGTAAAATATATTTCATTCATTAATAAATGTATATCTAGACAAAATATTAAATAATAAAGGGAAATCCAATGTTAAAAACTAATTAATATTTTATTAAATAACCGATATATATTAATAAAAATTAAATATGATAGTGCTGCATTTTAACTTATTATTTAAAATTTTATATTCAATAAGATTTTCTTTTTCTACGAATATATGGTGAAATTTAAAAAAAAAATGTAAGAAACTTCGTAGCATTTCATACAAATCTCTCTGTAAAAAATCGGCATAATTTATTTTACTAGATATGAAAAATTCGACTCCATTACAAACCAAAATCAACAAATAAAAGAAGTTGTGTAAATTAAAAAAAAAAAATCATTATTACGTTCATCTTATTTAAAGAAATCATTTTAAAATTGAAAACCTAGGGATATATAATCATAATACTTTTTTTGCGTTGTTTTCTATAAGATTTGGAGTTTTATTTCCACGTATTAAAAAAAAATCATTACACAAATTACTAAAGATAAATATTCCAAATCTTGTTGGAAAGTGACACAAAAAACAATTATATGATATTTTCTGTAAATTTTGTTTTATTAAATGCCTCTTGTTAAATTGATATTTCTTGAACCTTTTTTAAAATCAAGAAGAAGTAAAATGTAATAGTAGAATTAAATTATATTAAATGACTTTTTTGTATTTTACTCATATTTAAGTTGGTAGGTTGAAACATTTTCTTCCTTTTGCAAAAGGAAAAGAGAGGTATATCCTACATTTTCGGTGGTGAGTTATTGAATTGCAATCAAATAAATGTTGATTCTCAATATTTATGATGGTTAGGTCATTTTGATGCCTTCGAATTATGGTTTTCATAAATATGGCTCCACATTAACTTTTTCACGTTTTGCTGTTCAATCTTTTCATGTGCTTCAAACAAATATTTTTGAATATTTGTTGTGATAACTTTATTTGCATGCTTTATATCAAACTTTATCTTATCTATTTTACAATTATTTTGGTTTGAAATTGTGATACCTCTCCATTTGAAACATTTCAAAATAGTTAAAATATGAACTCTGAAATATATGGCTACACAATATTCTATATGATAAAAAAAAATTGATGCCCCATTTTAAAATGTCATTCATTTTTCTATTGCAAAACCTGCAAAAGATTGAACATAAATGTTTTTTTGGTATTATTTCTATTTAAAATTGAAATTTTATTTTAAAAGTTTAAGATCAAGACATACTACAAAAATGGAACTTGGAGAGCAACAGTTATATGTTAAAAAGTACATGTAATTTTATTTTTATAGACAAACATTAATAATAACATTAAAGTCAAAGAAAACGGTCCATTCAGTTAGTTGCCTTTAATGACCACATTTATTCTTCCTCTTTTTCTTTTTTCTGTCTGTCATTTTCCTTTGCATCCTCTATTTTCTTTTCTCCCCAACTTTCTTTCACTCGTGAAAAAACGAAAGCAAAAGGAATGAATTTTATATTTTGATAAGTTTCCTCACGAGAAAAATAAATAAATATTTTTTTTTATAAATTAAAATTAGTTTGTACACAAATTAAAATCACTACAACAAAAATCACTTTACATATCGATATAAAATTGTGATCTAAATTATTAAAACTATGGTATAAATATTAGATCACAGTTTCATAGGGCGTGTAGTATAGATGAGTGTATCTATAGATAATAAACAATGATTTTTAGTATAACAATACTTTTAAAACCGTTATTTAAAATTCTTACAATAGACAACAGTTTTTCAGGTTGATTTTAGACTTTATTTATACTTATATATTACATTTTCACTGATTTTGCCTACATAGTTTAAAGTAACAATTATATAATCACGGGCTTTCATTATATTTATACAACATTTATAAAAATATTGTTTATTATATGTTTAGACCACATTTATTCAACCGTTGTATAATTTAGCGTGGTCTAAAATACAAAATGTTGTAATGAATTTAATTATAATTTAGTGTGGTCTAAAATACAAAATGTTGTAATGAATTTAATTTAAATTTCTCTGTTTACTTTTTTACCTCCAAGAAATTTGTGAAGAAATCTAAATAAACCGTTATTAAAAAGTAAAGAAATATATTGTTGGGTATACGTATTCTTAGAAAATACATTCTCACAATTTAAATGGTTGTATCTCAATAAGAAAAAAAAAGTGTCTATTTCATATTGCACTATTATTTACAATAGTTGTACACTTTTACCTTACATTCTTCTACAATTTATCTCTCTTGTCAACTCTATTTTTTTTTTTAAATCATTTAGTATCAATAGAACACATATATGGAAATAATATTCCAGATAGATGGATACGGTCTCGAATTTCCAAATAATGTACCAAAAAATTTCATGTATTTCATGTTACAACAACAATTGTGTTTTAAACTATTTTTCTTTATGTACGTTCAAAAGTCTAATCTCATATAGTTTAAGAATTAAGGTTACTTAAGTACTATTTAGGAATGATATACTGAAATTATGTTAGAAGACGTTAATCAAATATATATATAATGGATTTTGTTTTCATTTTCTCTTTTGATTGAGACATATGCATGCAATTTCAGCACTGTGTTTGGTTCCTTCATGAACAAAATAAGAGTAGAAGAAGAAGTAGAGGAGACAAACACTGATTAAACAAAAAGTTATTAATATTCGATTTAAGAGTTTTTTCCCTTTGACACATAAATTGCCTGAAACAAACGACACAATCAACGTAAACATATATTAAAGTTACATCTTATGTTATTAATGCCAAAGATAAGAAGAATAGCCATGTGTGTGTTCATGCAAACTTTTCAACGAAATCCACCTCCGGCACCAGCTCCTCCGCCAAATCCTCCTCCGGCGCCACCGCCAACTCCACCGCCAGCACCACCGCCACCTCCAAACCCTCCTCCGCCACCTCCTCCGAGGCCGCCACCTCCTCCCAGGCCACCACCAGCACCAGCACCACCTCCAAACCCAGACCCTCCTCCGAAACCAGCTCCTCCACCGGCTCCACCGCCGCCGCCAAATCCTCCACCACCACCGCCCCCGAAGCCTCCTCCGGCTCCACCACCGGCACCTCCACCTGCACCACCACCAGCACCAAAGCCTCCTCCGGAGCCACCACCTAACCCTCCTCCTCCACCACCACCAAAACCACCCCCTCCTCCTCCTCCTACACCTCCTCCAAACCCTGGACGGTGAAAGAAGTTCTTCTCATCCCTAAAACCACCCTTCTCACTCCCAAGCTTCCTTGCATCAATGGTGCAAACAAGCGCACCAAGAACCGCAAAAAGAAGAACCCTAGAAACCATCTTCTTCTCTCTCAAAGCGAAGCAATCACTTGCAAACAAGATGGCTATTATTGGTGAGGACTACAAGTGAAGGAACTAGGGTTTATATAGCAATGCCCCTAAGGCAAATGCTAGGTCCAAACAATTATCATCATCATTATCATTATTATCACTATTTCATAAAACAATACCTTTCTACGTAGTTTAGTTAGGTTTATGTGTTTTTCTTTTTCGTAAATATTATAAAAAAAAAGTGAAGGGTGTTGACAATGGAGATGAATTATTGCAGATGTATACGAACATGCTTTAAATTGGATCATCTTCTTAACCATGCAAACGCGTTGTTGTTCATAAATGCTTGCAACTGCCACTGTTTGAAAAAAAGAGAAAAAGCTGAACCACTCATCATCTTAAAGGACCCACTGCCTTGTCAGAGAAGGATATTCACGTTACTCAGACTCTTCTTTTCATCTGTTTCTGCATGGGCCTCCCTGCAACATGCACCTTTTCACTCTCAACATTCTTTATCTATTCAATACAACTCTCTTATCTCAAATTCTATATAAATATATGTATGACATATATATATATATATATATATATATATATATATATATATATATATATATATATATATATATCATAGGTTTCTAGTGACATCGATTATAATATAAGTATCAGTTTTTTTGTGATCCACAAATATTGTTGTGTAGCACAAAGTTTTAGGGTTTCAAAGTCTCAACTACAAAATATGGTTGAGATTATATGAGGTCATGGACTTGACTGGGGATATACCCTTTTTTTACCCCAAAGAGAGGGTAGGGTAGCTTTTAGTTTTGGAGAAAACCTTCAAAAGATATTACAGTTTGAGGGGAAAAAATGATTAAGATGACATTTTGGGGAATGTTTGGAATGTCTCTTTAGATTTTCAACTTGACTTTTTCTTGTTTACATATACTTGTGAAAAATGGAGATTGGGGATTTGTCAGCTCTTGTAGAGAGAAAAAATTATTGTAAAGTTATTATACAAGTTAAAGTTAAATATGTTTTTATCCCTAAACTTTCAATAAATTTTAAAATTAGTCAATTCCGAAACTTTGAACCAATTTAGTCCTTCATCTTTCGAAATACATGGACTTAATATTTTTAATTAAATTTTGTTAAGTTTATTTGATATTTCAAGTGTGTTTCATAATAGTATTTGACTTAATATTAAGACAAAAATGTGTCAAACGGTATAAATAACTCAAATACAATCCTGAAATACGTACAAAACATCAAATAAACCTAACAAAATCTGATTAAAAGAACTAAATTCACGTATTTCGAAAAATGAAAGACTAAATTGATCCAAAATTTCGAAATAGAATAATTTTAAAATTCACTTAAAATTAAGGGATAAAAACATATTTAATCATATTATATATGAGGAAAAGAATGGATTATCTTGCTGTAAAAAAAGATATTGGTGTAACTTACTCTCTCTTTATATATATATATATATATATATGAATGATTTTGAAATTGGATCTGATAACGAAAGTTTGTGTGAGATGGATCATGACTTTTGTATATAATATTATTTTTCTCTTATCTTTTATTTTTAAGAATGAGATTGTTTGAATAACTGAGTAATGATATATTCAGTCTCTTACCATTTATATTATCATTTTACAACTATTTAAGAGTATAATAGTTAGGAGTATAAAAGTAAGTCGATCGGTTTAAACCGAATGAATTAAATTTAAGTTATTTAACCTGTTTCATGTAATGAATTAAAAATTTTATAATCTGACTCATCTAACCTCATAGTTTTGTGAATTGATCGACTTAAGAATATTTTTTTTTTAAGTTATTTTATATATTTATTATAATACAACCAAGTGAATAAATTTGGTTTATCTACGATCAAAATATTCACCTATTTAACCACAAATTATTATAAAAATATTAATTAAAAATTATAATATATAATTTGTCAAAAAAGAAATTAAAATTTAAACTATTAAAATATCATTGAATATCATATCCTTAAAAGGATTGAATTATTAACTTATATAAATATAAAATAGTCATAATAAAAAATTATAAAAATAATAACAAATTATTGTTAATGAATTATATGTTAATTCTGTCCTAATCCGACTCAAAAATATTTAATTCGTAAATTAAGTAATAAAATTCAATTTAACCCATATTTTAATTATTATTATTTTTAATTCAACCCATCTCAAATATGAGATATGTGGTTGACTTTAAACTAATTTTGAGACTTCCAACAACAATTAATGAACAAAGCAACATGTGTATGCTCTTTTATTCAACTGAAACCGTTGTTATTATAACGTTATAAGTGAACAACTAATATCTTATGTTGTTATTTCTGCCAACATAAGCAACATAATTAGTATCTTAGAACAATCCATCTAAAACACATACAAGTAAGAATGGGATTCAGAGTTCTAATCCTTTAAAACTATCGGTTATGCTTTTAAATTTTTTTTAGCTGCTTATTGTTTCCCTTCAAATTACTATTACCAAGTACTGAAATCATGCTAAAAATATGGAGAGAAAACTGATTTTCGACTTGAAAACCCTATTCAAAACTAGGTCAAAATTAGTTTGGTTTGGGAGCTATGACACTTTGATTTTTCAAATTTCAAATAAATAAAAAATTGAATTAATTCAATGATTTTTAAATCATGATTTTCATTCTATTTTTTTTTACACATTTAAATATATATATATATATATATAGTGTAATTTTATTTTTGTTTTATTTTGTCAATGAACCTTACTTTGGAATATTTTTATTTTGTTTATGAATTTTAATTTGTAACGTTGTAATTCAATTTTGTATTTTGGACCTTGATGACCTTTTTAGTGTAGGTCACAATTTCCTACACCTAAAGTAACTTGACAAGCAATACCTTTTTAGTGCTGGTTTGAATTTTTTTTTTTTTTAAGTGCATGAAAAAACATCATGATAATAAAAAGATCAACAGATCAGAAAGACTGTCTCACTTTGACTACTCTCGTTATAACTTTATTAAAAAGTAATTTACATTTTTTTCTAATTTTCTTTCTTCTGTTTTTGTGTTTTTATGCTGGATGATCCATGAAAAGTTAAACAGTTTTAGGGAGAGTTAATCAAAGATTAGTGTTGTATTATTGTGGGTTCTAACTATTCTTTAACACTTTCTAACCGTGGTATAAGCACAAGACCCTTTACGCAGTTTATAAATTTGTATACAAGCAAATAAGGTTATAGATTCACAATTGTCTATTAGCTTTAGTAATCGTGTACAAATATAACCTAACATAAATTGCAACTTTGTTTATGTTAATAGGATTGCTTGCCATTAAAAAAAAAAAGTGATCGGTGATAATAAAAAACATAAAGAAATACTTTATCTGATAAGGAAAAATGTATCTTTGAACTCATGATTTAGAAAAATGTATCTAAGGAACACCTAAAAAATCAACTCATTTATTTCATTCGGAATATTTCATTCTACATTCCACATTATCCTTTCATTCCGAAAGAAAGCAATCATTTCCTTGCTGCACCCCATCAATTTTTTGAGTTTCACTTCTACCCTTCTTTGTTTATTTGAAGTTGTGTGTTGTGGTCTAGTTTCTCCGGAAGTTTTTGGTGTAGGTGCTTGTAAGGAGCTAGTGAAGAAGTATTGAGGAAGTGCTGGTGATACAGGCAAAGCCACAACGGGTTGAAATATGGGATGGTTGAAGTATGGAATGTGTTTTCATGATCTCGAGAAATTGAAATTTGAAATATAAATTTACATACAATCCCAAATTCTGAATTGTCTTCCAAATTTTTGTAATCAAATTGTATATCCAAAATATATTTACATTATAAATCATATAATTCACATTTAATATTGTCTTCAAGATTTACATTTCAAATCGTACAATTTGAAATTTCAGTTTATCTTTGAAGTTATGGATTGTACAATTTAAATTATAAATTATATAATTTAAAAAAAATTTGCGTTCTCAATTATCTTCCAAATTATATAATTTAAAAAACAATTTACGTTCTTAATTATCTTCCAAATTTGAATTACATACCATTAATTTCAATAGAAGTATAATGGTAACTTTAGAAAGTATAAGTGTGCAGGAAGAAGACATGGTGGAGGAAGAAATTTGCAACATGATTTGCAGATGCAACAATGAATAAACACTTTCATTATTTTGACTGATCATCCGTGTACAAGCCCAACCCAAGAAGCAAAACTGAACAAGAAATTGAGTGTGGGTATAATTGGGGCATTTCATAATACATTAAAATTTACTATTTACTAATGAAGACATGGAAAAAGAATAAATTAATTAATGTACAGTTATCCGGCAGGAGGAAAGGGTGGAGAAAAGAAGAAAAGGTGAACTTGGTCTAAATAACTGTCCAATCACTTTCGACAAGGTATAGGTTTCCAGGCTTAGGAGGCTTTTTTGAAAATAAAGATGACTTGCTGTTGTCAAAGAAACTTGAGAAAGAATGTCGAACCAGTTTTATTTCATCGGTTACCTCTTCTTTCCAGACAGACTTGCTCGATGCTTTATCTTTGCCACCAAACATATGGCTAAGTTGCTTTAACCGCTGCTTTGGTTCACCAGTAGACATCCGCCGTTTTGGTACACTACCACTCATACTTGATTCTTCCATCATCTTCACTATCTTCACTGCCTCGTCTGGATTCACCATCATTTTCTCCACCATTTCATACATCTACAGAGGGACATAATTATTATTTTTTATTTCTTCGATTGGAGTTACTATTAAACAATTGCTATCAATATGATCAGTCTACATTCCAAACTAACTAATTTTTCATCCTCGGATGAACAGATCCGCGTCAACACATTGAACCCAAACACTAAAAAGAGGCAAATTAAATAATCCCATTAGGTTAAGAGTAAGGGTGTAAAGTCTTATAGAACTTTATCAGTCCCGAGTTTCACTTTATTTATAACGACTCCTTCAAATTGATGGATGGAGCAATATTCGAGTTAACTCACCGGATACATTTTGACAATTCCATTGTGGGGTAAATTTTCGGTACTTATTACTTCAGAAATTCCCAGTACCACCTACTCTTACAACTAATTTATAAGTTTAGAAATTTTCTTCATTTTATTTTAAAAAATAAATCAGGGAAAAATTAACCATATGAAGTCAGGTGAAGTGGGAGGGAGGAGTATGTACTACAGGAAGACTACAAAGAATTCCCTTTTAAAGGTAAGAATATTAGAGACTCTCAAGGATATCAGGAGCTACAACGAAAGTTTATAAATTAGTCACTTTAGTGTATTGGTACCAACCTGAATAAGCTCATCGAGTTTCTCATCGAATCTGTTGCTTTGACAAGCGGTAACTATGTAGTCCTTGCAGTCATTTAACGATTTTGAAATGTCAAGATCACCAGATAGCATATTTTCAGCAATTGCAAATCCTGAACCGAGCTGTATAGTTAAGACCAGAAATTATTATCAGAAAGGCATGCCAATGTTGTAATCATTGATGAATAGTTTACTTTTTCACTACCATCTGCCCTTGATATCTAGTCAACGAAACACAAGCTGAACTGTATAATTTTTCATTTAATCAATTAGCTGATATATACTACATTTTTTTTAAGTAACGTACAAATTAAGAGCAATTAAATAATTATATCAAAAGGTTATGATAAAGATAAGAGCAAATGGTTTAATCTTTTCATGCACCTCAAATGGGACCATCCAAGTCCATTATAAGAAGCAATTCTGTCTTACTTTAATCACCAACAAAGTTCTGCTAAACGTTGGTCCATTTTTCATGATTTCTACATAACAAAAATAACTCATGTGGGATAAAAGAAACGAGAGGGAGAGGGAACTAACAAGAGAAACAAACAGTTGTTCAAAAAGCTCCGAAGGTGGGATGTCTTCAAATGCATCTAGAATACCCTCCCTGCAAATGAATAAAAATCTTAATTGAGTGAGACGGTTTCACAAGGGAGATATCCAAGTTCATAAAAATGGTTTATTTAGACTTACACTGCCAAATCCTCATCATAGAGAGGTGCCTGTTTAACAGCTGGAACTGGTTTAGACGTTTCCCATAATTCACGCCACAAATTACCTACCATCAACATGTAATGGAGAATTCAGCAAAATTTCTGTAGAACATACAAAAAGAAATAAAGTGGCCAAAAAAATGTTCATGTTTCTTACAAAACGTCATAATGCAACTGCGCTAACGGTGAGGATTCACTTATCTGGACATCTTTTACCCGATATATACGATATTCAAAATAGGCATTATAAACGCTATGAAGATGGAGAGACAGAAACGTGACAATCCATATAAATCTAATGAAAGTATAAAATACTATACATCAAACAACTTTTAAAATTATAAAAGATGGCACACACACTAACAGTTTTTGAACCTTGTAATCATGATAAGCATGAAGGCAAAAAGAAGTCCAAGAAGAGAAATTAGTGAACCAAAAAAATAAACAGGATTGCATAGCCTTAGAGTACTTGGAGAAAACATGAAGACAAAGAACTACTCTTTCATTTAGATAAGGAGCATTATAGAAGAGTTCAACAGTGGCTTAACCAGACCTCAGCCGTATTCATAAATGCTCAACAGTATATTGTGATTACATATAACAATACGTATGCTTCACTATAGATCCTGGGGTATGAGAGAGATTTTCTTTTTTCTTTATAGGATCCTTTAAATCACAAAAGTTCCCTCACTGCTTAAATAATTTCTGCTATATACAGTATGGATTTTATTCATTCCTTCCACACACCTCAGAACAGAAAACTACAACCTCAAAATCCAAGTGAATAAACATAAATGATTGGCATTGAAAATTACCAAAAGTTTTTCACAACTGGTTATGAGATACAGGGAATCAATTATTTTTGTTGCAGGCCAAATCAGATCCATGTGGCCAGATAACATAGATATTGATCATAAAAATGAGATGGATTATCAATGACCATTGGCAAGATGCTAGTACACCTACCTTCCTTTTGCATACGTAGACTTAGTTGACCTTTGGTAGACATTGACTCTCCACAATAAGAAGAGTCTTTATCCTCAGTACTTCCCTCACTTTCAGTCCAGTCAGGCGGAGAGTACCATCTCACAAAATCTTCCAAAATGCAACCAGGATTTGCAGCCTAAAACATTATCACAAAAATAACTAACTTAGAACATCATTACATTAGACGAATTTCAAAAGAATTAAGAACACCAGAAAGGAAAGTTCTCTTGAAGGGAAAGACTGACCTTGAAAGCCTGCATGTCAGAGAGGAGTTGAGAGCATCCAGCACCAACACTGACCATACAAGGTAAAGAAAATTATCAAGAAATGCCAACCCAACTATAATAAGTCTAAAACTTATTAGATCATAGATGCATATATGCAGTAAAATGAAGATGTCATTTTCATATCAGACACGAAGAAAAAAGCAGTCATCAATATATAGCAAAGATAAATTTAGTGAATATTTGTGGATCAACTAGTCCATCAGCTCAAACTCAAGAAAGAGGTGCAGGGGAGGAAGACCACAGTAAACATCTACACCATTAGTGCATGTTTGGAAATCATTCATTCTGGGGAAATAAAAGCTCTCTTAAAAAGCTCGCTACAAAAGCAGTTATATCTGGATAGTTTACACACCTTCCTGTCCGGAGCACAAACTCCTCTGTCTCTTTGATCAAATCTTCTGTAAGCAAGGGTCCCTCCTAAACGAAATTGTCAGTACTTATGACACATCAAATACTGAAGCAAGTTCAAATATGTAACACTAAAGGACAAATAGCTATCAAACCTGGGTCACAGGAGAGAATGCAGGCTCGCCTGTTTCAAGTAACATCAGATCTCCAGATGGGCAATCAGCCCCAAGTCGAAGAACAAGCTCTCCAGTTCTTAACCTTGCATGTAATAAAGGGATTGCAGGAATATTGTCCGCGTACTTTGCTGGTTCTAATGTATTTAAATTGGCTTCCACCATCATAGAATTTAGTGATTCAGTGGCAATAATATAGCGCCTTTTCCGAGAAATGCAACAATTAATTACTTGAAACTTTTGATACAGAAGACAATATTTCAGATCTGGAATGTCATCTTGCGGGACTCCAGGTAAGTGTTTCTCTTTGGACCAATGTTTTCTCAGCTGCATAAGTAAAAAATTCAATGCACACTCGTTTAGCTTGACATTAAGAAAGAAAATAACTTGCTGACATTACTCTGGCCTACTTCAGTCCTGGTTACAAATGTTTGACTGTAAATTTAAGTAGGATTTCTTTCCATGAACAGGTAATTGTAACATTATAAACTTAGGTAAATAACATGACGATAATTCATAAGTTTTGAAGGACTCTAAAAGTGTTAGGTTTACAAAGGGAGTTTCACTGGGGAGATACAATACCGATGAGACCTGAGCCCAACCACATAAGGAATTGACATCACTCTCAACTCAAAACCTTAAGACAATGGGTTTATGGGTCTTCATCCTTATATGGTGTTCTACTTTCTCATTTCTACCCAATATAGGACTTAAACTCACACTTATATTCCTAACAATAAAGCGTATGAGTAGTTTACAGCTTTTCTATCCTCTTTCTTTTTTGGTTCTTTTAAATTATTTCCTCAATGAAAGAAATTGCATAATATTAAAAATAGAAATTCTTAGTGAGTTAGACTTACTTCAGCAACAACCCTGCACCAAAAAAGAGCCATTTCTTGGAGCGTCTTGAAGTTTCCAATTACTTCAGCTAGCTTAGCAACTAAGCTTTCAGGAGGAGCACCATGAATATCTCTTGGCAAAGATGATATGGAAGTTTCCTCTGGATCAGAGTTGATCTTCCTTCTAAGGAACCTTCCCTCTGCAAATATCTTAAAAGATTACAAAGGATGTGGAAGGTCATCACAGAATAATGCACCCAAAAATTAAAAGTATAGACATAAAAAAAGGTTTGTTCGTGAAATTATATCATCACTAAGCAATCTAAATTTCATATACCTGGATCAAACAATGAATTAATCAAATACAGAACTTTTTCATCACTACTGAACTCAGAGGTAAGTTTGGCTTCCTTTTCACGCAACACTAAAGCCTTCATCGAAGAGAGACTTAAGCCTGCCCTCTCTTTGGCAGGTGATGAACCTCGTGATGAAGCTACAAAATCTTTCATTGAGTTTGTTCTCTTTCCAGCCCTAGTCAAAAGGCCCAAAACTTTAAGAGGCTAGTCGAATTTAAGCTGAAAATCTTTCTGAATAACAAAAACAAGAATCTTAATATTTAAGGTCTCTTGCTTTAGCCGTTATGAAGAAAATTTTAACAGCTATTACTGTTAGGTTTATAAAAATGCATTAAACAACTGAGAGTAAGAAATAGGGCTTTTAGTTTCCAGAATTCGGTTAAAGAATCTAGCCTATTCAAAACAATCTTAAAGCAATCAATGGATTGCCAGGAAAAAGGTGAGCATAACTTACTCAAAAGCTATAGCCAACTGCTTCAGGACAGACGATGGAGGGATGGGGTGTTCAGTCGCAGCAGCTAAGCCTTCAACCTAGGGAATTGATTCAGAAGCCTAAAGTAAATTTTTTTCATCACACGTCATTAAAAATATGTTCAGTTTACTGGAAACAGTTATCGGGCAGTTAACCATAAGATTATCAAGCATCTAGTAACTTGTCACACACAACTATGTACCATGCATGCATTAAATATTTTCCTAGCTTATGAGCAATCACACTGATGCAGTCGAAAATGTTCGTGGCTGACAACTGGCATACATTATCAGATTTTCCTAATATATTGGACAACTGCTTGGAAACTTCAATTGGAAGATAAAATCATCGAATAACCCAAATCTTCTTACCTTGGCAATAAGATCATTCTGCTCATTGAGAATGTACGAATGTTCATCATAAAACGGAGCGGAGGCCATGTTTATGTTGCCAACTTTATCTGTTACTTCAACTTCTTTTCTCCCTTTTCGAATGTTGTTTATTCTATCTTGCCAATCCTGCTTTGTTCCTATATGCGGAGGTCTCCACTTTATATGCTTCAGTTCATTGAGAAACTACACCATTCAATTACAAAAGTGTCAGTTATGCAGGTAATTTTACACTCATCCCAGACATAACACAAGCAAACATGAGATCTTGTGCTGATCATGTCAACGCAAAAAGAAACCTAGAACCATAACACCTGTATGGTTTGAGGACAAAACAGATCCTATCTTTCACAAATAATTACAAAAACATCACTTTATTTTTTATTCTATTTCTATTTTCAAACAGTTATAAAAAAGTAATTAAAATTAAAATGCTTTCACAAATAACTATTGCAAATTTTCATTTGTTACATAAAGTGACAAACTTCCACATATCAAACATAGAACCTAGTATACGTGTACACTTGGACTAACTTATTTTTTCAGCCCAAAAATAAATCAGAATTACAACCAACAACCTCTAAAATAAGCTAATCCAAACAAACACAGCATCTTAATTTTCATTTCGAAACTTTAGCTTCAATTAAAACGAAAATAAATATAATCCCATTTCATAATTACAAAAAAAAAAAACATAACAAATATAGTTCCATTTCATAATTTAAGAAGAAAAAATTTAAGCACCCACAGAAGTGAAATAAATCAGTACTTCACACATTTCACCATGACATCCCGTAAACGCAAATATACAAATTAGGATTAACAAAATAAAATTAAACTCAAAATCTATGTTTTCAAAAACACTAATTACACACACACAAAAATACACAATCCACGCATTACAGCAAGGGAACGCATCTTCAAACCTTGGACTCGTGCTCGTTCCGAGCAGATTCATCGCCCTGCCGCCTCCCTAACTCGTCGTGAAACTGCTTATCGGAATCTTCACCGATCAAAATACCGCGTCAATGCTAATTCAACGAAATTCAAACAAAAAAAACAGAGCAATCGAAAATTCCAAAACAGAAAAAGAAAAAAACGGATCGCATTCCAACGCAATAACGAAAGAGAAAACAACGTTCCACACGCACTCACCTCGATCGGTTTTTAAGTCCGACAGAACACGCTCCGCCTTCGCAGCAGCGGAATGGATCGCGATGCGCGCCTTGGACACGAAAGAAGTCGTGTGAGACTCCATTTCCTACACCAGGGGTGCGCACACTAAGTTACAGCACAACAGAACACGGTTTTTTTCTTCTCGGCTACCACAAGAAGAAGCATAGATAAATAGTTAAATAGATCGAGAAAGAGAGTGCAATTGTAGAGTGAATTGTGAAAGAAACAGAACAAGTCTAACTCTAATCCAAAGATAAAGATAAAGAAGAAGAAGAAGACTAAGTACAAGAATAAGAAGAAAGTGATGACCAGGTTAATGCTTAAGCCTGCTTCAAAACTTTCAATTTTTTATCCAGGAATATAAAATGTCATAAAATATTTATTTTATTTTAAAATAATAGTATTTTCAAATTTTCATATGTTAACTAAGAGATTTTTAATTAGTATAAATTTAGTCAAAAAAAAGTATTATTAATTTGTTAACTATTTTGGTTTATTTATGATGTTAATGGTATGGCATTATTGATTAATATTAATAATCATATATAGAAGCATTATTTGAAAAGATAACTTAAGAGAATTATAGTGGCAATATTTTCTGTGATATTTTTGTTTTTTATATTTGGTAAATATGGATATAGTTTTTACTTATTGATCTGGTTTTCCGCACCAAAAAGTCAGAGACTTTTAATTGCTTATTTATATAGAAAAGCGGAAAACGGATAAAGCAGCGTTTGTTGAGGCCCACAGACAAACAAAACGTTAAAATCGTAAATGATATATACGTTCGAGAAAAAATAATTATACTATTTTTTTTTTATGATTTGCTACTTGCTAGCTATAAATTATGTTCATTAAGACGGTGATTAATAAAATAATTAAATATTGTGTAGCTCATTAACAACGTGGTCAGTGACATCTAAATAACTTAAAATATGTTGAGAAGAAACTGTATTAGCCTATTGACACAGAGCCTTCTACTAATGGAATTATTCAATGACTTTGTCTTGATTGGAGAAGTTTAATTTTAATGCATTATTATTAATATAAAAAATTTTAATTATTATTGTTGTAATATAGTGACAATAATAGCTATTAGGAATAGAGTGTGTACGGTAAATTTACATTTTTTTAATATTTGTAAAAAAAATGTATAAAACTAAATGTTAAATTTTGCGTTATTATTACGAATAAATGATGTATCGGATTTATTATATGTATTTTAAAAATTGTTTAATTATTTTGTGATTGATTAATAGAATGAAATCTATTTGAAATATTGTAAACTTTTGTATGTGTGACATCCCATTTTAGAAGATTAAACTGCTCGATAAAACATCACACAATTATAATAACGAGAAGCATTCAGATGAACATTAAACGTAGGGAAGATAACTATTACAGTCATCCATAGGAGTACTT
>Ga0209589_1000173_pt1 | contig 73479 bp, 36 predicted proteins | sample CowpeawhiteBW_FD_187525 | JGI IMG/M metagenome (GOLD analysis project Ga0209589, IMG submission 187525) | Root nodule microbial communities of legume samples collected from California USA - Cow pea white BW (SPAdes) (version 2) | ecosystem: Host-associated > Plants > Roots > Nodule | place: USA... | reverse complement strand
GTGGGTGTCCATGGTGGTGCCCCATCTGTATAACTAGGTAAGGATTCAAGGTAAGGTTGCATCCTGACACTCTAAGGAGTTAGTTAGTCTCACCTAGAGCGGACTGACTCCTGTGGTGAGAGTAGCAGGAGGCCTGAAATTCATTAAGGGTTAACCTTGTGGTGAGGGAAAATTGATTCATTGTAACACTTGTAACACATAGCTCGGGGGTGAGCAGAGGTATCCACCACAGGTGCAAGCATCCGCTGAATTCGACCAGGTTATACGTATCCGGATGAGTCGAGTCGAGTCGTAGTTTATTGATTGACAAGTCATAACATACTTGTTTGTTGTATGGGTACTGGATGGTGAAAATATATTTGACTGTATGATGAAAATGTTGTCGGCTCTAGCTTACCTTGTTTGTTGTATGGTTGTATTGTATGTGGTTGTTCTTTCTTGCGATGATCATCAATTTGATTGATGGGAGCAGATGGGCGAGGTTCTCGTGGTCAGCAAGGAAATGGTGATTCTGCTACTTAGCCATCTGGGCTGGATTTATTTTCTTCATGATTTCTTTAGGGCTATGGCCCATGTATCGCTTTATGCATTACTACTCTACTCTCTTTGTTAGACTTGTATCTGGTTTCCCGTTGGCATCGTGGTGTGCCAGGTTGTAGGGGTTGTGTTAAGGGCCCCAAGACTACGCTACTGTACTATCATTGCGTGATGTTTCCTTTAATTTCGTTTAATAATTAAATGGGACGCTATAGACAGAAAATCAAAATTGAAAATGAGATCGAACTTTAGTGTAATTTAGGGAGAATTTAAAAACCATACATCACCATATTAAATGGCAGGGAAATGCATGCCAAATGTTGTCCAAATACAAGGATTGCAAACAAGAGAACATGAATGACACGTTAATGATGTGTTTGGATGAGGCAATTCAAGAGGGTGATTCATTTATTTGAAGAATTTGAAATTCTTTGCAATGAAATGCTTTGTTTTGATAGAGAAATTAAAAAGAATTTAAAATGCATGCATTTTTTTAAAGCATTTCGATTAGCTAAATTAGAAGAAATTCAAATACCCTAAAAAAGGTGGAATTTGAAATTCTTCTCACTCAACCTCACACTCTGGATTCAACCCCAAACAGACCCGACAAACCCGACAACCATGACAGGTTCGGTTGGCCAGATGATCCAGACGGATTGGACCGACCTGACGACATAAACGGGTCGAGTAGGCCCGACAACCCAAACAGTTCAAGTGGGCCCGAGGACCCAAACGGATCAGACGGGCTTGACGACCCAGATGGGTCCGATGACCTAGACGGTCAGCAGGCCCGACAACCCAAACGGACGGGATGACTTGATGACACATAAGGGTCAGACGGGCTTGACAACTCAAACAGGTTGGTCAAGCCCGACAACCCACAACCAAGACGGGTCAGCGGGTTTGATGGCCCAAGCAAGACGGGCGAGCCCGACGATCCACACGGGTTTGGCGAGCCAAACGTCCTATAGGTGTCAGGCGGGCCTGACGACCCAAATGTGTCTGGCAGGCCCAACAACCCGATCGACTCGTTGACCTAACAAGCCTGACCGACCCGTTTCCAAATTTATCATGAACTCAAAACATAATTAAGCCTAAAATAAATATTGATAAAATGAAATTTTATCTCACAAGAAATTCAATTATTTTATCCAAATAAGAAATTGAAATGTAAGGTATTTTAAGTTCTTTATCCAAACTAGTTATTTAGAAAATGAAGGGAATTTAATTGCAAGAAAATTCAAATACAATGCATTTCAATTTCTCAGTATTGTTGAAATGCTTCATCTAAACACAAATGAAGAAACTATTATTGTAAAATCCATAGGAAAAGACACAAAGCAATTACGAAAAAAGAAAGAAAGAAAAAAGTAAATACTTGCGATTTGTTGTACTTTGAAATTTTAATTAAAATTTTTACTAAAAATTATTTACATTTTATTTGATATTACTTCTGTAACTCACATTTTTCACTTTATAATTTAGTTGCTTTTACTAATTTAAAAGTTTTAACCTTCCATATAAAAATTTGTATTTTTTATTTTTAATAGTTTTATTAATTATTCATTATATTTGTTCTGGTACATTCAATAAGTCTCACATCGTTTAGGAGTTGAGATTAAACATAGTTTAAATACTTCTTCCTTCCTTTCTTCCTCCACCCTTTGAGACGTCTTTTAAGGATAAAACCGTAAAGGAGCTCCACGCCCTAAAGCGGATAATAACTCATAAATGCAGTCCACCTTTTAAGGACAAAATCGTGACGGGAACTCCATGCCCCAAAGTGAAACTTTAGTACAAGGATGTAGTAGAAGAAAAAAAAATTAAAGTAAATACCTTATTAAAAATGAAATTATTGAAACAATAAGTGCAAAAGAAGTAAAAATGGGTAAGAAAATTATGATAACTCTTTTGAATGTCCCAATGATTTAGATTATATTTTATAGATAATAGATTTTTTTTTTGTATTTCTAAAATTTATTTTAACCCATAAATACATACATAATAAACTATAATCAAATTTATAAGTAATAATTTATTATATATATTATCTATATTATCATATATAAAAAGATTCCTCCTCTTGATGTACACATTTTCTTTTTTACTTTTATTATTTAAATGATGTAAGAGGATTCCTTCTTTCAGTATACACATTTTCTTTTTTATTTTTATTCTTTAAATGATTACTTTTTAAAATAAAAATAATTATATATAACAAATTATAAAAATTAATTTTATTTGTTTTTATAGTTGTAATAATAATAATTTTATTATTTTTTGTTGTCATAAATAAAGTGAGCATATGTATTTTTGTTAATATAATATTAAATAAGTATGATTCATTTAATCAATTATTTATCGTAACTGATTAAATGTAACAATAAATATAAAAAGTGTTATTTAGAATAGTTAATGATCAAGATAATTAGATGAGTGAATTATATTTAAATTGATTGTGTGGTTTTATTTAATGGATTGCATCTGATGAATTATATCCAAATATAAAATCAATTGAATGAACATGTATAGTTATGAATGCTTAAAATCTTTAGTGGATAATATGCTAAGTGCTTGTGTATATGAAATATCTTTGCTCATTTGAAATGAATTGGATTTCAAAGATATCTATGAAAGTATGAACGAATGAGATTAATACATGAGTGTTTCAAAAGAATTGGAATGTCTTTCAATAACAATTAATAATGAAAGTACAAATTTTATTAGAAGACTTGGTAACTTTAACCATTCTTAGGCTTAGGACAATAGACTAAAGTATACTATATATACACAAATATTAATAAAGAAACAAATTTTATAAAACTTAATGAAATAATATGAAAAGATCATGTGTGAAAAGGTTTTAGTCAAGTGATTATTATGGTATAGAAGATGTTATTTGGTTCAGATATAAATGACAATTAAATTTGTCTTGCACATATTGTTTGAACTATCTTGATTTTAACGAAGAATATTTGTGTTAACTAGATATAAGTATGAATAATACCTATTTGTTCAAACTGAGTATGAAGACAAAGATATATGATATTCTCATAATTGTCTACATTTCATTCTAGCTTGAAATTAGTAAAATACTCAATTTATTAAATAATATTAAAATTTGTCTTCTTCTTTCTTGTCCTTAGTTCTTTTACTTAAAAAATTTTAATTTCTTTCTTTTTTCACATAACTTTTTATTATCTCTCTACTATTATTCAACGTATTTAATATTCACAAAGTTCATTCAAACTTTTATGAATTTTTTTCCCTCTTGTCACAATATTGATTATATATTTTTTTCTTTGTATTGTTTTGTTTAAATGATCACTAACTTCAATTTCATTATAGTATAAATTTAATTATTTTTATTCCATCTTAATATTCCGTCTTTGTATTGGAATATTTAAAAATAAAACCTAAGAACACAACCAAAATCCATGGTAAAATTGATATGTAGGCTTCCAAGTGGAACAGAAACTAAGATGAGACTACTACTATATTTTCAGTGAAACCATGGTGGCATTCTACTATTTGTGTAGTTGCAAATTACAATATATATTAGTTCTTTCCACAACTCCACCATAAACTTTCTATTCGGTGTTCAACATACTTGCATATGCATCGATGCGCAAACCTTCAAAAGCTGCTACAATTTTCGGCTTAAGTAACCTATGTAGCAACTTCTTGACAAACTTGGTTATCAAAGATGTACATAACAAACATAACCTGATAGAGGACTATCTCTAGATTCCATACAAGAAGAACTTGAAGATGAACCTTTACAATTTAAAGGACCTATGACAAGGGCAAGGAGTAAGAGATTGGAAAATCACGTCTATTCAAGGCTCTTAGTACTACAAGCAACTGTAAGTGGAAATTCAAAGGATATGAAGATCATAGCTTGGAGAACTTTTGAAGGATAGTTATTAGGAAATTAGTTTATATTTTTGAACGAGGTTTTCTTTTAGAAAATAGTTATGTTCTATGTTTTTGGACTTTGGGCTTTCTTCTATAAATTAGCTTATGTTTTGGCTTTGGCCTTCTTATAGGGTTTTTAGGTTTTCTTAAACTCGTGTGCCTATATATAGAGGTACCAAAAACTATTGTAGACACTTTTAGTCATATATTGAATTTGATTTTATTAAAGAGAGGAATTCTCTTTGTTCTTGGCTTAGGCCTCCGGTTCTTATCAAAGATTAACATCTTTGTGGCGAATCTTCACTTGACTTATCAATCTGCTAGATTGTGGCGTCCTCCATCTCTGTCTTATTCTGCGTTCTTCTCTGATTTATTCGTGTGTGCCTCTTGAGGATTCAAATTCAGAAACGATCATACTCTTTCTTGGATAGGATCGTATCATCTAGTATCTAAAGCAAGGTTCTGGTTTGAATTTCCTCTTCTATGTTATTTTTCTATCATATAAGAAAAAACTACAATTTTTCATTGTCTGATTGTTTTGTGTTTTGTTTTAAATTTTGTTTGTTTCGTTTGTAAGGAGTAAAACCCCTAAGGTTGTTTCCAATTTGGTTGATTTTTTTTATTTGGCGTTTTTTTATTCTTTTCTGTTCTCTATTTAAATTGTGTATTTCTACATTTAATTCGTGGAAATTATTTGTTTTTGTGTTTGGGATTTGCAAGTGCACTTACTTTGATTTACATGAGTATGAGGGTTTGAAGGTTCAATTGTTTAAGTTTGTTTTTGTGTTGAACTGCAAAAAAAGAATATTGTGGATCAAGTCCAAAGGAAAGAAATATATATTGAAAAAATAAATAAAAAAAGAAGGATAAAAAAAAGGGAGTTCAACACAACTTTTATTATAATTTTATTTGTGGTTTATTGATATCTACGTGCAATCCGTCTTTCTTTTAGAGTGTTGTCTCATTTAAATCTCTTTGGTAGTCCTATTATTTTCTAATTTTAATTTTATTGTTTTGTGTCTTTAAAATTCCTTGAAGTTTTATCTAGAGTTTTGAGTTTTCTTTGTCCTTTTAAGTCAAGATTTAGATTTCACAATATTTTTCACATTCTTTGTTCACTCTTTGCTTAAGCTACTAGAGTTCTTTGCAAATAACTAAAGGGAATTTGCGTGATAAAGGGCAAGAGAATACATTCAAGAAAAAGCCTATAAGTGTGATACACGAGTGGAAAATTGAGTGAAACACTTAGCAGAGTGGTGAGGTAAAAAAAAATATTATTATTGCTAACATTTGCTTGCAGGGCATGACTTCTTCCCAGAATAGTGATCCTCTATCACCTAAGACTGCGACACTTATGGTTGCACTTGATAAGCTCACATTACAAATGAATCAAATGCAACAACACAATCAACAACAGTTCGAAAGGCTCCAAAAGTCTAATGAAGATGTGAGCGTGAGATTAGAGGAGGTCAAAGACGAGAGGCATTTGGGAACCACATGCTTAGGAGGGATAATGATGAAGACGAGCATGGTTTTCGACCAAGACGAGGTCAAAGACAAGAGGAGTTTGGGAACCACACACCTCGAAGAGATAAGATGTGGAAGAAGATTATAATTCCTAAATTTAATGGAGCTAATGACCCGGAAGCCTACCTGGCATAGGAGATAAAACTTGACCAAATCTTCAACTCTTATGATTATGAAGATGATGATAATGTGCTTATGGTTGCCTTGGAGTTTGAAGGCTATGCTATGAATTGGTGGAATCAAATCACCGTGGACATAGCTCAAAGAAGGCGGTTGCCAATTTCTACATGGGAGTAATTAAAGGTAGCTATGAAGGAAAGATTTGTGCCTCCTTATTATAAAAAAGAGATCTTCAACAAATTACAAAGACTTACACAAGGAAATAAGAGTGTTGAAGAGTATCTTCAAGAGATGGAGGTCACCTTAATGGAAGCTGAAATGGAAGAAACACATATGGCTACAATGACTAGATTCTTGAATGGATTAAATAGGAAGATTCAAGATGTGGTGGACATGCACCATTATGAGATCTTGGAGGATCTTATTCACCAAGCCGCCAGAGTGGAATAACAACTCAAGAGAAGAAGCGCCTATAGGAAGTCATCCACCTCATGGAAAGATAAGAAGAAATATAAGAAGGAGGGAGCTACTTCTACCATTCCTAAATCTAAGGAGAAGGAGTCCTCAAATGGTAAAGTAACTTCTCAAGCTAGTAATGATGATTCTTCACGTTCTAGTGCAAAAAAATGTTTTAAATGTTAGGGTAGAGGACATATCGTAGTTGAATGTCCCAATAGAAGAACTATGATGTTGTTGGCGAATGGTGAGTACATTAGTGAGCATTCCATGGGTGAATCATCTGAATCATCTAGTAGTGATGAGGAGGAAAATGAGTGTGAAGTCCCCCCTTTGGAGGGAGATCTCTTGATGGTTAGGCGATTGTTGGGTAGTATGAATAAGGAGGAAGATGAAACCCAAAGAAGAAATATTTTTCATTCTCGATGTATGGTTATGGGAAAGGTGTGTTCCCTTATCATTGATAGAGGTAGTTGTACAAATGTAGCAAGTAAACGACTCGTGGAGAAGCTTGGTTTGGTGACATCTATATACCCTAGTCCTTATGCTTTGCAATGGTTGAGTGAGGATGGAGAATTGGTGGTAGATAAGCATGTGAACATTGCTTTCTCTATAGGTAAATATGTTGATGAGGTAGTCTGTGATGTGGTACCTATGGAGGCAAGTCACTTACTGTTAGGGAGGCCTTGGCAATATGATAGAAAGGTAACCCATGATGGTCTAGCCAATAAGTATTCTTTCCTGTTTAAGGGGCAAAAGGTATCCCTAACACCTTTATCTCCTAGAGAGGTTTGTGAGGATCAACTTAAGATGCGAGTGAAAAGAGAGCAAGAGCGAAAAGAAGGAAGAGAGAAAATTCCAGAAAAAGAAAGAAAAAGGAAAGTAAAAAAATAAAGAGTGATAAAAGTCTTTTCTTGAGATAAAAAGAGCTCAACAGAGCGTTGATTTCAAAACAACCCTTATATTTGCTTATGCCTAACAATATTTGTTTGTCTTTTGTACAAGCTTCCTTGTCTTTAGGTATGAAGCAACTTCTCAAAGAATATGATGATGTCTTTCCTCAAGACATCCCTCATGGTTTACCTCCTCAGAGAGGCATTGAGCATAATATAGATCTCATTCCGGGTGCATCCCTTCCTAATAGGCCAACCTATAGGAGTAATCCAGAAGAAACCAAAGAGATACAGAAACAAGTGGAGAAACTTTTGGAAAAAAGATGGATTCGGGAAAGTTTGAGTCCCTGTGCTATGCCAGTACTTCTGGTACCTAAGAAAGATGGATCGTGGAGGAATACAGTGGCTGTAGAGCCATCAACAATATCATTATAAGGTACCGCCATCCTATCCCTAGACTTAATGACTTGCTTGATGAAATTCACAATGCTTGTTATTTTTCCAAAATAGATTTAAAAAGTGGTTATCATTAAATAAGGATGAGAGTTGGCGATGAATGGAAAACTGCTTTTAAAACTAAATTTGGCTTGTATGAATGGATGGTTATGCCTTTTGGGTTAACCAATGCACCTAGCACCTTTATGCGATTAATGAACCATGTGTTGAGGAATTTCATTGGTAAATTTGTGGTTGTATATTTTGATGATATTTTGATATATAGCAAAACACTTGATTCACACATGGGACACATAAAGGGAGTTCTAGAAATACTAAGGCAGGAAAAATTATATGCCAATAAGGACAAATGCTTTTTTTGTATACATGAAGTTGTTTTCCTGAGGTTTGTAATTAGCTCAAAAAGGGTACAAGTTGATGAGGAAAAAGTCAAAGCTATTAGGGACTAGCCCATCCTTAAGAACGCAAGTGAGGTACAAAGTTTTCATGGCTTGGCTAATTTCTATAGGGGGTTTGTCAAGGATTTTAGCACCATAGCATCTCCACTAAATGAACTTGTTAAGAAAGATGTGGGATTTAAGTGGGGAAAGGAATAAGAAGATGCTTTTGATAGTCTCAAATACAAACTCACACATGCACTTATCTTAGCTTTACCAAATTTTGGCAAATCTTTTAAGATAGAGTGTGATGCTTCAAATGTGGGTATAGGCGGTGTTCTCTTGCAGGAAGGGCATCCTATAGCCTATTTCAGTGAAAGGTTGAAAGGGGCGGTGGGAAACTATTCCACTTATGACAAAAAGTTATATGTCCTAGTTAGAGCGTTGCATACTTGGCAACATTATTTGCTTCCTAAGAAATTTGTAATTCATAGTGATCATGAATCCCTTAAATATCTTAAGACCCAAGGTAAACTCAATAAAAAACATGCTAAATGGGTAGAATTTATTGAACAATTTCCTTATGTTGTTAAGCATAAATCATGTAAGGCAAATGTTGTGGTTGATGCATTATCTAGGAGGCATGCATTATTATCTATGGTTGAAACTAAAATACTTGGTTTTGAACTGTTTAAGAAATTGTATGTGGATGACCATGATTTTGGTGAAATCTATAAAAATTGTGAAAAAGGAGCTTTTAAAGATTCTTTCAAGCATGATGCATTTCTTTTCAAAGGAACTAAGTTGTGTGTGCCTAAAGGGTCAATGAAGGAATTATTTGTAAAAGAAGCTCATGAAGGGGGCTTAATGGGACATTTTGGGTTGCATGATCCTTTCTTTTGGCCTCACATGAAACATGATGTGCACTCTTTTTGTAATAAAGGTATCACTTGTAAGCGTGCTAAATCTAATTCTATGCATTATGGGATGTTTATGCCCTTACCCGTTCCTAACTCTCCTTGAACTGATATTTCTATGGATTTTGTTTTGGGTCTCCAAAGGTCCAAAGGGGGAAAAGACTTTGTTTTTGTTGTGGTTGATAGGTTCTCAAAGATGGCCCACTTCATTCCTTGCCACAAGAGCGATGATGCCAATCATGTGACCAATTTATTTTTCAAAGAAGTGGTAAGATTACATGGCCTTCCATGGAGCATTGTCTCCGATAGAGATGTCAAATTTGTTAGCTATTTTTGGAATGTCTTGTGGGGTAAGTTAGGTACAAAACTTCTCTTTCTCTATAACTTGTCATCCTCAAACAAATGGCCAGACAGAAGTGGTAAATAGAACTCTTTCACAACTCCTTAAGAGTGGTTACCTCATGTGGAGTTTGCTTATAATAGGGTAGTTCATTCTACTACTCAAATGTCTCCTTTTGAGATAGTATATGGTTTTAATCATTTAACTCTATTAGATTTGTTACCTTTACCTGATATTGATTCTATGACTAACAAAGATGAACTTGCCAAAGCAAATTTTGTCAAGAACTTGCATAAAGAGGTAAAGGCCCAAATAGAAAAGAAGATGGAGAAGTTAGCCTCTAAGACTAACCAAGGGAGGAAGCAGATCAAGTTTGAACCTGGCGATTGGGTGTGGGTTCACTTTAGGAAGGAAAGATTTCCTTCTAAAAGGAAATCTAAACTTTTACCAAGAGGAGATGGACCATTTCAAGTTCTTAAAAGAATCAACGACAATGACTATGTTGTTAATCTACCTGAAGATTATGGGGTAAGCTCTAGTTTCAATATTAATGACTTGTCTCCATTTGATGTAGGTTCGAAATTGAGGACAACTTCGATTTAAGAAGGAGGGAATGATAGATGACTATCCCTAGATTCCATACAAGAAGAACTTGAAGATGAACCTTTACAATTCAAAGGACTTATGACAAGGGCAAGGAGCAAGAAATTGAAAAATCACATCTATTCAAGGCTCTTGGAACTACAAGCAATTACAAGTGGAAATTCAAAGGATATGAAGATCATGGCTTGGAGCACTTTTTAAGGATAGTTATTAGGAAATTAGTTTATATTTTTGAACGGTGTTTTCTTTTAGAAAATAGTTATGTTCTATGTTTATGGGGTTTGGGCTTTCTTCTATAAATTAGTTTATGTTTTGGCTTGGGCCTTCTTATAGGGTTCTTAGGTTTTCTTAAACTCATGTGCCTATACATAGAGGTACCAAAAACTATTGTAGACACTTTTAGTCATATATTGAATTTGATTTTATTAAAGAGAGGAATTCTCTTTGTTCTTGGCTTAGGCCTCCAGTTCTTATCAAAGATTAGCATCTTTGTGGCGAACCTTCACTTGACTTATCAATCTGCTAGATTGTGGCATCCTCCATCTTTGTCTTATTCCGCGTTCTTCTATGATTTATTCGTGTCGTGCCTCTTGAGAATTCAAATTCAAAAATGATCATACTCTTTCTTGGATAAGATCGTATCATAACTTTAATACCACCAAAAGAAAAAAAACAAAGCTCATTTTCAAGCAAAAAATGTATTTTTAATCTTTTGGCATGCCATGCACACATGCCTTTGTGTTTGTGTGTGCCCACATTTCTCGTGTTCACATGCATCAAAAAATGATACACATGATGCAACTCAAGTCAGAAATAATCATTGGTAAGAAAAGAAAATTTCCACATATTTTTTTTATTCATTGAAAATTCTATCAGACTGTATCAAAAAGTTTTGGTGGGAGAATTTGTGATAATTTTATTATCAATGAACCAGCTATATATATACATATTATAGCAACAATGTTTACGAGAACAAAATATTTACATATCAATTAACAAACATGATTCCTATAAACATGCTAAATAAATCCCTTGATTGGATTTGATTTGTCAATCAAATCCCATTCTGGATTAGCACCATATCAACGTGAATATTGTGCTGATATATTTCCATATTTATGCTGACTCCAATACCCCCCTAAAGTGGGTGCATGAAGGTTATGAATGCCCAACTTGCCAATTAGGAAATGAAATTGATTTCTTCCAAGAGCCTTAGTATGTAGGTCAACCAACTGAGTCTGAATAGAAACATAAGATGGTTGGATGACACCAGCAAGGACTGCATCACGCACAAAGTGACAATCAACCTCTATGTGTTTTTTGCGTTCGTGGAAGACGAGGTTCTTTGCAATGTGTAATGCGGCTTGACTGTCGCAGTAGAGGTGAATAGGTGAGCTGTGAGTTATCCCAAGATAGTGCATGATGCTTTTTAACCATTTAAGTTCACACGTAGTAGTGGCTATGGATCGATATTTAGCTTCAGCGAACGAACGAGACATTATGTGTTGTTTCTTGGTTTTGCAAGATATTGGAGAATTACCAAGGAAGATGATCCAGCTTGTGAGAGATCGTTGGATGAGAGGGCAACTAGCCCAATCAAAGTCCCACCATGCTGAGAGAAGAAGATTGTTGTCTCTATGTACAAGAACTCCTTGCCCTAGGTTGCCTTTTAAGTATCGAACCACATGGAGAGCTGCATTCCAATGAACTTCTTTTGGTTGCTGCATAAACTGTGATAGCATGTGAACATAATAGGATAATTTCGGTCTCGTGAAACATAAATAAATAAGACGACCGATAATACGACGATAGCAGTCAGGATGGGGAAAAATTGGTCCATCGATAAGGGCAAGGTGGTGATTTTGTTCGAGCGGGGTAGCAGCAGGTTTGGCACCTAAAAGACCGATTTCACAAATGATGTCTAAGGTATATTTCCTTTGGCAAAGATAAATTCCAGAACTAGAGTGAGCAACCTCAACCCCAAGAAAGTATTTCAGTGGACTCAAATCCTTCACATGAAAACAAGCATGTAGATAAGACATGAAATGTTTAATTGCATGGCAATCATTGCCAGCCACAATAAGATCATGCACGTATACTAGGACAACAATATTTGTCTTGAACTTGTTCAAGACAAATAAGGAGTAGTCACAAAGGGATTATACGAACCCATAGCCTTTAAGTGCTTGAGACAATTTAGCGAACTAGCAACAGGGTGCCTACTTAAGTCTGTAGAGTGACTTACGTAGTTTGCAAACTGGTCTAAGTCGAGAAATAGTGAAATTGGGAGGTGGTTTCATAGAGACTTCTTCTTGCAAATCACCATGTAAGAAGCCATTATATATATCCATCAGGTATAATTCCCAGTGTTTGGCAGCAACCACCGTGAGGACGATACAAATAGTCACCATTTTAGCCACTGGTGCAAACGTTTCCATGTAGTCGATCCCTCCAACTTGATGATTTCCGAGAATGACTAACCTTGCCTTGAACCGTTCCACCGTCCTATCCGACTTTCTTTTTATTTTGGAAACCCATTTCGATCCAAGATCCTTTTTGTCAGGAGGGAGCCTCACTAACTCCTAAGTTTGGTTGTTCTCTAGTGTAGAAATTTCATCTTGCATTGCTTTATGTCACCTAGCATCTTTCATAGTTTCTTTGTATGTCAAAGACTTAGTTTCCTGTTCAAGAGCAGCAAGAAAACTACGATGTGCTATGGAGAAGTTATTACGATTCACATATTGCGTAATACAATAAGGATTACCTGAGAATGAAGGTGGTGTGGGAAAACATGCAGATGGGCTTATTCGATGGATAGTGTTGGTCACGTAGTCCTTCAATCATGAGGAAGGCTGCCGGAGTCGCTGCCCGCCACCTAATCGGTCAGTTTCTGTAGTCAGTAAGTCTCGTGAGTTGTTGGGTGAAGAGGTCACGTGCATGTCACTAGCTTGGGGCACATCATTAATATGATCATCCTCAATATCATGAGCTATAGGTGTTGTGTCGGGAAGTTTAGTGGATGAGGGCACATCATTCGTGGCCTTAGGAGTTGTGTCAGTGGTATCATGCCCCCCCCCCCCCACTTCGAAAGACCTACCATAATAGAAACCATCTTCATCTTCGTGAGAAATTTTGGTTAAATGTGGCAGATTCCAAGCATTATCTTTGTCCTCTATATGTGGTTGACTGAAGGGAAAAACATTTTCGATGAAGTGTATATCTCGAGAGACATAACTTTCTTTTGTTTCCAAATCAAACACTTTCCACCCTTTTTTCCCATAGGGATAGCCGATGAAAATACATTGCTTACCTTTGGGAGCAAATTTGTCACCTTGTCTTCCTTTATTGTGTGCATAGCATAAGCACCCAAATGTCCGCAAATGCGGAAGAGGAAGAGGCTTTCCATAGAGTACTTCAAAGGGGGTTTTCCCATTCAGCATTTTTTAGGGAACTCTATTAATTAAGTAACTAGTAGTGAGTATACATTCTCCCCAAAAATCAATTGGGAGATTACCTTGAAATCTTAGTGCACGTGCAACATTTAAAATATGCATGTGTTTCTGCTCAACTCTCCCATTTTGTTATGGTATGTGGACGCAAGAGGTTTGAAATATTATTCCTTGATCCAAGAAGTAATTTTTCAAGCCAAGAAACTCAGTACCATTATCACTTTGAAACTCTTTTACACTTTTATTAAACTGTCTTTTACACTTTTATTATCACTTTAAAATTAAGGAGGAATTTCGATACTTCGTTTTTATCGACAAGTAGGTAGATCCACACATTGCGAGAAAAATCGTCCACTATAGTCATAAAATAATAAGCACCACATGAAGATGAAGTTCTATAAGGACCCCACAAATCACAATGTATCATTTCAAAAATACCACTGGCTCTTTGTTCCCTAATGGGAAAATTTTCTCTGCATTGTTTAGCTCTAAAACATATATCGCAATTCTCAAATTTATTTTTACCAAATCCAGAAATGAGTTCTGTAACTTTAAAGGATGGATGCCCTAAGCGCTTGTGCCACAATTCCATACAATCCACATTGTCTGCCTTTTTAACTTGTAGTCTCTGAGCACCACAGAGGTAATAAAGCCCATATTTATGTTTACCCACTCCAATCACCATCCTCGAAATGTGGTCCTGCAATACACACAATTATTAGTGAATTGTATAACACAATTTGACTCATCTAACAATTACGATACAGATAGGAGATTGCAGTTCAAATTCGGGACAAAGAGAACATTGGCAAGTTTCAGCTGTCCCCCTAAATACACAATTCCTTCTTTTGTTGCATTTGTGTGTTCTCCATTGGGCAATCCAACTAGACATGGCAGAATATCATGTACATCAGGCATTTCTTTCATGCTTCCAGCCATATGATTTGAGGCTCCTGTATCAATAATTCAGGATGCAAATTTGCAAATACCTGTCATCTTTTCATTATTTTCGCCTTTGTTGAGCATGTCTACTAACTTTTGCCATTGATAAGTTGTTAATCCAGCAAGACCATATTTGTCTGCGTCTGTCATTAGTTTGACTGCACAACCGATTACATGTGCTTGTGCAACATTGGCTTTCAAACTTGCTCCTTTCCCTCGTCCTGCACCAGATCGATGCAACATCTTGGTCTTTCCACTAGCTTTTCCGTCAGTTTTGGGTCTTTCCCCCCCACCATTCGGATATCCAATCAATTGGAAGCAACTTTCAGCAGTGTATCCCAATCTGCTATAGTTACTGCAAGTTTGATTTTTGTCCTTGGTTTCCTAACGATTTCTTCCCTTTGCATGTGCCATAAGACCCATAATTTCACCTCGTTCTTCTTGTGTTCTTGTAATTATTCGGACATGTTCCTCTTGGATTAGGATCGAGTATACTCGATTCAAAGAAAGCAATGGATCGCATGTGAGCAAGCTTGAGCGCACCGTTCCATCTGTGGCATCATCTAACCCCATAAGAAACTTGTGCACCTTTTCTTCTTCTTTTCGTTTTTCCAGCTTGGTGGACAGATTACAAGTGCAGTTGGCACATGTGCATACTGGGACTTTCTCATAATTAGCGAGTTCATCCCATAGCACTTTCAGCTTTCCATAGTATTCAACTATGGCCATCCATCCTTGCTTGCAGCCTGCCAATTCTGATTTAGGTTGATGTATCCTTGGGCCATTTGCAATTGAGAGCCTTTCTTGGATATCGCTCCATAGTTCCTTTGCATTTTCTGCATACGAAATTGTAGAGTGCAACCTTGGCTCTACAGTATTCAAAATCCATGAAATCAACATAGATTGGACTGTCCACCAATCTTCGAGTTCCACTGTTCCTTCTTTGGATCGTTCAACAATGCCTTCAACAAACCCCCACTTTCTTTTAGCATGTAAGATGTTCGCATGGCACAAGCCCATTCCTCATAGTTCTCGCCTCGTAGTTGAACTTGAGAAGTGATGTTTCTTGGGTTGTCATTTGAATTGAGGTCATAAGGAGAAAACACATGTTTCCCTTTATCACCAATCTTTGCTTCACGTTCACCCTTAGGTTAATCAACTTTTCCTTCTTCCCATAGATCTTGCTCTAATGCCATATCGAACTATATTAGAAAGTATTAGTGAAAGAATTTGTGATGATTTTATTATCAATGAACCAACCATATATATATATATATATACATATTACATCAGCAATGTTTACGGGAACAAAATATTTACATATATCAATTAACAAACATGATATAAACATGCTAAATAAATCCCTTGATTGGATTTGATTTGTCAATCAAATCCCATTCTGGATTGGCACCATATCAGCGTGAATATTGTGCTGATATATTTTCATATTTAGGCTGCCTCCAATAAATTCTAAAGTAATTTACATACACCTGAGTAATTTAATTCCTTAACAATACAAATATATTTTACTTTTTAAGATATTAAATAAGCTTATTATTTATTTAATATATTTTTTTGTAAGAGAGACAAAATGTTTATAGCTAAATCAGTGGAGGATATTGAATTATTTAACTTCAAATATATTTTATTATTTGTATTTATTAAATAAGAATAGAATGTAGCAATTTCACAGAAATAGAACAACTGACAGAGACTGTTCCAGTTTAGTTCATGGATATGATTGCACCCAATCTTAGTTTCTATAACGCGCTCCTTTATTCTCATCCAGAACACACTCTTATTTATGTACATACATGTTTATATTCAATGGCGGAGCACTGTTGGTGCAGGGAGGGGCCATGGCCCCCCAAAGTTTTAAATTTTTTTATATTATAAATATTAAAAAATATATTATAATTAAATCAAATATTTTATTTCTTTTATAAACTTAATAATTAATGTTAAGAAATAATAAAATATAAAATTAAACATAATAAAAAATAAAGAATAAAAAGATTTATCAAGATATTTTTTATTTTTTTATTTATTATGGTTTGAGTTTCTCACAAATTGTTCTCATGTTCCATTTTCACCTATTTTTTCTTATTTTTGAAGAGAAAAAAATTATTATTTTTGCTCTTATTTATCCTCTGTCCTCTTCCTTCCATTCTCATGGAAGTAAAGAAGAAGGTAATTCTTTGGTCAGTTGATAGTGAAATATTAGTTTAATAATTTATTTAATGATCCTCTTTTATATTAATTGTTTATTTCATGAATATAGAAAAAAATATATTGTACTGTGTGTTTTTTTTATAACCGAATCTTAATTGTGGTTCCATTATATGTCTTGAGTTTCTCACAAATTGTTCTCATATTTCATTCTCAACTATTTTCTTTTGTTTTTGAAGAGAAAAAGATCTATCATTTTTGCTCTTATCTCTCCGGTGTTCTCTTCCATACTCGTGGGAAAAAAAAGAAGGTAATTCTTTGGTCTCAATTGATAGTGAAATATTAATTTAATAATTTATTTAATGAGTCTGTTTTATATTAATTTTTTATTTTATGAACATAGAAGAAAAAAATATTATATTGTGTGTTTTTTTTATAACTGAATTTTAGTTGTGGTTCCATTATATGTCTTGAGTTTCTCACAAATTGTTATCACCTATCTTCTTTTGTTTCTGAAGAGAAAAAATATTATTTTTGCTCTCATCTTTCAGCGGTTTTCTTTCATTCTTGAAAAAATAAAGAAGAAAGTAATTCTCTCTTGTCTCACTTGATAGTAAAATATTAGTTTAATCAGCCTCTTGTATATTAATTTTTTATTTTATGAAAATAGAAAAAAAAAACATTGTACTTTGTGTGTTTTATAACTGAATTTTAAGTGTGGTTTGATTATTATTAAATTTTCTTTTGATAATTTTTTATATATGTGTGATTTCTTTTTTAGTTATTGTTATACTAAATTATATATTTAATTTTATTTTATTAGTGACAATAATTAAATATATAAATTTTTGATGTATTATTATATTATTTACCTTTCTACTGCTTTTTTGTGTAACCAACTATTATAACAGATATCTTAAACTCAATTAAAGCTTCTATGCAGTTCAATTTAGCTTTCCTAAACAATTTTATTTCAGAAGTGAATGTTATTTACATTGACTTGAGTAGCATTGTGGATTACTCTTTTGGGTTTTTTCTTTGCATGGAAATCAACTTGATTCTTGAATGTCTAAGTTCACAGCCAATAACTTACTACCACTTCAATTCAGTATCAAGGATTGGTTTAGTTTGAAGAGAATCTAGGAAACAGGGTTTCAATTACATGAGGAGATAATAAACAGTTGAACCAACTTTTCTATTCACTCTGCCACCACCCTGCTACTGTTCTTTTTGAAACTTTTTTTTTCTGCTATCTTAAGTTCAAATCAGTCCTCGGTCACAATTGTAAATCCCCCCTCGCGTCTTGCACGGTTGGTGTTTGTCTCTTCATTGCTGATGAAAGTGATGCTACAGCCTCTCCAACTGTTAAGAAAAGGAATTCTGCTCGAATGAAATGATGGGCATCATCTGTTTTTTGCAGCTTCTCTATCACCTCAGCTAGAGGATTCACCAACACAATCTGTCACAATTCATTCAACTTACTCATCACACTTGACCTTTAATTCCTATCTATGAACTTCTGTAATCATCTTTAGCGTACTTACCGAAACACCCTTCATTGTCAATGCGTTTTTCAAGTCCTTGAAAAGTGATACTCCACTTGTGTCTATGGTACTCACAGCTGAAAATCCCAACATCATATCATTTACTATTCTCTGAGTATCCCATTTTGCAGACAAAGAATTATAATTAACTCACTTAGTTACCTGACATGTCAAGAATAAGAAATTGAAGGCAGACGTTTTCGTTTATCGTAGCTTGTTCTTCTTCTACCCACCGATATATTCTGAGAATAAAAGCAAATGGTTGAACAACAATGAGAACAATGACCAGAGCAGAAGTTTCACAAAGTCATAAATTTGTAGGTATGAAATCAACCTCTCGTTGAGATATGTGATGTTTGCAAAGTTGATGGGAGCCTCTATTCTTAAAATAAGAAAACCAGGTACTCTTATGGCTTCCTTATAATGATGAATATTTCTATATATGTTTGTCGCAGGTATGTTCCCCAACATTGATGTTTTAGGCCTTGTAACTTGCAGGAGTATCCTTAAAACTGATAATGCGACCTGATCAACAAGATAGTATTTCTGTTGTCAATCACAATGATTAATCTAAGAGCTCTTAGAATGTTAAATCAAGAAATTAGAAATTAAGTTTCATCCAACCTTATCGATTTATATATTTTAAATTGACGTGGACTTTCAACAAATCACTGGATTTATCATTGAAAAGTCTATAAATTCTAAAAATGCAGAATTGTAGACAAATTGGTGAAACAATGAGCTTACTGAAATAGCTAGGCCGACTTGGACAGAGATAAAAATGACACCAAGGAATGCTGTCAACATGACAATGAAATCGAATTTGTCTATCTTCCAGATGAGATAAGCAGAAGAAATATCAATGAGGCCAATTACAGCAGTTATTATGATTGCACCCAATATAACATTTGGTGTGTATTGGAACAATGGCATGAGAAACAGCAGTGTCACCAAGACCGTCACAGACATTACAACGTTGGACATTCCAGTTTTAGCACCTGCGTTGTGATTGATAGCTGAGCGAGAGAAAGATCCTGAAGTTCATAGTTTAAATGGGTTAATATCATTGATTTTGACACCTTTATATACAAGGGCTTCACTAATTGACAAGGCTTTTTAGGCTACGAACTCCAACCAACCTGTTGTAACATAGCAGGATGTTGTGGAGCCAACCACATTCATGAATCCGATTGCCATCATTTCCTTATTTCCATCCACTTTGTAGTTTCTTATGGTAGCAAATGTTCTTCCAACTGCAATTCCTTCCTGTTTGAAAATACCAAGTATCATTAAAACTTATAACCATGTTATTGACGTGGGAGATATGGAAGAAAAAGGTATTTGATATCGAATGAAACTTACTGTGAGGGATAAAAGACCAGTAATAAGGCCAGTTTTGATGGCCAGACCCAGATGATCACCTCGAAAGAGTAGCTTATCTGCTGAAGGAGGATTTACTCCTCTAGGCAATTTTCCAATCTAGCAACCACACTGATAGTTATTAGTAACATGTAGCTCTTAAAATTCATTGATAGTGATTACAGAAGCAATGTGATGGAGAGAGTTACCACACTGATGCCATGACGTTGAGCCTTTATTGCAAAAGCCAGCGCAGTAGAAATGATGACAGACAAAAGCGGAGCACCAGCTGAGACCCAGAATAACTCTGGTTTCTTCATGCTCTGCACAAGTTTATTTTTCTACAAGTTAGTACCATATATATACTACCCTCACCCTATTTAAAAAAATAAATAAATTTTGTCAAACTTTATAAAAAAATAGTTTCTCAAAGTATAATAGTCCTTAAAAAAAAGAATATTATTTTCACACCTCACGAATTTTTACACACATTTTATTATTTATTATTTTTCTTTTTCTTTTACAAATACAAAAAATCTATTTATTTAATGACTAACATACTTTCAAAAGTGGATTGTCAAGTGACGTAAATGGTGTCACAAAAATATTTTTCTTTGAAAAAACCTTTGCCTAAAAGAAAACAAATTAAAAAGGAAAAAAGAAATAAATTTTTTAACAATATAATAACGACAAAATTATAATTATGTTAATATTAAAATAAAGTATAAACTAAATTAACAAATATTTAAATAATAAACATTGATTAAATTTTTAAAAATAATACATATTCTTCGTTACTTTCTAACTTTAATATATATATATATATATATTAATGATTATTATTTAAAAATTTCTAGCAATTAGTCTATTTGATACTATATAGTATCTTATCATGGAGTTTGTACTAGATCATTAGGAATTCACAATAGTTGAATCACTTACAGAATGTCACTACTACTCTCCTACTTTGAGATTATGTAAGAAAAGAAACAAGCGATTGATTACTGTATTCAATCTATTTTCTGTTTGTAATTGATATTACAAAAATATTATTAATTTATTTTAAAATAAATATTATAGATTAAAAATATTAATTTTAAATTTTGAAGAGATATAAGTAAAAACATATTTTACGAGCTCTAAAATACAAATTGTTATATTTTATAAAAATGAAATAAAAGTTTCAAATTTTATAAAAATAAAACGCAAAGAATATTCTAAGAACCAAAGTCAAAAAGTATTAACTTTAAAGAAAATAAAAGATATTTAAGAGATAATTTCACTTTTTTCTCATATGGACCCTGTACTATTGGTATGCGATTTTATTATATTGTTACGAAAATGTAAGATAAGGAAAATTGTAAAATTGGTGTTATTAAAGTATACTTTTTTATTTAAAAAAATTGATTTTTTTTTTTTGAAAACAATGAGCATAAAAGCATTGTCGAAAAGAAAATTATCTTTTGACTGTGTTTTGATGTTTTGACAAATCGACAAACTTTCCTTAAATAGAATTAAAATAAATTAATTTTTTATTTTTTAACTAAAATAAAATAATATATTTTTACTTAAATTAGAACTTTGTCAAAAATTTGTAAGAAAAAAGTTTGTTAACTTATTATTTTCCTTGTCGAAACATATAAGTTAGTAAAATTGGAAAATTGGTGTTATTAAAGTATACTTTTTTATTTAAAAAAAATTGGAAAAAAAAAAATTTGAAAACAATGGGCATAAAAGCATTGTGGAAACATATAAGTGAGTAAAAAGATGAGAAATAAAAGCATACCACGTGTCTTGCACCTAGCAGAAACACGAGGAAGCAAATCCCCATGACTATTGTTTGCCAGGACCACTGCAAAAATATGACAACATTTTCCGTTAATAAAGTAGATAGAGCAGTGAGACGAAGAAGAGAGGAAGAACCTCGTCGATGTTGTGAAAGACAGAACTCAAAACAGGAATGATGGCCATCTTGCTGGTGAAATGTTTGATTCCGAGAAGACCCTTCAGCTGTTGCAGACCTACAATTACAGCGGATCCACCCATGAACCCTATAAGGATTGCCTTTGATAGAAAATCAATGATAAATCCAAGCCTGCAATCATTTTTGTTCTCACTTTTTAAGCTTTGAATTTTAATGGAGATAAAGGTCAAAATCAAAGTGTGATTGGTGACCTTAGAATTCCAAGGGCTGCTTGAAAGAGCCCAGCGAAGAATGTTGAAGTCAAGGCTAATTTGAGAAAGAGATCAGGTTCTTCGGTGGCAGAAACTTCCTCATTGATCATGGATCCTAGCACTAGGGAAGCAATGGAAACGGGTCCTACTGCAAGATCCATTGAGCTTCCAAGAACAACATACACAAGGGGAGGAACAAAACTAGAATCTGAAATATATATGCACCAAAAATAGTTCAAGCAACACCACTAGTTAGCAAGGTGCTCATTTCTCAACTAAAATAAACATAGCCCACACTGCACCCAAAATCAACACACTCACAGAGTCCATGAATTGCAGGAAGATTTGCAAGCTTAGCATAGCTGATTCCCTGGATCACAACACACAATTTAAGAACAAAAGCAAGTAAATACAAACATCAATTATCTTTGTGTACCATATCTTTAAATGTGAACCTCATTATTACAAAACTGGATCGTAAGATAGGTTTTTATCCATTTATATATTTTCAATTGATTTTATCTAAATATTTCTAATACACTTACTCAGCTATAGTATATATACAAATTGAGCATGGTACTAGATATTAATGGATGAATCGATGATTGATTATAGGTGGAACAATATATCTAACAAACAATAAATTTCGCAAAAGTAGGCTAAGACTCATGACTATGATACCATATTAAAAAGTAGACTTTAAACTTAATTCAACCCCACAAACATGACTTATAAAATAAGATTTGTATCCATTTATATACTCTAGACCATAAAACAAATTGAACTTGATGAAGGTCCAACGTGGTCACAATTTCAAAACAAATTGTGAAAGTTAAAACTTTTGGAGATGGCTAACCTGAGGGATGGCCAAACTTGCAATTGTGAGACCAGAAATAAGATCAGATTTGAAGAGATTGAGGTTGTAAGTAGGAGCCCATTGAAGCAAAGGGAATAAATATTGAGCTCCAAGGATTAGTTTTCTGGGAAGAGGTTGTCCCTTAAATTGGCGAAGGGGATCATCAGGGAAAAAGGTTTCCTTGACCTTGGCGAAGAACTTTTGAAGGCTGCTCTTGTAGGGTGGTGGAACAACTTTGTGTACTTTGACGGAACCCGAGATTCCTTCCTCCAATGTCACTTCCACGAAATCCGTCTCCACGGGGCTATTACTATGTTCCATGGAACCAAACTAAACTGCTGAAAATTTTGTGATGCTCCTTTTCATGTCATGTCAGCAATGCTTCTGATTCTCCTTTGTTTGTTCCATTAATTTGCACCATGGACAAATCCTACACAACAAGAATTGCATTGTTATAGAAGAAATAGAAAGAAACTGCAAGATATTATTTTTGGTAACTACATTAGATATTATCCACTTATAATGTAAAGCGCAATGTTGCACTTGTAGAACTTGTAAGTAGATATATAAACTTAATAATACTTTCTTTTCATATTTTCTTACCTTAGAACTTTCTAACTCAATATTGAAGAATCAATTTATTTATTTATTTTAAAATAATTTAACAAACCTGACTCAATATTAGAAAATAGACTTATTTTATATTTATATATAACCTTATATATAGACATGAGAGATATATGTTGTTATTTCATGTTTTAGTTTTGGTATAAACTTCATTTGGGGTGCTCAATTTTTTTAGGGGCAGTTAGCTCACACAATAAGCATTTTGGCTGATTTCTCTCACAATAAAACTGAGTTGCTTAATTTCTAATAATTTTCGCAGTTCTTCAAATTATATATGTTTACGTATAATTTTTTTATGACTATTTGATATTTGAACTTCTAAACCTACTTTTGCTTTATTTTGATATAAAATTATTTATATAAAAATAAATAATTTTTGCAACAACATTTACCAGAAAAAATTTAATCAAATATTTATTTTTCAAGAAATTATTCACACAAAAATTTCAATCAAGTATTTATTTTTAAGCACCAATTTAATATTTTATGATACTTTGCTAATTTGTTAAGATTTTAAATTTGACTTATTTTTAGTTTGGAAAATGAGAGACTTTTCACTCCTCCACGCTATAAAGTCTACTTTTAATGTGTTTATGCAATTTTTTTAATGACTATTATCTTTTGGTATATATGAGATTGTTTTGTTAAGATTAACCGTCCTATTTGATGTATTATTTATTCTAGAACTTAGAATTTCATAACAGTTTTAAAAGGACAACTTGAAAGGTTAAAGGAGGAAAAGAATATTTTTCTTGAATTCTACTTCTAACTCATGTGAGACTATGTAGTGTATCAGAACAAGTCCATCAGTAAGGATTTTTCTATGAAACAACATTTCCATTTTGCTCAATTTAGGACAAAAAGAACTAGATGTTGTCTTTAGAACACTTTTTCTATTCTCCTATAGAACAAGAGTTTGTCTATGAAACCACTTGTTTATTTCCACATACAACACCAATGTTCAACCTCAAGTTAGTTGAGATAACATTGTTAGGGTTAATGACCATATTTGAGTATTGACTACTTTCGAGCTAAGAATTCCATCACAATTTGTCCTTAAAAGGCCTCGTGAAGGGTTGAGAGATAAATTAGTATTTTAAAAGTTTGGAGTTTGAAACTCTATCATGATTTTGTCCTTAAAATACATCTCGGAGGGTAATATGATCCTAAGGATGTCAATGTCATTTTTATCTGATAATGGGTATTAAAGGCAAGATAAGTGTGAGTTAATTATTAGTGAATATTTAATATTACTTATTAAGAATCAATGTAAAAATCAAAAGGTCTTACCTTATTCATCCTATGAAAGAATGAACTTGTAATATGATTGATTATATATATATATATATATATATATATATATATATTCCTAAACAAGTTTAATTCTCTCTTTGTGAGACCCTTTTGGACTTATGACTTGTAAGAACCCAAATTTGATCATATTAGAGTAACCTAGCTATTGTGATTAAGTTCATGACTTATCACTCACATTTGGATCTTTCTTGAGTGTGGTATCAATATCATTTCCTAAACTGAATAACATAATGGCCCCCTTGTTTTCTCATGAGATGGTTAAGGGACGAAGGTGTATTTAAATTGTCTTTGACCTCGACTCCTAGTCAATATGGGACCAATGGATATACTGGAATAGGCTCCTAATACGTGTCAAGAATAAATAAATTTTCCATCTAAAATTGACACTTATTATGTATCAAATGGTGCTATTTGTGTATAACACGAATCTCCTTAAGCTTAAAATACAAAATGAGGTATTGAGAAATATATTTATATGAATTGTAATGATATTTTATTGCTTTGCAGTAAATATAAAAGAAAATATCAAGTATGCAGTTGAACCACAATACTGGAGCTTAGCCATGGAAGTAGAAAAGACAAGACAACATATTTTGACTTTTTGGCTTAGCACAATAAATAGAGTTGAGTCTCGTAAGGAAACTTTTTGCAAGGAAACCTAGAGCACAAATCCATGAGGCTGAGCAACCAAGAATGCCCTTCCAAGAAGAAAATGTCCCGTGCTAAGCATCAGGACAAGGGGTTGAGCTGAGAAGGAAACCCACTTGTGAAGAAACCATTTGTGTTTGGGCACCAAAAGTTCGGCTGAGCACCGCCCAAAAATTCCTATAAATAAAGACTTCATGTCTTAATTTTAGGAATTGAAATGTGTTAGAAATGTAGCAGTAAGAGAGAATATGGTCTGTGAGGCATGAGGGAGATGCTCTTAATGTAAATCTTATGTGTAGATGTTGTTGGAATTGCATTGTAAAATTCTATGAGTAGTTGCACTCCCTTGTGTCCAGGTTTGATGTAATCAATTCTGATTCTATATACTTCTACTTATTGGATATTTATCTTTTCTTTCATTCAATTGTTTATGGTTTGATTTATGCTTAATGATGACTTGATCATTCATCTATTTAACTGGTTTGGATTGAGTTGGGAAACTGGTCTCAAACTGTGGTCCAATCAGATAATCATACCTATATTGATGCTTATTTAAGTAGCCAGAGGGGATGTTGGATGAAAGGATCCTAAAAATGCAAGGATTCATTCAATGAGTCTTGCACATTAAAGTAATGATTCATTCTACCAAGAGTTGAGGAATCACATTGGGTTTGAAGTCCTTAGGTTATATGGATTTAGGGATGAACCTAGATCTACAAAGAAAGAGTACTCCAGGACATTGAATAATTTGCATAGTAAGTAAACAAGATGGTAGTGGTGTAATAGAAGAAGATGAGATGAAATCAATTCATAGCACATACTCCACTCAATCTATCTAATTACTACTATCTATTTTTACTTACACTCTTTATCACAACCAAAAACCTAGAAAGCAAACTACCAATATACTTGTTAAATCCCTATGGATACGACACTTGTTGATACTACTACGCACCAGTGCATGTGCTGGGAAATGATTGTTGAGAAACAATCATTAGCTCCCAATCGAGGTCTAAGAGGAATGATCGTTCATCCTCGGTTTATTAAAATGCTCTTTACCTCGACCCTTAAGTAATCTAAGATTATTGAATGTACTGGAACAAACCCAGGTCTAAAGGGAACAAGGGTTCATTCCCCTCTCTGAAAACTAAGGAAATGGGAGTTCATATTTGGAGTCACTTTTCCATTCTCATATGGAACGATAATTCATCTTTGGAATTGCTTTTTTGTTCCACATATGATACCAATTATCTAACCTAAAATTCATTAAGATAACATTGTTAGGTTTAGTTACCACATATGAGATATTGTCCAATTTGAAATTCAAAGCTCCATCATAATTGTGTTGTTAGAAGGTATTTCAAAAGATGAAGAGATAGATTTAAATTGTTTTTAATCTCAACTATTAAACTGTGTGTAATTATTGGACATACATATAATAATTTACAAAATGATCATCTTTTATCATGAGTATTGACTTTTTGATGAATTTGGATTTTTTGTTGGATTTTTTGTTCCTTTACTATGCCTTTAAAATATATTAAAGACCATTGATTTTGAAGTTTTAAAATGTATTAGAAGATTTTTAAAATATGAATATAGTGTATTTTTAATCCTAAGTAGAAGACAACACAAAAAGCCCTAATAAAAAATCTGGACATCTTCTTGAGTCAACCTTATAGAAAATTGTTATTTAATAAAAATTAAACATGCATCAATTTATATTTGGAACTATGAATATGAAAATAGTATTTAAATTAAATATTGATTAAAATTTTGAAAATATGCAGGTATTTGAACTAAAATGAGGTAATTTGCTAGAAATTATAACTAGATAAAATTCTTTATAAACACTTCTAAGAATAAAATATAAATGACGTTTCCATTAATTAAAATTAATTATAAAATTATTTCACGTAAATTTAATTTGGGGATGAATTATTTTAATTATAAAAGCATCATTTTTTTCTTGTTGTTTTCTTTTAAAAGGACTTAGAACAAGAAAATATTTCATTAACAACCAATTTTAGTGACCAAATATTATTAGTCACTAAAGCAACCAATTTAGAAACTAATTTATGAAATAAAAAATTATTAGTTACTAAAATAGTCATTATTGTAAATAAAAAATTATAATTGGTCTTTAAATTGGTTTCTAAAATTTAGCTACAAAGGTTTTGGCTACCAAAGAAAATTTGTCATTAAACATTAACTACCAATATTTTTGCTACCAAAGGAATTAATTTCTAAATTAGTCTTTAATTAATTAGTAATCAATGACCAATTATAATTTTTTATTCATAATAGTTACTATGTTATTAACCAACAACTTTTTATTTTTTAAATTGGTATCTAAATTGGTCATTGTAGTTACTAACAATTTTTTGTTACTAAAATTGATTATTCTTTAAGAGTTTTCTTGTAGTGACATTTATACTACCAAATTAGTTCGATTATGTATATTCAGTTTTTCTTTAATAAATTTTGACTTTTCTTATTTTATGTTTTAAAAATTTTAGTTAAGAATTATTTGAGAAAAAGATGTGTATGCATTTTCACACAACTATTCTACAAACTTTTATGTTCACTCCAAGAAAATTCCTAATTAGAAACTCATATTTCCTGCCAATTTTGTTTTGAAATTTTTTTTGTAGGAAATATTTATAAATTTTGTTATGAAAAAAAAATTATAGGAAATTGCTATCAATTTTTTTGCAAAATATTTTGTATAAAACACTTTTCGCAACAAATTTTGTAAGAAATACTTGTGAATTTTATAATTTTGTAGGAAATAATTATCCACGAAGGATTACTTTCCAATTAAAATTCTTAGAAAAAATAGCAGGAAAAAGCCTTTTCTTGCAAATTTTTTTAACAAATTTGCAAGAAAATTCCCATGTAATATGGGAATTTGTAGTAGTGTAATTTACAAAACTAAAAATTATTGGTTATTAAAATAATTACTATTATGAATAAGGAACAATGGTTGGTCACTAAATTGATCACTAATTAATTAGAAACTAATTTCTTTGGTACCCAAAACTTTGATAACTAATTTTTAGTGATCAATTTAACAACTAAATCAGCCAAAATTTTGGTAACTAATTTTAGAGACCAATTTAGTGATCAATTATAATTTTTTATTGATAATAGTGACTATTTTAATAACCAATAATTTTTAGTTTCGTAAATTGGTATCTAACTTTGTCACTATATTTAGTTATTATTTAGGAGTTTTCTTGTAGTGCTTGTGTGAAAATTCTAGAACACTAGAATAAAATCCTTGAAAAATTACCAATTTTAGTAACAAAAAATAAATAGTCACTATGATGACAAATTTAGATATGAATTTATAAACTAAAAATTATTGGTAACTAAAATAGTTTCAAAAAATTATAATTGGTCTCTAAATTGGTAATATTTTATATCATGAATTAATCTCTAAATTGGTCACTGACTCACTATAGTGACAAATTTAGATATCAATTTATAAACTAAAAATTATTGGTAACTAAAATAGTTTCAAAAACTTATAATTACTCTCTGAATTGTAACTAAAATAGTTTCTATTATGAATTCATCTCTAAATTGGTCACTAACATTAGTTACTAAGGTTTTGACTACCTAAGGAATTGGTCTCTAATTAGGAAATTGGTCTCTAAACATATATTTGGTCACTAAAATTGGTCATTACTTAAGAATTTTCATGTAGTGTAAACACAGGTCTTGTTTAAATTCAACTCATCAATTCTATTTTATTTTTTCAATCTTTTAAATTGATTTTTTTTAATTAAAGATTTACTGTCAAATACTTTCGAAATCTCATTACACTATAAAAAAATATCTCATTAACAACCAATTTTAGCGACAAAAAAATTGTTAGTCACTATATGAACCAATTTAGATACCAATTTACAAAATACAAAATTATTGGTTACTAAAATGGTCACTATTATGAATAAAAAATTATAATTGGTCTCTAAAATTTAACTACCAAGGTTTTGATTACTAAAGGAATTAGTTTATAAATTGGTCACTAAACATTAACTACCAAGGTTTTGGGTACTAAAGAAATTAGTTTCTAAATTAGTTTCTAATTAATCAATGACCAATTTAACGATCAATTATAATTTTTTATTCATAATAGTGACTTTTTTTATATAAATTGATATCTAAATTGGTCACTATAGTGACTAACAATTTTTTGTCACTAAAATTGATTATTATTTAAGAGTTTTCTTCTAGTGTTAAGCAATTATTATTAGTTGAATTGTAAATATTACATAAATTAAATAAATAATTTATTTTAAATGATTAAACATTTGTGGTAAGAAATTTCTTTAGCTTTAATTAAGTTTTAAGTCTCCTATAATTTTTTGTATTTTTAATTGAATTCCTATTATTATTATTTTTGTTTATTGGTTATTCAAATTTTTTATATTTTTCAATTGAGTCTCTATCATTTAATTTTTCATTTGATTAGATGACTTGATTAATATCTTACCTTGTCATTTTGTTTCCTTATCTTCATGTGTTAAAAAAATGAGATTTTGTCATGTGTAAAGTATAGGGAACTCTATTGAATTTATAGAACAAAGAGAGAGAAAACAGGGAGTGCAAGAAAGGAATCTAGAAAATGTTATTGATTTGAAATATTGAGAAAGAATACAAGAATTAGTTACCATGTATCACTAGAACTTTATTTCCATTTATAAGCTCTAGCTAAGTGGGCTTTTATGCAATTTCAATCATTTAATATGCACCATTAAAACGACCTATATCCATTCCCATTCCATCAAAAAGTTTGTGTACTCAAGGATGTTAAAAATTAAAACACCCTTCCCCTATAAATAGACTTGGCCTCAAGGCTTGAAGTGAGAATATTTCTATATTTAACCATAATAAAACTCCTAGCTTGCATATTCTACTAGTTGATGCTTCGATTTCACCAAGACCATTGTGGCTAATTACCTTTTCTTTTTTTTTGTCATCATGTCTAATATCATCTCAGGGTCTTTAACTAATATTAGATCTTCATCACTAGTTGAAAGTGTGCTTGAGATGATACTTTCTCCAACATGTCTCTTCAACTATGAAACATGAAAAATATTATGAATCCTTAATTGAGGTGGCAACTACATCTTATAGGCAACTTCCTGAATCTTCTCCAACACAAGAAATTGACCAAAAAGTTTATAAGCCAATTTAGCATTACTCTTATTTGCAATCGAAACCTATTTGTAAGGATGCAGTTTCATGTAAACCAAGGTTTTAGGTACAAATTGTATGTCAGATTTGTGTTTATCGGCCTATTATTTCGTTATGCCTAAAGCCTTTCTTGGATGAAATTTAATTAACTTCAACAATTCTTCCATTTTATTCATGTTGCGATCTATAATTCAACTATAGAAGCACCCAGAAAGTATGGAAGGTGAGCTAGTTGAGGTTGACCGTGAACAACCTAAATTAAGTAATGAAAGGAGGTTTATACCACCATTCTGTTAGGTGTGGTCATTTCGACCATTCTTAAAGGTTTTCTACGCATATGTATCTCAAATATGTTTCTAAGCATATGTTAACTACTTTAGTTTGATCATCGATTTGGAGATGGTAGTCGAAGATAGGTGGATTTGTACACCTTGAAAAAAAATCAATTCTTACCAAAATTTACTTGTAAAAATTGTGTCCTCATCACTTGTGATAGATTTAGGGAAACCATGCAATTTAAAGAATGTGTCCATGAATACTTGAGCCACCTCACCAACACTATAAGGATAAGTAAAACTCATGAAATATTCAGTCTTACTTAATATATCAACCACAAGAAATTTAACTTGTATTGAGATATTATAATTATGATTGTTTATTTTATTATTAATTAGGAGAATATTCTTAGCCTATTTGATGGGTATAATTATGGACATTATTTGATGAACACTTTTAGGAGTGATATTTTGGCCTTTATTAAGGTGAGTGTCTTATGATATGTATATATATTAGTGGCTTTCAAATAAAAGAGACAATGAGTTTTCTTGCAGTAAAACTTATCATGGTATCAAACCTCATAAAAATCCTATGGAAAACTAAAACATTTTTCTCCACAACCAAAAGAGATTATGGTGGAAAATAATGGTGGGCAGTCTGATGCTCTATCAAACCTAGGTGAGTCAATAGGAATATTTAGCATCACTCTAGTACAATGGCAATGACTTTTTGACATTTTGAATGTTTTCAACACTAAGGATCGTTTTCATGGTAAGAATGACATTCCTTGGATTATTGATACGGGAGCCTCACACCATGTGACGGGAAATTTATCTTGTTTGATAAATGTTGAAAAGATTACAACCATACTAGTGGGATTGTAGAATGGGAAAGATACCATCACTACAAAGGAGCGCAATGTGAATTTTGATGGTGGTTTGCAGTTTGACAATGTCATTTTTGTGACTCAATTAACTTTAAACTTAATTTTTGTATCACAATTAATTAATGCCTCAAATTGTATTATCTAGTTTATGTTTTGTGTGTAATATAGAACTAAAAGATGAGGACAATGATTGGAGCGGGTGAACAGACTAATAAACTTTGTTTTTTTTATTTCAAAGTATTATGAAGATACATGCATGTACGTCATATAAGGATTCGTCAATGATCTATGACATAAACATTTTGGTCACCTATCAAAAGAGGTGTTAAAGTTCATCCCTCATAAGAGTCAATTTAGTAGAAGCAATAATAATAGAATTTATGATATATGCCCCTATGCTAAACAATATAGGAATCACTTTTTATTAAGTGAGCATACTACAAGTAGTTTGTTTGAATTAGTTAATTGTGATTTATAAGGACCTTGTCCCATTCCTTCATCTTACGGGCCACTATATTACTTCAAAATTGTTGATGATTATTCCCGTGCAGTTTGGATTTATTTGTTATGCAATAAAATTGAAGTTATGTCTATGTTTATGAACTATTTTGTCTTCGTTTATAGATCATTTGATATGAAAATAAAGAAAGTATGAAGTGACAATGATACTAAAAGGGATTAAAATTTTATGATTTGGAATCCCATGAATTCCTTGTAAGAGATGTGAAATTTTATGAACATAAATTCATTTTGTTGGGTCACCAGACATACTCTTTATACTCCTCACATTCATTATGATATTGAGTATGTTGACAATTATGTTGGAGGGGAAACTTGTGATGCATCATTCATAAAAAAGGTGCATATGTGGCCTTGCAAGGAGAAGAACAGTCACAACTTCAAGGGAGGTTGTATGGAAAATATAATGGAAATGAGGGAGAAAGTATGAGTGGTATGGATGGTGAAGTAGTCTAATAATGGACCATTAGAAACCATTAAATGTGAGGTGTTGTACTTATAGAGAATAAAAGATCATATATTCACATATTGAAGGTTAGATGAAATAGAGATCATTGGGTATATTGACTTTGATTTTGTTGGATGTCAAGATAATATGAAATTCACACCAGGTTGTATATTTGTAGAGATGATATCTCGTGAAAAAGTATTAAAAGTCTCTTATGCCTTTTCTACTATGACAATTAAGTTTGTAGCATGTTATCACCAAAATTTAGCAACAAAATTTTGCTATATAGTGGATGGTATAAAAAGACCACTTAAGTTTTTTTTTTTTAACAAATTAACAATTGTAATTTCCAGCAATCAAATTCTTACTTTCTTAAAAAAGACTTCAAAGTAAATAAATGCCTATAAAACATATAAACACAAATTCCATGGTTGTGGATTCGTTCACTAAAAGGATTAATGTTAAAAGGTTTCATGAGCACACTTTTTGTACGGGTGTTATCTCTTTAAGTGATATTTAGTTTTAATGGGAATTTGTAATTTTGGATGTTTTCATGATATAAACTTATATAGTTCAAGTATAATTTATGCAAAAATAAAGTTTTAGTATATTTAAAATATGATTTTATTTTTTGATCTTAGTAAACTTTAAGGAGGGTCTAATGGGTATGTTAAGATCACATTACATAAAAATTCCATATTGGACATTCATATCATGATACATGTTATTCATTTGTGTCAATATATGTGCCATGAATGGGTTTAGTTACGATAAATGAAGCAAGGACCGCTTGATTCTGTTTTGTCATGATAATTGGAATGAATTGATTAAAAATACATTTAGTAAATTATATAATTATAAAGTTATACATATATATATATATATATATATATATATATATATATATATATATATATATATATATATATATATATATATATATATATTCCAAGTGGGAGATTGTTGGATCCTTAATCCAATATTGCTCTTATATATGAATAATTATGTATTAAAGTTATTAAAGACACCTATTGTTACTGTTGTGTCATGTTAAAAGTGATCAAATGTTGTTAAAGTATTTTGAGAGTTACTATTAAAGATATATTGGTCTTATATATGAATAATTATATATTAAAGATACTTATTATTACTATTGTGTCAAATTAAAAGTGATCAAATGGTATTAAAGTATTTTGTCAATTAACTGAAATGTTATGAGACCTTTAATGTAGGGAAATTACGTAGTAATTCTATTTTTTAATGGGTAAATAGATATACCAAAGGACAATTTCATTTGTTAATAAATAGGTTAGGTTCCCATGTTACACTATATATTGCTTTTCTATTCTAATATTACCTTATCACTATCACTAAGAAGAGAGATGGTTAAAGAGTTCTCTCAAGAAAGTATGTGTTGATTTAGAACGTCAAACCATCCCACTCTGTTATCATTTTGAATTCAGGTATGCTTTTACATTTAGTTATGATGATTAATATGATACTTTTAAGATTTATATAGATGATAATTTTTCATCCAAGAAGTTTAAGTTTGATTCTAACAATTGATTTTATAGTCAAATCAATATGTTTTTGTTTTTGTCTTATATCTTAATTATAATTTTTTTTATACTTGTAGTGTGTCTCTAGTTAAAATAAAATCACATATGTGTAGCTTCTCATTATTACATAGAAAAAAAAAGATATTAATGATTAGATGATTTATTTTATTTTATTTTTATAAATATTTTGATATAACATAATTATATTTAAATATCTTGACAATTGAATTGAGTACATGTATGTGTTTTAATTGAAATATGAAGATATGATAAAAGTTTTTTTCCGATCGTGAAATCAACCACTCAATCATTGTATTATGTTCTTATCTTGGTGTTTTTTATTTATTTATATATTTTGAGATTAAATAATTGAAACATTATATCACCAATTTTTTTTTATTTATATATCTTGTGTAAATTAATTTATTTTAAAATATAAAAAGATTATGAGCTTAAGGTTCGTGTATTTATTAGTCATCCCAAAGGAGGATTACTATTGCATATGCAGCAGTAGTAGTAATAAATTTGTAATAATTATTTAGTTTTTTTCATATAAAATATGAAACTATCTTGAAGAAAAAATTCTATTTGATGGTTCTTATTTTTAGCATTTTATTATTTTGAAAAAATATCACTAAATAATTAAAATTTTATTCAAAGATAAAATTTTAATGTATACTGATAATATCTTGAAATGAAATTTATGTGTATTTTATTTTGAAATTTATGTGAGTGTATTTTGTGTTTGTTGTTCTCAGTTTAATTAATAACAATGTTAGTATCAATATAAATTTTATTTCTGTTTTAAATGGTTCAAACTTGAAGTCTCAGAAGTAAAATGTAAACCGACTTTTATCGATAAATTTAATTGATTACCTTCCTTTTTTTATAGAGTATTTTCTCATAAGTCTAAATTATATATTTTGTATTTATAAAAATTAAATTCAAAATCTTCTTCAAAACATCTAAGTTATTTTCACTTGCATTTTTTTTTTCAACAAAGATGAATAAATTAAAGAAGAGCACTTATGGGGTACTTTAACACTTTTAAAAAAAATCAATAATCTGTATAAAAGAATGCAAAAACTTGACATCCAAACATCTAAGTTATTTTCACTTGCAATAAAAATTGTTGACATTAAAAATATGGTTTTGTCTATAAATTATGTTTTATAATCTATTATCGTATTCGTTCTATTTTTCTCATACTTCTAACTTAAATATTTTTAAATAAGACTACTCTTTTTGTTGTACACTTTTCTACCCAAAGAGTTTGAATAATGCCACGCAAAACCTAACTTCATTAATTCAGCCTTTGGCGTTGGCATTACCTAGGTAGTAGATATTAATTTTGATTGATCTCTAAGGTCTCCCACAAGTGTATTTAACACCACTTAGGTTGTATTTAGAATTTTCTTTCATAAGTTAAATATTACTAAGAAAAGTAAAAGAGATTCTTAAGGTGATTTAATAAAATCTTGATTTAATTGCCATATTATTTTCATCTTCATCTTTTTTTGGTTATATATGGTACCAAAAGCTCTTATTTAGAGCTTTCTTTCGCAGTTTAACCATGCTAATGAATCTTTGTAATTCAAGCGATTCATAATGAAACTTCTTTTAGAAAGAGTGAAGATTAGATGTAGTATAGGTTTTATGAAACAATATTAAACCTATTAATTTTCCCACTATTGTATAATTTTTTATTTATCATAAGATTAAATGATAATTTTGTAAAAGCAAAATCATTCTTTAAGATCAAATAATTGTTTGTCTATAAGAAACAAGGCTGCCCTTTACCTTGAATGGAAAAGTACTATTAAGAAGAAAAGTACTTCTCTTCTATCTTCATTCACTCAATAACATAAAGCACTTTCCCCACCTTTTAATTTAATAGCCTCCTTAAATTTGTTATCAAAATTGGATATGTAGGATGCTTATTAGTCACTAGTAACTAATCTATATCAAGGTTTCCATAGATGATGTGCCAAGTTACTAAAAGTCAGTTACATGTTTACTTTTCAAGTCAAACATGAATGACATATTCCAACCCTAGATTTTAGACGAGTAACTCAAAATTAACCCATGAGAGTCACAAACTTCTAATTCTTGTTTAGAGACTAATAATGAAAGAATAGTTGGCTTTGAAACCAACTCACCCACGTTTTGACCTAATGCTAAAAATTTTTGCAAATTAAAAGTATAGTTTTGTTAAATGATAAACTTTAAACTATTACCTTACCAACACAAATAAAGGAATACAAATTCCTTAGACATGATATCCTAAATTTGATTTAGGGATTCGTGTATTACTGGGAAAACTCGGTCTTTAGTGTTAAATACTATAATAAATTAGTATTTTAAGTGAAGATACTCTGACATGAAAAAGTGTAATCAAAATTGAACTAGTATTTAAAGATATGTGGTATCACATTGGTTATAAAATTGTGTACATGCATTCTCTTCAAATGATGTTATATTATATGAAGATATAAAATAATTGAAGTAAACAAAACTAAAGTTGTTTATAATAATTATGGACAGAGTCATACAAGCATGCTTGAGTTTGAAACTAACCTGTTTTATTTTGCTTCAACAATGTTGTCTTCTTCAAAGATCATGAGATAGAACCATTATTTCATCACCCAATTAGCTATAACACCAGAAAGACCATTGATGGTCACAAGTTTCAAATTGTTGTCCTTGTTATTAGGTTTTCAATGTTTGGCTAAGGAGATTGGCAGAGAAAGGGTTAGAAGGGTGAAGGTGAAGATGGTGTTATTTTGAGAGTTGGAGAGAAGGAGATTTTGTGTAACATTTTTTCTTGTGAGTAATTACTTGTCGCACATGTTTGCTTCAAGCTTGAACCACACAAATGTTTTCTACACTTCACAATTTTATTGACTGGCATGAAGTCCTCTTTTGACCAAATTTTTACCACACGTTGTCTTTCCTTTTTTTGCATTAAAAATTTTGATATTTTAAGTTGAAGGGAGGAGGTAGGAAGGGGAATCTAAGGGAGGGAGAATTTTAAGGGAGTTGAATGCATTTTTCCTTTGCGATCAAGACGATGGTTAAGATTAAATTCAATTACACGTTAGAAATAACAAAGTTTTTTTTGTTAATTAAAAAAGAAGTGCATGTCTTCAATGATCTGGTATTATAGGTGATTTTAAGGCTTTTTATTTTTATTATAAAACCTTGAAGGATTGATAATCATGTATATAATCAATCTCAATAATATAATTATGTAAGAAGTGTGCTTTAAGTCTAAACCAAGTTTACAAAATTGGTTACGCTATGCGATAGTTCTCAATATTATTGAATGGTACAATAGTTCTCAATAACGAACAACATAATAAGTTTACTAAACAACAAAAGTCTTACTAAGATAGACTTCAAATGACTTTGATACTATTTTGAAAAGTAAATTTTAATTCTAACTCAATCTCATAAAACTGACATGTAAAGTAATGTTTGCACCCTACTAGATATTAATGGTGGTCTGATAGCAAATGACACGATATGCCTAATAAATAATAAATATTGTTAGGATAAACTTCGCATGGTTCTGATACTATCTCAAGAAGTGGACTTAAGTCTAGCTCAACTACATAAAGTTGACTTATAAGATGAGATTTGCATCCTTTCACGTTGAGACATATACATATTGAACATGTGACTAGATATTAATGATGCTCTGATGGCACGATAAGTCTAACAAATAACAAATCTGAATAGAACATACTTCAGATGGTTCTAATATCATCTTAAGAAATGAATTTCAAATGCAACTCAATCTTACAAAATCAACTTGTAAAGTGAGATATGTAATCACTTATATACTATAAATTCATCTTAGCTCTAGTCGAAGTGAGATTTCCAAAAATTATAAAATTCAATATTGGGACCAAATTTTAAAGGTTCAAATAACAAGGTAAAAAGTATAACTAATGAAATGTGAATAAAAGGAAATTTAGTTGAAAAGGAATGTTTCTTTTTTGTTGTTTAAAGGATGTTATTTGTTTATGAAAAAATTTGGTTCAAAAGATGGACCTTTTTAGATGTCTTCTTAAAGGAATGAAATTTTGGTAAAATTAACTAAAATATTTAATTTTAACAAATTAAATCTAGAAAGGTGATTACTACCATTTTATTTTTAAAGTTGAAATTCATAACGATATTTATTTTAATAATAAGTACAAAAGGCAAATGTGTCAAACTCAAAATAAGTACAATATAGTTCATGCATTAACTTGTTAGAACGTAGTTTTACGCCTTTCAACTCTAATAAGCAAGCAAGTACTAAAAAAAAGTTAGTTACAATGATTTCAATAAAAATGTTAAAAAGCTTAATTTATATAAATTATAAACTTCAATCCATTACATAAAGTAACTTTTTAAACCTAAAACAAACCCAATAATCAAAAGTGTCAAAATTTACTAAAAGAAGAAAGTTAAACACACTTTACAACTTGACATGTGGTTAAATATGATATTGACATTTGACAATGTGTGCTTTTAACCAATGGCATAACTTTGGACAAAAAATTTAAGAGACCAATTTTTTTTATATATATAAATTTTTTTTTCTAATTAAATTATTTTTTTCATTTTCTCTCATCATTTTCTTATTCAAAACAAGCACACATGATATAGAATCCAAAAAATATGGCAATAATATATATGAAAGTGTAACATAAAGTTTATCATCAATAATATTGTACCTGATCGGTACTATTTTAGTATGGAACCAGACGATCTCAAGAATCCTCTATGTCGAACCTCCTTCTGATTACTTTACAATGGGAGTGTTAAGGGTGCTGAACGTAGCACCTAGTCAACTGCATCCTAACAGTTGGGCATCCCTTTAGGCGTTCTGACTGATCTATCGAGTGTTTCATTTGAAACCTACCCCGTAAGTGCCTAGTGGGTCAAAACCATCAGTGCTTGCTTGCGTCCTATAAGACTGGATTCTTTAAGGTAGTCATCCGATCCGTGGGGACTGAATATTTTTATTTTGACGATGGCGAACCCAAATTCCCTTTCTTCTGGACTAAATATCCCACCCCTATCGAGTTTGGCCGAGAACATCCCTCACCCAGGAAGACTTGTATGTGTTGTCTTATTTGGACCAATTGCCCAAGAAACTCTCCTCCAAGAAAAGTATTGGTGTGTTTAGGTCCTCTCATCTGCGCGATAATTTTTTCGGTATGTACGTTTGTCTAACTACTCGTACATATTCGTCTGTTATGTTTTGACTAATGCTTATTTTTATTTACATATATCATGGTTGCTGCTTGTCCCTCTAGTAAGGAAGTGTTTCTAGAACTGAGGAGGAAAAAGCTGGAGGAGGAGAAAAGGAAAGGAGGTGAGAGTTCTCGTCGTACTCCCACAAAGTTGCCCTCTCAGCGACCTAATGCCTCATGCTGCAGAGAAGAATAAAAGCAAGCGCAAGGATCGCGCTGCAAGGCCGAGGACTCCCCGACCATCTTCTCCAAAGAAGTCTCGAGGCACTTCGTCTATCAATAGTGCGGCTGACTCTTTGGCAGCGCTGTTTGACTCGCAACTTAAAATTAACCAAGGCATAGAGGTTTCCCTATCATCAGAGGAGGCTGAGATTGTTTTAGCCATGCATCTTGAGACTGTGTTGTATGCGCTAAATGAACTCCATGCCAGAGCAATGGTGATGGATCGCCATCTGGACATAGTGTTAAGCCAACTGCCAAAGACAGGCAAGCTGACTGCTGAGATAGAGAATTTACAGAGGGAGTTGACTGAGGCCAACAACAGGAGGCAGGAGGTTTCCCTTTAATTGGAAAATGTGAAAAATGAACGATCACAGTTGCTGGCGAAACGTAACGCCTTAAAAGTATGTTGTAGGGACTTCGAGAAAAAAGATGAGGAGTCCTAGGCGGCCTTGGAACAATTAGAGGGGGAGCTGGCAACATCAAAGAAGGAGAATGTTGAGAAAGTTGGTCGAATTTATCAACTGAAAGGGTACGTGATGTCTCAACACGAGGAAGGTTTCTACAAGGCCTTGCGCCAGGCTTCACATTTGTTCAACTTCAATGCGAAGGATGAGCGTTTTGACATTGACAAAGATGTGTACGAAGACTCTTTCATGGTTGTTGAGGAGATCCTTGTTGTTGGGCAACAGAAACTTGCTACTCCTCTAGAGAATTGACTTGTCATTTATATTTTCTTGTTTTATGAATTGTATTTTGAGCTTTGGTATTCACCCTTTGGACATGTATTAACGCACATTGTATGCTTTAACTTTATATTTTGAACTTACTTGCTTCCTTAGACTTTTGTGTTTGTAATTGTTGCTTGTGCCTCTTTGTATGTCGTTGGCTAAGTTTGTTTGCAGGTGAAGGAAAGTACGAGGTGTACCCGGCCACTCCTGGTCGTGATGTGGTCAGCCATTCTTGACCGAGATGTACTCGGCCACTCGTGGCCAGGATGGTGCCAGCCTTTTGCCTTCTAGTTTTTTGGATTTGTCCTTGTGTATTGTTATGTGTTATTTTATTTTTTGTTGGTGTGGGGGGATCATCTAGGGCGATGAAGCTTTCTTTCCCATTGATATGGATATGGGGAGATCATCTAGTTTGATGAAGCTTCCTTTCCCACTGATATGGATATGGGGAGATCATCTAGTTTGATGAAACTTCCTTTTCCATAGAAGAGCGTGAAATACTAATTGTTCGTTGTGCTTGATTGAAATGTATGCGCACTTTGGCAATAGATAGTGTAATCATAGGATGATAATAATCAATTTGTTTTTTCTAAAATTCAAATTCATATTGTGAATGAGAAATTTGAAATTTAGAATATACGGTAATCAAGTTTAAATTTAAAAATTGAAATTACAAAACAATGTAAAAGTGTAATAACAAAATTTGCATTTGAAATTCAACATAAAAGAAATTTGTAAAATAAGGCTTCTTGAGCAACTTTCACATAATAATGATAAAATTTAAATATTATGTAAAAGAATAAATAAATAACTAAATATTGACATAAACTCAAAATAAACTAAATAATTAAATATTGAAAATAATATTTCATGTAAAATTTAAAATTCCAATACATTAATTATGCCAAATTTAATATTTTTTATCCAACAAAACATTATTAAGTTAATATCTCTTATTTTAAATTATATTTATTCTCATAATTCAAAGTATACTATTTATTTTAAACTTATTGATTTACTCCTAATTGTAATAAAGTTAAAATTCAGTAGTCTTAAAAAGAACGAGTCAAAATAAGAATACTTTTAATATGAAATTTGGGTTATATTGCTTAGGACAACAAATATAGACAATAAGGAGTTGCTTTTTTGTGGCGGATGTAAAAAGTTATAAATATATATAGACCAAATTGAGATTCAGACAATGATTTGACACGTGTCACCTTACTGAATTGACATGTGGCACAATACTGACGTGACACATGGCATGAATAATTTTCAAAAAATTTTTTTTAAATTTAAAAAAATTTAAAAAAATTTAAAAAATTTTTAAAAAAATCAAAAAAATTCAAAAAAATGTGGAGTTGACATGTGGCACATCTTTAACACCGTTAACTCTATACTAACGGAATGGGCCTAATTGTTACACATTTTCAAAAATATGGACCTAATTGAGACTAAAAAAAAATCTTAGACCTATTTGAGATTTTTCAACAAAAACATAGACCAAAGGAGTATTTTAACCTAATTTATATGCATAGAAATTTAACATGTGAATATATTTTTATCTTTTAAAGTATATGCTCAAATAATGTTTTATTTTATTTTGATAACAAAAGTATAGTAGTTTTGATAATAAAATATGACTTACGGTCGGTGAATATTTTTTGTTATATTTAAATACTTTAGTTTTTTATTGAATAACAATTACGAATAAAACTAACAAAATTCAATGATATTTTGATGCCACAATCTTTCTTATTATCATTTAATACTACTTCTTGTTACTATTCTCTTTCTCTTTCTTCACTTTCTTCCATGAATCTTATTTCTGTAAAATTTGTCTAATGGCAATGAAAAGCTGTCAAATAACCTTTTCCCAATTCAATAATTATATATTGATGAGTTCTTAATTAATACGATGAGATGTTTGCAAATTTACGATATTTTCGAAAGCATTTCTATTGAGTCAAATGTATTAGATGCTTGAAAATCAACTTCAACTATTGAATTAACAAGCAACTAGTAGTAAGCGAAGGCACAAATGACAAGGATTCATCTTAATTTTGTCGTTTAAACTATATTTAACAATTACCAGTTTTACGCAAATTCTCTGAAAATCTTGTTGTGGCTACATCTTCTATTTTTTATTTTTTTTTCTTTTCTTAACTTTGGCTTATACATTCTGCCTCTTCCAAATCTAGCAATTACACAATTGTGTGTGCCCCTCCAAGAAAAGTTGGTGATTGACCCTTCATTGTTGGTGAAAGTGAAGCCACAGCCTCTCCAACAGTCAAGAAAAGGTTATCTGCTTGCATGAAATCAGAAGCTTCATCAACTTTTTTCAGCTTCTCAATGACCTCAGCCAGAGGATTCACCAACACAAGCTGTCACAACTCACATGAATTAGTTACCATTCATAATATTCCAAACATACACAAAGGTATGTAAACTATGCATATGTCGAAGTTAGTGTTCTTGCCTCAACACCCTTCTTTTCCAAGGTTGCTTTCAACTCTTTGAAAAGTGAGATTCCACTTGTATCAATGGCACTCACAGCTGCAAATTTCAAAGTGACTAGTTGAGAATCGCATGTGGGATAAATAGGTAGATGAAGTATCATCAATATATAACGACATTACCAGACATTTCCAATATCAAGAATCGAAGGCTTGATTGTTCTTTTATGTTGTCTTCCTCTTCTTCCACCCAGCGCAGTGTTCTAACATAACATGCCAATGTTTTAGTCATAGGAGAAACAATATCGGTGTAACAAAAGAAAACTTGTGTCGTAGAATTTACGAAGCTCAAACTAACCTCTCGTTAAGATATGTTATGTTAGCAAAATTGATGGGAGCCTCAATGCTTAAAATAAGAAAACCAGGTACTCGCACAGCTTCCTTGTACTGATGAAGATTTCTGTATATGTCTGTTCCTGGAATCTTTCCCAACATCACTGTTTTCGGCCTTGTTATTTGCATCAATATCTTGAAAGTTGATAACCCAACCTAATCAATAGCATTGAAATCAAAGAAAAAAAAGCATTTTAGTGCACATGGGCAACATGAAAAACAGGTTTTGCACCATGTTGATATTTGGAAAAAGCAAAGAAATAGATGAACTTACAGCAAGAGCAAGGCCTCCTTGGACAGAGATGAAAAGAACACCCATGAACGCAGTTAACATGACAAGGAAATCGAATTTGTCGATCTTCCAAATGTTGTAAGCAGCAGGGAGATCAATGAGGCCAATCACTGCAGTGACTATGATCGCACCCAACACAACATTGGGTGTGTATTGGAACAATGGCATCAGAAAAAGGAGTGTCACCATGACTGTGACAGACATCACTACATTTGACACAGCTGTTTTTGCACCTGCGTTGTTGTTAACAGCTGACCGAGAGAAAGCACCTGAATTTCAATAAAGGGCAAGTTTTATCCTTAGATTTTGAGTTTCTACGACAACATTTTCAACTGGTTTTTAGTTACCAAACGAACACAAACCTGTTGTAACGTAACAGGAAGTGGAGGAGCCAACCACATTCATAAACCCAATTGCCATCATTTCCTTGTTTCCATCCACTTTGTAGTTTTTCAAAGCTGCAAATGTTCTTCCCACTGCAATACCTTCCTGTTAAACATAAACAAAAATTACTAATTCATTGTGTCAAATAAAAGATGAATTTCACATACCATTTTTTCAGAAAGTTTACTACTGATTATTACTCCGAGGTTGAAAACAATTTGAAAAGAAAAGGGAAAGAAAATATTAAGCTTACAGTGAGAGACAAAATGCCAGTGATAAGCCCTGTTTTCATGACTAGGCCTAAGTGACTTCCATGAAAGCGCAGCATGTTCCATGAAGGAGGATTTATCCCTTGTTGCAATTTTCCAATCTAGTAACAGCATCAATATGAAGTTCATAATGTTTTTGTGGAAAAAAAATTCCAATTTTAAGGTAATGATGATTTCAAAAGGAAATAATAAAAGTTGAAATTCAAATAATACTTACCACACTAATGCCATGATTTTGAGCCTTTATTGCAAAAACTACAAGTGTGGAAATGATAACACACAAAAGAGGAGCTCCAGCTGAGACCCAAAATAACTTTGGCTTTTTTATGCTCTGCATGTATATTTATTTGAATATATGTTAGTCAATAATAATAATAAATAATAAATCTAATATTTTTTCAGTATAGGAAGATTTGGAATTTTCTGGATTTCATTTTCAATCACAAAATCATTAATGGTTCTTTCATAAAGATCACATCTGATCATGCAAATTCAGATACACCTTTAAAATCAGAGCTTTTTTTTTAAAGAAACAGAGTAATGCTAATTTACATATGCTATTAAGACAAAAACTGATAATAAACCCTTTAATATAATTTTTATAATGCATGTGGTACATTTTGAATTAATCTTACGTCACTCGTACTACTAAAAAATATTTTTTCTTGTATTAAGGAAATAAATCCTAAAAGTTTGGGTGATTATCATCTTTAACAATTGGATAGTTCACAAATTAATGTCTTTAACATGAATAAATAAATCTCTATAGTTACATAGATTAGTAGGATCTGTGAAAAATAAATTCGTCCAACTTTCTCTAAATTTTGTATCGGGTTAAATGCGATGATGGGTCATGCAATTTTTTTTTATCGGGTTTTTTTTTTTTTTATTTGTTGCCATAGTTTAACTGGTGATCTTGCACAGTTATAAACAATTATGGATGATAATTTTTTTTAAAAAAATATTCTCATTGAAAAAGTGAATATGATATCATATGGATACTCATTTGTACACTTTTATTTACAATGTGGTTTGGTTAAACTTGTAGAGAAAAAGTCTTTGAAAAAGATATATAGAACTAATATTCAATTTGAATTGGTTCAATTAGATGCAGCATCATATATACTCAAACCAAATCAATAATTTTGCATATTTGTTTGGTTTTAGTTTTATAATTTTCTTTTCATTCTAATTAAAATATTTTGGTTGAAAATGTTTATTTTCACTAATGTTTAATTAAAATTATTGATTTGATATTGTTTATGACATAAAAGTAACTTTTGGAATTTCAAAACTAAGAAGTAAAAAATCAATACTAACTAATAAAGGAGAAAAAAAATATCCTTTTAAACCCCTTTCGAAGAGTGCATTAAAAGTCACTTACTATGACTTTCATAACATTAAGCATTCGTGTTGAATTTAGAGTGGTTTAGGTTGGTTGAATTTTTGCAACAAGAATTAAAAATTGATCTCAAATAATTGTTCGAAATAATTCAAATATGAATTTAAGTCGTGAAATGACAAAATTATACACAAAACAAAAATATTCATAAATCTATTATTTTAAAATTTTAAGTTAAAAGTAGTATCATTTACAAATGTTAAATTTGTTCACTTACTTACAAAATTGCTACCGGTCATTTTTTATGTGGGTGTTCTTTTGAGCAGATGTTAAACAGGTGACGTTGAAGGCCTTTTTTGTGTTAGTAGGTATGTTAAATTAAAAATCACATTTATATGATGTCTCTCTAATCTCTTTTGAAAAATAAAATCTCTCATAACTCACAATTACTCTTAATAATATCTTCCTAATCCCTTCTAAAAATAATCTCATCAATGATATCAAAGCTCATTATTTCTCTTAGTGACTGTTTAAACTGATTCAAGTCACTGATGTCAAATATCATATAACAAAAAAAAAAAATCTAATACCTCAATATTTTAGATTAAAAGTGGTGTTTACATGGGTTAGATTCAATTCCCAAATATAATGTAATCACGTAAACTATCCCAAAATAAATCACATCAACACTTTTTGGGTTTGATCAATTTATAGTATTTTTGTTTCAATTTCAATTAGTTTGACAATTTATAATAAAAATTCGTTTAGTTTTGAACATTTCGGGAAAAAAATTGATAAAAATATAAGTATATTATTAACTAAGTTTCTATTTGTTAATATGCAGTTAATATTTTAATTTCATATAAAAATTTAATATTTACACTAATTGAATTTCTAAAATTTTTCATTACAGCCTAAAACTTTATTTTAACGAGTTAATCTTGCCATTCTAAAATTAATGAGAAAAAATCTTATCATTATAAAATTGAAAAATCTTATTATTGTTGTCTCATCAACTTTGTAGTGTTATTATCAAGATATTCTTCAAGTTTGCTAATAAAAAGACATGGTTAGTAAGTCATCTATTTTTTTTATTTTTTTTATTTAAAAAAATATTATACAACAAAATTTCATTAAAAGAACAATATAATAAATTGTGTTTTGAGAAGTAATAGTGAAAATTAAGTCATTTGATCCATTTTAGTGTATTCTTCACCAACTAATTAAACATTACTAGACTAGACTTGCTTCCTACTAATAAATTAAAAATCATGACTTCTCCTACAAATTGACATATTAACCCACTGAAAAAAAAACTAAAATAAAAATAAATAAATTTCTTATTTTGTAAACTAAAAACAATTAACAAAATTAATTAAAAACTTAAAATATATAAATAGTTAATTAGGAGATATAAGGTTAGTTTCGCATTAAAAGGTGAAAATTGACTTTTGAAAAAAACAATTCAAAAATACATAAAGAAATTCTAATCTTAATTTTTTTGTTTTTATTTGGGTTCAATCATAATATAAAGACATAAAGTATATTAACTAATGTAATCATGACTATAATCCTAAACTATACTATACTTTTTGTTTAATAAAGTAAGGGTAATATAAAGAACTATTTATCTATATAAAATGCAAGCATAAGAATGTGTAACATTCTTAGCTTTAGTGAACATTTAACTTCAAAAATAAGAATTTCTGAATTATCTTGATAAAATGATTTTATAATTATTGCTTTACACAATTAATATGACATACATATATCTATACTTTAAAGTAAAAATCACAATTGATTTCACAACAATTAATATTATAATTAATGTTTGATGTCATAGGATGCCTAACATTATGTAAAAAATTATGTTTTTATCTTTTGCATAATAATTATGTTTATTTTTTGTAATAAATAAAATGATAAAACTCTTGCAATTTAATTATTAATTCTGTTATTACGTCAAAAGTTATAACTATATCTTAAAGGTCAAAGTATAATTTATCTATTTTATAAAAAAAAAAAAAACTTATATTTTATTTTCTGGGCACAAATCCAATAATATAAACACAAACAACTATAAAGTGATTATGAAGTCATTTAAACTTCCAATTATTAGCTTTGAAAGTAGAGCATATATTTTATTTTAAAGTATCATTTCATTATTTACAATATACATCTATTTATTTAATTTTCTTTATGTTAAATATATTTAACATAATTCACTTTAAAATTTCATTAAAATACGATTGATTTCTCATACATAAATGTTTTTTTTATTTTATTTCAGAACATATATCCCAAAAACTTGTATATATGAATTAGATTAGTATTTCTTCTTAATGTAATTATTTAATCAAATAAGACATTTAATAAATAAATTATTAAATGAATATTTATCTTCTTTTAAAAAATGTTAAATATAATATATAACATATTAAAAAAAATCTACAGTTATATCCTATCAAATGCATTTAAATTAATATATCTTCTTAATGTAATTATTTAATGAAATAAGATATTTAATTAATACATTATTAAATGAATATTTAGCTTTAGGAAAACTATTAAATACAATGAATATTTGAAAATCATCTTTAAAATATCTATTAATTAACTAATTAAATTATTAAATTATGTATAACATATTAAAAGAATTACAGATACACTATCAAGTGCATTTAATTTCAGTTATTTTTTATAAAATATTTAATGATTAAAAAATATTTGTGTTAATTAATCTCTTCAATATATTATTAATATTTTCAAGAGAACTATCCACTTTTTATTTATCCATTAATATTCAGATAACCTTTAAGAAATAAAGTATTATTCAACAAATTTATGTTATATAATAATTCGTAATCTACTTTATATATAATATGTTTTATTTGTTAAACAACATTTTAAATATATTTTAACGTAAGACTATTGACTACATTTTTACTTGTATGCATTTACTATTTATTTAATATTTTGTACAAGTAATAGATGATAAAATTTGTGTGGGATGACTAGTTTGTCCAACATTATTTCTCTCTATATATAGAAATATATATTTCAGAAATTTAAGAATATTTTTTCAATCTTACCAAAATCTTCAAAAATTCATAATATTGCAACACTCGTATCCCTTATATTATACTAGGGGATTGTTTCCGCTAACCAAATAAAGCAATATATACAAAATAGTTTTAGAAATGAAAATATATAGCATGGATATTTTAAGTGTAAAAATGCATTAAACATATGAATATTATGTACTAATGGAAACAGTTTCCTAAGAATTTCATTGCTATATCATATTAAATAGTTTTGTTTTAAATTTGAAAACAATTGAATACATTGATTTTATTTAAAAGGAGTTAATGAAAACAGTGATTGTGGGTGAACTTTAAGAAATGATCACACCTATCTATGACTATGACTGTGAATGAAGTGTGTCAGTGGTTGCTGGGATGCAATGCAAACCTGAGCCCAGACCATGTGTTTGACAATTGGTGCATGTGAAACTATATTACATATATAATGTACAGTAGTTGTGTTAATGGTGTTTGTCTTATTTCATGGAAGTTAATGGTTTCTTTAGACTTAAAGTGATTGTGATAAATGTAGTAAGACAAAAAAAAGTGCAAGTTAAAAAAAAAACAGAGAAAGAGAAAGAAATGATTGAAGAGAATAACATACAACGTGTCTTGCTAATAGTAGTAGCACTAGAAAGCAAATCCCCATCAGTATCGTTTGCCATGACCACTGCAGAAAAACCACAGAAACAAAACCTGAGATAATAATACAGCGGTAAAATCGATTCTAGCCTAAAGACAAGAACAGTTATCAGAATTGAAATTCTGTGTGCGCGTGTGTTTATGAGCAAAAGTTAAAGGGGAACCAACCTCGTGTATATTATGGAAAACAGAAGTCATCACAGGAATCAGGCCCATCTGATTAGTGAAATGTGAGATTCCGAGCAGACTCTTAAGCTGTTGCAGGGAGACAATAATAGCAGCTCCAGCCATGAACCCAATCAGAATGGCCTTGGACAGAAAATCAATTATGAAACCGAGTCTGCAATCATTAATAACACATCAGAACACTTTCACATATTGCAACAAATTTTCAGCATGGTTTCATATTACCACCTTAGGATCCCAAGTGAGGCTTGAAAGAGACCAGCAAAAAACGTTGAAGTGAAAGCTAGTTGAAGGAACAGAACCGGGTCTGCTGTGGGAGACACTTCCTGTCTCAGCATCGATCCCAGCACCAGAGAAGCAATCGACACAGGTCCTACAGCTAGGTCCCTCGAGCTCCCAAGAACAGCATAAACAAGCGGCGGAACAAAGCTGGAATCTGAGTTATGCAATACAACTGGTTAACATACAGCACACAGATCACCACAAACTATAGAGTTCAATCAATCTACTCACAAAGTCCCACGATCGGAGGAAGATTTGCAAGCTTAGCATAACTGATTCCCTGTATATTATAAGATTGAATATGAGTGAATATTATTTTTTCCATGATCATGCAGAAGATATATAAAAAGTCTTTGCTTTTAAGCAACCATGGAAAAGAGTGAAAGAATGGAGAAGAAAGAAACCTGAGGGATGGCCAAGCTAGCAATAGTGAGGCCAGCAACAAGATCAGATTTGAAGAGTTTGAAGGTGTACTTAGGACCCCATTGAAGAATAGGGAAGAGATATTGAGCTGCAAGAATGAGCTTTGTCTTGAGTGGTTGACCCTTGAATTGACGAAGAGGGTCATCAGGGAAAAAGGTTTCCTTGAGCCTGGTTTTGAGTTTGGTGAGAGTGGTCTTGTGGGGTGGTGGAACAACCTGGTGCAGTTCCATGGTCATCTCTAGGCAATGAGAATGCTGCACTTCATTAGGGTCCATTTGAAGAGAAGAGAAGAGAAGAGAAGAGAGAAGAGAAGAAAAGAGAAGAGTGTGTTGAATGGTATGAGCAATGATGGGTTTTATGAGAGTCCCCAAGCCCTGCCCCAGTAATGAACACGTCTGCAAAACCGCTATAAAACAAGATGGCACCTATGTGCGGTAAAGTACAAGAGGATAACAACAAATATGAGATGTAATTTCAGAAACCAAAACACGAGAAGGGATAGCCTTAGTATACGGTTCACCTAATATTATACTACACACTCTTCTTACAAATTTGGACACTTCTTTTCAACAGGTCCCACTATGGTATTTCTTCAACTCATGTTACCATTTCATAAGACTTCTACGAGACTCTATGCTTAAGTTGAAGAAGACTCAAATCACCTTCAACCCCCACTCATGACATCACCAAAATTATTTTCGCTCACCAACTCCTGCCACCATCACCTTCATCACTTCACGTCGAATCATTCTTTACATTGAAATTTGGTTTCAACCATTGCCGTATTTAACAAGGAATTTTCACTCCCAGTACACAAATTCACCTGCTTCCAATTTTTCGTTACTTGCATCGATTCTGTTTTTCTTTTTCCAAAGTATGTGTTAAGACCAATTCCATATCCTTTGTTTGGGGATTTTCTTCAACCATATAAGTATCTTTAATTCAGATATAAGCATCATATAAATAATAAACACATAATTTAGTGTGTTTTTTCTTATGTGTATATACATAGCTATCTCTTTCGGATAGAATCCGAGCAGGACCACTATGCATGTATTACAGAAAAATATTCTTTTCGTTATTTTAATGACCAAATTTTTTTGTACACGAATACTTTGGATTGCACGTGTAAGTTTCAAGTACATAATAATAGCCCGAAATATACGTATAGTAATTTAATTTGAATTCATTTTCAATTTTCTATTTGAATACAGACATAAGTTGTACAGCACAAAATGTATATTAATTTATTATATTTGTGGAGTGAAAGTAACTTTGGATATTTGTGTATTGAATGTCCTTTGATATAACTTTGAATTTTATTAGTCAAATTGAGAATCGATGGTCCTATATATAAATGGTGACATCTATTATACATGCACAAACATTACTACTTAAGTTTCTAATTGATAATTCAAGTGATACAAACTTAAAATTATACACTTAATTAAGATAAAGATTCACCGAAGTTAGATTTCATGAACTCAACTCAATACACATTTTCCAACCAATATATCTTGAACACAACTCCAATATTCACACAATAAGTTCACTGCTCCTAATTCTAAACTAATTATAAACCTTAATGAGAAAATATCAATTTATTAGTTTTTTTTTACAAAAGATGTGCATGAAGGATTAGTGTTTAAAATGATCAAGAGATATAAAATTATATCTAGAATCATATTCCTTCGTTGTTTAATCTTGAGGACCAAGTTTTAAAAGCATTTCCCAATGTTTAGAAACAACTCAAGACATAGTTTAGTTATAATTATTTACTATTTTTAATTATATAAGTTAATAATTTAGTTTTCTTTTTTTCAAAGTTCAGCATTTTTAATAGTATTTAAATGGTTTGAATGCTTAATTTATTTGTTTCTCCCATTATATAGTTAACACTCTAATTTATTGTCATCTTTATAATTTCATATTGTAATTGTGGTTAATATTTTGTTAAATATATAGGTGAACACCATGTACTGCTATAAATATGTGGGTTGAGTTTAGAGTATAAAAATTGATTAAAATATGTGAGCCAACTAGACTCACTACTGGTTCAAGCAAAGTTGAATTTAAAAAAATAAAATGTAAGTCAAGCTGAAACTAATCGAACTTAACTCAAGTTAAATAAGTTCAAGCTGAGTCGGAGATAAGTTGACTTGTAATCCACCAATAATAACCCTTTTATCTTTTTTTATCAATTTTTTTGTTATAGTAATTGTTTAGTACTTCTAATTATGCAGTTGATAATTTGGCCATTTTAAAAATTAAAATGATATTCAATAATGTTTTGAACGATGACTTTGATGCTTGACTTATTTGTCCAAACACTTTTATTTTCACTTATTATCTTTATAATAACGTTTTTGTGAATTAAGTTAACATTTTGATTGTACAACAAGAAAAAAGTTGACTTGTCTAATCCACTAATCTATTGTCGGTCGAGTCAAGTTAAAATATTTTGGCCGACTAATAAATGAATCAACTTAAGTTAACTCAATTTTGACACTCTTAGTTAAGTTAATTGACTTTAAATTACACAACAATAAAATGTGAAACAAATTGAAGGAACAAAATATAATTAAATGAGTTAACTCACCAATTTATCAACCCGATTATAAAATTTTTAACTCAACAAAAATGAATCAGATTGAGTTAACTCATCTTTAACATAACACATGGTAATCTAACCCGACTTACATATATCGAATCACACTAATCCTATTTAACAATAATTTTTAAAATGTTTTTATTAAAATTTTAACCCTTACAATATCAAGTTGTTATTTATTTTCAACTTTACCTTTCATTTTACTTTCATCTTTCTCACTTTTAGCAAATAAGTATAATTATAATTAAATGTAGCTATTTTATTAAAAATTGAAAGTAAAATTTGACTTTTTGTAATGAATGTATTGTCCTAAAAGAATTAAAGGCATCATGAATGTCGGTTACATCTAATATAAAAAATAAACCTCGTGGAACATTTGAAAAGAGCATCCTAGTCTAGAGTTAGATAGAACAAAGAAAGGAAAATAAGTTGGGTGAAGTGTATGGTGAAAAAAAGGTTAGTACCTTTATGCAAAGGTAAAGGATAATGTGACCAAACATAACACATGACACAATTTACCTCAAACCACCAACTTCTCACACTACAACTGCAACTTCCTTCTAATTTTCCTACTTTTGCCAAACAATTTTTCCAATTTCCTAACACTACCTTCTTCATTTTCTTTTCCTTAAATTTTTCTTATCACTAGCCAATATTTAATCATTATCTCTGAAAATTCTACAAAATAAATTTACAGTATGTAAATAAATATATAAAAAGTTTGTTTTTTAATATGATATTCGACTTATGTAGAAACTTATTTTATTGAGATTTGTTATTTGTTATTTGTTGGACATATTGTATTATTTACTATCAAATTATTGTCGAAATATCATACGATAATATTGAGTGTACTGGAACAAGCCCCCACAGTCGAGGGCAAGGGAAGTTCTGGCAGTCAGCGTTAGGAACGATGACCGCGTTACCAAGGTATTATTCGCTTTGAAGCGTTTGAGCTCCATTAAGGTTTTGTCTTTAAAAAGGGTCTTGAAGGGTAAAGGGAGATAGGAGTATATAAACTTCGTTTGACCTCGACTCCTAAGCGATGTAGGACTTATTGAGTGTACCGGAACAAGGATGATAGAAATCCTACATTAACTAGAGAAAAAATAGATTGATAATATATAAGGTTGTACAAATTTTATGATTTGATTTTATAATAATTAAATTAAGTTTAAAATTTATATTTTTTAATTATGACCTTATAGATTAATTTGTAAAATTAAGTTGGAAATAAACCAATTTTGTACAGGAATTTTTTGCCTCGAAAAGAAAATATTGAATAACTTTTCCCTGAAAAGGTCTCGTGATATTTTTGGTTTTGTTGGTTAACTTTTAAGTGTTAGCAGGAGAAAGAGAAAGTATACAGCAACCTATTCTTTGATGCTAAATATTGGACAAAAATGAATCCTTACTCACATGAGTAAGATGAATACTGATTATATTCTTCCACTAAAGTATAGAGATTTGTGCAGAAAATGTTATTCTTAATCGACAGCATAGAAGTCGTGCAAAGACTAAACACGTTATTAAATTTTTCTGAAAAAAAAAATGTGGAATTGTCCTTTTCTTTGGAGAATGGTGGCCAATGCTATCAATTCTTCTCGTGCAAGCACAAGCCACACCAACAGATTGAATGAATGTGCCACAGATTCTTACCATTATTGATTTTTCTCTGCTCACAACTTCTTCAAGTAATCAACTAATACATTATTCTTTTCATTCATTTTTATTTGTCTTTAATAGATTTTTTTAAGCATTTATATGTACACGTAAAGTTAATTAATCTACTTATATTAGAGCTTAATTGTGTCTTTCGATTTGTTTTGTAGCTGCTGAGCAGTTTTTATAATTCTCAAAGTCACTACAATTTCTGAAAATATTAATTTTTTTTTAAGTGAAATTTTGATAAATTTCAAATCGTTTTGAAAGATAAGAGAATATAAAGAGAGACAGAGAGATCTTCTTATTTCAATATTCTAAAATTGACTCCTTATATATCTCTTTAAAGTTAACTGGTGTAAGAACATAATTGCTAATTATAGTTTATATAATCTTAATCTTTGTTGTTAGATTTTAGTTAATATTCTGATCAAATCAATTAAACAATACCTATGACTAGCACTTTTATTTTATTATATATGCATCTGAATTAAGGAGGAATATTTTTTAAAAGGAGTATGAATAAAATTAGGTTGTATAATATCATACCTAACTGAATTAGAATGGCCAAATAGAAGCATGGTTTATTATATATAACATGATCTTCTCTATCATTTGCTCCTGAATTATAATATCACACGCAATTATGAATGACTAAAGATTCTTTTCATCTAATATTGAATTTCAAATTTTATTTAATATTATCCTGTAAGATATTTTTAATAAAATTAACACTTAGATCAGTAATTTAATCTTCATATTTAAATTTACGATTTATTTTTATCTTTTATGTTTTTTTACTCAATTAAATTTTATTTTTTTAAATAAATTAATTTGGTTCCTTTCATTATATTGATGTAACATGATCGTCAAAATTTGCTATTTTTTACTTTAGAACCTTCTGATTATAAACATGACACAATTTTTTCAAATTTTCACATATGGTACTTTTAAATAAAGTTAATGCCAATTAAATTGATATGATCAAATTTATTTTATATTAAAAGTATTGAAATTTAATTAAGTCAAGAGAAACATAAAAAAATAAATCATGAGATTTAAGACTAAATTATTAATTAAGTTTAAAATCTATTATAACCAATTTAAGTTTTACATTGTAATTTTACATTATCATTATTATTTATATCAAATTTTATTAAATTTATTTAATAATTTGGTGATCAAATTATATTTAAAAAATATAAATTTTAATTTGAGATATGAAATAATTTTAAATTAATATGAGAGAGGAGATTAAATTGAACAAGATATATTTTTCAATCTTTAAAGAAAATCTAAAGTTCTAAGGAGAATAATTCTAAAACTTTGAAAATTTAAAATGATATTATCTATAATTATTTATGAAGAGGTTTTTTTTTTCATATTTGTTTTTCAATTCTATCTTTAAATAATTTTTTAAAATTAAAATAATTATTTTTTAAAAGACTATTTCTTTACATTTGACCGTTTTTTCATCTAATTATATTTTCAAACTTAATCATTTTCTAATTATAAAACTATTTTAAAATAAAAAAATATAAAAATTATTTATATTTAATTTTATAACTATAATAATATTGACAGAGTAAAGAGTAACGATTAGAAGTGAGTTTAATACTAATTCAACCTCGTAAAATCAATTTGTAAGATTAGGATTGCATCCTGTAAATTAGTCTTATCTCATCTCTAATTAAGATAGGACTTCCAACGGTAAACCAATACAGGCGAAATTAAACTTTGAAAATTACAAATTCATTTAAAATACTGATAAAGTAACGTTAACACTTTGTTGAGTAATTTGTTTTATTAAACTCTCCATTTAACACCTCTAGATACATATTATATATATAGGTATAGTAACATATATAGACGCGGAAACTGAGCATGTGATTATAAGTTTGTCCTGTTTTGGTGGAAAATCTGTGAACATTGTTAATTAACACTAAAAGTTGAAACCAAGTAGAAGATGCTTCAACGTTTTTAAAAGTTTTGCATGTCGGCATTGGTATGAATAATAGTTTAACAGTTGTTTAATTGGATAAGGATGAATATGCATGTATAATTTTTTTCTTAAAATAATTACATGAAAAGCAAAAAGTTATATTAAATAAAGAAAAGTGTTAATAAGATATATAGATTTTGATGAATCATAGTGAATACTGAAGGAGTGAGACATAAAGTGATAAAGAGGAATTGATTAAAAATTGTGGGGCATACGATACTTTTCTTTCTTCTTAGCCGTCCATTGTTCCTTTGGCCAAACCTTCAAAATCTGGTTCTCACTTACACTTACACACCTTTATCACCATTTCTTATATGTGATTCGCACTCCTTCCTCTGTTACATCCATAAACGTAGAAATCAAAAACTATAATCAAGTTCCCTCTGTTTCTGTTATTCTGTAGGAAATGTTCAAGAATAATAAGAAAATATATACAATTACTAAATTAGACCTTCCAAGATTTAGTAGTTGGTTCCGAAGGCAGGTTTGATACTTTGACAGGACTTGAAACCGTTGTATCATCGTGTTAAAAATTTGTTAGAAGTGAATTTTAAATTTAATTTAATTTCATAAAATTAATTTATAAAATGATATTTATATTCTACTTGTATTATGAAATTGTTTGATATAAGAATTTCGATAAGCTCCAACACATTTTTTGCATTCTTAATTCAAGTTGGCATCGGAAACAAAATGGCAATGATTATGTTGGTTTTGTGAATGGAGATATTTGGAAGATGATATTGTAAAAGGAAGCCACAATTGGGGAAAATAAAGTCAACTTGTGACCAGCTTTATGTGGTATGCTATATACATCAACTTTATAAGTGAGCAAACTCAGTAATATGGTGCATTCTGTGCATGAATTATATATATATATGACTGTGTTTTGGATAGAACAACTTTGCAATGGGCTAGTAACATTAGTGAGAAATGGGCAATTAGTATCAATAATTGCCTTTGCTATGGCCTATAAAATGAAGAATCTGAAGATGGTCCTAAAGAAAAAATTATGAATATGAGGGATCAGGCAAAGAGTTTTACTGGGTCCCATTCCCATAAACCAAAAAAGAGAAACTTTATGGAGCTCCACTTCTAAGTTTGATGTAACTACATTGTATGTGGTAGAAAACATATGATTTAACTCATGCTATTCACATTAATTAGTTGCTTCTCTCTCACAAGTGCCACAATTCTTTTTTGGGAAGTTGACCTTCTCATGTAAGTCCAATGTAGAAGTAAGTATTCAAGGAAAAATTCATATATATCTCTTTTTTTCTATTTTGTTCTTGTTAGTTGAACTTCCACAAGGACCGGAAAATGATGAGGTCCAACACACAAGACCATATATAATGTTGTGGAAAAGCTTTTCCATGTTTTTCCTTCGTCTTTCACTAATACTTTCACTATTCTTTTTTCTTTTTTTCATGTCAATGGATAATTGGAGCATCTTTCAACAAAAAATTAATAATTGTAGGATAAACAAATTGAAGTACCTCACGATTTCTTTGTATCATTCTCTCTCCACATCACCAAATTTTAGATTCAGCCCAAATTATTGAAATTGTTATAAACTCATTTAAAATAAATTATTAGACCAAATTAAAGTTTAATTATAGAAATTACAAATTATCATAGTTTGACATGGATCTTTCAACACACTCGTCTAAATTTATGGATGATAATAAATAAAGTAACAACTAGAGTGTCAACATTACAATTTGACAAGTTGAAAGAGAAAATAAAATTTAACAACTAAAGTGTCAACATTACAATTTTTAAAAATCTCTTACGCTCATTGTACTACATACATCATATTGCATTCAAATTCAACAAAAGTTTGAGAAAAATTAAGTTGAAGTGAACATCGATAAATATATTAACTTTCCTTACAAAATTTGCACATTATTAGACAATTACAAAATATTGAAGTAATTTCATTTGTTATATAGATAGAGATTATGAAATTAAACAAATAACTCTTCAGTCAAATTAATGACTGAGATGAGTTCTCACAAGTCATTTCAAGCATAGATAAAATATCATTGTAAAAGTGGACTTATGTGTATGATAACGCAAAAATGTATGTGTTGTGAGTTGCACAAATTATCTTGTAGATAGGTTAGATGGACTGGGTTATAATTGAAGAATTCAATATGTACATCAATTGTCTCATGCTAGAAATTAAATTGGTCATGTCATATCAAATTTTGATACTAGAGTTGGTAAAAGAGTTACACTCAAACTATGAACTATATCTTTTAGTCTAATGGTAAAAGCATTTACATATAAAAATCACTCTCGTTAAAGGTAAAGGCAGATCTTCTTAGTGACATAGGGGCCTTGGTCCCCCAACTTTTTTTTTATATTTATATAAACTAATAAATAATTTAAATTATCTTTTAAAACTTTTAATATTTTTTAATGTATTTTATTTATTTGGTATCTCTAAAAAAATTTATACATTCATATAAAGATTTTGACTCAAAAACAATTTTTATTGATGATCTGTCACTAATTAAAGAGTTGAACTCTTTTTTGAAGGAAACATTTTATATTATTATTATTATTATTGAGATAACCTTGAACTGAAGAAAATCATGATTTTTTAACAATCGATAGTTACAAAATACATGTTAAAAGTAAGACATTAGTACCCTAAAGATACAACTATCTTACTCGAAAAAAATGACAGAAAATTAAGAATGTACATTTTCAACTTGATTGATAAACATTATTACATTGACTTTCTGATCGTAGAAATTTCAAGCTCATTTTGCCTTCTAGTTATTGATAGTTCCTTTTTTCATTTACAACTATTAACATTTGTTAACACACTTACAACTATAATTACAAAACTTTTGAAGTTCAATTTCAGCCAATTTAAAATGAAAATTATATTGATTTACTTGTACGAAGCTAAATTTTATTTTTCACCCTCACATGTGGTAATTACTACTCATATTCTTAATCATATATTTTCTTCACTTTATTGAATATGTTTTATTTTATTAAGAATATCCTTTTTAGTATCTTCTTTAATTTTCTCGAATTACATTCAATTAATATGATTAGTTTGATTTATTAACTAAATTATACCAAAAAAGTAATATTTGAAAATAAAATAAAATAATGTGATTACCGAATCAAAACATTAAAATGTCTAAACAAATTAAAAAAAATACAAAAAAAAAACTTAAAAATAAAAATTTATACACATAATCACCACTTCCAAAAATAAATACAAACCGATGCATGAAACACGATGTATCCATATAAAAAATTGAAGAACAAAGTTTAACTTAAAGCAAAAAAGCGTGAGCGGCAGGATTCGAACCTGCGCGGGCAGAGCCCACATGATTTCTAGTAATGCCCGATAACCACTCCGGCACGCCCACACCTTTGTTACGAATTTTATTGAATAAATATGTTACTAATAATTCCAAATTTAAAAAGTATTTTCAATTTTAAAATAATTCTCAAACTCCTAAACCTTTTTTTTTCCTTTTTTTTATAAATAGATAGTTTGAAATTTTTTTCAGTATTCTTAAACTCCACGTGACATTTCAATAGTTTATTTTGTCAAAATAAAAAATATTAATTAAAAATATTTTTTTAAATCAGTTTAAACATTTTAAATATAATCGATTGTTATGAAACATAATAATTACGTGAATATGTGAAAATGAACAAACTAACACTATAATACCAGCAAAACTATAAAGTCTTTTTGATAATTATTTAAAATTGACTTAAACCGAAGATAGAAGGGTGATCAAGGTCAGAGGCAAATATATTTAAGTAAGAATGGCAAAATCGGTCAAACCATTTCTTCTAGGCCTATTTTGTTTTTGATCCGCAAAAATCTAGTCGAGTCGAGCTAACCCGGAGTATGAAAGCAGATTGAGATGTTCAACCCGTCCCGTCAATGGGGCTTGTTGGGCTCACGAGCTTGTCACTCCTCCCTTATTTTCTTTCATAGTTTTGGAAATACGAAGAATGATGCATAGAAAATTCGAACAAGCTCTAAACTTCTCCAAGCAAAGAAAATTGGAATAAGTTTCTTTCACATTTATTTCCAATATGTGCTTGTACGCTTCCAAGAAATGCATGCTCAAAATTTCTCTATACTCAAGTTCTTTCAATGATGGAGCAAAAGTAGTCCTTTCCATTTTTTGGGTTTTACTGCATGTCAAGACCAAACAAATATCACCTCTCAAGTTCCAATATTTGGATTACAATTCCATTTAGAACAAACGTTAAACTGTAAATTGTAGTTCCTGTAACCACAAAATTCGAACCAATTCCCTAATTCGAACCATAAAATCTCAATCCACAATTCAAACCATAAAAGTGATGTTCCAATTTGTTTTACGAAATTTGGCCACGGGTTGGCCCGGCTTGACCCGCAGGCTAGCCCGATGGGTTCACGGGCTTAGCGCGTCGAGCTGCATCGAATTTGTGTGTTGAAAACTTTATCTTGACCTGACATTTTTGGAGCGGGTTGGTAGGCTTGCCCGTTAGGCCTGACCCTTTTTCCTAACCATATACTTAAGAAAAAAATGACATGTAAGAATATTTTTATTCAATTTAGTATATAGTGAAATTTGAACGTCGTCAACTGTAGTTTTACTCATTGAGATCAACTAGTATATTAATAAAAGAAAGATTAAGTATGTTTTTAGTTCCTGAATTTTTATGCGAAATTGAACTAAAATATAGGAGTTAGTCTAGAGTAGTTTATTATTTTAATTTATTCATATACTACATATATATATATATATATATATATATATATATATATATATATTATATTTATTTTTCTATCACCATCATCTTTTTTATCTATTGTGAATTTCATTGTAGTGACATTGGACCGTTGATGGTTATTAGAATGTTGTTTTTGTCTATTTGTCCCTCTAGGACATCAAACTTCTTTAAGTGACAACTATTATTTTTTTTTTGTCTTCATCATTCTTTTTTATTCTATTCATTTGTAACCAATTCCTCTTTCATCAAATCAAAATCATAGTTTTTGTCTTTCACATGAATTTTAAATATTCCTTGGTTGTCTACATCTTTAATCATCTTAATCCCACAAAGTTGAGAGTGGCAAATTAGGTCATGGTCCATGGACCACCTGCTAGCCCACCAAAGCGAGTCAGGTTGGAATTTTCAACTCAATAGTTTGTTTTGGCCCGATCCGCCTAAATTGGTGTGCCAAAGGTAGGTTCACCCACCCAAACTCACTTGTTCATTTTTTTCTTAAAGTAAAAATTAAATGTTATATATTATATTTTTTAAAGATGTAAATATTAATAACATTGTAGTTTAAATCATTAATACCTACAAATTAAGTTCTAATTAATAGTTATAATAGAGTGATTTAACATATAAATATAATAATTATTTTAATTTATCCAAATTCTTATAAAATACTTATATGATTAAATATGATTTTAATATTTATTTATACGTATGTATATAAACAATTTTCAAAAATAAAAAATTAAGAAAAAAAAGGTGGCGGGCTACCTATCTTATGGTAGGGCAGGTTACAATTCATGGCCTGTTTTTGGTGGCGAGTCAGTCCGACCCGGTCTATTTTTGATAGGCCAAGGGCGAGCTGGGCTAAAACGAATTAGGTTGGTCTATTTTGTCATCTCAACATAAAGTTTATTTTCGAATGACATTTCCTAACTTTTCTCTAACAATTGAGTAATACTAAATAAATTTTGAGTAATCCTAGAAATATTTAAGACATAAAAGATAATTTGACACCTAAATAGTTTGAATTGTAATTATTCTTGTACCTTTCACAACCAGTTATTCTTCATTCCCTATTCTTACTTTACAAATATTATATTTATTAAGCTCTTTGAAACGTTCTTAATCAAGAGTCATATGATTTCTAAAACCACTATCTATAAGCCAATATTTTGTAGATTTGTTAGTTATAGCACATGACATTGCAAGAAGTAGTTTATCTTCTCATTCATCTTCTACAATCTTTAACATCTTCTTAAGAAGTTGAAATTTTCATGTCTTTTCCACATGTCCCAATTGACCACATTTGTGAAATTTTGCAATGTTGGTGATATTTTCCTTACAACAGTGACAAGATTGAAAAACTCATGTATTGTTATTTTGGTTGATTTGTTCTTTTTTTAGTTCTTAATTTTCAAAACACTTTGATTAGTATGAAGTAAATACCTTCAAGTGCATGGTCTTTTTTCACTAATATTGATTGCTTTTATGCATCTAAGTTATGTATCACTTCTGTCAAAGTAATTATAGATAGATTCTTTGTGTTTTCTAATAATAAAAAAAAAAATTGTATCTCTCCAAGAGTATTACCAAAGTTTTCTCAATAGGTTTAAAATCTAAAAACTCTTTATCCAATTAGTAATGTCCAACAATTTTTTGAGTATTTCTTAAATTTTCTTTCATACTTTATACTTTATTTTCTACTAGTGTATGTTTGTGATTTTATTTTATTTAAAAACATGCAATGGTCTGTAATGATAACGTAACAATGAGAAAAAAAAAACATAATTTGTTAATTAAAAGTTCAATGTCTAACTCAATTCAAAATTTTAAAGATAAAATTTTAATTAAAATAATGCTCAAAATCATATTTTTTTTTCCATATAAATAGACAGGTGTAAACTTTTTTTTCAGTATTCTTAAAAACCAAATAGTATTTCATAATCCATTTGGTTAAAATCAAAATTTATTAATTAAAAATATATTGTTTAACTTAAAAGAATGTTTGACAAAACTACGTGATAAGTAAGATGATAGTACATAACTTGTTTACTACCTTATAAGTTTTAAATTTGTGTTTATTGGATGAGAAGTATTTACTACATTAGTTGGTAAATATAAAATGACATGAAGTTACATAATTATATAATTTGTATTAAATAAATAAATTATTTTGTGCTTATAATTATAGATTTTCTAAAGTAGTTAAACTTTTTATTAGTTTGGTTCTATTTATTTTCTTAAAAGTTGTATAAACGTTTTTTTTTATTTGGATAACTCATTTTATTTAAACTAGTTAATATAATAACTATTAATCAAATTCAATTTTTATTTATTTTCATGATTTTTTATTTATTTTTTAATTTAAATGACATTACATTGAATTTAATTTTACAATTTTAATTAAGTGTAGTTTTTGAATAACATAATGACACGTTAATAACTTTAAGTTATAATATTAAATATTTTCTAACTTGTAATCACATACAAAATAAAAAGCAATCCACTAAATACTAAAAATAGCATAATAATTATTTGTTCTATAAAATTAAAATAAGTAATACTAGGTAAAAAAAAATAAAAATAACAAAAATATATCAAAATATAAAGGATAATAATAATAAAATTATGAAGTATAAAGCAGCTTAATTAAGTTGTAATTCCGAAAACGACATATCTTGGTATACAACACTTTTATATTGATTAACCCAACTTATAAACTACTAAAATAAATTAATAGTTTACTTATTAATCTTCTAAATTTACTCTTTCAAACATTTAAAAAAGAAATTCACTTGTGATACAAACACAATAATTACCTGATTAAGTGAAAATAAACAATTATTCAAAAAAAAAAATATAAAAACGTGAGCGGCAGGATTCGAACCTGCGCGGGCAGAGCCCACATGATTTCTAGTCATGCCCGATAACCACTCCGGCACGCCCACCTTGATGTTAATATCAACACTTTATTATTATTGAAAGAAATATTTCACAAAAAAAGTCTTAATTACCAATAACCTAGGAATTCAATTATTCATTACCCCACGTTGTTGAAAGTGAGGAACCTAATTTTAAGAGCATTTGTTCACGCCCCCACTACTAGCTAGGTGGGTAATGGAGGAGAAAGAGAACCTCTCACCACACAATGTCTTACCTAACAAATTTTGAATGCACATTTATCTTAATTATGTCCAAATCTTGTTTTATTTTAGGTGATCCCTTACGGAAATTGAACATCTATCACAACTAGTATTTGAAGTCTTAACCATTTTCCATAGAATATACCCTAAGTAGGTAGTGGAGCAGTAAGAGATTCCAGTATCTGTATAAGACCCCACAGATATTCTATGAGAGGAAAGTTATGGAAGAGCAACATGTATGTTGCAATTGGTATTATACACATTTGGTTGAAACACCTTTTGCTAGAAAGGCTAAATGAGTCTCTCATGATATAGGCACTAAAGTTTGCCCAATAAAATTCATCATCATGATCTCTTGTTTTGTATAATGTGAATAATTGGAATGATCCATTTGTACTTATCACCATGATTGACCCACTTAAATCCTTGAATTCCTACATCTAATCATGGTTTAGACTCTTCACTTTCTTAAAGCAACATTTTATGACCTAAACACCTAAATTGTCTTGTCATCATTATTTCAAATGTGGAACTTGATCATCACAAGATTCTAAAGGATTCCTTGCCAAGAAAGAGGGACAGTGTACAATGCAACCATAACCACATTTCTTAAAGTCACTGCACTCTTCAAAATGAAAGAGCCTCTTTTTTCCTCAGTGTTAGTTTTGAGCCTCAAATATTGGCTCAAAAGCTGTGTTGTAGTGGCAAAGTGTGGTCCTCACAACTTTTTTTGTCAACCATGCTTCTAAAAGATAGCTGATGAAATTAAGTGTCAAAGAATCTTGCTTCTGCTGCATAACAAAAAATGTAGCTGCTACAAATTTCAAACCACATAAGGGTCATTCATTTGTGCATGCTTATGGCCTAAGGTCCAACCACTTAGCATCATGTGTGGTGTGCCAAAAATTGGTTTTTTGTTGTTGGATTTAGTAAGAGGAAAAATGGTGGGAATGTGGGATAGTGTCTATCTATATTTAAAAGTGAATCTTTGAGATTGTGGTTGTCCATTTCGTGCTCTTGCTGGCTCTTCAAACCAACACAAAATTTGCTTAACTCAAACTAGAGTCAAATAATGGTGAAATGTTAGATTTTGTTTTCCAAGTGTTTCTTTCCATCTCAAGTCTAAAGTTTTAAATTCTTTATTCTCTTGAACTTCCCTTTTAGAAGTTGAGAACATCTAAAAAATGCAACAAAATTTGTTCCTACCATATATTCCCTTTTCTCTCATTAGCTTTCTCAAATAGGTCCTTAACCTAACAAAAACGAAAAAAAAAAAATTATCCCGAACTTAAGTTTTTTAAGATAATATCGTTAGATCAATAAATACGTTTGAGGTATTGTATATTTTAAAGTTTTAAGTATTGAAGTACCAAAACAAAAATAATAACCAATATGTTATTCTTTTTCTACACCGACCAATGTTTAGTTAAGAAGTTAAAAAAATTATAACTACAATAGCATTGTTACCAATATAATTTCACAGCGGCTTTACGTTAAAAAATAAATAATAAAACGTAGTTTATGCTATTTTTTTACAAATTACTAATCTTTTATAATGCATCCAACATCCATGCATTTTCTAAGAAGACCTAACATAAATAGAATTCCATCCAGTTTGAAATAGAAACAAAAACCAAATCACATTATAGTTTAAGAATTAAAAAGATAGTTTACTTTAAGTTAAAATTACTTTATACATAAATCGTAAAATTTATCACTTATAATTTTTCTAAATTTATAATTTTAACTTATGCATAAGTTAGTTTTAGTTTTAAAAATATATTTTGTTTTTTGTATTTTTTTTTTTGTAAATTTTGTTATGCACATATTAATACCAAATATACTATAATTTTATTTCAGTTTCCAATTTTATCATCACATGTATATTTTGAATATTACATTTTCATCTAAATCAAAACATTTGAAAAACAAATATTCTAAAACTGTTATCAATAGTAAAATAAAAAATTCAACATCATGTCTTTGCCTACTTTTACAATTGATTGATCTTAAGTATATAAGTACGCAATAGATTTCCATTAATATATACACTATTTTAAAACATCAATTTATATTATAAAATTTGAAATATTGTTTAATTTTAAAATATTTTGTGACTTGTAATTTTTATTACTGTTGAACACATGTTTGAGTATAATTTATCTTTTTAAATTATATAAGCAAGTTGTCGTTCTAAGTATGCTAAACTTATTCTCCTTCAACAAATGGATAGAAAGACATAATTGAGAAAGAAAATTCTAACACGAAATTATTTTATTATGTGGTGAATTGGCACATTAAGTGTAATGTTAGCTTATGTTTGGTGAAGAGTGGATTCAGGATTTAATGGAGGTAAGATGTAAGAATATACAACTTTCCAAGGATATTTTCATTGATATGAAGGTAAAATGCAGGAATATACAATCTTCAAGGATCACTTTCCATTGATGATATTTTATATTGGGCTTTGCTATTTTATATTGGGCTTTGGATAGAACTGGTCAAAGAGTCTCTCACGAGGAAATAAGGTCAATAGTACATAGGGGTGGCAACGCGGACCAGTCTAGTCCGTTTAGGTTCGTCCTGCATTTGCCCTACAAAATGTGGGTCGAGTCGGAAAATGCAGGCTAAAAAGTCTGGTCCTCATCGCATAAGTGTGAGTCGCAGGCCTTCTTTTTTTTATAATTTTTATAATAAAATTTTCAATATTCAACATATTGAGAAACTTTAACAAATTCACAAAATTAAGTAAAGATTTTGGAGAGTTAGATGATAAATTGATAATTCAACATTTTCATCATATTTATATTCATACTTTGACATACAAGATGTAATATTCAAATTTTAGTACATTCAAAAATATATAATACTTGTCTTTTTCACTCATACAAGAATTTGGAACATTCATATATAAGTCTATAAGGAAAGTAACCGATATACACAAGTGCAAGTTTTTTTTTTTATGCGGGCTAGCAAGCCAACCCGCACAGACTGTGGCCCAGTCTGCGTGGACTGCAATGCATGCTAGGTTTTTGCAGGCCAGCAGACTCGATATCTTGGCCCGCCCCGCTTGTTTGGCTGACCTGCCGACTGGTCCACCAAACCAAACCCACATTACTACCCATAATAGTACATGAATGCGAGAGAAACCGAAGACCCATCAAAGTGACTCTATTTTAATTAATTAGTGATAAAAGAATTTCAAAAATATATTAATACCGGAAACTTATTACCCAATATAATTTAATAATGATTTAATATATTTTCAAAACTAAAAGTGGAGCAAAGTTACGGATGATTAAAATTTAATAGGTCAAAATTGTTTATAAAGAAATCTATGAACAAAATTAAAAATTAAGGGACAAAAATTATTTTGGAGAAAAAAATTGTTAGGATCAAATATCCGAATATTGAAAGATATGAAAATAAAAATTACGCAATTAAGATTTAATCAATGAATTAGACACAAATGGTTAATACATTAAACCCAAAATTGAATGGTTCAAGCATCGTTTTTTTTTTCACGCGCAATCCTTGATGAGAATAATTTTTGTCTAACTTTAGTTAACTTTCAACTAAATTAGAATAATGGTGGTCTGAATATTTATTTCTTAAAATATTTTTAAAGTTAAATAATAAACACACATTGTTTTTTATTGGTCTCAATATTATAATTGAGATTAGTCTGTTAATCGATAGAAAATTACCGAGTGGAAAACAAAAAACAAAAAGGTCTTTTGTTGGAGTGTCGAAATAAAGAATGAGTAGGCCTAAAAACTTCCAGCCCATGCCCAAAGACCAACGCTCTGGTAATAATACAACATCTTCTTTCTACATTTCCATAAATGAATTATTTACCTTTATTTTCTTCACTTCATTTTCTTCTTCCTACACCAACATCGCAGTCCTTTCCAATGCTCTTCATCTTCTTCCTATATCAACTTTGCGTCTTTTTTACCCGTGTGGTGCAATTCCATTCACAAATTACAAAAGTGGTGCAAGATTTGAAAATTTTTTCATCCAACACAAGTCATGCAAAGCTGGCATATTTCATTTAAAGTTAGTTGAAATCTTGGCAAAACAACATGACTTTGGTGTATAGTTGAAGTTATGACATATTCACACAACTTTGATTAAAAGTTAATTATTGAACAAAGCAAAGTTGTGCCATTATGGCACGACTTCTCTGAGAAATATTAAATAAAGAAGTCGTAGTACATTGACAAAACTTCATTGAGGAAGCTTAAATGAAGAAGTCATACTATGTTGGCATGACTTCAATGTTAATGTGAATTGTGTTGAAGTCGTGTTATACTAGTAAAAGTTGTTTAATAGGAAGTCATTTACAATTGCGAGGACTTCAATTGCAGGTTACATTACAAGAATGCATTGTTTTAGCTTCCAAATTATAGCGTCGAATGAGTGTGCGACGCAAATTATGTTGGTTAGACCTACGCAAAACCGACATTAACAAAAAATTATTTAGAAACAAAAATTATCTATTCGCGAAAATGTAAAAAATGATTAATTTGAGGTTTTCATTGGTTTGGTCGACACATACATGCCAAATAGCTAGCGTCGGATGGCCGACGCATAACAATTTAAATTTTTGCGTCGTCTAGCCCACGCATACATTGTTGAGGTAAAAAAACACATAAGAGTTTTAGGTAAAGTATAGGGGGAAAACATCAGATTTCACTTTTCCCCTTTCAACTTTACACCTTTCCTCGAGTGAGCTCCAGTTTTCCTTCCTTCCCTTTGGCGCGGGATTTCTTCCACGAGTGGGCGAGCGAAACTCCAACTAGCTTCTTCGACGATGCCACCTTCTATGATGAGGCATGGTTCTGCAACGTCACTAGTTGCTTTGTCGAGATGACTGTAGTGACGAACGTGGAGGCTTAAGCGAGAGAGGGTGCGACAACAAGCTTCCTTCACCCTACAACTTCTCGTCAGCAACACAACGCAAAAACTCTCTTCTCTACGACCAAAAAACTCTCTTCTCTACGACGAAGAGTTTTTTCAAAGGCATAGTTTAGGGATTTTTTTTCACCCCAAGTGGATTTTTAAAGCATCCAAGTCAGTGATTGTACTATGTTGATTGAATTCTAGTTGACTGAGTAGTTTTTTGGTTGTGGGCCAAAATTAGATTTGTAGAATGAGCATTTTAGGTGGATGGACTTTGAGCTAAAATTTTGAACATGAGGTGCATGAGTTACTGCGATTTGAATATGCGTTGAACTACAAATTATTTGATTTGTTTTATCTTATTTTCAATTTAGGATCAGGTAGTATTGTGATTGGAGGTGGTTTTTTGATTGCAATTATTGGGGGTGAAGAAGAGATTTTGGAGTGGAGGTCAAAGTTGTGTTGGCAGCTACACAAGGTTAGTTAAATGTTTTAGTATAATTTTCTTTTCCTTTTCCTTTTCTTGTGTGATTGAGTTATAGTTGGAAGCATGTGCGTTGTAATGAGTTCTATTTGAGTTTGCAAGCAATTACTTAAGTTGGGGTCATCATTTTTTAAAAGCAAAGAAATTTCATGCATTTACTATCAACAAATGGTGAAAGTAGTAGTAAATCATGTCTGTAAAGGGTATTTTATTTTTTAAACTCTTGAAGTGTTCTAATGTAGTTCTTTAAATGAATAGCCTAGCTAGTTATCGTATCAATTATTTAACTAAGTGTGTAAGATGTTTACTTCATAAGATACAAGGAATATGTTGTGAAACTTAAATAAAACAATAGAGCAAATTTTTCTCTATATTTAGTGTATTGGAAAACTGATACGATGAAAATTCTTATTTTCGGATAGCCTAAAATTAAAAACAAGTGAATGTAATATGGATATTTATACAGAACAACAAAATGACTATGGACCCTATCCCTTTAAAAATAACTAAAAGAATTTCTAATTTCACAATTTAATCGATTAAAGTACCAAATAGTCACAATTTAGTATCCATAATTGGTTAAATTGTGAAAATGGAGACTATAGATTAAATTGTGAAAATGGAGACTCTAATTCCATTTAATCTAAGCCATTATATAAGAGGGATTCTAGATAATTTTATTTCCAATTTCACCTTTTAACTAACCTTTTTGTTAAAACTAAAAATTATCTTACCATTTTGCTACTATTAATTTTAAATTTAATTATTTTTTAAACTAAAATAGTTATTTTAGTGTTTTACCCTTTTTAATGACTATTTAGTTAATTGCAATTATTATTTTAAATTAAATAAATTTTCTACATGAAAAAAAGGGACACATGCATGTGTTTCCTCTAATTAATTATAATGGGAAAGGATTCGCTTCCACGGATATACACCATAAGCATATCCAAAAATTAATTAGTGATGTACTTCAAATTAAGTAAAGTTAAGTTTTCTCCTTTTACTCTTTATTTCCATTCTTTTTATCAAATTAACTAATTTTTGTTTAACAAATATTTACACTTAGTGTATTTAACATAATGAAATCTTTTGTTTATTTTGCCATCCTGTAAATAATGTAAACAAAGAAGTTGCACAACACTACAACGACTTCAACACACCACAATAGAAGTAGTGTAGAGCTCCAATGACTTCACTGTGAACGGAAGTCATGCCATAATGAACAACTTTGTTTCTGTCCATGTTAATTTAAGTAGAGTTATCTTTGATTAGGATGACTTCAATACACTGAAATCGCCATAAACGACTACGACTTTGTGCAAATCTGAGTAAAATTGTGTCATCCTTGCATGACTTTTTTATAACCAAATCACCAGAGCTTTACACCTAACGTGAGTGTAAATTTTTTGAAAAAAAGCACTACTTTCTAATTTCCATTTCAAATTGCACTATAGTAATAAAAAAACCCCAACTCTACAAACCCTCTCTCTCGTTCCTCGTTTAGTTTTTGTTTCTAATCCATTGCCAAAAAATCTTACTATGAGAACTATCTTAACCATGCATTGTGTATTTTTGTTTTAACTATTCTTATTCTTGTTGTCATGTATGCCTATTGAAAAATACATTCAAATTATACAATATGAAATATATTTTTTATTTTATATTTTAGGCTTAAATACCTTTTTGGTCCTCATTTTCGTAATGTTTGTTGCGGATGGTCCTCATTTTGACAGAATGTTTAAAATGGTCCTCATTTTTACCGAATGTTTAAAATGGTCATCATTTTCGCAATTCGTGTTTTATTTGGTCCTTTTCTGTAACACCGTTTAAATCATTAGCGGAGCATTGTACAGGTGGCACGGTTTGTATTAGGGTGTGTTACGTGTACTGTACATGTGTGGTAATTAGATATTTGGAGTTAAATAAGTGAGCTAGGATTTTGGTAAGGAATGTTTGAGCAGTTGGTGAGTTTTGACAATCTTGTTCCTTCATTCCCAATTGGTGTTGCTGCAATCTTCTTCTTCTTGCAATCCCATTATATAGGTATGTTACGGTCCCAATCTTCTTCCTTTACCTCTACTTGTAATCGTTGGAGGCAACCGTGTTGTATCACTTCGTGCACTGTTGGTGGTTCAACGAGAAATGGATTAACCCCAATTTGTAGCTGCGGAGAGATGACAGCTTTGAGGATGGCAAGAACTCCAAAGAATATTGGTAGAAAATTTTGGGTACAATCTGTTTTTATTTTTGTGTTAATAATAAATTGGTTTTAATTTTTGGTTTATTGATTTACATAGTGGTGGTTCCATTAATGTGGGCTGCAACTTTTTTAAATGGTGGTGTTGATGAAAAGGATGTCATCATCATGACACAAATGAGGCAAATTAATGATTTGGAGAAGTCATTGAAGGTTGCTGAGAAAAGGCTGTAATTAGTAATAGGGTTCACTTGTGTCGTTATTGTATTATTCGTACTGTTATTGTGTGTATTCTTTTAAAGTCCAATCGGTTTTGTACTATTGTTAAATGAAGAAATGAATTAGTTTGATTATGTTGATATTAGTCCCAACATGTTCAAAATGACATCTTAATCTGAGCATTGAAGTAAGTGATATTGATCTAAGCTTGGGAGAAATTAAATTGATCTAAGTCTGGAAGAAGTTAAATTCATAACGTTAATTCATCCTCATCAAAATGCACTACATCAATGTTTGACAAAAGTGAAATTGAACGAAGTTTAAGGAAAATCAAAATGCAGTACATCAATAAAAAATTCTGCATCAGAAATTCCAAAAAATAACTAAGAGGTTTGTAGCTGCTATCATGGTCTCCTCCTAATCTATAATTTCATCCTAAACTACTGAGATGGTTCTTCTGGTATATGTAGTGGTGCTGCTTGACTCTCCATTTCATTCCTTGGTGGTTGAGTTGTTTGAGTTTCAACAGTTTGTGCATTCTCAGCAGTTTCAGCAGTTGGTGCATTCTTAACAATTTGGGCATCCGATGCAGTCTCAGTCGGTGTTGCAGTCTGATCATCCACAGGCTTATTTGGGGCAATTGTTCCTGTTATGTCCAATCTGACGGCATATGCTACATTTTTCTATGACCTCCTTTGCTGATTTGTGTGTTATCCTTTCTCAACTCCCACTCTTCCAACCTTCTTTTTTTCTTGGGTCTTCCTGGTAAGATCCTCTTATGTGGTGGATGAACGTCAGGGTAGGGAGTTCTTTCCCACAAGACTTCACCATTGACTGGAAAGATGATGGATTGATATATTTCTTCATAGATGGATCTCTTGAAACAGATTGGTATGAATTCCTCAGCATTGATATTGATGAAATTCATTGCTGCAATAGCATGGCAGCAAGGGATATTCATCATTCCTTACCAAAACCCTAGCTCACTTATTTATCCCCAAATATCTAATTACCACACCTCTACAGTACCCGTAACACACCCTAATATAAAATGTGTCACTTGTACAATGGTCCATCAATGATTTAAACGGCGTTACAGGAAAGGACCAAATAAAACACGAATTGCGAAAATGAGGACCATTTTAAACATTCGATCAAAATAAGGACCATTTTAAACATTCTGTCAAAATGAGGACCATCCGCAACAAACACTACCAAAATGAGGACCAAAAAGGTATTTAAGCCAAAAAATTTGATGGCTAAATATCATATTAAATATATTTTATAAAATAAAATTTATTTCGGTCACTAAATCAGTGGCTAAAACATTACATATTAAATAATGTTTAGCGACCAAAAATATTCGATGGCTAATTACCATATTAAATATATTTGACAGAATAAGAATTATT
>Ga0209589_1000171_pt1 | contig 73667 bp, 36 predicted proteins | sample CowpeawhiteBW_FD_187525 | JGI IMG/M metagenome (GOLD analysis project Ga0209589, IMG submission 187525) | Root nodule microbial communities of legume samples collected from California USA - Cow pea white BW (SPAdes) (version 2) | ecosystem: Host-associated > Plants > Roots > Nodule | place: USA... | reverse complement strand
AATGATCCAATTTGATGATTCAATTGTTCAGTTACATAAGTTATTTTTTGAAAACATTATACTAATGATTCAATCAAAATCAAATAATCATATTACTTTGGCCCCTCCAACATTCTTAATCAAGATCTGCCACTGCATACAAGATAAGTATGACCGGTTGGACAGGATAAGAGAATATACCTTTTTTTTGTAAAACATTATATATCTTTGTCTTAACCAACCCAAGTTTCGTGTCCTTTGGTTTATGAATTCGTAACTCAAAGAAAGTATCGTGTAGGTTTCAACATCGTTAGAAGGCTAGTGAAATCAATTACCATAACTTATGTAGTCTTTTAGAGATAATATTATATCTAATTTAATTTTATAAAATAAATTTATAAAATAAATTTTATTTTAATTAATATATTTTAAATAGTTTATTTTTAATTAATATAAAATCTGTAACACATTAACATGCTTAATAATATGAGAGTCGTAGAGGAATATTATATTGAATCCGATCCTCTATCCTTGGATATGCTTCATTGCTTCTCCATTTCCTTTGCCAAAGCAAGCAAAACATTACCAAACCCACAACATATTTTTAATTGTTATCATTTGCAACACAGATAATGTTGAATTCCCGTACTCTAACACAATTCAGCCATGTGTGTAGTTACTTGTTGACGCAGAGAAAGTGATTAGGAGGGTTTGCTGCATTGCATGGATACTTCTGTGTTTCACTTTTATAACTAAAAAAAGTTAAGAGTTGTCGTTGTTGCTTCAATATTGATCTTAACTTCTCTATAGGATAAGAATCAATAAATATGATAAAAAAAATTTATACTAATAAAATAGTTTTATAAGATTTTATTCTGTCTGTTTCTTTTTTCATCTATCACAATAAATACATGTGTAAATTATTTAAATTTAATTTTTTTTCTAACAACCCGAATAATACAAAAATATATATTAATGAATGTGTTATTGAAATTTTAAAAGAACATATGGAACAATTTTGTTTTTAGAATTAGAACATATAAAAAGCAATGGAGAAGAAGCATAAAAATTATAATCGCGAATCATTTCTTAAAAGCTTGACCTATTTATGATATTTGTTTATTAGTTCTTTCTTATTTCATATTAACCACATTAGTTATTTTAAAATAATTATATTAAACTAATATTTTAATTTCTGCTTTAATTACTTATAAATTACGCTATTTAATGTAGCAATTGTTTCCTCGCTTCAATATTTTATTTTTATTTTCTTACAAGACATTGGATGAAGTATAATCCACCAAGAGGGATGACAATAAACAAGTTTTTTATCCATATAGTTCTACAAATATTTTAGTTATTATGGGATGAATATAATTATTATGTAAATTATATTTGAGTATTTGTTTTTTCAAAAATTAAAAAGTTAAATTAAAAATATTAGTAAACAACGATTAATTATTAAATGACTGTTTAAAATTTAATTTCGTATACTTATATATATATATTTTTTATTTAAGCCTATAAATTTAAAGTTTATCAAAAAGAATTAAAACTTACATTTTATGGTATAACTGATTTAAATTTTACTTTTAGAAAGAAAAAATTCATTTGTATTAATATTTTACTATCTAATTTTATTTAAATATACTTTAAAATTATTATTTTTTAATTTAGTTTGTATTTTAAAGAATTATTTTAAATAATTTCATTTAATATGTTAAAAAATAACAAAAACAAATCGGTTTACAACATATAAATAAATAAAAAATTAATGCAATGTCATTATGATTTTTTTCTTAAAAATAAAGAGTTAAAATAGTTACAATTTCATAACTATTAACAAGATTTAGAAAAAAATAAATAAAACTTTATGAAAAGTATGAAATGCATATGAAAATAAAATTTGAAAACATGTATATTAACTTCTGGAATGAGTTTTTCAGGATAAACTCTTCAAAATACTGAATAATAAGCTTATCAGAATGAGCCTTTCTTTGTAGTGGATAAAGGCAGCAGCAATGACAATGACAACATGGTCCGATGAAAGGGATATTAATGTTTTTTTTCTCTTAATAAGGAAATACAGTTATTAATAATGGGGTGCAAAAAGAACAAGGCATCTTTTTTTGTTTTGTCTTTGGTCAGGAATTGTTCAGTTTCCAATTCTACTACCTCAACATACGGGCCTGAGTTGTATAAGCCTCATTTTTTTAACGTATTTAGGAAACTTCTTCTTCTTGCACACATACTTTCTATAATTTTAATTATATCCCTGTTTAATAAATAATGATGGTGTAAAATATTTTTTTGAGTTTTAATTATAGTTTCGGATAATAAAATTTGTAGATATTTTGGATTACACGACCTGAAATTCAAAATATTAATTTGATAAATTTTAGATTGTATAATTCGTAATAAAATTTAGAAGATAATTTAAAATACAAATTACATTTTGAATTGTATAATTCTTAATGTAAATTTATATTTCAAATAGTGCAAATTTGAAAGATATTATGAATTATACAATTAATAATGCAAAATTTATATTATGAATTATATCATCCTAATATAAATTTACATTTGAGATTGTAATTGCAGTGGGAAAACGGAACGGAGTGGGGAAATTGTTATTGTTGTAAACGATGCAAGGAGTGAGCAAATGGGTTTTCTTCCATCAATGGGGTTCACCCCTTGGTATATCAAGAATTTGTGAACAAGATTATGATTGTGCTAGCAAGGAAAATTTTGTGGTCTAAAAGTTTGATCTTAAAAGAGAATTCATATGTTTTTCATGTAAATTGTTTTGCTCAATTACAACTCACATTAGTTGTTATGGCAAAATATCACATTCAAATTGTCTTTCTTTTTTAATTCGGTGTCCACTTCAGTAAATATTGTTAAGGGATCTTGCAAACGAAATGACATGCTTCGTTAAAAACAAATGAATTGTTAAAAAGGCATTGGGAAAAGGAGAAATTCTTAGTAGACAAGGTTTAAGTCAAGAAACTAATCTTAAATGAGTTGTAGATACTCGTTGGGGTTCACAATATGCAACTTTGATCAATTTGAAATTGATGTATTCTTCTACAATTGATGTTTTTGAAATTATAAAAGAAGGTGGATCAAATGCAAATCAAAGAGATGAAGCAAGTGGTCTTTTACATTTTCTAGAGGAATTTGATTTTGCATTCACATTGCATTTGATGAAAAATGTCTTAAGTATTTCAAATGAATTGTCATAAGCATTGCAAATGAAAGGTCAAGACATCATCAATACTATGAACATGGTTAACATCACAAATGCAAACTACGAGGGAAAATGGACGGTAGTCTTTACCACAAGAAGTAATTTCATTTTGCAATAAGCATTTCATTGACATTCCCAATATGGAAGACATTTTTTTTTTCTAAAGGGAGATCACAATATGGAGGTAAAGTTCAAGCTATCACAATTGAGCATCATTATCATGTTGAATTATTTTATACTGTTGTGGACATGCAATTTCAAGAATTTAATGGTCATTTTATAGAGATAAATACTCAGTTGCTTCTTTGCATGGATTGTTTGAATCCAACCAATTTATTCTTTACTTTTGATAAGATAAGGCTAATTGAATTTGCAAAGTTTTATCCATGTGAATTCTCTGTAATGGATTTAGTGATGCTTGATTATCAACTTGAGACTTATATCATTGATATACACAGTAATGTAGAATTTTCATATGTGAAAGGAATCATACATCTTTCTGAGAAATTGGTTGAATCTGGAAGACATATTGCTTATCCATTTTACCTTCTTTTGAAGTTAGCAATGATTTTTGCCTATAGCCATAACAACAATGGAAATAGTCTTTTGTGCCATGAAAATTGTGAAAAATAGGTTGCGGAATCGGATGAGAGATGCATTGATGAATAATTGTCTAGTGACTTATATTGAGAAAGATGTGTTCAATAAGATTGACAATGAGTTGATCATTCAATGATTTTGATAAATACATTGAATTTATGATTTTGATACTTATATCTCTATTTTCATATGCATGATGATAATTATTATTAATTTATATTATTTGAAAAGTAAATTACTCTCACTAACTTAAGGTCTTAAATCCGTCATTGTTCCATATTGCTTTGGAAAACTAGGGCCAGACCATTAGAGTTGACAAAAATGATCTGAACTACATTGTACTGAACTGAAAAATAGTTTATGTGAACCGAACTGAACTGAAAAATAGTTCAGATGATTGAACTATTTTTTGTTTTAACAAACTGAATTACATTGAACTGAACTTTACTGTAATATGAACTGAATTGCTATAAACTAAATTGTTTTTCGAACTACATTATTTTAACCTGAACTGCAATACTTTTAAACCAAACTGTATTATTTTTAAACCGAATTGTAATAATTTTATTGTATATGATTGTAATATACAATAATTATATAAATTTTATAATCTTTTAATGTATGCTAAATAGATGTCAACCTTATCTATTCTTAGTACTTCTTTTAGTTAATCTATTATATCTACACCAACCTTATTTACTTTTAATATTTATTTTAGAGTATGCTAAGCCGAGTGTAACACACATATTTATTTAATAATAATTTTGTATTTTTATAATTTTTTTAAATAACTTAACATAGTCTAAACAGATGCCAATCCGACATGATAAAAAAAATTATTTATCAAAAAGAATTACAAATAATTTTACATGTTTTATGTTTTTTTTTTAATTTTTTTTATGTTATGTTACAGCCAAGACGATACTAATATTAAAAATTAAATATATGTTTTCTTATACCGAGTTAAATCATAAATTAAAAACTTAAATATATAAGAGATTAAATATTTTTTTCATATTTTAATAAAATTTTATGTGATTGATGATTGTTGAGTTTTAAAGTGTCACCCTAAGTGAGATACATAAGCTTTAAGTGATCTCTAAAATGAACTTATTTGTAATATTAAAGAGATTTTAATAATAATAATAATAATAATATGATATAAAATTTAAAATTATAAATGGTAAAAAAACCCTATGATGTTAAAAGTTTAAAATGTAAATAAAAACTACTAAAATATATGGATCTTATTATAAGATAATCAAGCAAAAATTGCAAGAATGTAATAAAAATAATGCAATACTATTAGACTCGCGTAAAATAAAATAAGACTACTAGTATGAGTTTTTACTTTGGAGACACTATTATTACAAATTTTTTATATTTATTTGTATTTTCATTATAAAAATATTGACTATTTTTTTTTAAATTATTTTCATATAATTCAAAAAGTTACATTCTAATGAAAACTTTTCATCTTTTCTCTGTATCTATCTCTATGACTACCGTAGCCGGATAACCATCCCATAAATTGATTTAAATAAATTACTCATTACTTTGCATTGTTTTTTAAACTTTTTGGAATTTTAACTCATCTCACTTGAACTTAGTTCATATTTCCAATAAAATTTTATATAACTAAAAAGATGTGTGAATTAAATAAAAAATATAATTAAAAATTTAATCTATAATTAATCATTAATTTAATGAATTTTGTATTTAAAGTATGTTTTATCATCCCATAAATTGATTCAAATAAATAACTCATTAGTTTGATAGCGTATTTGATTTCACGTTATATCATTGTTTTTTCAGTATAAAATCATGTTATGTTTGGTTTTAAAATTGATTTTGAACTAAACAATTCACATCCAAATAAAAGCTAATATTATTAGCTTCTTCGTCTACATAATCGATTCTTCCAAAATCAATATTTCAACGCTTTCTCAAACACGCTCCGAGTTGTTTTTTAAACTTTTTGGAATTCTAATTCATCTCACTTGAACTTAGTTCATATTTTCAATAGAATTTTATATAACTAAAAAAATGTGTGAATTAAATAAAAAATGATAATCAAATTTAATCTTTAATTTAATGAATTTTGTATTTAAGGTATGTATAACTTTTATGGGTTAATTTTGTTTTTACTGAGAGGTGGTAGTTGCTAAAGAAAGAATTTCAAAAAATCTCATAATATCGGTAACTTATTACAGTGACCGGTCAGACGACAAATATGATATAAACTAGAAGAAGAAATCAAAATTATAAAAATTCTTTATATCAAGTTTTCCACCTTGTTATATTTTCACTGAAGAAACCTCACAATACTCATCGGAATAAGCTAAATTGTGAATTTTTATTTGAATTTATTTTTCATAATTCAATGAGTAAATTTATTTTCCCATCAATGTAATGAGAGAGAAAGAGGGTACGAGTCTGTAATTTTTTAAGATAGCTGGTGGCTCAACGAAATTTATACAGAAATGCAACTAAAATGGCAACAGTTAAAGGCTTTAACTAATGAACAGTACAATATTTAACCGTTAGTGTGAATACTTAACTGTTCCAAGTACAGTTTTTCCAAAACTTAACTAATGTAAATTACAGTTCAATTCTACTCTTAATAGTTGAGTTATTTTTAATTTTATATAGTTTAGTTAACTACAATATAATCTAGTTTAGAAGATATAGGGGCAAAAATGTCATTTCACTGGCCTATGGAGGAAGAAGCAGCTACATATTTATTGCTCAGAGAAGCCCAGTGGGACACTCATAGGAGCAAATTATTAGCCCAAGCCCAAATAAAAAAAAAAGTCAACTAAATTCCAAAATGCGAAAAAGAGTAAAAGAAGTTAGATCGATTTGAAGGCGAAGCAAGGTCCAATGAAGGTGATGATAGTCAGTGGCAACGTTGGTTGTTTGAAAACCCCAACAACTTTGTTGGTAGAAGAATGAGTGAGTGAAGAGGATCAGAACAGAACACAGCACAGAAGAATGATGGGAGCGAAGAGAAGTTCGATCTTAGCCACACTCGCTTTTCTAATGTTAATGGGCGTTGCAGTCTATTTTAGACTCTGGGCCATTCACTACAACCTTTCCGCTGATGACACTCAAATCATAAGGTTACCATTTCTTCAAATTCTTTCCATTCCCATTTTTTTTTTCTGCAATGTTCCTTTTGAAAATGAAATATACCCTTTTTATGTTCCAATTTTGGCCTTATAAGGCTTGCTGTGTTATTATACCAATCATGTAAAGCACAAATTGTTCTTTATAAGTGGAACATGATGATACTAACCTGTTCCAATGTTTCTCCCAATTTTTATTGAACCAATTGAGGGCGGTCATTCAGAGGAAAGAGTTTGCACTAATCATAGCTTGAATTGACTTGTTCTGTGACATTTAATCACTGTTGTGAGAGGATTATAAGATTATTGTTTCTGTAATAATGATGTTTGGTTTATTCTTGTGTTTGCAGGCAGCAGTTTGATATTGCTAACAGGGAGGCAATGGATGAATCTGCTGAGTGGAGACTGAGGTATGATGAGGAGGTAGATAGGACAAAGAAGTGCTTGCAGGAGCTTCAACTGGTATTTAATCTTTAATTTGGATTTTCACTTTCTACCTTGCAAACTGAATTAGAAAAGATTTAGGGTGTGTTTGATTTCGATTTTCAAAAACTGTTTTTAGTTATGTAAGGAAAAGCAAAGGAAGTATACAAAAAGAGGATCAGGAACCATCTATCAGCTGTTTCTGTTGTTCATTTTAAAGCATGTTTTGAAAATAATTTTCAAAAAATTGAATACGTTTTGGATGAGAGATTGTTGAGTAGCATGGAATTGTTTTAAAAAATAGTTTTCAAAACCATAAAGTGAGAAGAAAATCAAACATGCCTTTAGTTCCTAGTTCTATCTTATTCTTTGGTTGGTATTGTTTCACACCTTAGCCTTCTTAATTTCAGTAGATAGTAATAGCGTTGTGATATAACTGCACCAACTGCACCAAGATAATAGAATTGGCACTCGATCAAGCGAGATTCTAGAAATCAATACTTATTTTTCCATGAAATATCAAGCATTCTCTTTGCCTTTCATGTAATGACCATGTAATTATGTTTGTGGCAGTTTCAGGAGTCCTCTCAGAAGGGGAAGAATGCTTCTGATATTAACCATAACTTTGCAGTACTGCAAAAGGTTCGTCTTCATAAAACTATCAATCAACCTTAGATCTACGTCCTCATGATAATCATTCTATTGGGTCATCCATCCTAAGGAACCAAGAAAAATCTTTGAAGGATAATCACTCTGAACTTCTAATTATGCCAGAGATGCAATGTGGTGCCAACTTATATCTACTAATCACTCCAAATTTCAAAATTCAATTTTTATTTCCAATGATGCTGAATTTATTTATATCAAATGCTATAATTTAATTTATCAACAAAGACGATGGCTTATGAGTTCAGATTTTCTATCGAAATATTTGATGTCGTCTTCTATTATATTTTCAAAATACACTGATATTAATATTTTAAAACATCCAAATCAATTTCCATCAATATATTTTGAAAGCCGAGAAATAACACATAAAAACTACAGAATCCAAATTCATTTCCTACCTTTTCTTGTTTAAGTCAAGTGTTGTAATGACCTTCTAACCTACCAGGAGAATGCAGTATTACTTGAAAGGTTGGAAACATTGAAAAGAGAGCTTGAAGAGGAGAGGTTGAAGTGCAGTTCACGGTACATGAAATAATCATGAAAGCATTGACTAGATATTTTGTCATTTTGTCCTTAGTGTTCAACCATGGAAGAATATTGACAGATGGATTTATGATCTCAACCTTACACATACGGATCATTCACGGAATATGGAAATACGTGAGTCACACTACTCATTTCTTCTTAATCTTTTTAAGGTTACATTATCATGTGCACCTTTATGGGCCAATGTATAGTTTCATCTTTAATTTCTTTTAATTTCTTTGAAGAACAAATGTTCCGTGTATGTTTGTGGACCACTATTTAATTAATCCGTCTGTCACTCTTTATTTATAATAGGGATAAAAAACTTCAGGATTTCTAGCATTTCCATGTTTATGTAGTCTATTTCTGTGCATGTTTTTCGGAAGAGAGAGAAGAAATAGAAGAGCAATATTATCTCAGCCAAATAATAACAAGTGTTTTACTCATCTACACTATTATTCACTCCAAGATGATGAATACATGATATCTGATATTTAGTGTCTATAATGATGAATGTTAGTATCATGTTGCTGAGGAGTCAGAATCGGTAGACTTAGTGCTCAGTTCATGCAAAAATCTTGTCACTGTCTGAACTATTGCTTCATTTCTATTTGACTGGTTCTGGTTTGAGGACGCTCTTCGGCCAGAAGCACCCCCTCTTCCACCCTATAAAAGCATAGTATAATCAATCAAAACTAAAGCTGAAAGTACCTCTTTACACTTCCGTACTGACAAACAACATTTAATCAATGAAAACACTACGACTGAATGCACCTCTTTACAAACAAGATTCAAAAACCGATCTAAAAGATGAAACTTTTATGTTTTATAGAAACACACACAAAATTTGGATAAAATAAGAAAATATTAGAGATGATACCTTGCGCCACTTTGTCTTTGGAACCGTGTTCATTATCCCCACCAGTTCATCAAACTGAAATCAATTATGATCAATTATGTTTTATCCGTAAGATAAGATAAAAAGAAAAAAAAAGAAAATGTCTATCCCTGGGATGAAGTGTGCATCAAACTTTAAGATGACATACCTGTTTGACTATGATTTCATACTTCCTTGCACATTCATATAATCTTATTTCATCTCTAACCTCATCAGATATTATTTCTGCGTGCTCCTGGTGGGTCATGTTGTTCTAGAGCATATTGTGCTATGCGAAATTGTGTAAGAGCAAAGAAAGAGAATGAGATTGGTATGCAAAGAAATTGTGATATGTCAAATTGTGTAAGAGCAAGATTAATATGCTATGATTTATTTATATCACAATAAAAAGAAAGAGGATGAGTTAATTGGGTGAAGGGTAATTGAAGGTTGGAACTTGTAGTTTTTTTTTTTATTATAAAAAATTGTCTAAGAAGACAACTGTTATCTTTATGACCGACCACCTTCCTTGATTTTGTGACAAGGTGGTGTCAACAATATCTTCTCATGCACTCGAATCGTAACTCTAGTCTGGTCGGTGTACACGTCCTCATTCACTCAAATCGTCACTTTTGTCTTTGTCTGATGTACACTGTCATAACAAACAAACCATGATATTAGTTACAAGAACGAGTTTAATTTTTTATTTTTATTTTTATAGTGTTCTTTGTGTCTTCACAAAATATATTTTAGTATATTTTAAAAGTATATCAGAAAAACAATACCAAAAGTTAGCATCTGAGTAAGTTTGATGTTTAACAAAAAGAAAATCATATGTTTACTGTTGTGTTTTGTTAAAAGAAACTGAGAGGGGCATGTAGAGTCAAATTTAGATAAGCAAAAAAAAAAATTAAATTGTTTTTCAAAAAAAGTTAAAGATAGGCTATAATTTTCCTAAAAACGCACCTCTAATAACTTAAAATCAACTTATATATTATAAATCCTACTAAATGATAATTAATTTACTTTTTAATTTTTGTCTCTTACAAGTATTTATGAATACAATTATTCAAAATTTAAATCAAATTACCTATAATTTTTACTTGAATTCAATATTTATATACTGTTTGGTCTTTTCATATATAAAAGTTATATTTGTAATCTCTTTAAATATTAAGATTCTTTGGTCTTTTTGTTAACTAGGAAGGCTATATCTTATTCCTTTCATTTGAATAAACAAACAAAGCACGCAAGTATCACATGGTGGTAAAAGAATACAATTAATAACATTTTGAAATAAAAATCAAATGAGAAAAAAAATGTGATGTTTTAAGAAAACAAATATATACATTATAATCACCATATATTTTTAAAAATTATATCTTATAAATTATTAGGACTGATTACACTTTATTTAACATCATCACAAGTGGAGTAAAATTTAGAATTATTTACCTTCTAAATCAAAAAGGTCAAAATTTGACTAATTTTATGTGTTTAGTAATTTATTATTGCTGAAAAGAATTGTTTACGGAAAGAAAAGAAACTATAAGTTAAATTGATAAATATTTTATCAAGAAATTAATTTTAAAATATGCAAATATTATACTATAAATATTTTAAAAAAATGAATGGAGCATTAAGTATCTTAAATATTAAATACATTAAATGCTTGGAAAACGTAAATTACTACGACCAAAATGATGTTTTTGTCATCTACTTCAACCTTATCTCCTCATAAATGAAATTATCTATAAATCAGTTACCAAATCTCAAAATTTATATAAAAAAAAAAAAAACTCCTTTAAACCAAACCAAAACATATTTATATATCTTTATCCATTAAGAAGCAGCATAAATCATGTGATAAAAAACAATACTTCTAAAACAATATTTTTCGCAATCTTGGAGGATAAAAAACATCATAACTGAAAACAAAACAAAAGCTAAGAATTTTACTAACAAGTTAATTGTAAAAGCAACCTCATATTTCTACCTTATGCAAATTATATAATATTTTTTTAAAATAATTTCACAGTACAAACAAAATTATTAAAACTATATAAATATAAATAAAGGACACACCTTATACACCTCAAATATTAATTGATTGGAGCGCACACAAACTCCAAAAAAATAATCCAAATTTGTTTCTGCTACTGTATTCCAATTTTAAAACTTGTGTTTATTCAATAACATAACTTCGTGGTTTTTTAATTATTAACAAAAATTAAATGAGTGATAAACATGATTTATTGTGTAGGGTTTTTGTATTCTAGCTCCATATGAGAAACATGAGGGTGACATATTCTAATTTTGTAATCTATACCTACTTTATCTTCACAAAGTTATATTCTTGAAGAATCATTTATAACATGATATATTAGTAGTGAAAAAAGTTTTGATTTTAAATAATTATATAATATATTATAATTTAAATTTTTTGACATTGATAAATTATATTTTTATTCAATTTTAGAATTTTAATCATTATTTTTAAATTTCAACTGCTTACCATGTTATATTGATGACTTTTCAAACAAATTTGTATATAACTATAATTGCATGTTATTAAATTATATAACTATAATTGCATGTTATAATTTAATGTTAAGTTATTTAAAAGAATTATTTAGTATTTTAGATAAATATTTATTTATTAGGTCCTTTGATAGAAAATTAATTTTAAATTTAATGTTATAATGATTTTTAATTAATTTTGTTTACAAAATATTTTTGTTTAATATGGATGTTTAAAGATTGAGATAAAAAATTAAAAGCACATAATATATATATATATATATATATATATATATATATATATATATATAAACAATAAATTAAAATCAATGTATAATGTTTATATGAGTATTTCTAATTTTTCTAAAGTTCAATAAAACTAAGAATGAAAATAGATTTAAATAGATGAAAACTAAGTCGGTTATACTTTTTCCTTATTTTTTTTCTTTCTTCTTTTGTATAATATGCATTCAAATTTTTGAAAAATCTGACTCAATTTATTATAATTTTTCACTAGCTATATAATATTTATATACTTTTATCATACTTTTCACATGTTATCTCATTAATCTACAAATCATATAATATTTGTTAGTATCTCATCAACATCTTATTTTTGGTAGTATCTCATAATATTTAGCTGATAGTTTTTAGTCCTTCAATAATGTTTTCATGCCGAAAAAAAGTTATATTTTTTAATTTTTAATCTCTTTAAATAAGTTATTCTTTTATTTGTATTTTTGTCTAAAATTAGAATGTAATCCTCAAAGAAATATATATTTTTTCCACGAAGTTTCCTTTAAACTTCTGTTTATTAGGTTTTAATATTCTAAATCATTTTTTCAAATTTTAATGTAATATTACAGTTTTATTTCTATTTTTTATTACAATATTATTGTATAAGAATTAATAATATGCATTTCAAATAATAAGATATCGTAATAAATTTTTTCTAACTGGGATAAAAGAACACTCTAAACATAAATTAATTTGAGAGGAAACGTGTAAATATCAATAAGTTTTCATCAAATACATTATGCGAAAGAAATTATGAAAAGCAGAAAAAATAAGAATAGAATCCTAATTTTTGTAAGAAGTGAAACATTTCATTTGAATTATTTTCATGTAACCATATTCACAGTAATTGGATAAACAATTTAAAACAGTAATGTTTAATATCCATTATTGCAGAAAACAAAACAAAAAGAATAGCTAAGAATTTTATCATAAAAAATTAATTTTAAAAGCAAACTATGCAAATTATATGCATCAAACTTTTCAAATAAATTTACATATCAACACTATTAAAAACTAGAAGAATATAAATAAATAAAGAACACACCTTAGTAATATTGAATATTCATTGTTTGGAAGAGTGCAACCCCATAAAAGTGCTTCTCAATAACCCAAAATGTTGATGTAACGGTACTTCAATCTTCTCAGTGGCTGAAGTTCCAAATTCCATATGAAGAACACTGTTAATAAAGACAAAACCTTTTTGTTTTCTGTATAACAAAAGTATAAAGCCAGATGATAAACAACCAAATACTAACATAAATACTTTATTTGAACTAATTTAAATACATGGATAATTATTCTCTATTTCTAACATAATTTTTGTTTTGGGTCAAAGTTTTAACTTCTAAGGTAGACCATGGGTCAAAATTTTGATTTTAATTAATTCTTATTTACTAAATTATAATTTAATTTTTGACACCCGTAACTTATATTTCTCTTCAGTTTTAAAATTTTTAATCATTAATTTTTAAATTTTCATCTGTTTACTATTCTATATTAACGACTTTCAAATATTTTTTTATATAACCATAATTGCATATTTGATTTTTTTTTAAATTATGTAATGATGCTATAAAATGTACATGAGAAACTTATATTTTCACCATGTTTGTAATCAATATTTTTCAACTTAAACTATCATAAGATTTTTAAGGTTTTACTCTTTCAATTAATGCGAAATAAGTTTTACAATTTTCTCATTGACTGTATCTTCCACTTTTTGTCATTTTTTAATTGTTAATTTATAATTTTGTTTATTTAGAAAATGGTTAGTATAATCTTAATTACATTTGAAAATAACCACATATTTTAGTTTTCTTAATGGATTATTAAAGGAAATACATTTTAAAATTCCTATGCAAATGAAATATAAAATCTATTAAAAGTATTTAAGAACATTCTTAAAATTTTAGTCAGCAAAATGAAAATACTAATATTAATTCTTTGCACATGTTACATGAACCATTATCCATATACATTACAAATTATTAATCATTGTTTAAATTTAATGTTGTTTAATGTCTTCAACGGGATCATTTTCTGTTGGTTGGAAATTGGTTGCACATTCTCTCTTAAGTATAATTACTGCACGATTATTGCTCAAACTAGTATCAGTGCATATCACTTGTTCCTATAAATATATAAATATAATTGTATGAATATATAAATATGTATAAATATAAATATAAATATAAATAAAAACAAATAAGTAAGTATAAATAAAAATATATATAAAAATTTATAAATTTTAAAAATACATACAAATATATAAGGATAAATATATGTAAATATTTATATCTACATTGTGTTCACTTGAGATGAGAGAAAGTGAAAGAAAGAAATTGAGAGATTTCATTGTTTTCCCATCCCTCTCATATGCAAATATTTGAAAGTAACATGTATAAGATTACCGTAATGTCCTCCATTATTTTTTTTAAGTTTTCTTAATTCAAGTCTATTCACGTGTATGTTTTCTTACTTTATGTAAATTAATGATGCATATCATCACTAATAATGTTGTATAATTACGATAATAATGTAAAAAATATGGCTTTAAAATTATGTTTACAATAATAATTAATATCTCAAATTTCTAAATTGTTTATAAAAAAAATCAATATGTAAATATATTGTATTTTATTATGTTTTATTAAAATAATTAAATTTTCCAATTTATTCATTAAATAATTTTTATAAAATAAATATAACTCATCTAAATATAATTTTATACTACTTTCAATATCAAGGGCAATTTGATAATTTTGCTTTTCTTTCAACTAAACTTAATTTTTAATCTATCACATCAATCAAATCACTCACAACTTTCAGAAACTTTACTTTTAAATCTACTCACTTTCACATTCAAATTCCTTAAAGTGAACAACACAAACTTTACCCTCTAATCCACTCAAATTCATCATCCCCAACTCCCTCAAATCAATCTTCATAAGTGAACACAACCTTATAAAGTCAAGAAGTTGATGTTTCCAAAAGAAGACAAACTTCAAGTGCATAAAAAAGAACTTGTTGACTTTATAAGGTTTCAACAAACTTTAAATGGTTACTACAAAAACCATTGTCCTTTCGATATGACATAGTGACAAAAGAATATGAAAATAACATGGAATTTGAAAACCAATATAGAGGTTTCAATATAAAGAACAAATTAAAAAATAATTTGAAAAATTAATCTTGAAAATAACAAACCCTTAAGATAAGCATACATGTTACCGATTACTTTGTGTAAAAGTACACATTTCTTTGCTTGTGAGAATGCTATAGTTAAGTAAGATGGTCAACACCTATGCAAAGATAGGAAAACAATTTACTATGTATCATGCATTAAGCAAACCTGGAATCAGTAGGGTGAAAGACATTGTTTAGGGTTTCAAAAATGACATAAGTGTGTGAAAATTGTATGAAATTTAAAAAACAAAGTGAATGGAGGTTCAAATTTGACCACATATAAGGAAAAAGTAAAAAAAAAAATCATTTCAAACCCAAATAGTGAGAACCACAAACCTTTAATGACATTTCTTTGCCTGCATACAGTTTACCATGTAACATGGTTTCCAAAAATCTATAAATGGTTAATGAGAAAGACTTTCTTTATGGTTTCAAAGAAACAAAAAAAATTTTAGGTTTAAGAATGAAAAACAATGTTATGATTTCCTTTGATAAGTGCAATGGTAAATAATGAGCATTGAAAAACAAATAAAACGCATGTGTGATCATTAATGACACAAAGATGGAGAAAACGTATGTTACCTCAATGCATTATGACAAAAGATGTTAAAGTAGTGTGTGAGAGAAACTAAATAAATTTAAAATAATTAGACTATGTTGAATTTATTGTTACTTATAATGGTTGGCTTACTGTTTTTGTTTAATTTGATGGCCGCCTTTTTATGAAGTGCATAACATTTAATGTTACCACCCATGTTATGCATGTTATGATTTCCTTCAATAAGTGGAGTAGCAAAATGAGTATTGACAAACAAATAAAACGCATGCGTGATTATTAATTACACAAAGAAAACGCACGCTGTCTTAGTGCATTATGACAGAAGATGATAAAGTAGCATGTGAGAGAAGCTAAGTAAATTTCAAGTAATTGGACTATGTTGAATTTGTTGATACTTATAGTGGTTAACTTAACTTCTTTTTTAGAAATTTGATTGCTGACACATGACACATGTTTTTATCAACCGCATAGCATTTAATGTTAACACCAATTATTATTATTGTTATTATTATTCTTATTACAAATTAATATTAAAATTCATATAAAAATATTATTTCATTAGTGAAAATCACAAACTTTTAATGATATTTCTTTGCTTGCAAATAAACTTCTCCCAAAAAATAATGTAAACACCTATGCAAAAATAGCACACAGTTTACCATGTAACATGGTTTCCAGAAATCTATAAATGGTTAATGATAAAGACATTCTTTATGGTTTCAAAGAAATGATATTTTTAGGGTTTCAAAGAATGAGAAACAGTGTTATCGATAAGTGCAATGGTAAAAGATGTGCATTGACAAACAAATAAAACACATGTGTGATCATTAATGACACAAATATGGAGAACACGAACTTTGCCTTAGCGCATTATGACAAAAGATGATAAATGAGTGTGAAAGAAGCTAAATAATTTTAAAATAATTGGACTATGTTGAATTTATTGATACTTATAGTGGCCGACTTAATTTTTTTTCTTTATTTTTCAATTAGATGGTCGACTTTTTGTCAATTGCATAACATTTAATGTTACCACACATGTGATGATTTCCTTCAATAAATGGAGTGGCAAAATATGAGAATTGAAAACCAAATAAAACGCATGTGTGACTATTAATTAGATAGAGAAAACGCACGGCGCCTTAGTGCATTATGATAGAAGATCATAAAGTAGCATATGAGAGAAGATAAATAGATTTCAAATAATTGGACTACATTGAATTTGTTGATATTTATAGTGGTTGGCTAAACTTTTTTTTTTTTGGTAATTGGATGGCAGACACTTGCTTTTATCAACCGCATAACATTTAATGTTAACACTTATTATTAGTACAATGATAAATTCATACTAAAATTCATATAGAAAAATATTTTTTAATTAGTGAAAACTATAAACTTTTAACGACATTTATTAGCTTGCAAACCCAAAAAGTAATGTAAACACCTATGCAAAAATAGCACCCAGTTTACCACGTAACATGGTTTTCAGAAATCTATAAATGCTTAATGAGGAAGACATTCTTTATAGTTTCAAAGAAACAATTTTTTTAGGGTTTCAAAGAATGAAAAACAATGTTATGATTTCCTTCAATAAGTGCAAAGGTAAAAGATGAGCATTGACAAAGAAATAAAATGCATGTGTGATCATTAATGACACAAAGATGGAGCAAACGGATGCTGCCTTAGTGCATTATGACAGAAGATGATAAAGGAGTGTGTGAGAAAAGCTAAATAAATTTGGACTATGTTGAATTTATAGATACTTATACTGGCTAGCTTAAATTTTTTTTCTTTATTTTTTCAATTAAATGATCGACTTTTTCTCAACTGCATGGCATTTAATGTTACCACCCATGTTATGATTTCCTTCAATAAATGGAGTGACAAAATATGAGAATTGAAAACCAAATAAAACAAATGCGTGACTATTAATTAGACAAAGAAAACGCACGTCGCCTTAGTGCATTATGATAGAAGATCATAAAGTAGCATGTGAGAGAAGATAAATAGATTTCAAATAATTGGATTACGTTGAATTTGTTGATATTTATAGTGGTTGGCTTAACCTTTTTTTTTTTTTGTTGGAAATTGGATGGCGGACACCTGCTTTTATCAACCGCATAACATTTAATGTTGACACCTATTATTATTACAATAATAAATTCATAGAAAAATATTTTTTAATTAGTGAAAACCATAAAATTTTAAAGATACTTCTTTTCTTGCAAATCAACTTCTCCCAAAAAGTAATGTAAACACCTATGCAAAAATAGCACCTAGTTTACCATGTAACATGGTTTTCAAAAATCTATAAATGCTGCTTAATGAAGAAGACATTCTTTATAGTTTCAAAGAAACAATTTTTTTAGGGTTTCAAAGAATGAAAAACAATGTTATGATTTCCTTCGATAAGTGCAATGGTAAAAGATGAGCATTGACAAACAAATAAAACGCATGTGTGATCATTAATGACACAAAGATGGAGTAAACGGATGTTGCCTTAGTGCATTATGACAGAAGATGATAAAGGAGTTGTGAGAGAAACTAAATAAATTTTGGACTATGTTGAGTTTAATGATACTTATAGTAGCTAGCTTTAATTTTTTCATTATTGTTTTTTATTAAATGGTCAACTTTTTCTCAATTGCATGGCATTTAATGTTACCACCGATGTTATGATTTCCTTCAATAAATGGAGTGGCAAAATATGAGAATTCAAAACCAAAGAAAACGCATGTGTGACTATTAATTACACAAAGAAAACACACCCCGCGTTAGTGCATTATGATAGAAGATCTCTAAAGTAGCATGTGAGAGAAGATAAATAGATTTTAAATAATTGGATTACATTGAATTTGTTGATATTTATAATGATTGGCTTAACTTTTTGTTTTTTTGGAAATTGGATGGCGGACACATTCTTTTATCAACCGCATAACATTTAATGTTGACACCTATTATTATTACAATAATAAATTCATACTAAAATTCATAGAAAAATATTTTTTAATTAGTGAAAACCACAAATTTTTAACCGACATTTCTTTGCTTGCAAATCAACTTCTCCCAAAAAGTAATGTAAAAGCCTATGCAAAAATAACACCCAATTTACTATCACTACATGATTTATTAGATTTAGTAACATCTTTTTGTTACATTTATCCTAAATGTTATCTTATAAATGATTATAATAATACTTTTAAAAAAATGTTACCGTAAATAATTAAAAATGTTACTATAAATATTGTTACTATGATATTGTAACATTTTTAAATAAATGTTACTATAAATAAGTAATTAATTTTCATTTTCTTAACTTAATTGTAAAATTTTAAAATATAATAATAAATTTATAATTAATTAATTTTATTATAAGATTGAAATAGTTAATATTGATTTAAAATTTAATATTTTAAAGTAATAGTTTAATTTATTTAAAAGTAAATTTAAAGTAATATTATAATTTATTTAATAATAAATTTAAATTCACAACAAACCTTTTTAGATATTTAAATTCTACGTGGTTTCAAATCAGTTTTAAATTAATATTTTAATTCATTTAAAAATAAATTCTAAGTAATAGCTTTCAGATGTCTAGGGTAACAACGTTCCCAATCGAATCTCACGTGTGTTCCTAATTCACAAACTCTCCAACACCCTATTTTACTACAAATTGCGATTCTACTCTACTACTCTGTCTCAACAACATTTTATGTGTCTTCATGCAATAGATTCTACTCTGTCGTAGGTATTCACAGAAATTCACTAATTAAACAGTTGAGTCATCTTGCTCGAAATTAAACAGTTGAGTCATCTTGCTCGAAATTAAACAGTTGAAAATTGTGTCTTCAAACCCTACCAGGTTCGATCACCGTTGAGTCATCTTGCCGCCATTACCATCTTCAGGTAATATTATTCTATGTGTAAAAGTCTTCTTTCGACGCATCTCTTTTAGTTTCGAAAATTCTAATGTTTCTTCTTCGCAGGTTCCTCTCTGATTTCTTCATTTTAATTTTAATATATCTCTTTATTATTAATAAATTACTGATTCATTAGTTTTAATTTCACATTAGGACAAATTGGTGAAGACATCACAAACTAAGGTAGTGTTCTCTGCGTTCCTAAAGACATTGTGAAGGTGAGTGAAAAATAAACCCGTGTGTGCTTTGTCTGCTAGTATAATGTCAGTTTGTTTGAATGGAATGTTAAATCAATTATTCAATTAGGTTTTAACATGTTCAAATAAGTTGTCTTTTTTTATGTGTTTCACTCTTGGACATAGGGAAGAAGGAGGCCGAGAGTGCCAAGTAAAATCTAATTGTCGTCAATTTATCTCTATTTACCTTGTTTTGCCCTGGGAATAGCTAGATTTTTTTTTTTGTAATGTAAAAATTATAAACCCTTCTCTTTTAGCATTTAATTCTTCGAAGATTCTTAACGCACTATCTTCTTTACCCGCTGGGATCACTTTAGGTTTGTTTATGTATTAATTGTTTAAGAACGATTTTTTTTTTTACAATTATTTTCTATGCACATTTATACCTGAACATTGTTTAATCTTTCTTCTTTTTAGATCCTAAAGTGTTGATTGATTATCTTCAGAGCTTGAAATCCTTTGTAGTGTCTTTAAAACAACAGGTTTAGAATCCAGTTTTGCATTTTATTCTTTTTCAAAATAATTCATCATCAATTCATTCGACTTCATTGTCCTTTATCATTCTCTTGTTATCAGATTGAGAAAGAAAAAAGAAAGGAAGATGCATTCATGGTAACATTTGCCAAACGAGAAAAATATATGAAAGAGTTGAAGGTAATAAAACCATAAATAAGGTTAATGTCTGTTACTGCATTAACATGATTGTGTATATGCATCCTTCTTTCCGACATCAACCATGAGCACCTTTAAGAAACTATACTATAAAGGAAGTAGAAAAAAATATAAAGTGCAGTCTTTTAAGCTCTCATCCTTTATCATTTAGATATAACAACAAAAAACATCAAAATAATAGTCTCTATGGTATAATAGTTTTGTTGGGGAGTTTATGCTCCAATGTTGGTCTTGTAAATGACAACCCATATTCTTAATCTTAGATGTGTATTGTTCATATAATTTAACACACAACTGATATAATTAAATTTACAGTATTTATATCAGTGATTCATTTGTTGAATGTAGCTATGAAAATAATATTGATAATGTAAAAAAATCTCAAAGAATGCATGTAGTTATTGTAAAAATCATTTGATCATTTGTGTCTTTCATAGTTTAAACCTTCTTTTCTATTTTTTTTTTCTTATAAAATGATAGCAACTCTATTTAGTATTATATAAGCATTTGAGTAATACATGGTGATCTAAGAATAAACCTTGTAAACATTGTGCTGATAGAAGAAAAATAACAAAAGAAGTTGAATATTTTAGAAATAAAAGCTCAAAAGTGCAGCTTCTATAGAAGTTACAAAGTCAAAAAGATTGAACCAAACACCACCATAGTCTTCTTTTCTTGTTGACACATTTGTTGGCTATGCAGATGCCGAGAGGTGTTCCAGTTGCCACCGTTACAGTTAATAATGCAACTAATGCTGGATTGTTGGCAGTGAGGATGTTGGGTGTTGCCAACGATAATATTCTGTCAAGGTTTCCCCTTTTCCCTCCGCCTTTCTGTAAATATGATGTTAAATCTGTTCATTGAAGTGAAATTCATAATATTGTGCAGGATGAGTCAATATCAAGAGGACCAAAAAGAAATCGTCTTGAGCAAAGGAGATAAATTAGAAAAACATGGCTGGGAGTCCTACTTAAAAAATAGTTAGTTATCCCCATTAATTTAGCCTCATTTTTTATCAACTACAAAATTTTGGTAGAAAAAGATGTCACATGAAGGGTGTGGTATATCAATAAGTAGGTTGAGAAACGTTGGAGCTATATGTTTTATTACCTAAATCTACAGATTTTCTATTATCTATTGCTAACATGCAGGAAGAATGGAAAAGTATCAGTATGTAATATGGCTGAAAAGTCTTGTATTCACATTGATATTTACCGTTATCAAAATAAGCCTTGAAATAGATTTGAATAGCTGGAAAGCAAATGTATCACTTGTATTTTATTTGGTTTGTGATGCACAATGTGCCACCACTCTCGTATAAATGAGAACAAATTCTGGTTCTTTTGTTGTTTTGGTCCATATTTTTTTATATGATTCACAACTTTCAATTTATGTTTGGACATATTGAATGTGTATAATCTCATGTTTTTTAATTTAACAGGGCTTTATTTTTCATAAACATGTTTAAAGGTCTTTGTTTTTGTTGGTAGGTTTGTCTAGCTTTGGTAGTGTTTCACTACGTGTCCACCTACACTGAGCAAGGTCATTCCTTCTAGAAGAATTTGACAAATACTTTGGAAAACGTGTGAATTGACTTTGTTTTTGCTGCTAATTGTAACATGGTTCGTCAGGAAGATCGGTAGTAACATGTTTGAATATTCTTGGCCAACCTATTGGTCAATATAGGGCTGCCTTGAGCGCTCTTATTTGGGAACATTGGCTAGGAATGCACACATTGCTCCTTTGACATACACAACTTGGAGATAGTTGAAAAATAATTGGGAAGATATGTGGCAAACAGTCAAGGTATCATTTTTTTTTCTTATCATTGATATATGCTTTCTATTTATTTCTAAATTGATTTTGGACCAAGATTGAACATTAAATGTCAATATATTAGTGTTAAGAGCTATATAATTCACATCACTTCTGTCTTTGTAAGATGTACAACCTTGAACATAACTTTATCTTTTTCAATAGATTTTTTGTATAAATGACATGGAAAACCCTTATCAATATGTTCAAGGGATCAAGCTATATATTTTTCACTAGTGTAAGATTTTGATATGCACTTTAGCTAGCATTTATCTATCTCTAGTCAATGAGAAAATAAACATCGACAAAAACGGTTCTGATGAAGCATGATGCATGTGCATGGCTTGCTTATGATACTGTATTTTGCATGTTCATGTATGAGATGCTGGATTCAAGTTATAACTTAGCCAATTTAAGTTTGAATGGTGATACTTTGAATTAACATATTTCTTTGGATAATTTTTCTTGAAACATTTGAATTAGAAGAGTGTATAGTACATATATCCTAATTAGAATATATATTTTGACAACTATGTCATAAATCATAGGATAGATGTGTGAAGAGATCATTGTTAATGCTCTGCAAATTATGTGAAGATGTGTAGATATTAGCCACTTTCCCCTAGTTTATCATGATCAGAAGGACCTTGTCTCTATTCTTTAAAAGATTATGTATAAAGTAGAATCTTAATATTTGGTTCTATATACGTTACTTTTGTTTGGTTTCATTCTTAATTCCTTTAGCAGATTTTATACATATGTCTCCCAATATGGTAATTTTTTATTTGTTTTTTTACATATAATAGTAATACCTCTTTCTGCATGTTTTCCCCTTCCCTTATTATTCATTTATTCATTTCTTAGTTAATCATTTTCCTTTTCCTGTATTGTTTATACTTCAAGACATGATTCATATATATTTAATCATTTTCCCTTCTTGTATTGTTCAGTTTTTAGTGTATTTTCCTGTTGAGATTGAGATTGAATATATTCCTTGATGTGTGTATCGAATATATTGCTTGATGTGTGTTAGGGGTTAAGTCATGAATATTTAAACAGACAAATTTTTGTGTTGATTTTAGTTTGTGTGTTGAATTCATAGGCTAATCTTTAAAAGGTATTCACAAATTAGTGGATCCAAGCCTTGAAGAAAGTTACCCAATTGAATCAGTTCTGAAGGTTAAATCATTGTTTTTCTTTCAATAATAATTTAATACAGTATATTCAATTTGATTTTCAAGATGATATAAGCCTATTTATTCTTAATTATGTTTTTTTTTACAGACATTGAATGAGTTGAAAGCAAAGACACCACAAAAAGAAATTTTAGTGGTGCTAAGCTCAAGAAAAGTGGGAAAAAATAAGGACTTTGTGGTTGTATACATTGCTTGTATTTGCAATTGGTTGAGAACATATTTTCTTATTGTTGCAGACTTTTATTCTTATTGTCGCAGACTTTATTGTTGATGCCTAGCAAGTCATGATGCTAGTGCAATTAGGTACTTGTTTGTAGCATTTTATGGAGATTTTATGGCACAATAAAATTGTATGGAGCATTTTATGGGACATTAAAATTAGGTACTTCTTAGAAGTTTATGTTGTTTAAAAATACATATGTTGTGGGCATATAACTATTGGAATGTTCTATGTTGCAGTAGCAGGGAGCATATTATATGGCAGTGGATGGGTTTTTCTCGAATGCGACTTTTGAGTCCTATTTTTGATTGAGTCGTGTAGTTGTATTGGTAATTTATTTATACAGAGTGAGTATTTTGTAAGACCCGTGAAATTAATTAATTAAATAAATAATTAATTAATAAATGCGGGTGGTGGGAACTTTGATGACATTAAATGTAATTGGTATGATGTGGAAAAGTACTAGCTCAAATGGTTGAGAGTACTTTATTGTGTGAGAGGACTTAGGTTTGAGTCCTATGTATGTCAATAGTGTGTTATTTGATTTATTATTATTTTGATAATATATTTGTGACTAGTGAGTGATATCCTAAGTATAGGATTATAATAGTTATCAAGAAATATGAATTGGCATAATGGTTGTGCTTTGGCCTTATGAGTGGAGGGTCACGAGTTCAAATCTTGTTAGATACGAAATAGACTTTATTTTTGCTAGATGTAGTTTTGGGAGTGAATGTGAAAGAGCAAAGGTAAACTTAGTAGAAGGGGGCGAGCACGAATTAGAGAGTGAGAGGTGAGTTTTTGGTGTGCAAGGGCTGGAGAAACCTCCATTTTCTTCCCAATTTTAATAAAGAATTCCAGGTTAGGGGAGTTGTCCTTGTGCGTTTAAACTATCTAATATGTGTTATGGTTGTGGGCCATTGTTGTTTCAATTGGTTTATGTTGTCATGAAATTCATGTCATATGTGTTGTGATGGGAAGTGTTGGTTGAGGTTTGTATACACATCCATGTTAGGTATTATATGATTAGGATGAGGGTTTGGTATGGATTGTGTCATTGTTAATTATATACGCGAAGTTTGGTAGTCCATATGAATAGAAACCATGAATTCTGAGGTTTGCTTGCCATTTCATTGTGTTGGTAATGATTGAGTGCTGTTTTGGTATGGTTTTGGTTTGGTTTTGGCGAGTGGTGTGCGTGAGCAGAGACAAAATTCTGCAATTCTCGCCCAAGCGAGTCCTTCTCGCCTAAGTGAGAGTTGCAGAAGTTTGTTCAGGGTTTTGGTTCTAGCTTTTCGCTCAGGTGACCAGTATTAGGGTTGCGCGACCTGGTCTCTCGCTCAGGCGAGAATGGCTCGCCTAAGCGAGGTCGCGATGAGACCTGTACGTGTTAAGCGCGACTTCTCATCTAGGCGAGGGTTTTTAGTTTTTGAGCGACAAATACTCTTGCTTAGGCGAGAGTGGCTCGCCTAAGCGAGGTCTTGTTGTGGTCTGATGCAATTTGCATCAAATTCTCGTTCAGGCGAGGTTTGTGTGTTTTGAGTGAATGTATGACTCTCTCAGGCGAGCTGGGCTCGCCTCAGCGAGATGGTGTGGTGCAGCCACTGTTACACACTCGCTCAAGCGAGGCGGGTTAGCTTGAGCGAGGCTGATGGACTAGCTTGGGCGAGGGTCCCTGGCTTAAGCGAGAATGCTGCGAATTCTATGTTTGTGTGTGGTTTATTGAGCTGATTTGTTGCTATTTCCTAGGGTATAGGAAATATATGCTTGTGTTTGTGGTGTTTGGGCTTGAAGGACTAAGTCCATAGGATTTTGGGATGTGCTTGGTTTTGAGTCGTGAACGAGGAGTTCGTGATGGGTGGACCGCATGCAGAATGTGAATAGTTTAGTTCACTGGAGGTACTCTCGTTGGGATGAGTGAGCGAGGGAGTTCATAGTAGGAAAGGCAGGTATGCGTGTTCGGGTCTGAGCGAGGAGTTCGGATGAACGGACGTGAGAGTCCATGAAGCAGGACTACAAGCGGGATATGCTTGTAGGTTGGACCACGAGCGAGGAGGGTCGTGGAAGCACATGAAATCCCAGATTTAGAGCACATGCATGAACTCATATTGGTTATGAGTGTGGGAAAGTAGGTGTTTTTGGAAACCAATAAATATTTATGAATGGGCTGGGGGATTATTTCATATTTGTTTATGTTTATGTGCATAGCTCACCCTATCTGCTTGTGTGTGGCGATGATCGGGTAATTTATTATCCGGGAGCAAATGATGTTTCAGGTGAGCCAGGAGATGCATAGTGGCGGAGAGTGGGCTCAGAGTACGAGGGGATTTTATAATTGCTTTTATTTAATTTCCATGTAATTTGAATACAATTTTCATGGCTTTGGATTTTTAAATTGTAAAGATGAATTTTGTGACATTTGGACTATTAATAGTTTGCTATTAAGTATTTAAAGCCATAAAAGATTCTCGCGTTTTGGGAATTGGTTGGACAATAAATGAGGTATTAATTATATAAATTGTTATTTTATTATTTATTTTAAGTAACATCCTACCGAGATGTTACATATTTGATTTGAGTGGATACAGTATTCAGAAACCGTGGTTGTATTCAAATGAAAGAATTAGAATATTTTTGTGCTTGCATTTCTCCTTTGGACTATTATCTCCATTAGACTATTATGAAGTCTTTTCTCTCGCACAATTCACGCCAGGGGCTAGAATGCATAATGTCAATAAAAAGCCTAAATTGAATTTTACCTAAATATTGTCGTAGGATTGTTTCAATTTCACAAAAAAGTGTTTTATCCTTATTTCTAGATAGATAAATTAGTAACAATTTTAAAATGTTACAAAAAGACAATTCATAACCTCTCTTAATTGTTGTAAAATAAGATAATTGGTAACATTCATTTAAATGTTACAAAATATATTGGTAACATTTTCATTAAATGTTAGAAAATGTATTGGTAAAATTTTTCAAATGTTACAACAAAAATTAAATCGCAACATTTTTCAGATGTTTATAAAAATACTAATTGGTAACATTTTTAGAAATGATACTAATAATACGTAAAAATGTTACTAAAACATTTTGGTAACATGCACTTTACATAACATGTGTATAAATGTTACCTTTGCAACTAGTAACATTTTTTTAGTCTTTAGCAACATTTTTTAAATGTTATTGAAAGTAATATATGTAGTAGTGCATGTAACATGGTTTTTAGAAAACTATAAATGCTTAATGAGGAAGGCATTCTTTATAGTTTCAAAGAAACAATTTTTTTTAGGTTCGAAGAATGAAAAATAATGTCATGATTTTCTTCGATCAGTGCAATGGTAAAAGATGAGCATTGACAAACAAATAAAACACATGTGTGATCATTAATGACACAAAGATGGAGCAAACAGATGTTGCCTTAGTGCATTATGACACAAGATGATAAAAGAGTGTGTGAGAGAAGCTAAATAAATTTGGACTATATTGAATTTATTGATACTTATAGTGGCTGGCTTAATTTTTTTCTTTATTCTTTCAATTAAATGGTCGACTTTTTCTCAATTGGATGGCATTTAATGTTACCACACATGTTATGATTTCCTTCAATAAATGGAATGGCAAAATATGAGAATTGAAAACCAAATAAAACGCATGCGTGACTATTAATTAGACAAAGAAAACGCACACCACCTTAGTGCATTATGATAGAAGATCATAAAGTAGCATGTGAGAGAAGATAAATAGATTTCAAATAATTGGACTATGTTGTTGATACTTATAGTGGTTGACTTAAATATATTTTTTTTTTTGGAAATTGGATAGCCGACACCTATTTTTATCAACTGCATAACATTTAATGTTGACACTTATTGTTATAATTACCATAATAAATTCATATTAAATTCATATACAAATATTTTTTCAGTAGTAAAAACCGTAAACTTTTAATGACATTTTGTTTTCTAGCAAATTAGCTTCTCCTAAAAAATAATGTATACACCTATGCAAAAATAGCACACAGTTTACCATGTAACATGGTTTCTAAAAATCTATAAATGGTTAATGAGAAAGACATTTTTTATGGTTTCAAAGAAATAAAAAATTGTTTAGGGTTTCAAAAAATGAAAAACAATGTTATGATTTCCTTCGAATAGTGCAATGGTAAAAACTAAGCATTGACAGACAAATAAAACACATGTGTGATCATTAATGACACAAAGATGGAGAAAACAAATGTTGCTTTAGTGCATTATGACAGAAGGTGATAAAGGAGTGTGTGAGAGAAGCTAAATAAATTTAAAATAATTGGATTATGTTGAATTTATTGATACTTACAATGGCTGGCTTAATTTTTTTTTAATGAAATGACTGACTTTTTGTTAACTGCATAGCATTTATTATTACCACCCATGTTATTATTTCCTTCAATAAGTGGAATGGCAAAATATGAGGATTGACAAATAAATAAAATGCATGGATGATTATTAAATGCACTGAGAAATGCATGTCGCCTTAGTGCATTATGATAGAAGATGATAAAGTAGTATGTGAAAAAAGCTAAATAAATTTCAAATAATTGAACTATGTTGAATTTATTGATACTTATAGTGGTTGACTTAACTTTTTGTTTTTGGGAAATTGGATGGACAACATTTGTTTTTATCAACCACATTATATTTAATGTTGACACCTATTATTATTATAATAATAAATTCATATTAAAATTAATATAAAAATATTTTTTCATTAGTGAAAATCACACACCTTTAATGACATTTCCTTGCAAATCAACTTCTCCCAAAACAAATAATGTAAACACCTTTGCAAAAATAGCACACAGTTTAACATGTAACATGATTTCCAAAAATCTATAAATGGTTGATGAGAAAGACATTCTTTATGGTTTGAAAGAAAAAAAAATAGGGTTTCAAAGAATGAGAAACAATATTATGGTTTCCTTTGATAAGTGTAGTGACATAAAGTGAGCATTGAAAAACAAATAAAACGCATGTGTGATCATTAATTACATAGAGTTGGAGAAAACACATGTTGTCTTAGTGCATTATGATATAAGATGATAAAGTAGTGTGTGAGAGTAGCTAAATAAATTTAAAATAATTTGACTATGTTGAATTTATTGATATTTATAGTGATTGGCTTAATTTTTTTTTTAAATTGGATGGTCGACTTTTTATCAACTGCATAAAATTTAATTTTACTGATCATGTAATGATTTCTTTCAATAAATGAGTGAGAAAATATAAGCATTGATAAACAAATAAAACGCATGCGTGATTATTAATGACATAAAAAAAATGCAAACCACCTTAGTGCATTATGACTAAAGATGATAAAGTAGGATGTGAGAGAAGCTAAATAAATCTAAATAATTTGACTATGTTGAATTTGTTGATACTTATAATAGTTGACTTAACCTTTTGTTTTGGAAATTGGGACGCTCACATTTGTTTTTATCAATTTTATGACATTTAATATTGACACCTATTATTATTACTATTATTATTATTATTACAATAATAAATTCATATTAAAATTCATATATAATATTTGTTCATTATTCTATGGACCATTACATATTCCTTTAAATTTCAAATAAGAACACATTTTGATTGTAACCTGTATTTTTTAAAGTTTGAATGAATGTAAGTTTTATACATATAAAGGCTAACTACAAAAATAATCATTAAACTTTAATTTTGAAGTACAAATGTTTTTAAAAAAAATCAAATTTATGTATTTTTTATACCTCAATATTTATATAACACGCACTTGCAAGTTATTGTGTAATTATTTTTCAAGACTTTAAATAAAACAATATATGAAAAAAATAAATATAACATACCACTTAAAACTGTTTAAGATTTCAAAGAATGAAAAAACATAGGTATGATCATCATTAATGACAAAAAAATAAGCATTAATAATGAAATAAGATGCATGCGTTATCTTCAATGAGACAAATACATAGAAAAGTAAAAAGTAGGTTAGGTGTCAATTTTTAGCCTATAAAACTAATAAATATCTGTTCGAATGTGTGGTTCTTCCTTTTAATTTTGTTCTTAGGAAGATTTGGATGGCTAACACGTATCTTTATGAACTGCATTTACTACAATAATAAATTCTTATTAAAATTCAAATAAAAATACATTTTCAAATAAGAAGACCACTAGTTTATTATTCTAACTTGTGGTTTACTTAAAAAAATTATCATTCAATGAGTGGTAAAACTTGGAGAAAAATTTAAGGGGCGAAGTTATATTTTTATTTATAAATTATCTTTTCTAATTAAAAAAAAGTTTTTATTTCTTCTTATCATTTTCTCTACTCAAAACATACATATAGGATGGTAGAATCTAACAAAATATGACAATAATATATATGAAAGTAAAACATAAAGTTTATCATCAACAATAATATATTAAAAAAATCACCTTTAGTCATAGTGATGTTTTACGCTATTTCAATGACTTGAAATCTTCAATAATTGAATCAGAACTAAAGTTTGTTGCAATATCCCTTTCAATATAGATTATCATGCTACTTGTTAAGAATTTAACCTTCATCTTATTTCTCAACATGTTCTTGATTATTTTCATTGCAGAAAAATATCTTTCAATTGTAGCTATAGAAACTGGAAGAGTCATAATATGGACCCCATTTTATACAAGCTCTTCGTACCTCGTTAATTTGATTTGGTGGGTATTGCCAAATTTGAGGATGTTTCCCCGAATCACGAATCACGTTCTAAAGAATTTTCAAGTTCATTAATTATATGTAATCTAGAAACTTTAGAGAGTTTTCTTTTTCATTTTCTTCAATTCTTGGATTCTCATGAAGTTTCTCAAGTTTAGTTGACGTAGATACATTTTTTTCATCTTAATCACAAGTTTTCTTCTTGAAAAAAAATCAATTTTTTTACTCTTTATCATAATTTTTCTAATATGAATTTGTCACCTCTCACCTATTTAGGAAAAGAAAAAATTATGGATACCCCAGCCTAAATCTCAAAACCAAAACTCAATATTTTAAGAAAATTAACAACTTCTAAATGATTATCTTCTCTCACCTTGAATAGATTCCTAATACTGATATTCCCTTACACAACTTCAAAGCCTAAAATAACTTCATCTATACAAAGAAGAGTTCGATCAATTCATGATTTTATTATCGGTAACAAATAGAGATATGCCTATAATGTAGAAAAACCACATACAAGAGGAACATATTGTTTCGAACAAAAAAAGGGTAAAAAATAAAGCTACTCAAAAGAAGAAATTGTTCGGTGCAAAATGTTCCTTAGCTCCTTAATTTCACCTTGGTCCAATTTGATTTTGAAAATGATGAGAGATTGATGGTGAAAATTGAGATAGAAAGAAGATGTGAGAAAGAGAAATACAAAGAAGAGAGAAACCAAACAAAAGAGAACAAAAAATAACATAAGAGAGAAAAAATGTAGTTTTCAAATTTTGAAGAAAAAAAAACTAAATTAATATAAATAATAAAATAATATATAAATATATTTTTTAAAAATATATAAATTTAAAAAAAAATATTGGGGGAGTCGTGGCTCCCCTCGGTCCATTGAAAGGATCGCATATGCATTCAACTCTAATTTTCAAATACATTTTTTACATCTTTTTAAACATAGGTAGTTTTTTAGAGATGTCAAAATGGGTTCCAAACTGTGAGCCAACCTGGCTCACCACGGGTTCGAGTCGGGTTGGGTTGGAAAAAAATCAATTTTCTCAAAAGTGGGTTGAATTGAGCCTGACTCACTTAACCCATGGGTTAAACGGGTTCGAGTCAAGTTGAAAGTAGGTTGACCCAATTAACCCACCAACATTTTTTTACAATTTTTAATTTTTTTTGTTATAATTGTTTAGTACTTTTAATTATATAGGTTCACAATTTCATATTTTTAAGTGTTAGAATGTTGTTCAATAATATTTGAATAGTTTGAATGTTTAATTAATTTGCTTGTCATGTTATATATATATATATATATTGATACTTTAATCTTAAACTATTTATCTTTATAATAATATTTCTAGAATTAGGTGAACATTTTGATTTCACTATTATAAAAAATAAATAAAGTCAATTCACTCTCATTGTAATGCAATAACTATATAAAATAAAACTGCAACAAAAAAAATATATTCGTAAGTGAGCTAAACCATTAACCCACCAATCCATGGTGGGTCGGACTGGGTTGCAAAATTTTTGGCTCACAAAAAAAGTGAGTTGGGTTGAGTTGGTCCTTTTTTAGGCTAAACCCGTGGTGAGCCAACCCGTATGAATCGGGTTGACTCACTTTGACACCCATAGTTTGGACTACACCTACTTGCAAATTCAAGTGTAAATTATTCGGTAATTTGGTAACACTGGAAATAAAAAAACATTCAAAATAAATATAAGTATAAATAAAACATACAATCAGTATAATTAAGTGATACAATATAACTAAAACATACCACTATTAAATATAAGCTATGAAAAAAAGGGAGCACTAAGCAATTTACATTTAATCATTTAAAAAAGATCTAAAAAAATTCAAAACTCATTCCACTCGTCATATTTTCAATATCATCGTCAAAAAAAACTTGATCTTCTTCTTGTAGTCTATGGACATCACACAATTTCTATCAACCACTACCAAATTTGACTCACCTTTTTTGAGAATTTTGTATAAAAAATTTACATTTTACTTTATCTAGTGTCCATGAAGAACCACATTTGCCAGTCTACCTTTATGAAAAAAAAATGACAAATCCTAAAGGCAAATGCTACACAAAATAAAAACAATTAACAAAAAAATAATAATGAACCTAGTCAAAATAAATTTTATAACTTAAAAAGATAACAATATAAAAATCTCTCCAATTATTGAAGAAGAACACAATCTAGTTAAAAAACCATCAAATGCATAAAACAAAAATGGTGATTGAAGAAATGTATTTCGTTTGTTCAATGTTGCAAAAAGAGTAAAAATATTACAAAAGGAAGCAATATAAGTCATACCTTAATGAAGAAGAATAGAAGAACCAAAACTACTTAAAGGAAAAAAAAATTAAACGCCTGAAACAAAAAAAGATGATTGAAGAAATAAAAAAAATTAGAAAAGAAACAAAAATAATATAAATCTTACTAAAGAATAACACAATTTGGTTATAGAAAAAAAATAATCTTGAATGTCTGAAACAAAAATGGTTATTGAAGAAATGTATTTCTTTTGTTAAACGTTGCAAAAAGAGTAAAAATATTACAAAAAGAATGTTATAAGGTATATTTATACTTACAATTGATTGATTAGCAACAATCTATGCATATGGAAAAGTAATTTGATTTATTTATTTTTTATGAGTAGCCTTCCACATATCATAGTGTGAAAGTCAAGATACGTATATGCCCTGTTAACTTTTCTTTAGCCTCCATTAGTCACTCCTTCAATAATGCATATCTCCCCTAAGATAGTAGATAGGGCAAATCATTCAACTACCATTGGGCAAATATTCTTTTCTCTCCCAATGGAAATAAAGCAGTGGATTACAAAAAATTATAAGTACATATATATCATCAACTAATAAGCCAAATAGAGTTTAATCGAATGACACAAAACTCCATCCAATATTTCTTGCTAATATGGAATTTTAGACAGAGAGTCTCATATTTATGCTTTCTAAAAACATATCCCCTATCAAGAAAGTCTTAAATTCTTTTCATCTAACGATAATGGCAGATCAAGTATTCTTCTTTTTCACCTTAAAATTCAAAATCTCATAATTTTTCTATAAAAATAACAACATGAAAGATTGCCAAGTGTTTTAATTAATAAGTTAATACAAAAATTTGTTTATGTAGTCATTAAGGGATGTTGAAATTCCTTAATATCCTACCATATGAGGTTTTTCTCTGTCTCTTCAACATCATCCCAAGATGAAATGGTAATACAAACATGATATCAACTCATGAGTCTCAAATAATTCATAAACTTAGTAGCATTTTGGTCTGGTGCCTTGCTAGAACAAGGATCCACATCAATATGTTTCCTTTCCTTGGCAATCTGTGTTGTAGTTAGTTGACGAAACCAAGTGACAACTTTACCTGATCCACTCCCAAACCTCAAATATAACATAATCCTAAATCAATAATAATGGCATTAAATCATTTCAACAAATAAATACATTATAAAAATGAAAGAACAATAATAAAGTATTAGACAGATACCTATTAGGCCATTATGCTTTCCCACATGTCTCCATTATGCTAACTTTGAATAAGATGTATGTTGTTCCTTTTATTGTCCACAACAAAATGAATTGTTCATCTTAAGAAACATGACATGGGCACATCCCTGCTTGGTTTGGGCCAAGCCAACCTAACCTACTTTGTCCTAGCTTGGATGCAAACCTAACTTCGGCTCAAACCAACCCAAATTTGATGAATTTGAACCAACCTAACCAGATCTTTAATGATTGGATACAAACCTAATTTCTGACTAAACTTGACCTTACTTAGGCCTAGGCTAACTTAGCCTCACATTGGTCCTACTCAACTCAAACTGACCTTGGTCCCGTTCAACTCAATTTGACCTTGGTTTTGCTCATCTTGCCCTAAAATTGGGTCTGTTTGACTTGGCCTAACCTTGGTTTTGCTCGACTCGGCTTGATTGGGCTAACTTAGCACAACCTAGTCCCAATCTAGCTTAACTTGACATGGGCTTGACTCAACATTAGGTGACGTGGGTCTAACATGAGTTAGGTCCGTCCTAACCGAACTTGGGTTGACTTGACTAAATCTAATGTGGTTGATAACCATTTGTCATAAATGGTTTGAAACAAAACTAAATTTCTCTTAATTTTGCAATATGGAGGACAACTTAGGCCAATATCAAAGAATGCCTATTCAATTGTATTTAATCTTCAGTGTTGTGCATTTTTAAATTAATTTGGGATTTTAAAGATTTAAGAATAGAAAACACAAACTCAAAACAAAAATTAGAGAAATCTAAAGCATTAATGTTGAAAACTAAATTGTTGAAAAACTAAATTTGTAGAAAATTAAAGTGCAAGAACATTGAAAAATAGAAAATTAAATACAAGAACATTAAAGAGCAAAACCATAAATGCAAGAACAAAAATAAAATTGCAGAAAATTTAAACAAATCAACCACAAATTTAAGAATAAAACAAACATAAAGCTTCTAATCTTGATTTGATCTTAATCTTATGCGTTGATCCTTAAAGAAATGATTTTTCATTATTGAAGAAGATTAAAATGTTGGTAGAGAAGAAAAAAAAAGCAAAAAGAAATATGAAAAGAATCTGTGTAATTTGAAAAGGAATATGAAAAGGAATAAGAAGAAAAGAAGAAAACTAAAATTATGAAAACTTTGTAAGTGAAATTTGTGTACAATTTTTAGCACATTACAGAATTTATAAAGACAATAGAATTTTAAGCTAATTTTGGCATAATTTGGACTTTAATAAAGTCTTTAACTCCGATACAAAATATAAATTAATACAATGAAATGTCAAATCCAAAGGTCCTATTTACAAAGTTTCATCAAATTTGTACAGGTTCTATTTACAAAGTTTCATCAAATTTGTCTCAATTTCTAAAATCATAGAAAATAGAAGAGAAATTCAAATCCAGCAAATCATATCTCCACATTGAAGCTCTAGAAGTGTATAATCAAATGAAATCATAATCAACCAAAAATATTATCTGCAAAGAAATTTACGAGTAAATAAAGGTTAAACGAGGTAAAGATGCAAAATTAAAGCAAATATATCAAAGAATATAATTTATTACTAAAATGGAAATGAGCTAAAACTAGAAAATAAAACATTTGGAAAGTTAAATATTGTGCACTAAAGTTATAAAAGTGTGAACAAAATATGGTTTATCAATGATCCAACTCGACTCAACATGACATGAGCCTCATCCAACTTGGTTTGACCTTGATCTAACCCCAATCTACATGACTTGACTTCACCAAGGCATCGCCCAACCCTAGTCATATTAACCTAGACCTGATTAGGTCTAGCCTACACTTGATCTAAATTGACTTGATCTAGGTCCAACATGAGTCCAACTTGACTTGACTTGACAAGAGTTGGGTTTGTCTCAACCGATTTTTTAGAGATGTGTATGGTCATTTTTGGAGCTCAAGGTGTAGAGTTTTCGAGAGTTCCATGTCACACAAGATAAATTTTGTGAGTGTGAACTTTGAACAGTGGGTATAACATTAGAATTTTAATTTAATTATTTTATTTTTTGTTTACCTATAGATTAAATGATACCAAGCATCCATCCATAGGTAAATGCTTTACTTAGATTAATTTTATCTAATTTTTTATTCATGGGTATATTTTGTAGATAACAATTTACATACAAATTTTATTTTATGGGTAATTATAGAGCCGTCAAAATGGGTTATAATCCGCGAGCCAACCCGACTTATCACGGGTTCGGGTTGGATTGGGTTGAAAAAAAATTACAAATTTCAGTACAGGTTAAAAATGAACCCAACCCACTAAGAACCCGGCTCATCCGGGTTGAACCCGTGTGATGAGCCCGGTTGGTTCACTAACCCGCCAATAAATTTTAAATATTAAATTAATATTTTATATATATATATATATATATATATATATATATTATATATATTATATATGTATATATTATATATATATATTTTATATATATATATATATATATATATATATATATATATATATACATATATAATATATATATTATATATATTATATATATATATATATATGAATATTATTAGTTAACATTAATTTTTTCTTGTTTTATTGTAGATGGGGATAAAGAAGATGCTTCAAGAGATGAAAATGTTGTGGATTTATCCATTCAAAACTCTAATACTATAGTTTGATAAGTGACAAAAATGATTTGATGTTAGATAGTAATTTATATTTTGGTTTGTATTTGGAGTTTAACATAATTTGATATTTTATTTGGATTGTATTGAAGTTTATTTAAATTTTAATCGGAATTATAATTTAGTTTTTTTGAAATTGAAGAAAAAAAAATTGTGTGTTTTTTTTTTAATTAAGTGAGCTAGTGAGCCAACCCGTTTAACCCGTCAACCCGTGGTGGGTCATGTCGAGTTCTAATTTTGTTGACTCGCTAATAAGTGAGCTGGGTTGGGTTGACTCACTAAGTGGCCAACCCGTCGCGGGCCGAGCCAGATTGAGTCGGATGACCCATTTTGACAGCTCTAGATAATTATTCATAGATAGTTTGATATTTTCTTATCGGCTCCTATCATAATTTTACTGTACACATAAAAGTTGTGTTTAGTAATACAAATTTTTCATTTTGAAGTCTAAACTTTGATAATTTTATTTTTGTAATGACAAATTTCACCAAACTTCTAAGCCTAAATTTCCGAGTTTACACTTCTTTTTACTCCCTTTTAGTTTTGGATTGTTTAATGTAAAGATGTTTCATATTATATAATTTAGAATGTTATACATCAAATTTTTGTATCTTGAAATGTTCAATTCAAAAATTAGTTTGGTATTTCAAAATATACATCCGGAATATAAATTTTATATTCTAAAATATTTAATTTTAAATATAAAATAAAAATGCATTTCAAAATAGACAATATGAAATTTTTTTTTTCAGAATCTAATTTCCGAAATACAAAATTCATATTATGAAATATATAATCTGAAATACAAAATAAAAAATATTTTGTGAAATGTACAATCCAAAATTTAATCAGAAAACTTAATGTATACAATTTAAAGTTATTTTCAAATTCTAATCCATAATGCATTAAGTTTCCAAAATATTATGTTATTTTTCCCATTTCTCAGGTTTTGGTGCATTGTTTTATCGACCCTACTCCCTGGGATGTTCGTAATCGACAGCACTTTATCGCGGACAAGGATAGATAAATTTTGACTATTATATTGTGTTTTATTGCAACATTATTGCAGCAAAAATTTAGGATTTTCAAACTTGTATTCGGCTTTTAGGAGCTTTTTAGCGTAGGGGTAGGGATAAAATATAAGGATAAATATTATTTTGTCCCTTAAGTTCAAATTAAATTTGAAATTAGTCCTTTTTTATAACTTTTAACTAATTTAGTCATTCATTTTTTAAAATATGTGAATTTAGTTCTTTTAATCAAATTTTGTTAAAGATATTTAACGTGTTTCAAGTGCATTTTATGATAGTATTTAAATTGTTTACACCATTTGACACATTTTCACTTTAATGTTAACTTAAATATTATCATAAAATGTGTTTAAAATGTCAAATAAACTTGACAAAATTTGATAAGAATGACTAAATTCACACATTTCTAAAAATAAAAAACTAAATTGATATAAAGTTTCGAAGAGGGATTAATTCTAAAATTTACTTAAACTTAAGGAACCAAAAATATATTTAACCCTAAAATATATGAGACTTCGTTAGGTGAGAGGGAACCAGAGATAAAAGATAGGAAAATTATTTGTTTTTGATTGATGTTGTTAAACTAGGATAATTACTGTAATTATTACACAAGGGTGCTTTGGCGATGAAGAAGAAGTGGGAGAGGAGAAGAAATGAAGGTTTATATTTATTTTTTATTAACCGTATGATAGGCCTTTCACCACCCCCCATGGTGGTGCAGGTTGAAAACATGGGGTGCAGGAAGAATGATAAGTCCGTGTGTTAAGTGGCTTATGGGCCTGATTTATAATTAGCCTCGGTTAAATGGCTTATTGATATTGATTGATTATTAGCTGTGTTGGCGTTAATGAATGTTTTAGGAAGTTTTTATATATTACAATACTTTCATAAGTAATTTTTTTTTTCTCAACATATTATTTCAAAACCTCACGTCATATTTTTTTAAATGATTTATCTCTGTATTTTTTGTTTACAATAAACTAAATAGTTGCGGTTGTTAACTGATATGTTTATAGCTTAACAAATTTTAACATCATCACTCTCAAGGCTTAACAAGTTCAAGTTCAAAACTTGAGTATAAGTAGACTCTTTACCTTGAAGACTTAAGTATGGAGGACCGTAATCTGTTTAAGGTAACGATTTTTTAGAAGAGAATGTAACTTATTTCACGATATGCAAAATAATTAACAAAAGTATCCAATAAAACTATTCAGAATTTTAGGTGAAAAATACATAAATACCTACTTGTTATACTTAAAATTGATTAAGAAAATTAAGACTCTAATGATTAAATTATATTAGTTAAGATTTGTAGATAAAAAAAAAAAACATGTTATAGTTGGAATTCTAAGAATCATATGAAATTATTTTAGGAGAAAACTTATAATAATAATAATAATAATAATAATAATAATAATAATAATAATAATAAGGGTCTTGCTAACCAGTGCCCTAAGGATACTGATTAATTAATACCTATGATGCACGAATACGATACATGTATCGGAAACGACACATCTGATACATCGATACGTTTATTTCTTTAAAATAACAAGATGCGATATGTGATAGATACATGATATATGAATATTGAAAAATGTATAATAATTCTTAAAAACATAATAAATATATAATTGTTATTGTGTGAATCCAAATTAAAACTATATGTACTAAATTTGTCAACATAAAAAATATAAATTATTATCATCATAAAAGTATGAGTACAAGAAAATGACAAATTTTAGTAAAAAAAAATATGTTAGACACCAACTTTCTACTTATAGACTAATTATTTTGGTAGCCAAGACCTTGGTGGCTAATGTTAATGACAAATTTAGAAATAAATTATTTTGGTAGTCAAAACCTTGGTAGCTAATGTTAGTGACAAATTTAGAAACTAATTCATAATATAACTATTTTAATTATCAATTTAGAGACCAATTAACTATTTTAGTTGCTAATAATTTTATTTTTTAAATTAGTACCTAAATTGGTCTCTCTCTCTCTCTATATATATATATATATATATATATATATATAGTGAGTAATTATTTTTTGTCACTAAAATTTTCTTGTAGTGTACTACTACTTTATAAATTAGATACTTCATTAATAAGTATCGATAAAGTATCCTAAAGTATCGGATACAAATACGTGTCAGATACAGATATGTGACCTAAGTTAAAGTATTGGTGCATCATATATTAATATGTACTGAAATTTGCACAAGTTCATAGTTAATTGTAATATTAAATCAAATTCGATCTAATCACAATTAATACAATTTTATTTTATTTAAAAGACAAAAATATCATAAGTATTGTACAAATGTTATAATATTTTAGTTAATTTTTACCAATAAAAGTTAAAAAATAATTAAAAAATAAAGTAATTATATTTTAATGTTATTAAAAATTAAAATATAATTAAACATTAACAAATTTAATTAATAGAAAAACTAACAAAAAAAGAATTAAACACTAAAAAATTAGAAAAATTAAAATTAAAATTAAAATATCAATTTGAGATTTAATTAAGTTTTCAAAATGCTTATTTTTATTACTTAGAGATTTTAAAGGATATTTTTGTCTGTATAAAATTAGTTATATACATTTATATTATTTTAATTAATAGAATTAATTATTTCAGCTTTCGATGTAAAAATGATCAAATCAATGTACATTTATTATTCCTTAAGGACACTAGTTAATATTCTCCTAATAATAATAGTAGTAATGTAATAGTTAAATCATTCTAGAGATCTTCATATTTGTAGCGAAATCTCAAGTAGATCCCTCAAAATACGAGAAAAGGTGGTTTACGCAAAACATGTCATATCTATAAGGAAATAGGGCACAATCGAAGGGCTTGTCCCTAAGCAACTCAAATTCATAGAGAATCATCCCAACAGCCACCTCCAACTCAAGCATCCCACCAGCCAACTCCAACTGAACCATCTCAACAGCCAACTCCAACTGAACCATCCCAGTAGCAACTCCAACTGAACCACCTCACCAACTACTTCCAACTCAACCATCTCAGCAGCCACCTCCACTCAACCATCCCCCCAACCACCTCCAAGTCAATCATCCCACCAACCACCTCCCACTCAACCATCCCACCAGCCACCTCTAGCTCAACCATCCCACTAGCCAACTCCACCAAATAATCCATCACGAGGTGTATCAAACGCCAGAGCCAAACTAAATGCTTGGATGGGACGAATTGTGATACCATGACCACTGAATGTCGTTTTTTGAAGCTACATATGTTGTTTCCTATTTTTTTTATCTCCTTTTGTAAAAGTTGTGAACCTTTAAGGTTACTTGGCAATTTTTAAAATTTTTTTTCTTGCATGAAGACATCTTTTAATATTGATACTAAATGGCTGGACCACCACTTTTGTGATGTATTTTGTCTGAACCTAGGAGATCTTTATATGGAATCTATTATTTACTTTTTATTATAACTATTATTGGAATCATATTTATAATTACCAAATGTGGAATCAAATTATCAAGTAAGCCAATTGACAATTAATATATTTTGGTGGTTTCTTGTTTAGAGGATCTATCCATCATAATTTATCAATTTTATAAAACAAAGTTCTATGAGATACATATTTACATTATCAATAAACAATACCCTGTACTTATGAAATTGTATATGTCAGGTTAACCAATTCTTTCAAACTTCCAAATTGATCTAGTTAAAAACAGTACATGGAAATAATCATCCTAAACAACACATTCTAACCATTAAACGACACTGCAACAGTAAATCATGCATTCCTTATCAGCATTAATAACACAATTACGTTAACCACATAAACAAAAATAACCATCACAATCAACACCTTCATCCATTTCTCAAATATTTGAACTGATTTCTCCAAATTATTGACCATTTTCCTATCACCATCACTTTCTTCACTTTTTACCAAACTATCAGGCCTTCCTTCACACTTTTCACTGTTACCCCTTTCTTCAATGGCATCTTCATTCCACCATTTAAAGTAATTGCACCAACCATCTTCACTTCCATTATGCGCAAAAATAAAACAAACAGTTATCCCCTATAAAATTAAAAACCACAAACAACATACCTTCAACCTCTCTCACCTTGTACTTTAAACCACCCCAAAATTGTTTCTCCTTGTTCTTTGCTGTTTTCATAGTTCTTAGGACTGATTTCTCTCCACAATAGTAAATCGGTGGTAAACCCAAACTCCTCGATCCTCCAGCACCACAAGAAGATACACTAGGGTTCTTCATCCCCAGCCATTACATGTGCAAGAGGAACAAGAAAGGCAAGGCGACATTCGGGGCTGAAGAAGGAGATGCAACAACTGAAGAAGGAGGATTCAATGAAGAAGATAAAGTGATTTATGGCTTCAGTCACCTTAATTAACAATTGACACATATGCTACAATCAATTTCAAAATCAATTGATATGTATCCGTTTCACTTGTCCATCTCATCATCTGGAAACGTCGTTTAAGCAAATTTCACGATTATGACCAAATTATTGTTATTTTTCAAAATTAAGAATACAATTGAGTCAAATAAAAATTGGAAGACCTACTTGAGATTTCGATACAAATATAGGACCTTTGGAATGATTTAACTTAATGTAATACAAATTATAATTTTTTATCTTTTTTTTAACGTTTATACAATCAATTAAAATAATAATAAATAATTTATATTCTAAATTAAATTACACAATTCAAATTATAATTATATTTTACTATCATTTTTTAATTTCAATTATTTTTTCATATTCTTTCTCCCTTTTTATTGATTTGTTTTTTGTAAAAGAAAAAATAGAAAAAAAAATTAAAACTTATTATTCAAAAACCGAATTTGAACAGGGATCCACTATTTAACGTTGGGAATCCCATTCTCCAAAGATCCAATTTTCATGCTAAACAGCAAACTGGTTTATTTATCCACAGTTATTTATTTAGATTATTTTTTTAAGTTTAATGATGAAACAAAATTGTGACCAATTATCCACATCCATTAATCACACTTCATAGATACGTGCAACAGTAGCATGAGAATTATCTGAGTGCAGTAGTCAAAAGGTAAAAAAAAACAAAAGAAAAAGAACACAGACAGTGAGGTGGACGCAACAGCAAAACAGCCCGGTCGCCAACACGCCGCAACACATGCGTAAACCCACCGTCGATGACGTCACCCACACGTGAACCCATTATTACCTTTTCCCCTACCTTTACTTTACCATGCCACCCCTGGCCCCACCTTCTCACGTGCGCCCTCTTATCATATTTAAAATATCTAATATAATTTCTCTACGGAGTCAAACAGGAATGTGTCCTTCTCCGCTTTCCACCACCTCTTTCGTTCTTTCCTCTTACCATAATCTTGTTTTTCGCTAACAAATATTTTATGCCTGTCACGCTCCCAATCTAACACATTATTGACTTTCTCTTTCACAACTATGTTTCTGCAATCCCAATAACCCTTTACTTATTACATATAATAACATCAATTAATTGTACTATTAATTATCCCACACTTTCCGCCATCAGCATGGGACCTATGTTTCGTTGAATTTTTAATTTTTATATTTCCCTCATCTTCCTCTTTTCCTTCCTTCTTCTTTCATGCCATTCTCTTCCATCTGCCACTTTTTTACTACCTTTCTACACCTGCTTTTTTCTTAATGCTCATCAAGTCAACTCCACCTATGTTTCTATCCCGTGATTAGACTTCCAACCAACTTCATTAACCTTGTTTTTCTTTTCTATTTTTCTTCTTTCTTTTTGCTTCTTGTTCTACCCTTCCATTTTCCGGGTCAAGCAAGAAAAGTTTATCGGGAACATCAGAAAAACTTGTTCCACATTTTTCTACCTCCTTCTCATTGCTAATGTCATGCAAAACCACGTTTTTCCACGACCAAACTAGAACTACTCAGACCCCATCTGTTTGAGTTTCAGGCTCAAACCAAATCTCGGCTTTTTAACGCGTTTCTCACACGAGAAATCGTACAAACAGTTAGCAATTTTGTTTGGTATGAGCTATGTCTTTAAAGGTGATGATGGTACATACATTTTTCAGCCCTGTGTTTCATTTAATGCTAGATTAAGTTGAATCGGTAAATAGTTTATAAGGGCGCGGCAAGAAGAGAAAGGTACAATCTCTGAACAGGTGAATACATGAAAGCAAGAATGTTTTCACTTGAATACTGGTTTTTACTGCATACAAAACAAGCCAAACCAAAACAAACCAATATATTAATATGATCTCTAACTTATCTTCTCTCACTGTCATTCCACCCTTTTCCACCACCAAAATTTGAAGAGAAGTGAGGGAAATATAAAGTGAAACAAAAAGAAGAGGTGCAACACGAGGTGTGATCATTGCAATCAAAATTCCAAAAACTCAAAATCCAAGCATCTCCTTTGAGATGAAAGAGAAACATTTATGTGGGGGGTTTGGAGAGTTTGCTATTAAAAAATTAGATGAGAGTGGCTCCTTCCATTGCAGCAGCCGCAGGAAAGATGTAAAGGGTCAGAAAATTGGAAATAGAGGACTTGATGATGAACCGTCTGTACAATTGAAAGAATGGTTTATTTTGCCACACTACACTCCTACATTGTTGCTGCCAGAATCCGTTAGAATAGTCAACCTCCTGGCTGATTTTTTGAAGTCACTGCAAAAACATAAAACAGATAAACATGTAAGACTCTACTAGAATGAATCCAATTCAATATGGTAATAATGTTTGTGATCGTTCCTACCTCAATGGTTCATCACCAATGTGTTTGACAGCTCCATTAGAATCGCGATAGAGCACCTGACTTAACATCTCAGATTTTTCTATGCCAAACATGTCTGCTAGCCTTCTGTAGAGTTCATCATAGGACCGAAGCGACGAGAGGTCCATAGTCCTGCCTACATCTTCTGACTCCATGAAAACTTTGCAATGACCGGTCTCAGTTTCTTGAGGGTTATCTTTGTACCATTGAAACCTCTCACAAGAGGAACGTTGTTGTTCCTGTTGGCCTTGCTGCTGATGAAGAGCCGATCCAGAACAATCAGAAACATTAGGCGCTTTATCTGCGTGTCCATCGGAGCAACAATTTTTGGTAAGAACTGGGGAGAATGTGTCAACGGAGCTGCTGAGAGATATCTGCTGCTCGGTGAGAATTCTCTGGCCGAAAAGCACGAGCTGGGGTGTCTTCCCCTCATCCGTTTTCTTGGAAGATGGAGTAGAATTTGCCATAGACAATAAGCAAGAGACGTTCTCACTCATGCTGGGCTTCTGCAATGGCGGCTGGTTATTAGAGATTCTCATTGGCGGCGTAGCAGCGTGATCAAGAGGAGGGAAACCAGCAGGAAATAGACCTGGATGTAGTTTGCTGAACTGGAGATCCGATATGGGAAGACCATAGTGACCATGCCTGGCTCCCTGCATGCCAGCAGGAGTACTTTCGGGTGCACAACCAAACTGGTTGGTGTTGCTGGGACCAAGAAGATTGCCGGAAAATGTTGGCAGAGGAATCTGCCCCTCAAGGGGGAAATCTGGGTGTTGAGCCAATCTCAATTTCTTCCTTGGTGGTGAGAATGGTGAAAGATGAATGGCAGGCATGTTTGACACCAATTCAACGAGCCATGGACTCACCCTTCTCACGTTTTGAAGTAAATCCGGTTCATCCCATGTCACCTACACATATAACTTCACCTAATTACTCACAGTTCACACACACCACACAACAAGACACAATCTTATGTGAATGTACTTGCAGTATAATTGTTTCTAAATTCGAATCCTCTGAATGCATCCATTGAAGAAATAAAACAGCATATTGCAGTAATATGTAATGTTGTATGACGGTAATATGATGTTACCTGGAGAAGTCTCCAAGGTGAGTTAGGCCAGTTAAGGGGATCGGAAACCTGAACCGAAGATATGGTTCCCATGAACCAACTTATCCGTGAGGAGTCCTCGGTTTCGAAGGCCATCTTGAATCTTATACCAGAGCACCATCGAATCTGCAGTGCTGCTTCTACCAGTGGGGCCTTGACGCAAAATTCAGGAGTACTTGCCCGAGGGTAGTAGACAACCTCAAATGGTTGTTTATTGGCGGCGAGATTTGCAGCTTCAACAACAGCTTCTGGTCTGACTTTGCCCCTGCCCGTCATACTCACACTGGGGTTCAACCCATTGGTGTTACCATTTCTGAGGATTCTGTTGTCGTCCTCCCTGAGAAAAGGTGAAAATCCAGCATAGGGCATAGGACAGCTTCCTCCTGCAGGGTTCCAGCCAGAGGAGCCCTCGAGTCCCCCACCAATCCCCTTCTTGGCTCGCCGAATCCCGACACAGAGATCCCCGTTTTCTGCCCTCAAAAACACAATCGAGTCTCCTGCAACAAGCTTCTTGTGATTCACAAAAGTACTCCATCCAGTTGTCAACAGATGCCGCCTGGGCGTGCCCCTGTAGATGTGTCTGAATTTCCATGTTTCCCCGTGAACATCCTTGGCGAGGATGTTCTGAACAGGAGGATCAGCCGAGTAATCTAGTCTCGGGAAAATCGTCTCCGCACAGTACCTCGGAACAGAAAACCCCCCGCCATTGTTGGCATCGGATTGGGTCAAGGTTTTCGCAAATGAAGCAGGCTTGTCCTGAGTTTCGGGTCCAACAACATCACGGTCGTAATCAGCATCATTGACGGTCAGAGGAGCAAGCCTGAGTTTTGCATACACCTCGTCGGTGTCAGGATCAGCCATGTACTTGATGGCAGCCACTCTGCATGGAACCAAAGGCGGAACCTTGGGACAGGTCCTGAAGTTAACCGCTCCGCATGCATGTTCAGCATGGCCCTGAGGGAAGTAATACACCTTGCTGTTCACTGCTGGCATCTGCACCATGCCACCCGCACACGCATGCCATAGCTGAGGATCCAAACACCTCTCCGCCTCCTTCGATTTCTCCTTTGAGTCCATGAATGTAATCATCTCTCTCATCAACTCTCACCGCTACTGTAGATTTTCCCAAATTCAGCGCACCTTTTTATCACAAAAAATCGTCAGAGAGTGGATGCAGATAAAACAACAACATCAACAAAAAAAAGTTCATTTCTTAATTAACACATCACCCCGGTTGCATTTTTATGAGCCTCTTTCTTACCTTAAAAAGCATATATATGATCACTCCTGTTCACAGTAATTCTGAGAAAACTCAGAGTGGTGGTAGTTAAAAATTTTATTTCCACTGAGAAAGAGAATCCCAGTCGCCCACAGTTTCTGATTCCGAGTCCCAATTTTGCTGACTGACCAATTCAAGTCCCTCTAAATTGTTGTCAATAAATAGGTGTGTCTCCACAAGTTTGACACAATAAATTAAGAAAACCTAATGTGATGGAGAATTGAAGGGGTCAAAGGGTGGCTTCCATGGAGGCAAGAGTGGTGTGTTTTACAGAATTAGAAATCTGAAAGAAGAAGTTTTGGTGTGATATAGGGTGATAAGTTTAAAAGTGGATCATTGCAGAAAGACGAAGATGTTGCAGAAGAGAGTTCAAGATCTAGGACAGAAGAGAAGAGAACAGAACACAAAGAACAGAACAGAACAGAACGGAACAGTCTGAGTCGCTGTCTTGTCTCTGAGGGTGGTAAAAGGAAGATAATAAAAAGGGCAAGAAGATAGAAGAAACAAAAGAAAAGAGAAAAATCTGTAACTGCCCGCACAAGAATCTCTGCAGGAAGATCTCCAAAATTGAAGCAGGAAATTCTGAGGCAACAAAGACCCGGGAAAAGGAAGAGAAGAAAAAAAAACGGAATTCAGAAAAGCGAATCTTTGGGGTTCAAATATTGGAAAGCCACGAAGTGTGTGGCCGACATGGATGCACAGATAAAAGGGGAGGAACAGACCCACACTCTTTGCAGAGCAGAGAAGGCTTTTGTTTTTTGGGCTATGGATGATGCAATGCAATGCAAGACTCCAAAACCACACACGCACCATGACACAACACACCAAACAAACTAACACATAATTAAATATCAATTAATCAACTAATTAATAAATCAATCAATAAATAAATAAATAAACAAAAACCCCTTTTCTTTAGCAACAAATATCACACTCTGCTGCTTCCCTGCTGTTTGTTGGACTCCTTAGTAATAATAATCCCACTCCCTCTGTCTGTCTCTGCAACTGTTTCCTATTTTCCCTTTCAAAAAAAACATTTTTAACCTTTATGTTCAAAATGTTTTCTAATTAATTCACAATCTAAAAAGATATTTACACTTATCATCACACTATAAATTTTCTTTTAACCAGATCCTCGTAAATCAAATTTTGTTTTCGCCTTTTTCGTCGGATCTGAAAAAGTAAACCCTTATCTTCAGAAGCCAGCAAAACAACAAAGACATGTTAAAGGAAGCTGAGTTGTATCGCTGTTTTTAAAACAATATATACACATTTTTAGCTCATAGATTTTTCTAAAATCTAGTGAACAAACTCATAATAATAATAATAATAATAATAATAATATTATTAAAAAAATAATAAGATGTCTTGCTTTTATAGTAAATCAAAAATAAACACCACAAATTTCTGTGTCTATTTTAACATAATTAACATGTGCTTCTTTGGCTACTAACATCATCAAAAGCTTCCGTAATCATCGAAGATCACAAGTTGACAGAAGAAAGAAAAAGTAAAAGTGAGAAAAAAAAATGGGTTTATCGTATCGAAAGCATAAATTTATTTATTGCGTAAACTATTTTATTTTTTATTCATCAATGTAACTACCTAATAATAGAGGAGAAGAATATCGATTGATAAAATTGTTAAAAAGAATCCATGCTTCGTCAATGTAATCTAACAGATGAGTTTAATTTAGTTTAATAAAAGTAATATGCGTTGATATTCATAAAGTAAGCACTTTTACAAAAATATAATATTTGGAAAACTCTTTAGAGAAGAAAACAAAATGGATTATAAAAGAATGATAATGAAATGAAAGTGATTGTATATGAATTAAATTGGTGACAGAAATGATCCGTGATAAAGTTTTATTTTTGGTCGAAGGAAGTGGTTAGTGGGACTGTGCCATAGGTAATAGATTCAACCCCACGGTTTAGTTTTTAACATTTGCTTCATTCATAGCTTAGCTTACAAAAAGGAGTTTTAGCACACACAAACATGGTTTATTGGATGCACATTATCATAATTCAAAAAGCATGTGAATGTGTTTTTTGGCCAAAACTATTCAAATTACACACCTAATTTATCTGTGTTAAATGAATTGATTATTTACTAAATACTCTTATTAAGATGTGATATTTTGAAAACAGAAGAAGATAGCATCGTATAATGAACATGTAATACTTATCCGATCTAAAAAATGATATTGATTCACGTATGATTATTAAGTGTATTTAAAATTCAGGTAGTATCGTACCAAACATTATATTTTTTGTGAAGTTTAATGGTGGGTCCGCGGTTCCATGGTCTTTGAAGCCAACGTAGTCAAGACTCGAGTGTGACCCCACTTTTTATTGTCTTCTTGGTAGATATGGTTTTAGACACATCTGTGTTTTAAAAATTGGAGTCACAATTTAACCCATAAAACAATATTACTAGTTAATAATAACTAATGAGCTGGTTTTAACTATTCATAATTAGTTTAACTATTCAATTTTAAAAAATGGTTACATATTTTAAAATTTTAAAAATGGTGAAAATATTTAGTATTTTACAATGTATATAACCCCCACATTTACCACATTCATTTAAACGACGGTATTAATTAGCCGTAAAATTTAAATGTTTTAGAACTAATTTTTCTAAGACTTAGTTGCTTTGTGATTTGGTAACTACATTATTAACTCTAATCTCTATACATGTGTGCATAAGATGGGGATTATATTAAGAAATTGAAATTGAAATTGAATTGTGAGTGAAAATAATAGTGAAGAAAATTTGGGGTTGTTGAATTGAACATAGTATAGGTTAAAGTATGAGGTAAGAGTGGTATTTTGCAAAGTTGAATGTATAGTTGCAATTTAAGTGAAGTTGTGCAGTTGGAGTAACCTACTTACCCAACCTGGTTAAAGGGTAAAGGCAGAGCATCATTGATTTGTTTTCTTGGATCTGTTTTGTTTGTGGAAAATTGATTTAAAAATTAAAGAGGAAAAGAAGCAAAGCATATGCGAATAATAATTTACAGCACACTATAGGTGGGATATATAGTATTAATTGTAGAATAGGATGGTCCAATTGTACCTGTTTAGGTTAAAAACTAGCAGAACTGCCAAATGTGGCGGCACTAATTTTTCCCTCTTCTTCTGGCCATATTGCATCAATAAAGAGAACACCCTCTTCTTATGCCCATACCCATTTATGGAATACTGTAATTCTAATTTTCTCTTCAATTTCTTTAAAAAATTTATCATCATTTTATATTTACAAAAACATCATTTAGAGAATTCAGGAAGAAATATATATGTTTAAATTGTTCTAAATATTGATTTAATAAAGATTCTATATTAACCAAAGATAAAACAAATTTGTAGATAAAACAAATTTGTATCTAAATGATTGTAATTCTTTTAGTTTATAAGTTGATTTTATAGAGTTAAATTAGGTTAATTATAATAAAGTTTATTATTTGTTGAATTTATTGTATAAAAAAATTAATCTAGAATAATAAATATGAATTGAAAATTTGATTAAGGACTTAAAACAAAATAAGTTGTTTATCAAAAGTGGAGAGTGGGAGACGGATTCAATGAACTCTTGTGTAAAGTCACTATAGCTTTAGTTAATTTTTATTTGTTAAATGACCAATTTTAATGTACTAAAAATAAAAATATGAAAATAACTACTTAAAAGTTGTTTGAAACTATTTGATAATTTTTCTAAGGGTAAAATAGTCTTTATAAAATTTAATTTTTATAGTTTTAGAAAAAAGAAAAAGTGAATAGTAATAAAAAATATTGTCAAATGTTAGTAGAAAAGAGAATGGTATTAAAATACCAGTGTCATTAACTAAAATTAGTGTGACTATTAAGTGAGTGAAGAGTGAAGAATTATGATTTATGATTTAAAATTGAATGAAATGAGTGAGGAAGATGTAGGTAAACAGGGCAAGGCAATTTAAGGTAGTGGAAGAGAAATAGTTGGTGGTAAAAGCAAAGAGAAACGAGAAAAGAGAAAAAAGAAAGAAGAAGTATAATAAGATGATAACTATGGGGAAGAAAGAGACATGGTAACCACCAAAAAAAGAAAAGAAAATAAAGACAGAAAAGAAGCTTGGTAAGGTGGTGGTGGTGGTGGGGAAGGGAGAAAGAGAGAGAATATTATAAGAGAGAAGAAGAAGAAGAAGAGAATAGTTAGGTGATTGAAGATAAATAGATGTGTGAAGAGGAACATTGAAAACACATGGAGCAGACGTCAAATGTAGGAAGTTGTCGTTCCTCTTCCGATGGAAACTCGCGACACCAATTACAGGCACCCAGCCCACCAACACTAAATACACCCTTCATCACTTGTCTCACACTCGACGTTAACATCTTTTTTTTTTTTTTTTTTTTTTTTTTTTTTTTTCTTTTTTTTTTCAGCTTTTGGAGGTGTTGTGCATTGAGTCCCCGTCAATCTGCACAACTGTCTTAGCTCATAATTATGATGTGTTTTATTCGACGTAAATATATATATCATTACTTTTATTTTAATCTTTCAATATAATTAATACTAAGAATTCAAATACAAATTTATCTTAGTACTCATTTCACAAAAATATTACAATATTCATTCACAGTGAGTGATTTTATTTTTCTTTTTGTTCATCTTCAAATATTTTAGATTACATTTTAAAACATACTTTCTTATTAACTCCAGTTTATGTAAATTTTCTAGGTTGATTGATTTTCATCATTTTATTTTCGGCTCTAAAAGGGTTGATTTTGTTCGTATCGCACTATTTATTTATTCCATTAATAAGATAATCCATTCTGATTTTAAGAACCATGATTACAAGTTTATTCACTACGTCTAAGGAAAATATCTTCCTCAAAATTCAACGTACTGATAAAAAATTATACTTATTGATTTATTATTATATATATATATATATATATATATATATATATATTGTTGGCAATCATGTTCCTTGACATATCTGGAGTGTGACCACTATTTCATTAAACTGTCCCAGTATGTCTCTTGCATTGTTTTTTATTAAATTACTCTCTAAATGTTTACTTGCAACCCACTCGGCGCATAAATAATTCTACAAAACCAATATTAAAGTTTATGAATAATGAATTTTAGTTTTTAAAATCCAGTTACACGATTTTGTTTTTTTGCCATACATATAATAATTTTAGAACTCAAAACATTTTATTAATCAAGGTTCCCTTATGAACGATAAATTAAAAAAAAAATTAGAAAAAAATTCACCATACGCAGCAAAATTTTAAATATTTAATAATAAAACATTTGAAATATAAATTCTTATAAATTAATCATACATATCATATAGATAATATGCACATATAGTGGTAGGTAACTTCCTACCATATTTACAAACTAATAAAGAAATTTATTAGTAAAGTTACATTTACAAAGAATTATAATATTGATTTTTGTTTTCCAACATACTTTTGTAAAATTATATATGTATTCTCTGCTTTGATTCTAACAACACTGGTGTAAAATTGGATTCCTACATCAATATATTAGATCATTTTTCTAAACTGGTGTAACGTAAGACGCGACAACAAAATTGTAATAATTTGAGTATGTATTACATTGGTTAAAATAGAAAACGATGTAATATGACCTTTTAATATCGATTATTTCTTTAACAAATTTAATATATGTATTTTGACTCTCAAAATTTTGCTTCAAGCAAGATATTACATCGGTTCATTGTCCAACCGATGTAATAGATCTCTATTTTCAAGGATATGCACCTCACTTTTTTCATTAGGGCACCCTTTTGTTTCTCATCACTCTCATTTTCATAATGCTTTCGTTGCAAGGCCAACTGTTTGGTTGTTGTAGTTTGAGTAGAATATTATGCCTTCATTGCTCCATCACCGATCGTTCGTATGCTTCATGGTTTTAGGAGAGCACCATATCGTCGTCACTACTCACGGGTGAGGAAACCATTACCTCATTGTCACTTGATCTTGGAGGAGATCACTATCATGACCACTGCAGTAGTGACCACCTTTGTTTCTGCTTGTTATTAGAGAAGATATATGCCCTTCGTGACCACCGTTTCCACTACGACATGCTTTTGGAGGAGATCGTTGTCGTTTGTGACTATTGCCCACTACCCTTTATGACCACCACCTCTGATGACACTTGCTCTTGGAAGAGATTGGTGCCCTTGAACACTTCTACATTGATGCTTTTTTAGTAACACAGAGGCTCTAGGAAAAAAGCTTTTTTACACAAAACCCTTTTGCGATTTTTTTTTCTCTTTTCATTTTTTATATTTTTGACTTAGAATTGCAATTCAGATAGAGTTTCCTTTGCTTTAATTCATCCTCACAATATTTTATATTGAAGTAATAAAAATTTTCCCTATGATTCTCGTTTTTGTTTAAGATTTAACTTTGTAAGGTGATTTCTTGTGAGTTAGGGATTTCAATTTTTGGACTTGTGGTGTTTACTCGAGAAGAAAAATATAGTGATGAAATAAAAGATTAAAAATGAATTCATTTCTATATCACTTATAAGTATTAATCGATTCTATATTAGCCTATGTATATATGTTGGACATTCTATATTGATGACATCTACATCAAATTTATAATTGATGTAAAATGTATATTTTTGTAGTGGTGCAATCAAACCATTGTAAATCTAAAATGTAAATTCAACAAGCATAAGTTAAAAAAGAAAAAATACTTCACATAACTAATTAAATAAACTAGTCATCAACACAAAGCTCAAATTGTACTTCATAAACTAATATAAAGTACTTTCAAAATTCCATAAGTTAAAACTTCCAAAATTCCATAAGTCACTGATGATTATTCCTTAACAACCATTTACCAGCGCACTGGTGCGTAGTAGTATCAACAAGTGTTCCACAAGGATTTAGCAAGTATATTGATAGTTAATTTTTAGGTTTTTTTTATTTGGCTCGCAAAATGCGGGCCGAACTGGCCCGCCCCGCGTTGAAAATGCAAGCTGAAAAGTCTGGCCCTCTAAGCATAAGTGTAGGCCCGCAGGCTCATAGGCCAAGCTGTTTTTTCTTTTTAAGGAAAATTCTTATGATAAAGTTTTCAATATTCAACAAATTGGGAAACATTAACAAGTTAAAAAAATTAAACAAAAGACTTTAGGAAGTTGGATGATAAATTAATAATTTAACATTTTCATGATATTCATATTCGTACTTTTTGAGATACATGATGTATTCTTCAAATCTTAGCACATTCAAAAATATATAACTCTTTTCTTTTCCACTCATAAAAGAATTTGGAACGTTCATGCAGAAGTCTAGAAGGAAAGTGTTTCGGGTATAAGGACCAAGCACCTATCTAAAAGACTCAATTAGTCTTCACTCAACTTTCCTTCTTCTCCTTGCAACTTCTCTTGTTCGGTCTTCTTTCCTTTCCTCTCGTTCGGTTGTCCAAGCGATTGGGGTACTTGTCAATTAGGCTCTGATGCTTAAGTCAGTTCAAGTTTACTTGGGTGAATGCAATTAATGCTGTAATAAATGCGAGGTAAAGTCCTTACCAACTTACCTTGGGCTCCTATTTATAGTTTTTTATATGGGCCTTTGGTTAAGGTTTTCTTAATCACGATCCAATTGCATTTGAAACTTGATTATTGACCTGCTTTATTTTAACTACAGGTTTTACCTTTTGGTCCGCCTGACTAACGTTGTTGGGTGTCCGCACACCGATCGACCATGCTCTTGTGCCTCAATAGTTGGCTGAGAATGGCAAATCATGGCCGATGTTCGTCGACGCTCACATTAAGAAGGATCTGAATGTGATTTTCAATTACTTATGGCAAGGGTCGACCGTAGCGGGCGACCTTCGACCGCTTTTCCTCAGGGTCGTTCAATTGTGAGCTCCCTAAAATCATTTCGGAGAAATTGCCACATCAACAAAGTTCACAACTTTCACAACTTTGAACCCCAACTGTTGGATAGTCCGCTTGTAGCGGGCTGCCTTCAACCGCTTATCCTTGGGCTGCCCGATTGGAGGTGTTGATGGGTCCTACGGTACAAAAAGTAACCAATATACACAAGTGCAAATTTTTTTTTTGTTTTTTTTATGCGAGTTATGCAGGTTGGGCTTTTATGGGCTAGTGGACTCAATATCTCGGCCTGTCACGCGTTTTTTCGGTGGGTCAGCCCATTGGACCAACCCCACATTACCACTTAAAAAATAGATAATAGTAATTAGATTGAGTGGAGTAGGGGCTATGATTTGATTTGATTTCATATTCTTCTACTACACCATTACCATCTTGTTTACTTACTATGCAAATCATTCAATGTCTTGGGATTACTTTTTCTTTGTAGATCTAGGTACATCCCTAAATCACTAGAACTTAAGGACTTTAGACCTAGTGTGATTTCTTAACTCCTGGTACAATGAATCCTTGATTTAATGTGCAAGACTCGTTGAATGAATCCTTGCTTTCATGTGCATTACTCTTTTATCCAACATCCCCTCTAGGTACCACAAAAGCACTAGTACATGTATGATGATTTGATTGAACCACAATTTGAAACTTGTTTCCCAACTCAATCCAAACTAGGTAAATAGATGAGTGATCAAGTCACCATTAAGCATAAATCAAACCATAAACAATTGAATGAAAGCAAAGATAACTACCCAAAAGTAAAAATGTATAGAATCAGAATTGAATAAATTAAACTAGGACACGAGGGAGTTCAACTACTCATAGAATATTACAATGCAATTCCAGCAACATCTACACATAAGATTTACAGTAAAAGCATCTCTCTCGAGTCTCACAGATCCTATTCTCTCCTACAACTACATTTCTAACACTTCATTTAATCCCTAAAATGAAGACATGAGGTCTTTATTTATAGGAATTTTGGGGCAGTGCTCAACCACAAGAGTTTCTTCACAAGTGGGTTTCCTTCTCAGCTCAATCCCTTGTCCCAATTCTTAACTCTTGACATTTCGCTCTTGGGAGAGTTTTCTTGGCTGCTTAGTTTCATGGATTTGTGCTTCAGATTTCCTTACAAGGAAGGTTTCCTCATGAGGCTCAACTCCATTTGTTGTGCTCAGTCAAAAAGTCAAAATATGTTGTCCTATCTTTTCTACTTCAATGGCTCAACGCCAGTGACAATGACTCAGATGCATACTTGTTATTTTCTCTTATATTCACTTTAAAACAACAAAATATCATTATAATTCATAAAACTCCAATTCTCACTACATCATTCTATATCTTAAGCTAAGCATGTTTGTTTTATACATAAATTGAACCATTTGATACATGAAACATTTAAGTGTCAATTTCAAATGAAAAATTTACTTAATCTTGACACTTATCATTCAACAGTTAATCTAGGTTTGAATCATGTAAATAGCAAAATCTAACCATTACTAGTCCATAAGAAATTTCTTTAACGAAAACTAATATATCTATTAGACAAATTATGTTGTTGTTGGTTGTTTCCTAGATATTAATTATTTTTATATTGTTATTGACAACTATTTTATCCTCATTGTTGAATAATAGCTTTTGTAGTAATTGTTATGTGTTGACAAATATTGGAGGACTTCACTAATAAATGTTTAGCCAGACTGGAATTAGGAACTCGTGACAAAAATACTTCTCACTATTTGATAGTCAATCCACTCTAGTTGGTTGGTTAATCATCTTGGATTATATAGTTGACTAAAACATTTTTTTTCTATTATGATAAAACTATCAACATAGTCGTCATGATGACCAATATATTCAACATCATAGACTTGTCCATTATACCTATGTAGCTGTAACCAAAATTGATTCCTATGTCTCCTCTCAGTAGGGTCTATGGAATTGAATTTTGAGACATCAACATAAAAAGTGAACTCAAATATTTCTTTAGAAAACTCACTCTCAAAACTTTTCTTGTTATAATAATTTTTATTTTATGAATATAGTGAATAAATGACTTTGAAAATAATTACATGTGGTTAAGTGACTCAAATGAATTGAACAATATTCTTTTGCATGAGTTTGTTTAAAAATTTTATCTACATGTATGATGCAACCATTCTCCTCTATTTACCAGGGAAAAAACATTATAATTAAGTTATTATACATAATTAGTAATTTTAAGACATAAACAATATGGTAAGTGAATAAAAAAGTTTTCATATGTTGGAAAAACTAACTCTCTAGATTACTCATCTACTAGAAAAACATTAAAGTGTTCAAGTAATAAACACATGGTTATACAAGTAACTCAAGCTTAGTGTTTGTTATAATCAAAACTCATAAAAGGTCCATAAGGATTCTACCATAGATGGGCTACATAGGTTAAACCATCTAAGATCTCAACAATCTCCTATTTTTTTTATGATGACAAAAACTTTAGTAAATAAGTAAGTATATCATAAATGATGCATGTCAAAATAGATGTTTATTTCGTGTAACTATGTTTTATGTACACGTAATTAATACTTAGAATACATGAATCACATAATATATAAACAAGTATAAAAGAAACTATAAGAAAACAATAAGGAAAACATCAAAAATTGAATAAAAAAATTTGATAACCCCTTTTGACATATAAAAATGGGATCATAGAAGAAATAATCATTTTTGTAATAGTGAAGGTGGAGGTGGTTGTTGGAAAGGCTATTCATGTGTATCAGTAGAAGGTGTAATTGAATTGTTTAAGGAGCTAAGCAAAAAAACTAAGAATCTAAGAAATAAACATAGAGGCAAAATGCTCAATTTGTTGAACTTGCCTTTCTTTCATAACTTTTACTTGATTAGCTATTTATTGACGTTTGTATATTAAGAATGGTGGTTGGTCGTTCGTTGATGGGACAACATGAACAACCTTTGAGCTAAAAGTCCTTGGTAAAAGAACTTCAAGAAGGGAAACAATCCTTTGTTCTTCAACAACAACTTCAATGTGTTGATCAACAATCACTTAGCTTATATTCCTAAAGCTTTTCATTTTATCCCTTTCAATTGTTAGCCTACGTGCTTCTAAATGTCATGCCAAGCTAAAGGAATATTTTTCCTTTAGCATATGATATTGTAGATGCCTACTTTTAATAACAATATCAACCTCTAGATCCAAATGAAGTTTTATTAAGAAGATCAATTGAGGTTATAATGACCAACAACTCCTTTTGGAACTTTCATCTGCATCTACTAAAAAGTGAACTTTGGCTCTTGAAGGAAAAATGTCGTTGAATCATTTATAGAGAAACACTAGGTAGGCCTCATAAATGTTAGACTGAACAAAAATATCTTCCTCTCTCAATGTAAGGGATTTCACTATTGTGTTAATAGATTTTATATTGTCATTTATGATTGTGGTGTAGGATAAGGATTTGTGAGATGGTGGTTTAGAGATTTTAGGAGGGGTAAGTGATTGGTTTTCTTATATGTAGTCTTTGTTGTATGGAATGTCTAGGAAAGGATAGGTTATGGGTTGTTTGGGTATGAGGTTGGAAGGTAATTCTTGGTAATTTGTGGTGGGTGGAGACCTATAGGGTGGATAAAAGGTTTCCAAGTGCAATTAACATATTGACATCTTGTGGGGTTTGATTGGAGATAAGGGGATTCGATAATGGTTGGGATAACTACTCATTGGTTCTAAAATATGATAGTTGAGGTTGAAGTTCAAAGGGTGGTTATGATGGTCCAGAAAGAGGAATAATGGAGTTAAGGGGGAGGGGGGATTACCTCTAATGATATTGAGGTTGCACTTGAGGAAGTTTTCACTTTCGTAGAAAGACAAACACAAGGCTTTCAAAGATTGAGATTAGTGTACTCATTTAATCATTTATTTGATTAGTGAAACCTCTTAAGAAGTTGTCCTAAAGGATAATTAAACTTAGTTTGGATGAAGCAATATAAAGTTGTGTTGTGTTATTTTCATGTTACTTGTTTGTTAGATAGTTTAGTCTAGTCATTCATAGAAAGAGTCTAAGAGATTTATTTAACCCTCCTTTTAATACTAGTTGTTCTAACACAACCTTCAATGTTCATAGTCTCTCCCAAATAAGGATGTGCACCATGATGTTAATATGTGGTTGTACCCTTTTATTGGAATAACATGCATGTTTTGTTAGTCTTTCAGGGGATGCTTTTAATATTTCATGGCTCTATATAAAGGGGAAGGTTCTATAACAAATTTGTGTTATAAATATAACATTTGGTTAGTCTTAACATAACATGTTATAACTAATTTGGAATATTCCCTAGTATCAAGTCAAAATTTGTACATAACAAGTTTTAACCTTATTCCCTTATCCACTTAAGGTGAGAGGTTGTGTACCTTAAAAGAGTGCTCGAGAGGAAAAGATCGATAATAATTTATGAATAATATGATAAATAATTTAAGGTATATTCTCAAGAACTCCTATTTTAATGTACCTATTTTAACTTGAGGACGAAAGACTATATACTCTCAAGAGAGGCACATAGGTAAATAATTTAGTGATTAAATAAGGAAGAAATTGTTCAAGATGAATATGCCAAACTTGATTTACCATTTGTTTCCTTATCTACAACTTTATAAATTTATATGTTAACTAATGTACATTGGATGTTGTATTTTGTACAATCATGTATGAAATTTTTACATAACTATTAGGATATATCACTAGTATGTAACTACTAGAGGTAAATCCTTGATAAATTAGACCTTTAAATTGGATTACTTATGTCTTAGGAAGTAAGTTACAACAATAATAGGCACATGATCCATTAACCATCGAGAAGTCAAATTATAATTGTTTGTGTCTATAACTATAAAAAAAAAACACTTAAGAAAAAAAAAAACTCCTCATGAATATTTTGACTAAGGTTCATGAAATTTTTGAAAATTTACCTAGAAAACTTACATAATTTAAAACATTAACATGAATTTTGTAATCTTTTTAATAAGTTAGTTAACAACACATTCATATAATTTGTTTTATTCAACTAAACAAAGAAAAAAAAATGAAGAAAGCATGAATTTTGTAATTTTTTTAATAATATATTAATAACACAATCTTATGTACATTTATTTCATTAAGCTAAAATAAAAAAAGAAACAAAAAGAAAAAAAAATACATACAATACATGATAAGGAGGAAAATCATGAAACATAACATGAGATGATTTTTGTTTTGTTACAAAATTCACACCGAAAAAACAAAGAAAAAAATAACATAATATAAATCAATTATGCCTTATAACATAATATAATATATATATATATATATATTTTTTTTTTTCCTCAAGTTAAAAACAAGATAAAACAAGATATGAGTATGTGTCTCATAAAATCAAAGTCTGAATTCTTTTATATTTTTGTAAAACAAATTAATAACTCAATGTTATTATAACAACTAGTTATAAATCAAATAAAATATTTTAATAAAACCAATTTCTTACTGTCTTATTTTTTTAATTAACAACATTTATTTTTATATATGGTTTTTTTGACTACTTTTAACATTTTTAACATGAGAGATATGAGGGAGGAAAAACTAGAGGCAAATAAAGCAAAATATTATATATATAATTTTAATTTTCTTAAAAGTAAGAGAAAAGAGAGGGAAGTGTTTAATAAATATGGAGGGCAGGAAAGGAAGGTATGATAGGTGGGTGTGATGTGGATTGTTTTGATTGATTAAGGTTCATTATTTCATTGATCCCAGGCATGAAGGGTTGAGAAGGAGACTTTGAAGTGAATCTCTGTCCCCTCTCTTCTTTCCAATGAATTTGTCTCTGCACTTCCACTCTCCATCTGTCTCTATCACCTCCCCAAACCGTCACCCTACCTAATAATCTTTTTCTCACTTCATACAATTAATATTATAACTTTCTTTACACAATTTCTACTCATCAAATTAAAAAAAATATTTTAATAATTAAAACATCTTTGTTTTTCATTTCTAAAAAAAATATAATATTTTTTTTTATTTTTTTCTTATTTAAAAAGAGAACAAAAATTATGAGGATAAAATTACAATTTGCAGTCTCTCAGTAACCGTTCCCATAAACTTTCTTCATACATTAAATAAACTTTCTTCATACATTAAATTAAGATAACGATTGAAAACGCTGTTTGTTCAGTACTATATTTCTTTATGTCTACAAAGAGAGATAATAAGATACAGTGGCAAACCCACATGCAGCATATTAATCAGAAGAGTATAAATTAGTTTTGCAATCACTTTAATTCAATATTTAAGGAAGTGTCATGAGTGATAGAACAATTCTAATATATAATTTAGTAATTTAGTTTATTATCCATTATTTTATGGTAATAATAAATAACTTCTACCATCTATAAATATTTCAACCTTAACTTGGTAAAAATCCATAGTTATTTTCTGAGATACAAAATAATTAGTAAATAAAAAATAATAATACACCAACATAAAATTTCGTATGAGTATTTGTATACTTTAAATTTGTTATATTTAAGGTTATTAGGCAAAGGTATTAAATCTTGTTAACATATATTTAAAATTTGTAAGATTAGTCAAATTAAAAAGAGAAAAAGTTGTAAGTACAGTAATTGGTATGGTTAGTTAATGAATGCGATGAAAGAAGTGACAAGTGTGAGGACGACACGTTTGCGTGTTAAGTTGACAACTACAAGACAACAAAGAGAGGCGGTGCGTGGACGGAGAGATGCAACGTTTCATGTTTTATTTCTTTGTTTGTTTTTTGTAATAATATTTATTTTTGTGAGTGTTGTGTTTTTGTATTTGTAATTGCATTGTTGGATGGGATATGTTTTCAGAATTGAGGTTGATGTCAAAGTGTGACAAAACAATCTTCCACGCGTTGGAATGTTGTGTCCCATTGACATTCATTCATTTATTCATCCCTTTCAAAATTTTAATTTATCAGTATGTGACTGCGACTTCCATTCCCACTTGCAATTTTCACCCACTACTCCTTTTCCAACTATGTTATTTCTTTTTTTTTTTCAAATATACCAATTTCAAAAATATTATTTAAATAATCTATGAAATTGAATTTGGATAGATGTATCCGAGATGAAATTCTTAATATACCTATACTGATGCTAGAAAATCTAGCTGAAATTCAGTTTTTGGAACAATCAAATTTGCTTTTTTATTTTTTAAAAGAATTAAAAAAATTGGAAAAAAAATTGAGTAAATGACTATTTCACAAATAGAATTTGGTTTCTCATGACTAGAATTCTTAACCTGAGCTGTAATGTAAGAGATAGTTTAGAAATTAAAATTTAAATAGATTTATTTGGATAATTTTTTTTTTTTTGAAAACAAAAATCTATTATATATATATATGACAAATGGTCACTGAACATTTCATTTTAAACAGGAGAATAGAACATATTATAGAACCTAAAGTTATCAATTTTTATTCTCTCTCTCAATATATGTTAAGGGCTGATATATCTTTGTGTTCTTGAATCAGTTTTCATTATATGACTTTTGTGAGAATCTTGCTGGGAATTTTATGTTGTGTTCTCTGTTCCCATTACTGCAGTTCATTTTTTTCCTTTGATATGTTGCAGATGGGTAATGCAAATGCTGAAAGTGATGAAGGAAGAAAGAATGCTCCAGCATATCTATATGCAGAGAGAGTGAGTTGTGTAACAGTTCTAGCAGAGAGGGAATGACAGGTACTATGCTAAATGTTTGTAACAGAAGACTATATACAACAACTTGGGATTAACATTCTAGTCCTACATTTTCCTTGTTACTTTGTTCTTTGTGCTATCTTGAGATGTTACCAATCTCCTCAAATCTAGTGTAGTGTGGGATTTTTATAAATAAAATAGTGTATGTTTAGACTCTAATAGTCTGGTCTTGGTGTCATTCTTTAGTAGAACATTTTATTTTATCAAATTTTGGTGTTTGGGTGCAGTAGAAAGGTTGAGGCAGTCATTTCAACAACTTTTGAGATTTGTATCTTACTGAACATGTTTGTACCTTCTTAATAAATACTTTTTTTTCAAATAAAAATATTTAGATAATTTAGAAGGAAAAAACGGAGAAGTATTTCATCAAATTATCAAATGTTAAAATTATTAATTTTATATTTTTTTCCTTAAGAACTTCAGGATTTTAGTTTCTGAAATTTTATTTAATATTTAAGTCAATCAATTAATGTGACAAATTAGCATTAATAAAATGTGTTCTTATTTTTTTTAAATGAAAATTTATAAAGTAGGATACAATTAACACAATTTTGTTATAAGAAACTAAATAATTTATAGATTTCTTGTTTGATATAAAAAAAAAAAAAAACTTAAGCAATGCTCAAAAGATTAAAAAAAAAGTTGTGTAAAGTTTTGTTAGTTAAAAAATTCGGTTATATATGTATGTGTATTTTCATTTCATTGTAAATATAGAACGACTTCTAATGAATGTTCTAATTTTAGATATACATGTTGTAAAATTGTTGGTTTGAAAAAATAAGTTTTTTATTGATAAATAGTAGTTTCTAATATACATTAATTTTTATTAATGGAGATTGAATCACTCCAATTATGTCACTTCAAGCAAACCAACCTTAAAAAGATTAATTTATTTTTATTATACTTTTTAATGTTTTCTGATGAAACAAATTAGTCATCAACATATGTACTTTCAATTAGATTTGAGACATCTAATTTCAATTTAGTAAAATTCAATCGTGATTATAGTTTTTCTTATTGTACAAGTGAGTTCAATTTACATCAATCTTCCTCTATCATGTGTCCTTTATTATCCAAAACAAAAAAGCTCTTCTCACTAATAAATTTAATCAAACATTTGACCACACACAACCTTTACTTTTAGCCAGTTCAACAAGAGACATGTTTCTCCTTTAAGTTTTTTGTAAATTTTATAACCTACAACAAAAACACACTATCCCATTGTTTGAATAAACATTCCATGACTGTAAAATTAGGTTAATGAAAGAGACTTAATCCTAACTTAAACTACCCAAATACGCATAAAGTTTGAATAGAAAAAAGAAAGCAGAGTTTGATTTCTGACGTGTTTTTCTTATGGGGTTTTCATTTAGATAAATATATATGTGACTAATAAACCTTAAACTTATATACATATCAAGTTTTTTTAAAGGTGGTGTTTAATTTTGTTATTTTTTTTTTAAATGTGAAACTTATATTTAAATTTGGATTATTCTTAGTAATCTCTCTTCAGTTTGTGAGATATATACATATCAAACATGAATTAGACATTAATGAATAATTTAATAATGGTCTTTTAATAATGATTTTGATATTATGTTAAGAAGTAAACTTTAAGTCTACCTTAATTTTACAAAATCAACTTTTAAGATGAAATTTATATTTACTTTAAATTAATTTTTTTTTTTTAGTGAACGTGAGACTTCGGACACTTAAAGAAAAGAATTGAATACTTTTGTATTAAACTTGATGAAGTGATGAAACTTTAAGGATGAGTATGAGAAAGAGGGATTGTATTTTGGAGGGTCAAAGGTGGTGGTTAAAAGAAGTGTAATAAAGAAAATGAGAGATGTGAATGAAAAAAAAATGAAAAATGTAATTGAGAATGCAAAGTGTGGACCAATGTGAGAGCAGAAGACATAGGGATGGTGGGTACAGTAGGTAGCAGTGGTCCTCTGGCACTGTGACAACCACAAGCAAACCTCTTTCTCTTCTCACTCTTCTCACTGTACCTTTCTGGGCAGTGCTTGGTAGGCTACTGCTGCTACATCTTCTGCTCTATAATCCAACTGCAACAAGAAACTTCCTCACACACACAACAACAACCTTTTAATGCATGTCTCCCAACCAATTAATCCTTACAAGAATCCCTCAATCAATGGATTTCTATCTGGACCAGAACAACCCTTAACCTTTCCTTTCCTTCAAATATATTATACTCTCTTCCTTAAATCTAATCATTTATTACTAATTTCAATTCCATTGCTTTTCATCATCGTTATTTCAGAACACAATAAAACTATTTACTATCACTCACTGTCTTCCCCGACACACTCTTCTTCTTCTTCCATCTTCATTATTGCTGCTGCTGCTGCTGCTGCTGCTGTTCTTCCATAACTGGTAACAATGGAGTAAATACATTGGGAAGTTTTTTAAGTAGATGCAAAATACACCTATTTTTAAACTATCAAATTTTGAAATATTAAGTGCTATATAGGAAACCACATTGTTTCATTCTATAAATTAAATATTAAAATGAATATTAAATCAACTAAGTGAAGAAACGAAAGAATGATGTTTCATAAAAATAATGAAACTTTCAGAACTTCATTTTTTTACTGTTCAAATTCATTCCTGGTGTTTTGCTTGAAACATTAAAATCCAACTATTGTATCACTTCCGGCATTATAAATACTTAATTGAAAATTAGAAACTTTTTAGACATTTAATAAAACGAAATTTTTTATTAGAAATTTAATTAAAAATATTTAAATTTATAAATAACTTAAAACTTAATTAAATACTTTTTTTTTTATTTATTTTTTATGTGGAGACATAATAGTCATAATATCCCATCTAGGGATGTCAACGTGACGGGTACAGGATGGGTAGTAGTTTCTCCGTACCTTACTCATTGGATAAATATTTGTCCCGTATCCGTATCTATATTTGTCGAATATGGAGTATCTGCATAATTTTTTAATATTCACAGGTACCCACGAGTATTTACAAACAAATAAAAATAAATATTTAACAATATATTTTAATCGTAAATTCAAATAAAATACAATACATAACATTCATAAATTTTAAACAAAGTTTAAATAACTCATTTAAATAGTGTTGAATGACAGTTTACAAAGAAATGATTTTTGTTTAAAACTAATTGATAATAACTATCTCAAAATCAATATGTTAATATTTTAATCATATTTTTTATTTTTTATTTAATTTAAATTATAGTATAGCGGGTACGAGTATCCACGGATACGAATACTATGATACCCGTACCCACCCCATTAACATGCGGGTATTAAAAATAACTGTACCCGTTACGAGTTTTATTCACAGATATCCACAAATATGAATTTTTTTGACATTCCTAATCTCAACTAATGACAAAAACTAACATTAAAAACTTTATTAAAAAATATAAAAATTTTGAATTCTTACTAAAATAACCCTTTTATTGAGAACTATATTAAAAATATTTAAATTTATAAAAGATTCACAATTTAATTTAGGTATTTTTGGATGTAGTTGTGAAGTTGGATCTAATAGTTGTTGGGGTTATGGGTTGGAGGGTGATTTATTTGATGCCATGATTCTAAAAAAACAAATATATGTATTGGGAGAGGTCAAAGTGGCCCTCACAAAAATGTATTAAATCAAAGCTCGGAAACATGAAGGCCCATAGTCCCTACGTTGCCAACCAAATCCTCTCTTTTCTAGGTTTTTGTCCAAATTTCTAAAATAGTAGGTTTTTGAACTCCATTGGAACATGATAGATTATAGGGATAAAATTTTATATTTTCATTCACTATTAAATAAACTCTTTTATTCATGACAGTGTGCATTAGAGAGTCGAAATGCAACCACGGTCCAATAATTACTGAAGTTTCCATTGATATCGAGGATGAACCTAATGCCATCAAGAATGGGCCTAAGAATGATGAGGGATTTCACAATATAACTAGGAGGAATACGATCACTGAATATTTGCATTCTGTTACAATTATGTTATCGTAATGCTCATTTGAATAAGATAGGACGTATAATTTCACAATATAATTTCCTCTCTTCTTCTCGAAGGATTAATCCTGACCTCTAATTCAAGATTTTATTTCTCTTCCCCTATCAATTTGGTGCTTTGATTGATTTCTCCCATGGCTCAAACTCGTGCTTACCAATCAGATCTCCTCCCTTGAATGCCATTCACTTCATTTTTCACTAATTTTTCTTTCTAAAACTTTCTTTTTAGTTTAAATAAATATTTGTTCCTCTTTAATTAATTAGTTTTTATTGTTAGTGTAGAAAAATAGAGTTTTTATAAAAATGTCACAAAAATGTTTATTTTATTACTCTTTTATTGCATTTTAGTTCTCTTCCTTTTTAAGACTCTCTTTTTAATAAAACTAGTTTGCTAGGATACTCTCTTAATGGTGTTAAATTGAATTTGACCCCTTATCTAACTTTTCTTTGTTGCAAGGATGCCCATAATATTGTTGGTCAAAACGCATAGCTCAACTTAAGTCTCACATATGTCCTCGTTACAACAAGAGAAAAGTTAATGGTATTGAGAAAATGTTTTGACATCCATTTTTCTCCCCCATACAAAGTTTTGCGGAAAACATGCCAAATGTTATAAGGTTCAAACAAGTGTATGTTTATGTTAGAAAGTTCCATTAGTGTAATGTGAAAGCATATGAAGGTTACTATAGTCTCATTAGTGTAAGTGTAAATTTTAATTTATATATTTACATAAGATGAAGGTTAGTATAGTTTCATTAGTGTAAGTGTAAATTTTAATTTATATATTTATGTATTTACAAATCGTAAGTGTAAACTTATTTGACAATTACTATTTCATAAATTTAAGACTTTTAGGATGCATTTAGTTTGATAGAAGAAAATAAAGAGTATGCAATGAAACAATTGCAAAAATATATAAAGAAACATCATCATATCTATCAAACATACCTTCAAAGCAAAGGCTTCAAAGCAAAAGTAGACCGAGTGATATATTTCCTAAATATTGAAATTGGTTGATAAATAACAAATAGAGTGATTCTAGATATAAGGTAAAGTTATTTTTTTATTATATATATATATATATATATATATTTTAATTTTAATTTGTTGTTTACTTTTATAGCATAATATTAAATTATTATTTTATATAGGAAAAAAAGCCTGGAAAACAAAGCTAGTTGGAGGAGTAAGAAAAAATTAAATCAATTAACAAAATCAATCATTTAGAAGGCATTTGAAATGGTAATGATATTAGCTTATGATTTTTTTTTATTTAATCAACTTTGTTTCTTATTTATTTAATTTAACTTTGTGTCTTATTTATTTTGAATAGAAAGAAGAATTAGGAAGTGGTGACGGTTGCAATAGACATATGGAAGACTACACTAAGGAGAGTTGATGGAACTTGGTGCATTTCAAGTGGAGAAGAAATGATGGTAAGCAAAAAATAATTTTAGTTTTATTTTAATGGATCAATTGTTCCTGATTGTCAACTAAGTAAATGTCTTATATTTTAAAATTAAGTTGTAGCCAACTTAAATTAAGTTATGCATTAACTATTTGATGAGGTGATTTTTTTAGTGTCATAGTATCATTTAATTTGCTTTATGATTTGAATCTTTATTTATTTGGTTTAATCATATTCAAATTAATTTTATATTGGCATTGTGACATGTTTACAATGTTAATTATTCTCTCAACAATTTCTAGGATAATTTGAAAAATGTGACTGAAGTATACAAAGAAGAAATTGGAAAAACACATATCCCATTAGTAAAGCACTTTGAATTTGTGTTAGGAACACAACCAAATCATTCACAAGGTATAGAAAATATATTAATGACAGAATGCACATGATTTAGAGTTAGAAGTGCCCAAATTGAATAATATCATCTAAAAGCATGAAAAGACTAATATGCAATTTCAAAGTGAATTACAGTCTCAACATCAATAAGTTCAAGAACTTGTTATGAAAACTCAAGAAGACAAAATGAAACAAGATATTGAAATGGAGGTGAAGCATCAAATGATAACTGTATCGGAAGACTTATCATTCATTGGAGTGTCTAACTCTTCCAACTCTTCAAATACAACATTTAAAAATATTATTACAAGTACGGTCAACTTAATTATTGTCACAATATTAGTGACATATTTATATTTTTTGATGACAAATATTTATATCATTAAAACTATTTTTTCTTGTAATGTACATAAATAAAAGAAAAAAGCATGATAAGCTCTCAATAGAGTAGACATTTGACGTTTTATCTCCATTTCAACATCTGTTTAATTTTGTCTTGTTGAATTTTTATAGGAAGTTCTTGTCCTTTGTAAGTCACTCTAAAGTTTCATATTAATTTCTTCTTACTTATGGATAACATGAGTACTTCTAACTAAATCATGTGCACTCTTTTGTGCACTCTAAATTTGACTTTGAAAATTCTATTTCTCCACATTCTCTTTTATCATTGATATATTTCCTATACCTTGTGAATAATTTGGTTTTGTTTCTAGCACAAATTTACAGTCTTTTACCAACGAGATAGATGCATTTTCAATTTCTACTCCATAAAATTTACTCACATTGTTCAAATTATACTCTAAAATATTTAGAGAAAATAATTAACATTATAATTATAAATATATCATAATACCAAAATAAAATTGTTATGAATATGACTAAACCAAATAAATAATTATTCCAAACATAAAACAAATTAAATAACACTCAAAAAGTCACCTCTCATAAGGTAGTTACACCTAACTTAATTAGCATGGGTTCCAACTTAATTTTAAAATACAGGACATTTACTTAGTTAAAAGGAAATAGTTGATCCATTAAAATAAAACCAAAAGTTATTTTTCTTCTTTCTTTTACTTCCCATGATTTCTTCTCCATCTGGAACATACCAAATTTCATCTTCTTTCATTCATGTATCCTTCCATACGTCCATTGCACTTGACCATTCACCACTTCTTAAATCTCCTTTTTATTAAAATAATTAAAATAAGACATAAAGTTAGATAAAGTAGAGAATAAAATACGTTGATTAAATAAAGTAAAAAATAAACTTATAAATATCATAACCATTTCATATGCTTTTGAATAATTGATTTTCTTAATAATTCATTTAATTTCTTGCTTATTCCCACTAGCTTTATTTTTCAAACTGTTTTTCTGTATAAATATAAAAATAATTTAATATTATGATATAAAAATAAACAAAATGTCAACTTCAAACTTTTATATATATATATATATATATATATATATATATATATATAAACTTTACCTTAAATTTGGAATCGTTTCATTTTAACCAATTTCAATGAGGTAAATTCATTAGTCTACCTTTATTTTAAAGGTATGTTTGATAGAGATAATAATATTTCTTTCTATATTACTTTTACAATTGTTTCATTGCATACTCTTTATTATTTTTTCACGCATCCTAAAAATTATAATTTGATAAAGTAATAATTGCTAAATAATTTTTGGGACACATGATAAATATTTAAATAAAAAATTATACTTAAACTAATAAAACTACACTAACCTTTATATACATCCACATTCCACCCTTGGATATTTTTTTCCAAATTTTAACTTGTAATAGAGTTTTTTACGTAAACACATGCTTCATCCTTATTTTTCACAAAATTTAAAATATGGGGAAAATTGGATATCTAAATTTTTCCCCATTCTTGTTAACTTTTCCCTTTTCTTTGGAAAATTTGCATCAATACTATGTCGATGTCTTTTCTTATAAATTTTTTTAATTTGGAAAATTTGTTAACTATTCATGATAATCCCAATGTTTCTAATTTTAATTTGGAAAATTTGTTTTTTTGTAGTTTAGGGTAGAGCATAAGTTATACATGATAATCCCAATGTTTCTAATCTTACTTCTTTTTTTCCAGCAACTCTTTAGTCTTTGCTCTTCTTTCATGGATACAGTTTCCTACGTTTTTAAACAAAACTGATATCTTCATAAGGGCTCAGGCACAACAACAATATGCGAATACTATATATAAAGTCAAGACATTGTACACTTGTTATCTCAATTAACACAAAATCCAGTGATCAATTGTTAGTCTCAAATATCTAACCAATAAATTTTCAAAATTTATTGCAAATAAAATGTGCCAATTACAAAACATATATGTAAAAAACATAAGAAGAGTTTGAAGTAAAACCAATCACGATTTTCATAAAGGAGTTTGATTCCAAACAAGAGATGTGGCATAAATGATGGTTGGACATAATAGAAGACTAGCAAATGTTATTCACCAACACATCACATTGTTTTCTTGCAAACATTGAATTAAATTTTGAATGTGAAACAAAACTAATTCAAAATAAAATCTTAGAGAACTTAAAACATAACATAATCCAAGTGCCATGAATATTATTTTAAAATAAATTAATTAATGTTTCACGAAATTCTTGGAGAACATAGGTACATTCTCATAATAAAGTTAGGGAAATAAGCATCCAGGTGATTATTATTATTATCAGAATGTTAGTGAAAATAAATAATTACATACATTCGGTAGTGAGAACACCAATAATCACAAAAGAATAAGATTAAAACACAATAAACTAGAAAGAAGAAAAAGTAATACCTAGCAGAATTAGGTTTCTATCTTTGATTGAGAATTTGGGATAATTGTTGAATTTTGAACTTCATCGTTTTCCTTGTGGCTTTAGCGATTTTCTTTGTACCCTGAAACTGGTATGACTACAGCTCAAACAATATGCCAAGTTTTGTAAAACTAACTATGCAAATTGGAACCGTAATTACCCTACAATAATCCAAATTTTTTAAAACTTAAATGAATACTCCAAATATTATAAAATTAACTGTAGATTTTAATAGCATCAAGTAAACCTGAAAGGAAAAATAATGATGAAGCAGAGAAATGTTTTCAACTTGAGTAAATATTATGAATTAATATATAACAAAGGAAGTAGAGAAAGAAAGGTTAAAAAAAATCCAAAAGAGAAAAAAACAATAATAATATGTAGAACGTAGAAACGCAAAGATTTTGAATATAACTTGGTAATTATTGGATATTATGAAGGTCATGTTTTGTAGTCATGGGTGAAAAAGTAATAGCTAAAAGGGAATTTCTTGGCATTAGATAGACAGAGTTATGCAGTTGTTTTGCATACAAATAACAAATATAAATATGTAGCAATAAGTTATATATCTTTATGGTTAAAATACCTTTTTGTTCCAATTTCTGTCAAGTTTTTTCAAATAAGTCCTAATTTTGGTTTTGTGTTCAGATAGGTCCCAATTTTCGTCAATTTTGTTCAATTGGGTCCATTTTGCTAACACCGTTTAAATCATTAACGGCCATGAACAGTGACTGTCACGTGTCACTTCGTAGTTTTTTTAAATTTTTTTTATTTTTATTTTTATTTTTTTTAAAAAAAATTTAAATTTTTTTTAATATCTTTTTTAAATGTACACGTGTCAACCCAAGAGCGTACAACGTGTCACTTCGTGGTTTTTCTGAATTTTTTATTTTTTACTTTTTGAATTTTTTTTAAATGTCTACGTGTCAACCCAGTAGTGTGCCACGTGTCAAAGTCAATATTCTATATTCAATTTAGTCCCTATATTTGTTATTTTTGTTCAATTAGGTCCCAATTTTTGTTAACATTAACCAATTTGGTCCCTATCAAAGATGTGACCAAATTAAATTTTTATATCAAAGTTATAATGATGTGAATTTTAATATATTATACAAAAATATTTAATAAAAAATGTGAATTTTAATATAAAAATTAAATTTGGTTTTAATTTGGAAAGGGACCAAATTGGTTAATGTTAACAAAAATTGGGACCTAATTGAACAAAAATAACAAATATAGGAACCAAATTGAATTTAGAACATTGACTTTGACACGTGGCACGCTACTGGGTTGACATGTGGACATTTAAAAAAAAATTTAAAAAAACCACGAAGTGACACGTGACACACTCTTGGGTTGACACGTGTACATTTAAAAAAATTTAAAAAAATTTTAAAAAAATTCAAAAAAAATTCAAAAAAATAAAAAAAATTCAAAAAAACCACAAAGTGACACGTGACCGTCACTGTTCATGACCGTTAATGATTTAAACGGTGTTACCAAAAAAGGACCCAATTGAACAAAATTAACGAAAATTGGGACCTATTTGAACACAAAACCAAAATTATGACTTATTTAAAAAAACTTGACAAAAATTAGGACCAAAAAGATATTTTAACCTTTTATTTACAACTAACAATAGATATGTCACTTGAAATACTGTTATTTTGAATATTTAAAAAAAATAAGTTTTGCTTTTTCATCCTTTATTATGTCTTCTTTAATATCCCTTAAATATCTCTCATGAGAAATATCACATTAAATATTAACAACATTTATTTGGGATTTTGTAACAATATTAACAATAGTTTTTTGGGGGGAATTTTATAACAAATTAAACATAACTAATTTTCCATTAATACATATCAACTATTTTTTTTCCATGATTTTAACCATATAATATTCAGTGGCGGATCTTGACCAACATTGTCGGGGGAGCCAAAATAATACATCACATTTCATTATTGTCACTAACACAATAAAAATGAATATATAACTTAGTATAACGATAATATAATGAATCTATTCTTTTATTCTTCATCAATATACCTATTTAAAAAAAATACTAAAAAATAATTTATCATAATC
>Ga0209589_1000170_pt1 | contig 73867 bp, 30 predicted proteins | sample CowpeawhiteBW_FD_187525 | JGI IMG/M metagenome (GOLD analysis project Ga0209589, IMG submission 187525) | Root nodule microbial communities of legume samples collected from California USA - Cow pea white BW (SPAdes) (version 2) | ecosystem: Host-associated > Plants > Roots > Nodule | place: USA... | reverse complement strand
ATATAAAAATATATATATATATATATATATATATATATATATATATATATATATATATATATATATATATATATAACAATGTACGTGTGCGTACGTGTGTGTGCATATATACGTGTGTTGTTAAAATTAAAGTATGAAACGAAAGTATCATAAAGATTTACATCATCAATGTTTTTTTAAATTACGAATGTGTCAGTAAAGGAAAAATTCCTATTGATGTTTCATGAAATGTAATATATCATTCGAACAAAATCGCTCAAAAAAATGTAATTGAATTGGAATTGTAAAGAAAAAAAAAACATTGTATGTTTCGTGAGATATGATACATCCTTTGAATGAAACCCCACCAAAATAAATATATATATATATATAATAAAATAATAAAAAAATACCTAAATACTTTGGATTTTTAAAAGTTGTTTTATCCTAAATTATGTATTATTTATTGATACCTCTATTTTGAGTCATAGAGAATCAAAATTTTATAATGGACATGTACAATGATAATATTATTCATCACCGGTAAGAAGAGGTACATAATATAATAATATTTAAAATAAATTTATTTGATATTAATTTTAATTGCAAATATCTAAATTTTCTTATACTTGAAATGATTATTTATATATTTTTTATTGTAAATCATATATTCTTTATTAATATTTTTAATTTGCAGGTCATGTTAGAAAATCAGAAACTTCAAAATGAAATCACTTGCATAATGAGTAAATGAGGATATTAATAATCCATTAGAATAGGTTATATCACAATTTTCATATTAATTTTAATTAGAAATATCTAAATATTTTTTATAGTTAAAATGAGTATTTTATATATATTTTTATTGTAAGTTATATATTCAATATTTTTAATTTACAGGTCATGTTAGAAAATCAGAAACTTCAAAGTGGAATCACTTATATGATGACATTTAATAAGGACATTAATGATCCGTTAGAACAGGTCATATCACAAATTATTCTTTGTCTTTTAACATTCTGGATATGAAAGCTTTGAAAAATTAAAATATGGTAAAGACTTTGATTTTACTAAAATTCATACATTTTAACCCATCATCTAGAGATGATAAAAAGATTTTAAGGATAATAAAATAAAGTTTTGAATAATTGGTTTCACTTAAATTGTTAACCTAATTCTAACATTAATTTCAAGTGTTTGGTAGAATTGATATCCATATTTAAAATTTTAAAGGATAGCTGCTATATTTAGTTGAAAAACTTCTAATATCCTCAAAATGGATTTAATATACTTAAAAATATAATAATAAAAAGTGACTTTGAGTGGGAATTCAATCCTAATAAAAATTTCAGGTTTAAAACATTTAAATTAACTAGCTTTGAATTAAAATCAACATAGTTATGTAAAATATTTATGTAATTATAATTTGGTGTACAAGTAGAATTTAGTGATAAAACTTTTAGAAATAGGTTTCACTACAAAGTTGTTCACATAAAAAACTATGAAGTGCATAAATTAACATTTTTTATTAATGTCATTTTCTTACAGGACCTATAATCCATGTATATGGATTTACCATCTTTTATAGATTCAAAATACATCAAGATGTGTTAGTCCACTTGAATTTGATATCTATTTTTAGGTTGGAAAGACCTTTACATTGAGTTGTTTTGAAAGATAATCCATAGAAGAATTTTAAATTGATATCTGTTTTTGATAGACTTAAAACTATGGTACTACAAATATATAAATATTTTAGTGACTTAAAATGAATATTTATATATTTAATTAATATATTTTGAATTATTTATTTTAATTTGCAGGTTTGGACAAAAAAGCAAACTTCAAGATAAAAAACTTTGCATGAAAAAACTTATAAAGATGTTAAATAGTTAGATCGAGTAACTACATATATATTATCTTTCTTTCATAGAATACATAATCATGATTTGTTTGTTATTTATTTTGTATTATTAACTTTTTAGTAAGTTTGTTCATGCATAGGCACCGCAAACATGTGAAGTGCGTTTGTGTGCATGTGTGTTAAAAAAATATTAATTATTATATATTTATATTATTAAAGTTTTTTTTAATTAGAAGATCAAATAAAAATTAATGTTTAACATCAATGGAAAGATTCTTGTTAATGTTAATATTAATTATTATATATTTATATTATTACTTTTATTACCAATATTACTATTATTTTACTACTACTTTTATTATTATTGTTATTATTCTATTATATTATTATTATTATTGTTTATACAAGATTCTGCTGCATACATTTTTCTTTAGCAATTATATGTACAAACATATTTCATGTTTTTCTATCTATTTTTCCTAACTTTTTTAATATATATTACTTTTGTTTATAATATTTCAAGTTTAACTCTCTTTTTTCATTTTGTGTGGCAAAATTTTGTTTATATCTATGTGTGTTTTTAATAACAAATTTTAAGCTTAACTTCAATTTTGTGTTGTATTTATTTTATATGGATCCATAAATCCATAACGGCTAATATACCTATAATTTACATTAATAATGATTGTATATAAACATCTCATATAGATATAGATGATATAAATTTTAATAATTGTATACACACATTTCATGTTATTCAAACCTTTTTAACAGAAATTATATGTCACACAATAAATAAATAAATAAATAAATAAATATATATATATATATATATATATATATATATAAAATATAAAATATATAACACACAAAAAATAAAAAAATAAATAAATAAATATATATATATATATATATATATATATATATAAAGTATAAGATTTACATCATCAAAATTTTCTTAAATTGCGATTGATATTCAATGTGTTAGTAAAAGAAAAGTTTCTATTGATGTTTCATGAAATGAAATATATTTTTCGAACAAAATCACACAAAAAAAAAGTATGTAATTAAATTTAAATTGTAAGGAAAAAAATATATTGTATGTTTTTAGATGTAATACATCCTTTGAATAAAATCCCACAAAAATAAAATATATAATTAAATAAAAGAAATACCTAAATACATAATTAAAATTTGGATTTTTAATAGTTGTTTTATTGTAAATTATGTATTAGTTAGTGATACCTCTATTTTGAGTCATAGAGAATCAAAACTTTATAATGGACATCTACAACGATAATATTATTCATCACCGGTACATAATCTAATAATATTTAAAATTAATTTGTTTGATATTAATTTTAATTGCAAATATCTAAATTTTCTTATACTTTGAAATGAGTATTTATATTTTTTTATTGTAAATTATATATTCTTTATTAATATTTTTAATTTACAGGTCATGTTAGAAAATCAGAAATTTCAAAGTGAAATTACTTGCATAATGAGGAAATGAGATATTAATAATCCATTAGAATAGGTTATATCACAAATTATCTTTTGACATTAATTTTAATTACAAATATCTAAATATTTTTTATAGTTAAAATGAGTATTTTATATATATTTATTATAAATTATATATTCAATATTTTTAATTTACAGGTCATGTTAGAAAATCAGAAAATTCAAAGTGGAATCACTTATATGATGAGATGTAATGAGGACATTACTATCCGTTAGAACATGTTATATCACAAATTATCTTTTAACATTAATTACAAATGTCTATAGATTTTTTATAGTTGAAATTTGTATATTTTTTTAATATTTTTAATTTGTGGATCATATTAGAAAATCAGGAATTCCAAAATGAATCACTTATATGATGAGATTTAATGGAGACATTAATGATCCGTTTGAACAGGTTATATGACAGATTATTTTTTTGTCTTTTAATATTCTGGTTATGAGAGCTTTAAATAATTAAAATAAGGTAAAGACTTTGATTTTACTAAAATTCATACATTTTAACCCATCATCTAGGGATGATGAAAAGATTTAAAGATAATAAAATAAGCTTTTGGATAATTGGTTTCACTTAAATTGTTAACCTACTTCTAACTAACATTAATTTGAAGTGTTTGGTAGTATTGATATCCATATTTAAAATTTTAAAGGATAACTACTATATTTAGTTGAAAAACTTCTAATATCCTCAAAGCGGATTTAATATACTTAAAAATATAATAATAAAAAGTGACTTCGAGTGGGAATTCAATCCTAGTAAAAATTTCAGGTTTAGTGATAAAACTTTTAGAAATAGGTTTCACTACAAAGTTATTCACATAAAAAATTATAAAGTGCATAAATTAACATTTTTTATTAATGTCATCTTCTTACGGGACCTAAAATCCATGTATATGGATTTACCATCTTTTGTAGATTCAAAATAAATCAAGATGTGTTAGTCCATTTGAAATTGATATCTATTTTTAGGTTGGAAAGACCTTTACATTGAGTTGTTTTGAAAGATAATCCTAAGAAGAATTTTAAATTGATATCTGTTTTGATATACTTAAACCTATGGTACTACAAATATATAAATATTTTAGCGACTCAAAATGAATATTTAAATATTTAATTAATATATTTTGTATTATTTATTTTAATTTGCAGGTTTGGACAGAAAAGCAAACTTCAAGATAAAAAACTTGGCATGAAAAAACTTATGAAGATGTTAAATAGTTAGATGTAGTAACTACATATTATCTTTCTTTGATCAAATACATAATCATGATTTGTTTGTTATTTATTTTGTATTACTAAAAAGTTTGTTTATACATAGGCACCGCAAACATGTGCAGTGCGTTTTTGTGCGTGTTAAAAAATATTAATTATTATATATTTATATTATTAGTTTTTTTTTTTTTAATTTAGAAGATCAAATAAAAACTTATGTTTAAAATGTTACATCAATTGGAAAGATTCTCGTGTTTCGTTAAATTATATCATTTGAATAAAATTGTACAAAAAATAAATATACAAATCAGATGAAGTATAAGTATTGAGCTGAATTTTATAACTCAGTGATAGCATTAATTATGTGCAAAAAGTAAAAATTGAAGCCACCACAACCTATCATTGAAGAATCCACGTCAAATAGGGACTCTATAGGATGGATCCACCATTCTCAAGATGAACAAATTACCTCTATTACCTCTTGATATTCTGCGAGGATCACGCATCACAAGTAAATTCAGACTTAAAACTACAATTGATATTGAATTCAAGAAAGGAAAGAAACAGAAGAATGTGAGTCAGAAACAACAAATTATACTATTATAGTCACTGACTTACCTTAAATCTTCATCCAAATAAGTAATTTCCAATTGACCACGACCACTCCCAGGTGATTTAATAGGTATCTATACAAATTATCAAATTATGTTAAATTTTATTCTGTGATGTTTGATTAAACAGTAATAATGACAGTAATTTCAATCACTACATGACCTACCAGATTAGCTATCTTGAAGAAGTCAAACTTGACAGCAACCCTTCTTGAGTTAAGAGGCACTAAATTTGCAGTGGCCTGCACCAACAATGGCAACATGTACATTCCAAAGCATTGCAAATTCAATAGCCTTAACATTCCAACAAGTCATGCTAATGAAACTACACTCAAGAAAATTCAAAATAAAAAGCATAATCTCTGAACTGAATGGAGCCAAATTTTGGTTCTCATTTCAACAGACTAACACAAAATTCACAAGAAACCAAAGTCAACATTGTCTGTGTTTTAATCCACATAAACAGATACTTAAAATAGTTCTTAGAACTTTGAACTGAAGTACCTGGTTGTAGAAGGGCCAAGTTTCAATATTTTGAGCTCTCAAAGTATCCACGTTAATTGCCTGATAGATCTTTCCATTTGGTCGCAAGTATTTCGGTCTCTGGGATAATTACACTACAATTAATCCTCAAAAATTCAAAACAGACCACACAGAGTGTTTTCCAAATTCACATGTTCAGTCCAACAAAAACAAGAAACAAGAGTAATAAGAAAGTGATCTTAATTCAATTTGGGGCAATCTGAATTCATAAATCCTAACAGACTAAACCCTAACAGACAAACCTGTGTTTGCAGAATCGATTGAGATGTGGTATACAAAAGCTCCCATTTCCCATTGAGCAAATCGGATTTGAGAGGCTCCTTCACAAGATTCACAGACTCAAGTTTACGAGCAATCTAGATCGATAAGACCCGTTATAATCACAACTCACGAACAATAAAACCCAAAGACACAGTTAAAACATAACCACTAAAATAATGTAACATGTGAATTCTTAGTTTTCACTTGGACCTGGTCCACACGTTGTTGGTCCTCGAGAGTAGTCTCGGCACCTCTGTCAAGGGGTGCAATTGTTTCATAGAGCTCCTGCTTGAGGCTGCCAACATCCCTGTCTTTAGTTCGAAAACCTGGGAAAAATGAAATCATGTTCCTCCATTTTCCATAATCAGTTTCTTGTAATACGAGGTGGGAGGTTTTCAATTTTTGTCGTGAGGATGATGAAAATAGAAGATTTGGCTTTGATGGATAGGAATCAATTATGCATTTGAACGACAGAGTAACAGTGGGATTGGAAAGAGCCATTGAAAATGTGTTATGATAATGCACATTGAAATTAACTGTAACCAACATTCATAATTCAGTTAATAGCACTTTGAATTAACCAAACTTGATGAGAATTAATGATGTACACATGTGGAACTGAAATGGCCCAAATAAGTGGCTGACATCTTTAGGAATCTATTCCACAGAAACTGATGGGCCGAATCTAGTCAAATCAACGGCCCAAACCAAATCATTCAACCCAAATTTCTTGTCTTTTCTGTCTGCACCTTCTTTTTTTCTTCCTCTACCCCAATAAAATGTAATATTATCCTTAAATAAAATATATTAGAAACCTTAAATTTACTTTTTTTATTCTCACTTTTTCTTATTCTTTTTAATTTTTCAGAAATACTTCATCTACTTCCACTATTTCCTCTGGGTCATTTCCTCCTTCACCATCATTAATATTGGAATAGTCAATCTGAAAGGAGAAAAAACGGTGGAGAGATAGAGCATTTCTGAAGAAAAAAGAGAAAAACAAGAAAAGAAAAGGTGGAAATAAAAAGTCAATTTAAAATTTTTAATGTATTTTATTCAAGAATGAAATGAATATACTACATTTTATGGGGATGCGATTAAAGATTAAAGGGGTGTAGGAAGAAAAACCCAAATTTCTTGGTTCCAACATTTTCACCTTCCCTTTCTAAACAACAACTCTTGCTTAAAGGAAGAGCACAAGTGACATGTCCAAAGATTTTTCTGTAAAAATATTGCTTTAAATGATCTATTCCCTTTTTTTTATTTTATCTAAATTATATTTTAACTCAGTTAGAAATTAAAAGAAAATGTCAAATGTTGACAACTTATTTGTTTCGTATATTAAATATTGGGTATCTTTTCGGAAATAGATTTTTTGAAGTTGTAATAAAAAAAAATTGATCTAATATAAATATTTAAGAAAGAAGAAAAATAAAAATTTGATATGTGGATAATGAATGAGGTGGAGTTAGTAGGTTGTTAGGAGAAGACAAGCATGTGTGAACAATCCAACCACCAAGAAAGTTGCTACGTACTATATCTATCAAATCCAAATTCTTGGTGCTTCTTATTTTTTTCTTTTCTCAATGTTGTTGCACCAAACTAACCCTCTTTTTTCCCCAAACAAACCCACATGTTTTATATACTTTTAGAAATATTAGTCAGAAAGATTAATTAAACAATAATAATAAGTTTTTTTTTTTATCTAATAACCGTTTAAAAATTTAATGGACCGTATTTTTTATGTCAACATATTTCAAATTAGAAGGTTTTGTAAATTAAATCTTAATCATTTGAATCACTCGTGTAATATAAATATCTACTCGATAAGATTTTGAGTTATAATAAATTACATAAATCTATTTACCAGATTTTCAAAATAAAAACGGTTTTTTGTGTGAGATTCCTTTGTTTTTTCATAAATGCTGTTATTATTATTTTTTTTGTAAGGTACACGTGGCAGTGCATTTCTTAAGAAAATAAATAGTATATTATTATTTATTATTACTATTATTGGTAGCATGGTTTATCCAACACAACTGTTGGTATATCTGTTCCGTTGTTTCGTACCTAATAGTAGTATTTGTTAGGGTTGTTCTTCTCTCCCTTTCGTCTTAAAACCTATTTTCTTTTGTTTTCTCTGTCTAGCTATCTTATTTATTCTAAGATGTTTTATAGTTTTAATTTTGCAAATATATAATTTATAGTCAAGTTTCTATTTTCAACAGATAAAAATAAAGCATCTATTGAGAAAACAAAAATTACTTTACCACTGCTGTTCCAAAATATTTATTATTGTTGCTATTTAAGAAATAGATAAACTTTGATATTTTAAAAAGGTTAAATTATATTTTTGTCCCCATTTTCGTAGCTAAATTTGAATTTGGTCCCTCAATTATTTTTTATCCCAATCTGGTCCTTATTTTGGGAAATTTGATGAAATCAAGTCATTTCCGTTAGTGGTGTAGTAACGGTGTTAAATGGGAGTGCAACATGTCAGTTCCCGGATTTTTTTATTTTTTTTATTTTTTATTTTTGAATTTTTATTTTATTTTTTTAAATTTTTTTTTAAAAATTAAAAATTTGCCACGTGTCAAACTGACATCGTGCCACGTGACAGTGATAGTGCCACGTGTCACTATTATGCCATGTGTCATTTTCCTATTCTCAATTTGGTCTCAGTATTTTAATTTGTTTCAATTTAGTCCCAATTTTTGTAAAAATTATTCTATTTTGTCCCTCTCTAAATTGAAATCAAATTTAATTTCTATATAAATGTACACAAATATTTCTATCAAAATTGATATTTCAAGTAAATATTTTTAACAAGATTAAGTTTATTTTAATTTATATTTTAAATTAAACTTTATTTAAAATTGTTTTAAAGTTGTTAATAGAAAATAATACTAATAACAAAAAAATTCATAAATTATATTGATATTTTATTACATTATACTTTAATTTTTTTTTTGAATTTATATTTTAAATAATTGCATATTTTTAAAATGTGTAAAATTCAATAATTTTTATACAAATATTTTAGTTGGTATAAAAATAATAATTATATAATTTAAGAAAAATTAACTAATTTATGTAACAATCATAAACAAATAAATTTGAAATTTGAAAACATTTTTAAGTAAAATTGAATGTGAAACAAATTTAAATAAACTTAGTTTTATTGAAAATATATAATAAAAATATCAATTTGAATAAAAAAATAAATTTAATAAAAATATTTGTATAACATTTTAAAATTTTTGTTTTAATTTGGAGGGGACGAAATTGTATCATTTTTACAAAAATTGGGATTAAATAGAAACAAAAATTAAAATATAGGGACCAAATTAAGAATGAGAAAATGACACAAGCGATAATAGTGACACGTGATACTATCACTGCCACGTGGCACGGATGTCAGCTTGAGATGTGCAAATTTTTAATTTTTTAAAAAATTAAAAAAAAATAAATAAATAAAAATAAAAGTAAAAAAAATATAAAAAAAATCCAGAAGCTGACACGTGGTATCCCATTTAACACCGTTACTATACCACTAACAGAAAGGACTTGATTGCATCAAATTTTCCAAAATAAGGATCAGATTGAGATAAAAAAGAATTGAGAGACCAAATTTAAATTTTGTTACGAAAATGAGGACTAAAAGTATAATTTAACCTTTTAAAAATAAACGCAGCCTGTTTGGATATATATGAATTTATTTGTATTATATCGTTCTTTTTGTTATTTATTATATATTGTTTAAATTATATCAACTTTACTTAAACATCTTTTTAGGTGCTTTTATAACAGTTGTTAACAAAATATTTGGGTTCAAATCGCATTTAAAAACATAAACCAATAATTTTATATCTGCTAATTTCTCAGATAATTCAATTACAGCGACTTAATTTTGTTTTCAACAGACTTTTTTCTTTTTCTTTTAGGATGTATTTTTTATGTACAAAAATGGATCGAACTTAAATACTTGAAAATTTATAATAATTCACAGTTAAACAACCTAAATTATGGCCTAATTTTAAAGGTGGATTGAGGAAACATGTAAATAAAACCTTAATTTTATGTTACGCTCTTTCCTAAAACCATAACTATGATATTTATAGCATTTACCTTAATTTATAACTATTTTTAAATGAAATACTAAAATGAATAAAAATCAGAATTTTAACATCTTAAATCATATTGGGACATGTATGATTATTTAATTTAATGCATATAAAATAATTTTATGTTGACATTATCAATCTATCATATTTAATAACTGATTAATTTCATAATAATTATGAAAGTCTCACATCAATAGTGATATTTCCATTGATAATAGAATTATTTTGTAATAATTATTCTAAAAGTTATATTATCGTTTAAATGTAATTAAATATGATATTAGGGTTATTTTAAATTTTCTGTGTAGGTAGTCGTTCCCATTACACGAGTTATGAATTTAAAGTTAAGCTACGTGTAAACATTTAAGATTATGAGTCATAAAATTAAAGTATATCTTAAATATATATTATTAAATTAATATTCATTACTCTTGATATTTATATAATATTTTTTTTATATTTCACATTAAAAGAAGAGGAAATATATATATAATTTTAAAAAAGAACTTGATAATATTATATTTTATTTATTGTGAATTAGAGATGAAATGAAACTATATTAATGTGAATTATACCAAATATGCACCATTTAAATATTCAATGTCTTCAGTATATTTTGACTGCTGCATTGAATCTTTCTACCCCGTATATAAGAAATATTATATTAATTTAAAATCATTTTAGTTTATATCAATTTTTTGTTTTTTTTTTTTTTTTTTTATTAATTTTTTGTTTTTTTTTTTTTATGTTTGCTCGTTAGATATATTTAGGATGAGAAGAAAAATTGTTTGTAAAATCTATTATATATCTTAATACATATTTACGAAAATATTTTTTCTCCCATTTAAAACAAATTGGGAAGAAGAGAATTACCATATTAAAATAAATAATAAACAATACATGAGTATGAAGTATTCGAGAACACAAATTTTCATTTAATACGAGAACCCAACATCTAAAAACGTCAGGATTAGAATCTCAAGCTTCCAATATGTTTCTAACATTAGAGTTACTAAAAAATATTGCAATATAACAAGAGAAATACGAGATGGAAAGACGATTAAAATTCACATAAACTTCAATTGCAATTTTAGAATAAAAGTACAGAAAAATGTTTATTTATAATCTTCAGAATATTTTAAAATTTTTAATATATGTCGTTCAAACTCGTTTTTAAAAGATCAAGCCTTCAACATTTTCTCATCTTACCTAAGAAAATGATAAAGAATCGTTATTTTCTTAATGAAGGTTGTACTTTTTTTTATGCTAATGCCACATAAATAAATTATTAGCAAGAAGAAGGCTCAAATAAAATATTCTCCCAAATTAAAAATTGTTTGTCAAAAAAAAAAGACACTTGTGGACAATTACGGAAGATTGAAAGAGCATGTGTGGGTCACGACCCCAATCTTTTTTAATTTTGTTTAAATTATGTGTCTAAATTTTTTTTGAATTATGTATATTTTTAAATTCTTTAAATTATATGTACTTTTTAAATTAGATAGTATATTGAAAAATTAATAAAAATTAAATTATGTATTTTTTATTTCTTTTATAAAATATAATATTTAATATTAGTAAATAATAAAATATAAAATCAAATATATTAAAAAAAATTATTAAGATAATTTTTATTTTTTATTCTCATTTATTTTTAATTTTTCATAAGTTATATTCATTTCTCACCCTTATTTAAATATTCTCCCAAACTAAAAATTGTTTGTCAAACAAAAGAAAGAGACATTTATGGACGAATGCAAAATATTGAAGGAGCAGTGGGATCATAATCTCCAATTTTTTCCATTTTGTTTAAATTATGATGTAGAATTTTAAATTTGAGTACTAAATTGAAACAAATTTAAAATTGTATATTATTTTAAAATTTTAGGATCAAATTAATATATTCCGACTAATTAAATTAAACTTAAAAAAAAATCATAGTTTGAATCAAATAAGTGACTATATTTTTTTTCCTAAAAAATAAACCCTATCGTGAAAGACTAAATACGTGAAGAAAAGAAAAAATGATAACTACAATCGATCATAAATAAATAGTTATTTAAAACGTAAACATTAACTTTGCCCTACAAATATTTTTAAGAGCTTAGGTTTTAGAGGGCTAGTTTTTTAGAATATTTTTCTGAGTTTCTAATTAATGTATTTCAATTATTCACAAAAGTAATGAATACTTATATAATATATTATTCAATATTTAATTTTGTACGTAAATATGAAGTTTTCCAAAATGTAAAAAAATCGTCCAGGGTCAAACTTGGTCATCAACTTAGAAGACTAAAAATTTCATTTTTTTTTTCATTGTGTTATGATTTATGGCCATGTGTACACGTTTGACTAGTGACTTAACCAAACTATCATAATTTATCATTAGTTGCATGTTTTACTCCAAAATTAAGAAAACAGCAAATATGAGAAGTTTTATATGGTCACCCAATAATAAAATATTACATACACTAATATTTTGGGTTCGAGGTTGGATGTCTACTTAATTAATTTTCAAGTCCTTCAAGTCTTTTGTCTTGTTTTCTATCTCGATATTCTTTTTAGATTGGAGTGAACGTATGATGGATTGATAAAAACGATAAATACGGTAATTAATGTGAGATAAGAGTTTCAACAGTCATATAATCATAACTCAATTACTTTTAATTCGTATTATTTATTATTGTCCTATTTATGTTTAACTAAATGGTTGAGTGATTTTCACACACGTCGTCTGGTTGATGATGACCAATCGACCTCACCACAAATTTATAAAAAGGACCAAGATAGAATCTTCTAACTAGTCTAATTGGGACCTGTTCGACGCAGTCTTATGATCCAAATTGTAAGTTTTAGTCGAGTTGACAATGACTGAAAAACTGAGTGATGTGTTGTCAGACACTTAATAACATTTTTGAAAGTCTTCTTTGAAGTAGTCTCCACATAACTGATTAATCACGGTTGACTTGACCGACCGACTCATTAGTATAACTAAATTTGTTTATTTGTATACACATTTACCAACAGAAGCGGACCTATGAACATAGGGGGACCATGCCCGCCCCCCCCCCCCCCCCCCCCCCCCAAAATTTAAAATATTTATATATATCTATATTTAATATATTTCTATTATTTTTTTTTTGTTTTTCACATTTTCAATTTTACCTTTTTAATATTTTTAAAAATAAAACTAATTATTTTATTGACATTATCTTTCAAGTGATCACTTATTTAATTTAATCATTTTTTTATTTGACTATTTTTATTTGAAACTTAACTATTATAAATGAAAACTAATTATAGTAAAATTATAAAAATTATTTGTATTTATTTTATAATTATAATGATAACAATAATTATAATTTTATTATTTTTTATTATCTTAAAGAAAGTAAATACAATGTTTTTACCAGTTTATATAAATATTTTAAAATTGATCTTTTAATTTTTATTTTCGTTCAAAATTGTGAAGTTAGTCCTCCAATTTTTTTTAGTCCCAATTTGATTTCGATTTTTGAAAAAATGATACAATTTGGTCATTTTTTGTTAAATTTTCTGAACCAGATCAAGATTTTTTAATCAAAATTGAAGTTGTGAATAAAGATGATTTGTTTTGTTTGTGAAACTAACCTAATCTTAGAGTCAGTCATGATAAAAAATCATTGCTTCGCTTAAAGAAATTTAACGAAAATAATCAAATTGCATCAATTTTTAAAAAAATCGGACCAAATTGAGGCTAAAAAAAATAGAAGACCAACTTGACATTTTTTAACAAAAAATGGAACAAAAGAGTAATTCAACCAAAATTTTGGCACCCTCAAAATATTGGTCGAAGATCCGCCACCGTATACCAATGTTTTTCAATTTGATGTATATTCAAAACAATACATAAAAATTAAATTTAAAAGAAAAATATATTACTAGCTGATTACACTTGAAATAGAAGTGAAACCAACATGGATTAAAAAAGACACAGATCCACAAACAGTGCACTGTTTATTAAGTCTTTATAAATGAAATAGGATTCGTTCTTAAGAAAAAAATTCATCTATTGGTTCACCCAAATAAAGATCTCACATAATTCAAGTTTATAAACGGAGATAAAAGAATCGAATTATTCTTTAGAGATTTAATTAAAAATAAACAGTATCCTATTTAATCAACCTAACATTTTTATTATCATTATTTTAGTGATGTGTTTGTTTGTTTGTTTGCACCAATAGAGTAAATGACTTTCTTCTTGTTCTAAAACTGGATCAATTCAAGAAAAAAGAGTGAGCAAAATTTCTCTCTCTCAATTAACGAAGTCGTCGTTACTTTAGTTTAAGAAAAGAAAAAAATGTACCAACCATATCCTTATGGAATGTGAGTTATGTCACACTTTTTTGGTTATCTTTTTCGTTGCTAATTGCAAGATTCTAGATTATCACGAGAGTTCCTTTGGTTGCCTTTGTTCTTATCTCTAAATCAGTGGACACAAAAATTCTATCACTTTTCAAGTTGGTAACTTATCTTCTTCATTTACAGTGAGCCATGGCAATAGTAAAATTAAATGTGAACTCGTTTAATGGTTCAAGATTATACAAATATAAATGTTATATATTTTACGAGATTTGATACTAACAATTAAGAAAATTTATACCCATGACTTGAAATATTTTGTACGAAATCATTAACAGTGTAAAATAACCCCTTCCTTTTCACACGTTTAGTAATTAGTAATTGATACCTAACTCTAACCATGTGTGTTCGTGTTCTAATATTTTAAGCAAGTGCAACGTACAATCAAATATTAGTCACCGATCACTAGAGGCATCTAAACAAAAAGAAATCACACCAAAACAACTTTAATAAACCGAAACTATGCAATAAATGATAAATTATTGAAACTTATGGTAGTGAAACACCCCAGTTAACAGGTGCACTTTCAAAACTAAATAATTTACTAAAATATTACTTTTTAGTTGTCTTGTAGAGATGGTATTGTTCTATGATTCACTCCAACCTAGTGAATTTTCAACCTGATTAATTAGATATACGTGTTCACATGTGATACATAATTAGCACAATTAGTATATTATTAGTGGAAAGAATTTGATTACATCGGATTTTTAAAATAGAAACTCGATTGAATCAAATAAAAATTAGAAAATTTACTTAAGATTTCGCTAAAAAAATGGAGACCTCTGAAATGATTTAACCTTTTTCTAATTTTACGAGATTAGAGAGTGGTTTATTACTGTGAACCCATATGGTTATATATCAGTCTAGTTTTAAGTAGTTTTGTACATAAAAGAAAAGTTTGTAAAAGAAAAGAAAAGTTTGTACAGAGATAACGCGTTTTGTTGAATGGTGCAATAAAAAACATAAATATGCATGATGGTGAAGAAGTGGAAGGTGTTGTTGGTGTGCAATGTTTGGGTCTGACAATTACAACGTGCACATATCATTAATCTCATTGGTGTAGACACCAATAACATGATTCTCCACTCCTCAGTCCCACACGTGCCTCTGCTTCATTAGCCAATTTCTCAGCTTCTTCCACACAAAAGCATTCTCAGCTAAATTAACCGCACTCATTGTTCTGTAGTCAAATATTATTGTTAATCACATTAATCAAACCACAAATTATTATTAGTAATATCTATGAAGAAGAAAAAAAAATGTTATTGAATGCTTGTAGTTGTAGCAGTAGATGCCAACTCAAACAGTAGCTGCTGTTGGAAATTTGGTTGGAATAAGATAATAACCTTAACAGCTAGCATTTTCAGGAAGAATCTCGCATGCAGATTTGTGAAAAGGGTTATTGGATTTTTTATGAATGAATTTTGAATAGTGGTTTTGAGTTGGTAAAAATATAGTAAAAAAGAAATGGTGGTAGTTCTTTCTTTTTGTTTAATTTTTGTGCATGTGTGTGATACTGATAAGGATAATAATACGGTGGTAACATAATATTCGTTTGGCTTTATGCTCGTACACCCTTTATCTTTCTCTTTCACCTTTGCTTCTCCTCAACGTTCGGTAGCCTAAAAGTTAACCCTAATTGAAAAAAATAAAAATTGAGAAAGAGAAAGGGAATAAAAAAGAGAGAGAGTTTACATTTACAAGTATAGGTAGAGGTAGATTACAGTTAAGAGAGGGAAGTGGTTTTAATGGTTTTTTCTAGAGAGAAAAAGAGAAGGGTGTGATGGCCAAAAGTCCCATGAACAAGGCTTTGGCCTCTTATTCTTATTCTTGCTGTTGAGTGGTGTTGTGTAGAGAGAGAGAGAGAGAGGGTGTGGTGGTGATTCCAGATGCTGTGGAAATGGGGAAAAGTGAGCAACAACATGTGCAGGAAGAAGGGCAGAGTGGTGGGAGTGAGGTTGAGGCTCCACTCTGTTGGGTCCTTCTTCGACCATTCAGTTTCAAGTGTCTGTTCCTTCTCCTTCTCAGTTTGTCGGCTTTGATTTCTTCACTCTTTTGGGTTCTTCCCAGGCACACCGTTACTTACAGTTTTGATGCAAGAGATGTAATTAAGCAAAGTGGTTAGCCTCAATCGCTTTCCCTTTCCTTCTCAACAATTGCCTTATTGGTGGTTTTGGGTCTCATGCCATATGGAAAAGTTTTAAAATTTTGCATTTGGGTTATCTGATATTTTGATTGTCAGTTTTTTAGTATTATAGTGATCAAATGATTGGAAATTTGATCTTTATGATCGTGTATTTGATATCAGTCATCTTGGGGGTATTGAGTGGTTATCAGGAATTCGGGTATTGAAGAAATTGGGTTTTGGTTATGATTTTGTTCCTCAAAATTAGATTTTCTGGTGTGGAATTTAGTGAATTAGTGCAGAGTTTCTTCTTTGATTGTTCAATGAGGAATTGTATCTAATCCCTTGGGCACTTGGGCATGTGGATGTAGTGGTTAGTTTGAGTCTGATGTTTGTTATCACTTTACGTGATGCTCTGGAAATTCAAATGCAGGGATTTTTTGTATAAGTTTTGTGGAAAAGTTTTGTGAACAAAAATCATTTGATGCAGTACATGCCAAGAGGAACCGCAAGGAATAGCTGTCAAACTATCATTAATGTTTTTTGTAATTAATGCATTGATTTTTTGAGAGGTGCCATGGTTTGTTGGCATCTGACATGCCTATCTGGTTTTGTCTGTTTGATTGTGTGTGCACATCTGTCTTGGATTTACTTCGGTATGGGCTAATGTGATATGCGTAACCCATGAATTTGGTGAAAGATTGTGTTTGTATTGCTTATATTGGTTCCAGAATTTAAAATGCTCACTGCTATGAGTCACTCTATGTAAAAATTTTAAAAAATGTTTGTAAAATTAGTTTATATGGAACTAAATTTTGGAGTAATTTTGCGTAGAAGGTTAAATTTATTGGAATGAAGTTCTAAATTATCAGTAAGTGGTTGACTTATTCTTGACCCTAAACAAGTGCTGGTGGACTCATCAGCAAGACCTTACTAGAAAATTCTGCTTGGTTGATAAACTGTTTGTTCTTCTTCCCTTCAGATAATCAATCATATATGGAACTCGTGATTCCTTTTGTATTTCAATTTTTTTATACAATAAAAAATATTTAGTAGTTACAATTATAAATTATTGTTTATGGTAATTATATATGTTAATCTTGAAAGTAGTAGTCAGCTGCTCACTGCTATAAAATAGCCTAACGATGCTTCATCACGGAGTACTACATTTTAGTTTCCTCAAACTTTTATAACCTAAGTTGGAGAATGTTAGGATATTCTGTAGGAATCCTGGAACATCAAAAACTTTTATAACAAAGATTTTAACATCATCAACAACAAAAACCTTACACCTCACTAAGATTTGAACATGGATTCAAAACATGATCCACTCAAATCAAAGAACAATGCTTTGATGGCCTAGCATCCAATATGAGTAAATTATTTAGGTTGCAAATTGCAAATCTGTATTGTGCAAAGTGCTTTTATGGTTCATATCCTTTGTTTTGTGCAATAGGTGTGATCTGGACAACTATCCCTAATAAGTCTGTGTATTGATCTCTTTTTCTATGATTCTTCTAAGATCAATCTTCTGCACTATAGACTGTATCTCTGTTAAAATTCTTAGACATTACTGGGTTTATTGATGATTTATTTCATTTGAAAATACTTCCAGCTGCTGTTCAGACATCCTTCAGACTGGAAAAACCAGTTTCAGAGCTTATTCCATACATTGAAAAGTTAGAATATGATATATATGGCGAAATAGCTCTACCAAATACAAAGGTTTCTGCATGCTTCTGTTCTTATATTTTTAGTTTTCCCTAGGGGATTCTGCTTAGGCATACAAAGGTGCTTATAAGCTATTGTGTCTTAACAGGTGGCTATCCTGTCCATGCACCAAAGTATTACACCTAACTGTACTGACGTGGTGTTTGGTGTTCTCTGTGATCCGATGAACGGTTCAATAAATCCAGTGTCTTTGAGTGTGCTGAGATCATCTTTGATTGAACTGTTTCTCAAGCAATCCAACCTGACTTTGACACCATCAATATTTGGGAACGCATCGATATTTGAAATCTTGAAGTTTCCTGGAGGATTAACTGTAATACCACCGCACTCTGCTTATATTTGGCAGATGCCTGAGGTTCTGTTTAATTTTACTCTTAACAATTCAATATCCGAAGTACTGGAGAAATTTGTTGACTTCAATGAAGAATTGAGGTATGGATTGCATCTAAACATTGACGAGGTACAGCCCCTAACCTGATTCCCTTGTTATTTTAGGAGTTTCAATTTTGATTTATAAATGCCACTCGCTTCAAACTCTAAAGCTGTAGTATATTTCAGATTTCTCTCACTTTTTTTCACTTAATTGCAAGCTTGGTCCCTCACTGTGTCATATGGGTCATTTTTTCCCTCAATAATTTTTTTGCTTGAATTTAGTTTCCCAACTGTTCAGTTGTTACAAATTACAATCAAGTTCTTTTGTCAGTAGTACACTTATTTGAACTCCCAAATTCTCATTTTCTTCTCAGTTTATATGAACTGAACCAATTGAACTATTTTAAACTTCTTCCATTCAGAATCCACCGATTAAAGCATCTTATTTTACCAAAAATTAGGAAATACCTATTTTCCTTCTCTTCAAAAGCATTGTCTTACATCATGCAGAGTTTTAATTGAGTATGACTGGTGAACCATTCAAATTTCACAGTAAATTTTTCTAAACCCTCAGTTATTTTAGTAGAAATTAAGATTTTGAGGGTTTTATCTAGAGAGAAATTGATGGAAGAACTTAATTGTGACATTTGGAATAACTAACGGACTAAATTTGAGCAAAAAATTCTTGAGGCCTAAATCACACAATAGTCATAGTAGAGGAACCAAAAATGTATTCAGAACATTTTTTTCCCTGTGCGCAGTTTACTGAAATCTTAATGGAAGGAGGGAGAAAGCAAAATGTCTAATTTTTAATACAGAGAACAAAGTCAGCAGAAATTTATTCCATAAGAGATGTTCATTATTATTATTACTATTTCCATTTTTTTGCTCGAAGATAACAAATTCTATATAGGTTTTTACTGGGGTGGGAAAACTTATGGCTATGGCCCTGTTAGTCATAAATGAAGATTTTAGTTTACCTGTTTTAGTAGTTGGAAAACAATGTACTTTTTGGATTCCCAAAAATCATGTTGTATTGCCATTTTCATTCTTTGCACAATCAAAGAAGCATAGCCCAAAACGAATCGAATGAGAATGATAGTTTGTCTTGTTTTGTACATTGAGCTACTGAAATTTCACTGATGATGTACAAACCCATTGAATTCAGCTTATCCTAAATCCTACCTGCTGCAGGAAAATATCAGAAGTTGGATTTGAGTTCATTCACAACTAATATATGCATCTACACATAAAGTTCACATTGCATTGATATCTAACACCGTGTGACTTTTTTGGCAGAATGTGTACGTGCAAATAACAAATGAAAATGGCTCAACAACAGCTTCTCCAGTAGTAGTCCAGGCTTCAGTCATGCGAGGCTTTGGTAGCCTCTTGCCCCAAAGATTAAAACAATTAGCTCAAACAATAACAGGCTCTGTTGGCAGAAATCTTGGCCTTGATAACTCAGTTTTTGGCAGAGTTAAAGAAGTCAGACTATCTACTTTCATGAAGAAAAAACTTCATGCTTCCTCACCTTCTCCTTCCCCAGCTCCATCCCCACAGTTAAGTGATCACTCTGAGCCATCATCTTCACCACATCCTGCTAGTCCTTACTCTCCAATATCACCACCAACTGCTGAGCCACCTCCCTGTTTTGACTGTGAAGTATCTTCACCTGCACCTTCTATTGTGCCTCCTGATCCTTGTCCATATAGTGGCTTCGTACATCATCCCATCTCTTCACCAAAATCTTATTCTAAACCATCCATTTCCCCTGATTATTCACCTTCTGCTGCCCCCACCTCAAATTCTGCCAGCCACACTGCTGAAGAAGCTTCTGATCTGTCCCATGGATCGAAGCGTCGGCAGGGTCAAGAAACATCTAAAAAATTGGTGTCTCAGATACTTGCTCCATCCTCTATATGTAAGTGTCCCTGGTCATGTAGACTCACCTTTGTTTCTCATGCTTGGCTATGGTTGAAACTGGGAACTCATAAGATTTGCATAATGCTGACAACAAATTTTTAAAGCATTTTTGTTATACTTTGATAAGCTATTAAAGCAGTAGTAGTTTACATTGCCTTTAAAATCATCAGTTTCTCTTGATTTGCTGTATTTTCTTAGAACCTTGTTTTTTACTTTTCCCTTTTTCCTTTATTCTGTGCAGCATCAGCGGGTGGTGATTTCTGTGGGGAAATCTTGCTAATGGGATTTTGTATGCTGTTAATTTCTTTTTGTTTTTCTCAATGATACCACGTCTGATGAAATGGATGTTGCCTGATGAAGGATCCTGGAGACATGCAAGGAATAATGATGCTTTGCAAGTTTTGTTCAGACTACAGAAGGAAGATGCTTCCATTCATTTTAATTTGTCTTAATTTTACTTCAAGCATGCAACCACCACCATGTAAAGCTCCGGTGGGTAAAGGGTCAAAGCCAGAAAGTTGGCAGGCCTTTCATCTAGTACTACATATTCTATGAAGAATGAAATTGACCCCAAAGGGGTCAACTAACAAACAGCGTCATCAAGAGCAAATTGGCTTTCAGATGTCAGAAGAACCATCCCTTGTATTCAATCAAGTGTATGATATACAAAGAAATTTGGGTTCTTTCAGCATCTGAATCTGTAAAACATCTACAGTAATATCTAGAAAAGAGATAAACTAGTCACACTTGTATAGCTCTATGCTCCCCTCTTCTCCCTGCTTTTCAAAGGAAATAAGAATTCAAATTCATCCATGAAGAAACACCATGGCTGTACTCTGTAGTCGAGACAGATCTTTTACTCTTAAAAAAAAGTGGTCAAAGGAAATCGTAAGAGAAAAGTAAGAGTTAATCCCATGTGTTCAAGGATTCTCGGGATTTATAAAGTCAAGAAAAATAAGAGTTTTATTTTTCAATGATAAAATGAAACAGCTTCATATGCATTTTCAATGATAATCATGTCGAACTATCAGTAGCTAACCAATATTGCCAAGAAGAATCAAATAATATTGATGATCGATTATTCACACATTGTCACACAAGGTTGATTCCTCATCGATTGTTTGTATAATTACAATTTAGCTAAAATGAAGTTTCAGTTTTCTTATCTCAGTTTTTCTTTTTCAGTTTTGGTCATAAGACGTAAAAAGTCATATTTTATTCGTTTGAACCGATTGTAAGAGTGTAAAGATGAATTTCAAAAAAATATCATGTTCGCATTACATGATTTTAAAGGAAAAGTTACCACGAATTTGCAAGTTACTTGCGAAATTTCATTCACTCTATTTTGGAAAGATTTGAAATGATTTATAAACATTTTACTTGTATACCCTTCTTATATTATATATATAATAAATTAGTAATAATAACTAATATATATAATACTTAATAATATACTTAACAATAATTAGTAATCTATTAATTATTAAAAATATATTATGATTAATAATATATTTATTGATATATATATATATATATAATAATTTTTTTATTACTATATATAACATTTATAAATAATAAAAATAGGTATAATAATTATTAAAGTAATAAAAATTTTGTTAAAATTAATATTTTTAATCCATCTAATAATTTTATTTTATTTTTATTAGTAAGAATAATTTAGTAATCTTCAAATTTTATCTATTAAAATATTTTTTTAATCTATCACATCACTTAAATCACTCACTAACTTTCACAAAATTTATCTCAAAATTCAACCACTTTACTCTCTAAATCCACTCAAAAAAATACACATATTATTCCACTCAAATTCATTCTTACACTCTCCCCCAATTCCATCTTTTAATGTGAACACACCCTAAAAGTCAGTTTTGACCTTTTCGTTAATTTACTAAACTAACTTGACCAATTTAATGACATAGAGGTTAATAGACATTTTCAGTCATCAAATCAAAGTAAAGCTCAACAAATTAAAGTAGAACAAAAACTCTACATGAGAGACCAAAGCTTATTTTTGGGCAGTTAAAATTGTTTGAACTGTGCTGAAACTGATGAATGTTAGAAGTATAGGCGAGTAATTTGTAGATATCATCGACAGTTTGGTAAGAGAGAGATCAGATAACTTGGCTGCACTCAACAGCGTCTGTGGCTGTCCTAAATAATTTTTTTTTATGTCATCAATTTGGATCTAGAGGATTCTCATGTGAAGATTTGTTTTGTAGTTAAATAGAAGAGATAATAATAAAACATTATTTAAATGAGGAATAAATTAGTAGAATATGAAATACTATAAAATTTAAATATAGTTCATAATTACAACTTCAACTAGATCTTTATAACAATTTAGACCACACAACATATATCATAAAAAGAAATCTAATTATCATTTTAATATTCTCTAAAGACCACATGATAGACTAATAACCTTATCTTTCACAAAGTTTGTTCTATACTTTCCTCATTAGATGTGTGCAAATGTGAAAGTTGAACGAGGTAGAAGGTAATGAAATTCAAATGATATTTTTCCACCAACTAGGATAGACTTTCAATAAATGATACTAAACAACTCCAATTCCCATCACCTAGTTAGACATTCACCCCTTTGATTAAACAATAATCAAAGCCTCCCTCTGCAAAAACATATTAATTCTTCTAATAACAGTTACCAACAAAATTAGGTCATTAACAATTCTCTGAAAGAGACATATCTGGTTTCTGGCCTTAAAAAAAGCTTGATTCCCAACTCTTGCCCCTTAACTACTGCTTGACTGCAATTCCTTCCAAAAGGCCATCAGCCCTGAAGTTAGCCACGAAGAGTCTTGGATCAACAGGTCCCGGAAGATTGAATGAAAGTGTGAATGGTCCAGGTGGACATAACTTTTGAATTTTCATCTGAAAAACTCGTGCTTGTTTTCTTATCGTTTTTCCACCAGTTACCACCCCTTTGATCAGAACCCTCCCATTAGATTGAACATCACAACTAACCGTACCTGCTACAAAGTATGATGTTAATCAACAATCAAGAAAGAATCAGGGTGTTATGAATTTATCATTAGATTAAGATTGATGGATTTTCTGAAAAAGGAAAACGCGACAAGAATCAGTTGAGACAGATTCTAATTGAAGCCACTTAGGAATTGAAAATGGTCACACTTTCACTATAAACCACTATCTTTTGCTTTACACTTCTGTCCACCCTCCCCTTCATTTTTTTGTTCTTGGTGTTGAAATAGGTATTAGCTTTAATAGAATATCATGTTCATTACTAGAACTAGCACAAGGATTTGGGTTAAAAGGACCCGTTTACTGACTACCCTCATGTCACAATCTCCAACTTTGTCTTCTTTGTAGTGGTTGGTGCTTTCCTCTTCAACCTTCATTTGTATTTTTTCCTTCTCTGTATTTTTTTGTTTGTTTTTTATGTCTTTTTGGAGTGTTTTATTCTGATTATCTGTGTTATGTATTCAATCTTATTACGTAAAATTTAATGAGTTATTTTCTTGTTTATATTATCTTTAATGCATGCACATCACATGTCTAAAATAATGTTCTATACCAAATAGAGAACATGGTCTGCATTACTTTTGTATCGTTTCAATTTTAAACACCCTTAAGAATACACCATCTCTGATTTTCATCAAGCACACCACACCAACTGTACTCATCAACAAATGAAATAAAGTATTTGTTTCTTTCCAAAGGTGACACTACAAGTTGCTCACACACATCAGAATGAACAACTTCTGTAAATAAGAACTAACTAGATTTTTGGATTGTTTTCTAATGAGACAAACTTTACATATCTTATCACGAGCAGACAGTTTAGGCAATCTAATTACCATGCCACTAATGACTAATTGAGTTAAGTTTTTAAAGTTTAATTGATCAAACCTCATATGTCATATCCATAATTTCTGTTTTAAATCAGTAACTTTCGGACACTGTAACTGAGCTGTTTTCATGTTGACTTGAATATCCTATTCTTTGTAAGTGGAGAACTAAGAATCTGTTTCTGATGTGATTAAAATGTTTTCACTAGATCATCCTTCGTGGTGAAGGACAATACTTCCTCCACAAATCATCCAACACTCAAAAAATAAATTTCATTTCAGGAACTTACTATACATATCAATCGGCTAAACTTTCCCTTCCTCTCTTAATCACCAATCAACATATTTCCTGTTCCTTTTGGTGTTACTGTCTGTTTACTAATCACGAGCCTTCATCATATTCACTAACCATTGCACCCTATTAAAATACTCTTCAATGAGATATTTCGCTCTTCTTTTGCAATGTTGATTTTCTTTAAAATCTTTTCAAAGATAGCAGACTCCACACAATGATAAAGTAGACACTTCCTTGTAGTCCTTCTTTTAGGTTGCAACTTTATTTTATTCCATTTGTGGAACTCCCTCTTTCAGAAATTCAAGAAATTCTCAAAAACCAAGACTATGACTTCTATCATCACAACCCATTGATCATTGATCTTGCCATTCATGATTGCCAAAATAATTTGTACTCATTTTTGCAAAAACCATGACAGCACTCTACTGTACTGCTCTGATACTTTTTTTTAAAACATCATCTCTCCCACACTCACACAGGTCCAAAAAGAATGAATTATGAAAAAATTGAAATACTTGTATTCTATTTAATGCTTAGCACTTAATACATATATAGTACTAAGCAAAGGTCTATGTACTGATTTGTACAAGAGTTACAACATGAAAAGAACGAAACAAAAAAACTATCACAAGGAGACTATGGTAGTAGTAGCAGTTCTAAACACTCATATTGTTTGTCCAAAGGAATGAACTTTTAACTAACAGAATAACTATCAGTCCATGATAAAAGCAGGCTACAAGCATAATATTTCTGACTTCTGATCAAGATATAAAAAGATCCATGGTATAATGCATACTCTGGTCATGTTCATTTATGATAAATTGAATAACAATCCCTCCATCAGGACAATAAGGACCTATTTGGATGAAATTTTTCATAAACACTTTCAAGAAAAGAAAAATATAAATAAATAAACTCTTCAAAGTTTTGTATAAGTTTCTCCCGAATCATTAGCTAGGTTTAATTTATGAAAAACATTTCACTTCCTTCTTATTCTCGTTTTTTAAAGGTACTTAAACATACCCTTAGAAATGACAGAAAAACCAGAGTATATAAAGAGAACTTACTGAAATTTTTCTGAACCCCTGGCAAGGAAACTCGGAATAGATATGCCATTTCACCAATACCAATATCCACAATACCAACAGATGGACCAAATAATCCTTTACTGGCTGTCCCTGTTAAAACAAGAGAACAATCCTGATTCCCTACTGCAGTATCAGGAGGAACAGATAGAAGGGGCATGAATATTGGCCCATTAGATTTGCAGGTGCTATTGGAAGGATGAACCTTGACATTATGTTTTGTAGGGAGCACAGGGTCTGGCATTGGCCGTGTATCATCAATATGTTTTCTCTTGTGTCCTTCTTGAAGCTTTTCTGATTCACATTCCATATTTTGAATACTCTCCTGTCTTTTGTTCTTGCAATTGTGACCACCTTCATTTTCCAAACATTCAGTAAGATTCTCCTGTCTTTTGTTCTTGCAATTGTGACCACCTTCATTTTCCAAACATTCAGTAAGATTTAACTCGAGAGTGCTGAGACCAGTTAAAGACTTGAATCTATTTAAATCCTTCTCTTTGATGCATTCAGTAGAAGGATCATCAATTAAAACAATCCCTTTAATAATTCTGAAGCTATCAGGGTACCATTTCTGTTCATGCAGATCCAAAGGGAAAAAACTGGTGAACTGCTTACTATCTGGTGTAAAATCAGTAGAGGGCAAAAATAATTTTCCCTTCAGATACATATGGAACATATTAAGATCTAAGACATGTTCAGGACGAGAATATCTGAGGACATAGTAGTACAATCTCTCCAAGAAAGAAACGGTAACATATGAAGATCCCAAATCGCCCAATGTGTACTGTGGGGATCCAGCCATTAGTCTTTGGGTAACAGAACATCTTGGATCATCAAACTTGACATCAGGTCCCAAATAAGTAGTGATGATGAATTCGATGAGAAATTTTCTATCACTATCAGTTGCTACTGGTTTGACAGACCTTCTCTTGTAAACAATATCTCCTCTGAAATTCATGAGTGCTGCAGATTCATCTGAAACAGCAAAAAGAAATTACAATAATATGTATTTAGTATTATATTTATAGTTTACAATTTATAATAGGCAATGAGAATTAAGGTAAAATACATCGTCCTGTTTTGAATGAATAGATTTATTATGGTGGCCCTGGAATGGCAAGTTGAGAGTCATATCCAGTTATTGGGTTTTGAAGGACTATGGTATTTCTAAAAGAAGGATTTAGGGTTTGGTGAAATAGAGTAAGATAAAAAGTTTGAGTCAGCAAAACCTATGCCTATTATCAATATGAGACAACAATATTCATACATAAAACCCAAATTCCCAAACTCCAATATTCATATATAGAACAATGAGTCTTAAACCTCAATCTTCAAATGCAAAAACAACTAAAAAAATTAGAGAAAGTATCAAGAAACTTACAAAATGGGAGTGTGAGAAGCAGATATGCCTCATGCGGCGCCGCGATTCAATGAAGAGGAGAATGAGAATACGGCTATAGATATATATATATATATATTAGTTTTATACCATATTATCTGTATAAATAAATTAAAAATAATATAAATCAATTTAAATATAATTTAATTCTTACAAATGTCTAATTTTAAGAAAGTAGTGATTTGTTATTTTTTACTATATATAAAACATTATGGCTCCATGATTCAATCTTAATCCATGTGATCACACATACCTTTTTAATCTTAAACTCCCTATAACTACCATTTCAGTATATAGAATAACAATTAAATTATAATTGAATTTTATTTTTTTATATTTAATTAAAATATATATATAAAAACTATAATCATGAATACTTTGGTATCTAAAGTGAAAATTACTATAAATTTATTAAATGGAGGGTATGTTTAAAAATATATACATCTTTAAATAAATTAATTAATTAAACTCCAAAAGAAATTATCATAAAATATCCTAAATACTTTGTATATTTTTAAACTTACTTGAAAGAGAAAAGTAATGTTTTATTAAAACCAAATATTATAATAAAAATATTAAAAGCAAATATTTTAATTGAAACCTAAAACTATTATAATTTAACTCTTAATACTTATTCTTAAAGAAGAAGAAAAATGAGTTCCGGTATACTTATTTATATATATAAATAGAATGTCCACAAATATGTACAGCAAATAAAAACTTTTACAGTATAAAAAAAAAACAGTATATTGATCACAACTGATTTTTAGATTTTTTACAGTATAAATAAACAATGAGTAGATTGATCTCAACAATTTTTAAATTACATAAATATTGTTATTATTATATTACTACAATAGAATGTTTAAATGATAATATAAAAAAATAATTAGTTACGTAATTAATTTATAAAAATTAAAATATTTTTATAATTAAAATAGTTTCTATTATAATTAAAAAATTATAATTGATTTTTGAAATGATGTTTAAATTAATCATGAACCACCAATATTTTAACTTAAAAAAATGATCTTTAACTAATTAATTGAGATTTCGATTCCAGGTTACAATATAAAATTTGTGCAAATAGTCAGTTAATAGAGAAATATTTTATCAAATTGTATGTAAAATTACAAAACAAAAACATGTAAAACTAGAAAAAGAAAAAAACAACATACAAAAACCTAAAATGATGTCTATAGTACTAGAGTTTACAAGCTTACGTAGAACATTTAAGGGGATAAATTAATACTTACAAAGTATTGGAAAGTAATGAGCATATTTGTCAATTTCCTTCTATTAAAGGAGATAGTTTTTTGTTTTTTTTTTCTTTCAAACATCTTGAAATTAGACATGGTACCATTTTCAAATTCACCTCCATGTCATCCTTAATGAAAAAAGGAAACTAGTTGAACATGTAGAAGTCAAATCACCACTTCATGAAGATAATTCATTTCTTTTGCTTCACATCATTTATGTTTCAATGCAAACATGTAACCTGAAGGAGCATAGAAATTTTTGTTCAAGATTATGATAAGGAGTCAATGATAAATGAAATAAATATGCACTTAGATGGCAAAATTCATATGATAACAAGGTTTTATTAACTAAATACATCACACAATATATTTCACCCAGCTAAAATTATCCAGGTCCAATTTCATATATATATATATATATATATATATATATATATATATATATATATATATATATATAAATAAAAGATTAAGAAGTCATCATTAAAAGGTGGAACACACACCACCAAATTCATATCCCCATCAATAATATTGAAAGAGCATGAACTCGGTAACAAAACCCAATAACAATAAGATCACACCAAATTATCTTCATAAAAAAAACAAATATTATAAAAAAATAACTTTTTTTTAAATAACTTGATGTTTTCACCTCCATTTTAACCTATTTCAATAATAATAACTAAGAAAAAGAAAGTAATTTTAAAATTTTAAACAAATTCAACTCCCAAATTTTCCAATTAAATAGATAAATGAAAAGGTACCTTAAAATAAGAGTGAAGAAGAGTTTCAAGACAGAAATCGTGGGTGGATCGAAGTGGAGGTACATGGTCGCGACTAGATCCTTGCAAACAGGTGAAAAAAATTGTCTATGGCACGACCAATCTTACCATTCTCTTCCGACCTTATTGTAGACTTCAATTTTTCTTATTTTTTTTTTTTTCATTTTGTCTTTTGAATTTAGTAAAGGTTTAGTTCACAATTTTTGGAATATGTTTGCTAATAAAATAAATAAATTTTACAAGCGAAAATAATGTCCTGCAGAAAATCAAATCAAACTAAATGTGGGGATATAATATTATAAGCATTAATCTTCTTGTTTTTATAATAAATTTACCAAATAGTTTTTCTTGTTTGGCTACATTTTCTTTGCTTTTTATTTTTCATCCCTACAATTTTAATGAAATCAATATTTTGCACCTTAAAATGCCTCCAAAAGCCAGACTAATGAAAATTAGCAGAGAAATTATCGCAAACATTCACATAGAAGAGATTTAGGGGTAAAATAAAAGCAAATGTATATAGAAAAGAGAGAGAGGGTAAAGAATAAATCATTTTTATAAATAAAAATCAGGAAACTAGGTGAAGATCTCCTTTTGAAACCTAGTTCTTCATCAAGAAATAATGTTTTTTCAATCATAACTTGTGGGCACATGCACCACAAACAGCTTTCATGATCTTCTGTATTGATTTCTTCCTTGAAACGATGTGCTCAGCACCATTTACCTGCTTAAAATTAACCAAGTGGCATAATTCTGATATGATCACAAACCAGGTTTCAGTTCGAGAGACCTCACAGATGAAGCTATATAACGAACAATGATCGCCACCAAGAACTACCTGCAGTTCCTAATTAACAACTTGGTCAGCATTGAAGTTTCCAAAGACACCAAAAGTTGAGATTTTATGGTAAGATTTGACATTACCGACATTACCTCGACGAGCACGAAGACGAGTTTCATGGAAATCAAAGTAGGACCGTGTCCAATCTAGGACTGAACGAATAGGTCTGAATGAAGCCAACTGGTTCCAAATCCAGTTCAAACTGTTTGAGATATCCTCAAACGCAAACCTCATGTCATTCTCATCAACTTGGAAACGGTAATGATAATTAGCATCAGGAGTAACAACTCCTTGCAGCTCGAAGCGGCACACAGGGCAAGTGTTGTGCATGCGCAACCATGGGGTGATGCAGTCAGAATGGTAGAAATGTTTGCATGGCAACTCTCTGACTTCCATTTCAAGCTCAAACTCGTCTTTGCAAATTGGGCAATTGGGGTCACTACCCAAATGGGTTTGCGTCAGTTTCACCACCGGCAATGCTGCAATGGCAGAAGATGCTGCAGGAGGTGGCCCTGGTCGAGTATTATTCTGAATCACCCCATCGATGAAGTCATCTAATAATGTCTCAGTGTGGTTGCTCGGAGGAACCAAGTTCTGTGGTGGGGAAATAGGCCTAGGTGCACGAGTTGGCCTTGGAAATCGGAGTGTAACCCAAGCCTGAGGATCTGCACCATCTTCATTTTCTGTATTTTCTGTTTCCCAGTGTGTGGTTGTGTTTAAGTGGATGTTGTTTTGCCTCCTTAGAGGTGGATCAAGAATGAGGGCCAAGTTATGCAGAAGTTGAGTAGCTGGTGAAGGTTCCAAGTTATTTGGCACGTTCATGAGAAGCCTTGGCCTTGAGATATCAAGCTCATAACGCAGGTGGTGGAAGCAATAGGGGCATGTAGAACCATTATTGTTTGTAAAGGGTATCCTCACGGTTCTTTGGCAATACAGGCACCAGAAATAGTGAAAAGTTCTCGTTCTTCTGACCCCATTCACGACGATGCGAGAACGACCTGTTAGAGACATGTGGATTGAGATGAAAAGGTTGCTGTGTTTTTGAGGAAGAAGCGAGCTTTTTTTGACAGAAACAACGTGGAACTGTTATATGTATTGTGGTTTTGACATGAAGGAGAAAAAAAAAGGGTGCGTGATGAAGAGGAATGACCTAGGATTGGAGGCACAAGAAAGGGATTCCTTTGTTGCAATTGATATCTGGTTTGGTTTTAGTCCTATAATGTCATGCAATCATGTTGCTTTTTTTCTTGGAGAACTGTTTCTCCATTGCACAAGGCAAAGGATGCTTGAATGATAATGGCAAGTTACAGAGAGGTTTTGGTTTCCTTGAGGGTTTGTAGATACATGTGATGCAATACTATATTAAATTGTTGATTGTTAGCACACAGCTTTTCTTTCTTCATGGATGTTTAGTATAGCAACCCTAGACTAGATGCAAAGTAAGGAAGTATTTCATTCAAGTTAACTTGTTTTTAGCTTTTTTTAGTGTTTTAAAAACAAAATGATCAAATAGAATTTTAGAAGGAGTTTTTAATTTTAAAAGTTATTTTTAATTTTTTTTGTTTACACTAAATTGATATAAAGATGTGTATACAAATAGTAGTTCTCACTAAATTAATCTAAAGATGTGAAAATATATGAGAATTTTCTTGGTGAAAAATAAGAGTTAAAATTTATCGAATAAATTTAATTTTAAACTTAAAAACTTCTGTCTTATATTTAGTTTTAAAAAGGTTTAATAAAACACTTTAAAAAGTTAACTTAATTACTTCTGGTTCATTCATGGACAAGGGGATAGGGAGAAAATAAACAGAGATAGATAAATAATAGTAAAAAAGCATGTTAAGTGGATTAATATAATCAATACGTGGATTTATTTTTAATTGTTAAATATTAAGAGGTGAAGAATAAAAAATAAATAACAAAATAACTATTTATCTTATTTTTAACGGATACCATCCTATCTTTAATTGCATTTAAAACATAAACATTGATTTAAGATATCTCAGGACAATTCTTTTGGGTTGATCCATTTAGAAATTTAATTAAAAATAATAAATTTGAATATTAAATAAGAAGAAAAAATTATAAATTTATGATTTAAAGATTTTTTATTAAAGTTGATGTTATTCTTATATGAATCGACTTGTTTTGATAGTGTTAGATCAATCAAGATATTTGAAATATTATCCGTTTTGAAATTTGAGATTCATGTCATAGTTTTTTTACTTGTATTCACTTCTAATGATGAATTTGAAAGTGAATGATCGAATAAATTAGAAAGATTTGAAGATAAAGATTGTGTTATTTATTTTAAAGGATTTAAAGTTAAAAGTGATGAAATTTGAATAAAGTGTGTGAAATAATTGATATATGTTATTGAATAAAAAAAATATTTTAATAGGGTAAGATTTTTTATTTTTTTTTACCAATAGTTAAAATTATATTATTATTATTATTATTTTCTTTGGTCACAAGCTAATTTTTTTTGCATGACTTTTTTTCTTAGAAAAAAAATGGAGAATTTGGTCTCTTTCTAAAGGGCATATGTGAATTCAATCCTTCCCGAGATTTATTCATTCGTCCATCTTTTAGGATGTGTTCGCTTGGTAGGATAAATTTAAGAGAAAGTGTAAAAATGAATTTGCGTTAATTTGAGTAGATGAATATGTGTGCTTTTTTGAGTGGATTTAGAGGGTAAAAAGAGTGGATTTGAAGATGAATTTTATAAAAGTTAGTGAGTGATTTGATTAATGTAATAGATTAAAAAAAGGTTTTAACAGATAAAAATTTGAAAATTACTAAAATATCTTTGATGGTAAAAATTAAATTAAATGATAATTAGATGAATTAAAAATATTAAAATTTAAAAATATAGTAATTATCATTAATTAATATACATATTTTTATTATTATTATTTGCTTTTTAAAAACAAACATGGTCCAAAGAAAGAAAAATCATATTGTCATGGATCAAATTCACTCTGCAATGGATTTGGAAGACCCATCAGTTTAATAAAAAGTGTATTTGGAAATATCATGGATCAGTTCCAATTGTCATGGATCGGTTCCACTCTCACATTTTCTCATGGATTGGTTCCGCCCTCATGGGATCGGATCCCTCTCCACCACCAGCACACATGCACATGAAGAAAACATATTTAATTTGAGGGTAAAAATGTATTTAAATATGTATCTCTCTCAAATGACATCAATTTAATGGGGACCGCAAAATAAATAGATCCCGCAAATCGTCACCTTTTCTTGCTCTCAAACTCACTTAAAGGAATGCAGATTTCACCTCTATTTCATCGTCGTCATTCTCTATGAATAGTTATTCCCCTTCAAATAAACATAGCCTTAATAAGTTGAAGCGGAATAAAAGTTTTATTTAGGATGTTGAGTTTGGAGTTTAGTTATTTCTCTTCAACGTAGCTTCTTTACCCTTTAATTGATATCGAAAACTAAACAGATTTTAATGTTGTGTTAGAAAATCAAATTTTTCATCACTTTAACACATAATCAAACAAATAACCAAACAAACAAGCATATTGCAAATGCATCCTCCAACATAATAAATTGATAGAAATAAACACAATTAAAAGAGAAATGTTTAAAGTAACCGTATTACATTACTCCCTTTAAAAAATGTTAATTAGTTTAGTTAAATAGATTATATTGATTTTGAAAATATTAATTAATTTTTTTAAAAAGATTGTTGCATTCAACGTAATCATTACTAACCAAATTACAAGAACTTCTAAATATGTCTATCACATTATAATGATATTAGCAAATATTAAAATAGTACAATTTAAAAAGTTACATAATTGAATAAAAATAGTATTGAAAATTGTGATAATTATTTTTAAATATAAATTAGCTGTTGGTTTACTTATATTATTAAATAAATAATTATTTTTATTTATTAAAGATAATTTTTTTTAATTTTTATTAAAAGATTATATAAAAAATGTTACTAAATAGTTTATATATATATATATATATATATATATATATATATATATATATTAAGAAGTGAAAAAAAATTGTATGTACATATACACATACATGTTTGATAAAAATAGTTGAATTTAATAAAAAAATGAATTTAGCATATAAAAATGTTTAGTTCAAAAAAAGTTATTTAATCGGAGAATGCTAACTAACGAAAGGACACTTGTTAAGAAATAATAAATGTGTTTTGGTATCATCATTTCTACATTGAAAGTTGAAATAATTAAATACAGTAATTAAAATAGTATAAATACATATAATAAATTTTATAAAGACAAAAATACCTTTTTAAATTTGTAGACAATAACTTACTGTTACAAAACAAGAACTTTGGAACTTTTAAGGTCTCTACTAAAAAGAAAAAAATTCAATTAAGTCTCAAATTGACACTTTAATTATTCTTTTTATGTTGTAACATTTTTAGATTTTTAACACTATTTTTTGGTGGGTTTTCTGTTAATTTATAATTTTTTATGTTTTTTTTTTAATTTTTAGATGTTTAACACAATTTTTTTTTGTTGATTTTTCTGTTAATTTAAATTTTCTTATATTTAATTTTTAGCAACATTAAAATATAGTTATTTTATCATTTCATTAGTTTTTAATTTTTATTTATGAACATTAAATAAAATATTAAATACACATGTACAAGATTTATGGGCATTTGTGTCCTTTAAAGAAAATAAAGTTGCATTAATGGTTATTAGGTCAGATTTTATTTAATATTACACTTATCTATGTGCTTTTGTAGGATCCAATGAATATTAATTATCCTTAACCAGTGTTCTTAGAGCACTGGTTAGCAAGATCCTATTTAAATATATGAATATATGATGTTATTTAATATATACTAGAGTCCACACAAGCGCGATAAGGTATGTGTGTATGCATTTTTGTACATATGAATGATAATATGTTAATAGTGTAATGTTATTAAGTTAATGTATAAAATAAATTTATATTTATTAAAAATAAAGCGAAATGAATAGATAAATTAATTGTTGATGAATAAAAAAAAGAAAAAAAGATAAACACTTTTATAGAAAATAAGTAAAAGTAATCATTAATTTTAAAAAATTTAATAAATAATTATATTATAAAGAGTAAAATTGGTATTAAAGATACATATTATTGTTTATATTTCTTTTTTAACCTTTTTGAATCAAAATTTAGTAAATGTTAATAGTATTCGAAATATGCTGACTAAATAATTAAAAAATTATTTTTTTTATTATGTTGTTAGGAAATGTATATTTTTACGACTTTTAAATACATTTTTAAAACATGTTTAATAAATTTTCTGTTTTACTTTCTCAAACAGTATAGTTAATAAGGCCTAAACATTTCCGGAGACCATAAAACATTCTTATTGGAATTTTAATTTGAAAAATAAAATTAGATCGAAAACCAAAAAAGAAAACAATAATTATTGCTATTAAAAGAGTTTGGAATTTCCAACAAAATAAAAAGGTAGGTTTTAAAGTAATCACATAATAGTTAAAATTATAAAAAAGGGGTTGTAAAGAGAAATTAAAAAAACGCAGTTTTAAAATTAGAGTTAGTGTTTGACCAGAAGGGATTTGAGGGGTGAGAAAATTGGATGTGTTAGAAATTTTGTGGTTGTGGAGAGTGATTAAAGGAAGGTGAAGGCGGCCGAGTGGAGGCGAGTGAACTCAGTGGGTTTACAAATAAGAATTGGGTTTCGGATTGGGTTGTCCTCTTCTCTTCTCTTCTTCCTTCATTCGTTCATTTCTTCTTCTGCTTCTTCTTCTTCTTTTTCTTCTTCAATCGCTTCAATCAAAGTATGAGAAGAACAATTTGTTCGTAGAAGTTGTTGTTCCTCACTATTAGGTCTTTCTTCCATCGCTCTCCCTTCAAACATGCTTCCGGCACTCTCTCAATTCAAGATTAACCATGTCGGGGCTAAATGCTCCCCTAATCCTATTCCCATGCTTCCCACGCTCCACCACACGCGCCGCCCTCTCCTTTGTCGATCCTCTTCATCCTCCGACCTCAGGAATATCTCTGGCCTCAAAATTACCGCCCAGGTCGAAACCGACTCCACCTCTCACTTGGAGCGTTGCTTTAACGCGCCTATCGCTTCCGAGCCTGCCTCTATGAAAGGCGGCCAGTACGGCGCGTTCGGCGCCGTCACCTTGGAGAAATCAAAACTCGATTTATCACAAAAGGAAACCTTTTCTAGCCCTGAGGTAACTCCTCTCCATATTTTTAGTAACTAATTAGGGTTTTATTCCAGAATTTGTCGTTCTCGCAGAAAGTGAATCAGTGTATACTCTAGTTACGGCTTTTCCGTGTTTACAGTACAATTAGCGGTACTTATACTTGTTTTTATTTGTTGTGTTGATCAGATGGAATAGTATCCGCATGAGAAATAACGTGTCAGTGCATGTTTCAGGGTTATCAGTATACGAGAAAGTATCATTAGTTTATTTTTATTTTTTTGTTATTTATCTAACAGTGTTTATCATTTCTGTAGTTACTAGTGGCAAGTGTGGCTGTAGAACTTAGATAGAAGGTGTTGTGTACCAGTCTTAAGTCTAAACTGAGACTGGATTAAACTTTAATGCGATAATAACGTTGTTGCCATAAAGGATTACTGATTGCCAGGGTTTTAAATCAGTCATGGATGCGGTTTCATTGTGTTTATTGATAGTGTGGGAAAGCATGGACAAATGCGTGCGGTTGTAAATACTTGAACAAAATCTTGGTCGTGGACAGTATTTGTAAGATTAATATTTATGCATTTATATATAAATTATTATACATGCATGTAAGATAGTAAATATAAGACAGAGAAAACCATCGTAACACACATCTAATACTCAATAAGCTTAAGTTCATAATTATAGATTTATAAGCATAAAGAGAGTCAATAACTAAGCTGATCCCCGAGGTAGAATTCTTAAATGACAATCAATTATACAAAACAACTTATAATACTGTATTAGTTTTTAGTGCCTACTCCAGAACCACTTGATACAAAATACATGATGTGAACATCAGACAATAGAGTAAAGTGCTGTTAACATCAAGCTGGTTGCAACTCCAGAACCACTCAACATCTTAACAGAGCTGTATCTCGCACAAATATGGAGAGAAAACGGCACAAACCAAGGCAGAAAGAAACAAGAAAGAGGCAACGTTGGCATGGGCGAGAAAATATCTGATGTAGTGGAGGGGACGCTCTGGTTGTGGTGGTTTGTGCAACAGAATATGGGGAAGGTTTATGTGAAGTTGAGAAGACGTAGATAGGATGTGTTTTCATTATTTAGGATTAGGGGCTTGGGTTTTATGGGCTTAGGCTTTTAGAAGCCTTTAAAGAGAAAACAAAATGCACGATTCCACAATTTTATGCTCTTCTGCAACAATTCTACCGAGTTTGAAAATTTCCAATTCTGCCCATGGATGTACTCGCCCAGCAACAGTAGACTGACAGAATTGTGCCCTTCTCTGAGTTGAGGCTCGATTCTGACTACCATGAATGTTACTTGTTCTAGACCCTAGAACAATGTGGTATGGCTCAGTAGCTACCCTAATTGAATTATTTACTCCCAGACATTAACAATGGTATATTTATCAGAAGCTTGTACAAGCTCCCACTAAAGGTAATTTTTCATGATTATGTATGCTATAAAACCGCATCAACATTAGGCTTGTTTCTTGATTCTTAGCTATTTTTTGAGTTTCCATCTTTCGCTCTAAGCCCCTGCCTATGCATCTCCAATTAATATTTTAATTTTAGGTGCATAATGTTCTGACCAGAAGTTATGTAGAGAGGAAATGTCTCCGTTCGTTCTTTTATGTTATCTCCTGAATTTATTAACTTGTAATGAGAGTCTTTACAGGACCAGATTGGTCAGTAGGTGATGCTATGCTGGATCCTTTTAATGTTGTTGATTATGAATGCGTAAAAATGATGATATTTAGTTTAATCTTACTGTTTGGTTTGAACTCTGTATCTGAATTTTCAGTATTGCCTACATGGCCTATGTATTTACTTTGTGGGTGGCGACTTGCATTACATGAGTGATTTTTTAATGTTTTCATTAGCAAGCTTAATATCTCGAAGTTCAGTAATACTCCCAAAAATTTAAAATAAACCAAGTCCAATGGTATTGTGTAGTCCATGTAGCTGAGATTTATTGTTAGTATTTAGAAATTCCTTTTTGGTCTTTTGTTTGCAGCTAGCTACTGGGGGAGGTGGTGGAGATATTGGAAAGAAAATCAATCATGGTGGTGGTGATGGAGGTGATGATGATGGTGACGACGATGATTACTTTGATGACTTTGATGAAGGTGACGAGGGAGATGAGGGTGGCTTGTTTAGGAGACGAATACTTTTTGAAGAGGTTAGACATACTGTTCATTTTATGTAATAAGTATTTCCCCCTTTATGAAGTATACAACTTTTCATGGCTTTCATTTGATGTTTCTTCAAGAAATGAAACTCATTCTGTCTTTGTTGTAGCTATTTGACCGAAAGTTTGTGGACGCTGTGTTAAATGAGTGGCAAAGGACTATGATGGATTTGCCTGCAGGGCTTCGGCAAGCTTATGAAATGGTACCATAATTTTCAGTTTAATTTTAGTTGTTTAGTCCATTACGCATAGGGCTGCATACTGACTGAAATTTGTTGTATAGGGGTTGGTTAGTTCAGCTCAAATGGTAAAATTTCTCGCAATCAATGCAAGGCCAACCACCAGTAGGTTTATTTCCCGAACACTGCCTCAAACACTATCAAGGTCTTTCATTGGCAGGTAATTTCAGTTATGGCCTGGTTGTAGTCTTGAAATATTTTATTCTAATATAAGAACATTTGGGATCTAATGCCTCACATTTAACCCCAATTTTTTTTCTCCTGAAATCATTAGGATTTAATTTGATTTTATCTTTAGTGATTCTATTTTAATTCAGGTAATTCAGGTAATTAGCAAGAGTTTAAATTGCAGTATGTTGGCTCCAATTATTATTTTATTTTAGAGAATGAGTTTGTGAGTTGGAAGAGTACTTTTGCACCTAGAATTAAGGTTTTTTCCCCTTCCCCCTTCATTCCCATTAGATCTATTGAACTTTGAGCTTTCGTTTTGGAGTGAATCTTTGTATACACTACTATCTCGTATATTCATCTTTTTTTGTGCAGGTTGCTTGCAGATCCTGCATTCTTGTATAGGTTTGTATTGGAGGAGGTAGCTACAGTGGGTTGCTCATTGTGGTGGGAGTTAAAAAATCGGAAAGATAGGTGTGTTTATGCATTTAAAACCGTTTGGAAGTTTGTCTGGTATTCTTAATGATGAATTATAATAATAATTTTTAACTTGAATTTGAATCTAGGATAAAGCAGGAGTGGGATCTTGCACTTGTGAACGTGCTGACAGCGGCAGCATGCAATGCACTAGTTGTTTGGTCCCTTGCTCCTTGTCGATCATATGGGAACACATTTCGGTTTGATTTACAAAATACATTGCAGAAGCTTCCAAACAACATATTTGAGAAGAGCTATCCACTTAGGGAATTTGATTTGCAAAAGAGAATCCAATGCTTTTTGTTCAAGGCTGCTGAGTTGTGCATGGTTGGTTTGAGTGCTGGTGCAGTACAAGGTGCATTGTCAAACACTTTGGCCAGTAAAAAGGAGGGAAGGTGTGCAGGATTGAAACTCAACCTTATTTTTTATAGTATTCAATTCATTTAATTTTTTAATTAACCCTTGAGTTTTACCCACGATTGATCAAATCACGAGTGCTAAATACTAATGTTAATCCTTGCATGTGTTGCGCCTGCAGATTATCTGTTACAGTCCCGAGTGTGAGCAGTAATGCGCTTGGTTACGGTGCTTTTCTCGGAATTTATGCTAACCTTAGATATCAACTGTTATGTGGGTTTGATAGAGCAATGATGACCCATTTTGATGTTATTGGAGTTGCCCTGTTCTTCAGCACAACATTCAGGTGTGGTTTTTTCTCTGTCGAATAAGTTGTTCACCCTGAATCCGTTTTACCATTTTGTTTTAATGTAAGTTACATGGTAGAGGAAGAAATTATTTTAAGATCTGTTGTTTGAAAACTTATTCCCAATTTTATGCAGGTTCTTGAATGTTCAGTTAGGAGAGACTTCCAAGCGTGTATGGCTTGGAGTTGAGGCAGATCCACTGGCTCAGTCGGATGACCTCTTGAAAGTCTACAACAGGACGTCTGAGAATGTAGAAAACCAATCCTCAAAATGGTTTATATCAAAGAATGCGGTTGTTTCTGGGCTTGGGCTCCTGGGCATCAAACAAAGGAATGCAGACGGGGCAGGTGCAGAATCTTCAGCTCCTAAAGCTCGGCGAAAAAGGATTGTTCGGAAGAAGGTTGCGGCGGGTTCTGCTTGATGTGACGTTGTCCAATTTTGCTCTTTCCTACTTCTGGAGTATCCTTGGGCGGTTCACTGGCTGCTCCATACTAAGTTGGGGATTAATTAGTGGACCAACATTTTTTTATCACATTAACTGAGATTTCAGGAGGGTTTTGTTTCTAAATTTTGTAGGAAGTCTTATATTCATCGTTTGCGTTTTGCTATCTGATTCTGTACTATATATTTTGAATCTATTCAATAAAGTAGAGCAAGTATTTTCTTTTTCACCTTAGTCAAAAATCTTGTTATGTCAATGCAATTGACACAAATATAGTTCTTGTTCTCGTCTCATTCGAGTTTCATAGATTTCCTAGCCTCACGAACGAATGTTCTGAACTCGAAGAATCTTCCTAATCTTGGATTTCATGAAAAAAAAAGCAATAAAATTATACATTGAGGTAAGTCAAACGACAAATACGAGAAGCATATGGAAAGTAGAATTACATGAAACAGGAGTTAAAAAAAATGCAATTATATGAAATAATAGAAAAGCAGAAGAGGGGAAGGAAGTGACGGAGAATTGAAAGCATTATATGAAAGGGAAGGGAAAGGTAAATTGGTTTGGTAATATCCAGAATGAGTTTGTTGTCAGTGGTGGAGTCGTGGGTGGTGTACCAGCCAAGCATCCTGAACTTCACATGGAACCCTCCTCACACCCCTTTCTCCTCCCCTCTCTTCCTCACTCTCTCAATCATCACCTACCTCTCACTCACTCTCCTCCTCTACCTCATCCCTCTCCCACCCTTCCCACCTCGCCTCCTGAAGCCCATCACCGCCGTCCACAACCTCACCCTCCTCCTCCTCTCCCTCCTCATGGTGGTGGGCTGCGCCCTCACCCTCCTCACCCACACCCCCCACCTCCGCTGGGCCATCTGCTTCCCACCCGCCACACCCCCCACCGGGCCCCTCTTCTTCTGGGCCTACGTCTTCTACCTCTCAAAGTTCCTAGAATTCCTTGACACCCTGTTCATCATCCTGTCCCGCTCAACCCGACGCCTCTCCTTCCTCCACGTCTACCACCACTCCACGGTGGTCCTGATGTCCTACCTCTGGCTTCAAACCTCCCAGTCCCTCTTCCCCATCGCCCTCCTCACCAACGCCTCCGTCCACGTCATCATGTACGCCTACTACTTCCTCACCGCCCTCTCCTTCCGCCCCTCCTGGAAGCGCGCCGTCACCGACTGCCAGATTGTCCAGTTCCTCTTCAGCTTCGCAATCTCTGCCCTAATGCTCCACTACCACTTCTCCACCTCTGGATGCTCCGGAATTTGGGGCTGGTGCTTCAATGCCCTCTTCAACGCCTCTCTCTTCGCCCTTTTTCTTGATTTTCATCTCAAGAGTTATGCTAACAGGACCAACACCACCAACAACAAACACAAGGACTCTTGATCATTCCCCACACCATCTTCAGTAAGACACAATATAATTATTTGTTTGTTGTATTTCAATTTCAATGACACTGCTACTTCTCTCATTTTCTTTCTCTTGCCTTACAATTCAACCCATCAAAACATTTTTATTGTCTAGATTGAACATTCATTAGTGTTACAATAACAGTTAAACCCTCATACCAGTTGTATGTTTCATTTTGCTCCCTGATTCCAACACCCAAATGGACGTTCTCCTGGTAAGTTTTGGGTACCACTTTTGCAATAAATGTTGATAAAAAAATTACGACTTCAACAAGCTAGCTAAAGTGTTCTGTTTCAACACAAATCTAAATTTTTTTCTTTATTTAGTATTTCTGTCTTGGTTGACCTCCATCCTAAAAATCTCTGTTGTTGAGAATCTGTGCCTTGAAAATTTGAGTTTTGATGCATACCGTCATCCTTTTCTTCTTCACTTAGATTATGTTATTAGATTATTTGAAATTTGCAGAGAATTTAGTTTTGAATAATATTTTAGTCTTTTAAATTACAATAAACACAATGTTAATCTGTTAAATTTACTGTATAAATAATATTTTAGTCTTTTAAATTACAATAAATACAATGTTAAATTTTGAATCAATGCTTATTGTTTTTTAACGTATATAAGCTAGTGTATTATGGTTATGTTGGTTGTTTTATCATGTTTATAAAATGATTTTGGATAAAGGTATGCTATTTTATTTTTGTGATTCAGGCTTAAGAAACGGTTCTGTTCTCTTTAATCATCCGTTAGCTTTAGAATTAGAAGAACAAAACTGCAACCTTTGACCTTAGACCAAGTTTTTTATATGAGAACTGTTAGAATCAACCCTTAAATCTTAATAACTAAATTTCAACAAGTAACTAAGTTGTGAAACAATATTAAGAAATGATAAAAGAACCTTTTGAAGGTAAATTTAATTAATGATTTATGAGTTTACACATCATAAGTGATCACGACCAAAATACTCCATTTGTGTCGTTTTTTTGGGCCGTTTTTTATTTGGGGCCTGCGAACTAACTTGCATAGCCTGTCTTGCACTAACACTAATAAAATCAATGAAAAAAAAAATGAATGAGTTTTGACTAAGGTGGTAACTTGGACAAATTTTTCAAAACCATAAATTAAGGGTATAAGTAACCTTCGTTAAGTCAAATTTTGTCTGATCCAAAAACATTTAATTGAATTTTATTGGACTATATCAAGTTTACGAAGTAAAACAATTACCACTTCCTAAAATATGTATAATTTTTTTTTCGGGTGCTTTATTTTTTAAGGTAATGAGAATATTTATAATACATAAATAATATTTTTATAAAATTTAAAATTACTTTTTATGGTAAATTTATTAAACCATTAATATATTATTATTTATTTATTAGATAGTTGTCTTCCGTTGAGTTTGTCGGATTTAAAATTTATGAATTCACTACTGGAAATATTTTAATTGAGTGTATTAAAAAAAAATCAATTAAATCCGTTCACTTCAACTCAATAAAAACTTAGGGATCATAGAATTTATAAGTTGAGGGTAATTCACTTTTACTTCTACTAATTAACAAACGTGATTAACTTAATTTTCATAGTTAAAAACTTCTTGGTTTACTTATTATATATAGGGAATGAAGATTGACCCGTTTGCCAGAAATGAGTTGTTACGGATAGATACGCATAAAATTTGAGTTATAATTTTTTTAATTTCAAATTTAAGTAATAGTTTTGTATTATTTGTTACATATAAAAAAGAAAAAAAATATTGTAGTTATATACAAAGAGAATTCTTTTCTTTTGTATATCTAATTCATATTTCTATTTTATCCTATAAAATATAATTGTTGTTAGAATAACCGTTATTTTGATTTCTTTTCTAATAAGACACAATTATAATTAGTAAAAAGAGAAAATTATAAACTAAAATATAATTTTTGAATTACTTTTATACTGTTAAATATCAGTATCTTTATTTTTAATAAATTAGTATATTTTAATTATAAAAGTTAAAGTAATTAATATAATTTATATTGTTTTGTGAAGTCATAACACAACATTCGATATAAACAAAAAAAGAAAACGCAAATTAAAATTATTTATAATAATTTATTTTATTTGATGAAACATATTTTATATTTTTTTTCTCATTTTAAATACAATGCAGATACAAGAAAAATAAAAACTAAATATCAAAAGTTATTATATAAACATATTAAGGATTTAATAAATCTTAAATTCTTATTTATTCGATAAAAGAGTAAAGAGAAAGTTAATCTTTTAATTTTCCTTTTATAACATTCAAGATTTAGGTTTAATAAATTTTATAATAGTGTAATAATTTAAATTATGTTATGCTCACTTAAAGCAATTTCATAATATATAATATATAAATGAGGAGCAAACCTCATCTTACAAGTCAGTTTTGTGGAACTGCGTTAGGCTTAAAGCCCACTTTTAACATGGTATCATATTTAAATCGCTTTTCGCATTTTCTCCTTTCTTGTTGATTTTCTGTCATGGCGAAAAATTTCTCTTTGATTCTTCAACAAGAACGTGAATTTAAGGCTATTTTTATTCTACTTCTCAAAAGTCTATTGCCAATCTTGCCTTTCACAAGGGACTTGGGCAACATTTTCGCGATGGTTTCTTTGGCAATTGTGGACGGGGATGCTTTACTCGGTCCTGTGGTCACAATCCCAAGTATTGTGACCATTGTCACCGAACTAATCACACCTCTGGTAATTGTTGGATTAAGCATGGCCTGCCTCTAGGTTATCACCAAAACACCAAAGTCCATCCACCTTCTTACACGCTCTATACTAGTATGGTTGATATTGCCTCATCTTTGTCGATCTTTGTGCCAAGAAGGATGATAAAGTTGTAGCTCAGTTTGGTTTCTCTAGAGAGTAGTATGAAACTCTTATCACCTTGATCCAATTGTCTCAAAATGATTCTTTCACAATTGTTGTTCATCAATGTAGTACCAAATCCACAGGTTTTGTTTTTCCCTTTTCTTCTTGGATTTTAGATAATGGTGCTACTGACCATGTTTGTCCTTTTAAATCTTTATTTCAAAATTTCAAACATATTTCTCCTATTTCTATACAATTATCCAACCAAAAATCTATCATTGCTAAATTCTCGGATACCATTGTCTTGATCAATCTTATCCTTCATAACACCCTTTTTGTTCCTGAATTTCTACAAAAAAAATTGAAATTATCGACGAAATTTTACCAACAAATATAATTTTGTCGGTAAATTTGAATTACCGACGAATTTTACCGATGGTAACATATTTCATTTATCGACAAAAATATTTGTTGATAAAATCTGTCGGTAATTCAATTTTTTTTACTGACAAATTTATCGACGAATTTTTTCGTTAGTAAAAGAAGCGAGAATTCGTCGATAATTTAAAATTTTTTATCGACAGATAAATTCGTCGGTAAAAGAAGTGGGAAATTTCTGGCCCAAATTTGAATTACCGACAAATTTTTCTGTCGTCAAATCTGTCGATACTTACATAACTCAAAATTTGTCGATAATTTAATTTTTTTTGATAAATTTACTGACGAATTTATCCGTCGGTAAAAGGAGCAGGAATTTTCCCGCACAAAGCTCACCTTAGAAGAAGAAGAAGAAGGAGAGTGACATTAAAAAGAAGAAGCAATGACGATTGTTGAATGTCAAACCAAATCCAGGTAAAAACACAAGAGTCACGCATTAAAAAGAGGAAAACAATGGTTACTGCAATTTTTCGGTTGAAACGAAAGAAGGAAAACATTGGGAAACACTAGTTCCCTGTTAATGAAAGTTGGATGTTGTTGGATGCTTCTTGCAAGAATAAATAAATTATTAGCAAATAGATTAGGATATTCTAGTACCTTGTGCGAGACTTTACTTAGTAGCAGCCATTGCCGCTTTATTCACCTGTATAGCCAATACAATCAGCATCTCTTGGTGTCAAAATAATCAAAAAAGCATATTATATACATACATATACAATATAATGATATGAGCACTAAAGAGACATTGTAAGAACATCAATAAAGATCATAGATAAACTAGTGCAGCAAGATCCGAGCTACTTAGATTTTGACATGCTTGCATGACATCAATTGGCCTATCCCTTATAAAAGCTTTCAAGATCAAAACTCGCTCTTTAGGACTCGGAAGAGGGACATGGATATGTTTACCTAATTGACCATGCCATATGAAAGCATGATCAATCACCCTTAACCTGCAAAAATGAGAAGCTAACTTAAATATGATGTGATGTATAGTGAAATAACTAGAATGGTGAATAAAATGTATAGAAAAGATGTAAAGAATAATTCTGATGTACCATATATATACATACAAGAGTGCTATAATTCCTCATCTACTAAAGGAATGAGTGCACAGATTTGCACATATTTGCTCACAAATATAATAATGCCTAAATTATAGATAATACAATATTTGACATATCTTAACAAAATGTACTTGTTTGTAGCACCAATCAAAAAAACACTGCTTCTTTCATGTCTCGCCTCATCCAATTCAGTAAACAACTGCATATTCATATTGTCATGTTTCTATCTTGTTATTATGACTACACAATTTCATTACAAAAGACTACTAATTATTTTACCCACCCAGCTCTTCATTCAATAACTAACCCCATAACCTCCACCACGTTCTCTTGTTAAAACATCAACCTGAAAATGGCATGGTCAATTGGGTTCGGGAGTCGCTACCATAGTTTATTCTGGAAAATTAAAGAAAAATCTTAAAAAAAAATAGTCTTCGAAACCAAATTGGATTCGAGAGTCGATTACATGTGGGGAAGGTATTAGCATCTCACAACGCCCGTCTTAAGACGGTTCCCTCTTTAATTAAGTGTGCAAGATAAAATTTGATGCTTAAAATATTTGTTGTTCCCTTAAAAAATCAAACAAAATAAAAAAAAACACATATGAAAATAATAAAGATTAAACAGAAAAATATTTTTTTTATTTTTTTACCCGACGAGGATTGTACCTCGCTCCTACATATTTCCATTTGGAAAATTAGGGATAACGTAGTTCTTTATAAAAATTTTGTTTGATATTATTATTATTTTCTTAATTTTAGATATATATATATATATATATATATATATATATATATATATATATATATATATATATATATATATGTCATTTTCTTATATGTCATGGTTGGAGTGTAAACAACAAACACTGAGAATGAAAGTATGTACAAAACTTTGGGCCCATGAAAATAGTATGATAATTAAAAACATATTAGATTCTTCCTTCTCTTTTTTTTTCTTTTTTTTATTTTTTCTTTTTTTTTTCATGGTAGAATTAAAGTTAAAAAACCTACCATCAATCAAAATATATTTTTTTATTTTATTATTTTTTACAAAACAAATGCATTCACCTTAACAAAATGCGGTATTGACAATATATATATATATATATATATTAAAATTTTGGTTTTTAAAATATGCTTTAAGAAAATAAAAAATTAGAATATTAATATATTATCGAAAGTCGACTTTTGAAAGTCAAAATATATTATCAAAAGTCGACTTTCAGAAGTCAAAATATATTATTGGAAGTCGACTTCCAAAAGTCAAAATATATTACCAGAAGTCAATATATTACCGAAAATGACTTCCGAAAGTCAATATATTACTGAAAGTCAACTTCGAGAGTTCAAAATATATTACCAGTTGACTTTCATAAATATTATTTCTGGGGTTTAGATAGTCAAAGTTAAAAGGGTATTTTAGGTAGTTTTGTAAAATTTGGGAGTATTAAAGAAATTGTTGGAGGTACAGGGAGAAACAACCTAAATGAATACATGCACAATGATCAATGAGAGATTCAATCATGCAAAGACAAAAATCAAAAGTTTTAGAAAAAGAACATGAAACTGATAAGAGAATTTAAATATACTTACATAGATAAGGCTGACATAAATTAGTGAAAGAAAATAAAATTCATCCAAAAATATAATTGCAATTTAAAAAAAGTACTACCTTACACTCTTCAGGATATTTTATCCGGTCTACGATGTGCCTTTTAAACTCCTCTTTCATTAGATTAGGTCCTCCTCTCACGTCTTCCCATTTTACATCAGAAAGGGTAAAGAAACCTTCACTCCTTAATGGAGGTATTACTTCTTTGTATGCCTTTTGTATAAATGTCCAGATAAATACATTATTAGCAAGAGAGACTGAATAATTTTGATGGTGTCTTACTTTTACAACCAAAAAGAGTTAAATAAATTGTGTTTTATGATCAATCTTCATCCATGTAATTGTCTTTGAATGTGCTACTTCAATTTTGCACGGCATATTTGAGATATATGATAAAGACAGGAGTGGAAAAATTGATCCATTAGAATTAAGAGATGCTTTGTATGGTATTGATTATGTTGTGCCTAGTTTAGTTCTATAATTGAATTTGTGTTCAGTCCAACAATGCTGATTTTTGTTGTTTATACATTGTATTACTCTATAAATGTTAACTTTTGTTGAATTGGAACAAGACTAAATAAAAGTGAAAATGCATATGGTGTTTTGTTGTGTTTTCTTTTCAATTATTTCTATTTTTTCTTATGTTTAGGATGAATTTTTTTTCTAAACAAAGGCTCATGGGCTAGTCCTAACCCATAGGACTTTGTGGGCTTTTTGGTCCTGTGGGTTTTTCTAGCCTCAACCCACGTGGGGCAGGGTCAAACCATGAGAAATGAGCTAATTTGACCGGTCTAATTGAGATTGCAATATGTGAATATAAATACGTAGTTTGTCATATGAAAAAGGGTCGAAAAAACATTCTCGACATTTCTCTTATTATTTTCCATTTCAAAAAAAAAAAATTAAAGGAGGTAGAAAAAAAAAGAAAAAAGAAGGCATTCTCTATACTCTCTCTTTCTCTCTAATTACCACGCACACAAACGCATCTCATTTTTATCTCTCTCGAACAAAAACACAAAAATATTATAAAAGGAGACAAGAAAAAAAAAGATAGAAGGTACGCTATTGTTAGTTTCTTTTTCTTTTGATTTTTTAAATTTTCAAATTTTGTTTTTTAAATCATAAAAAAATATTTTTTTTCCATTTCTTTGGTGTCGATTTGACCGCTTGCGTTGTATAACGCCCATTTAGACTTTTATTACTTTTTTTTGCTAAAAAAGATATACCAATCTAAGAATATGAAAAATTATAAAAGATTAAAAAGATAAAAAGAAGAATTTACTTTCAAAGTGTGTCCAGCTGCTCGCGTCACGTGACACCAATAATAAAATAATACTAAAAATTTGAATGAAAAAGTTTTCAAAATTATTAAAAACCATTAAATCATTTGTCAAATATTTTTTCAAATAGTTTGTTCAAAAAGAACTACGTAATCCTAATTCTCCATTGTAAGCGGAGATACGCAGGAACGATGATTAATCCTTGTTGGACCTAAAAAAAAATTTTTTTTTTCTGTACATCCTTTCATTGTTACTTTTTTGGAAAAAATAAATATTTTTAAAAACCATATAATTTTTTCACATCTAATTAAGGGTACCGTCTTAGGATCCAAAATCTAATTTTTCGCAGATCTTGTTTTTTTTTTTGTTTTTCCGTAGTTTTTCATAATAAACTATGGTGACGACTCCAAACTTTGTTTTTACAAATTTTTATTTCTGATTCGTCGTGACAATCCTATTATAACTCGGATGATTTTTTGAAGGTCAAATAAATCGTCAAGGTTGTGATATGATGTAAGTAAATGCAAAATCTCATTTCTGTCAAATTCATCAGGATGAGAAATGTGAATTTCTTTATCAAAGCAACTAGAACTTCCGCCTTCTGTCTGAAGTGGCCAAGTCAATAATGTTAAGTTTGTTGGTCGCTCTAAGTAAAATAACAGGGACATCGCTCTCTTGAAAAAACCTATTTAATTCATCTAAGCATGTCATTAATTGAATAAATTTTCATCTGTCCATCTCACACATGAAATCCATTCTTTTAAAAGAGATTGCATCTATCTCATTAATAAAGATGATGGAAGGTGCAGTTGTATAAGCTTTAGCAAAAAGTTCTTTAATATCACCTAATCACAAAAAAGAACAATCAGTATTTGGATATAACCAACGAAATCATTTGATGGTAGTAATTAAAGCAATAGAGGGGAAGTAAATTGAGAGAAAGTAAATGTCAATACCTTCCGAGACTAACTCAGCTGCTGAAGTAGGGTAAAAAGGAATACCAGTCTCGTTATGGGCCAATTCTATTTTTTTAATATTTTTTAATTTTCACATTGGTTCTCTTTGGAAGGGAGTGGGAAGAGAAAAAAAAAGGTGTGAATGCAAATTGGAATAAAAAAGCAGAAAGTGCAAGTGTAAACTGATGAATCAAATAGTATATTCTTCTTTGTCCCTACGGTGTAGGTTTTTTAAAACCCTTATTTTTCTAAAAACCTCTTCTTCGTCCCACCGGTGTGAGTTTTTTAAAAATCATATTTTTCTAAAAGCCCATCTTTTTCAACCCAACGGAGTGGATTTTCTAAAAATCATATTTTTCTAAAAACCCCTTTTTTTCTTCTCCGTCCCAAATGTATGAATGAAAAATAGTTTGAAAATAAAAAAGAATCTCAAAATGCATTGCGTTTGCTTACCTAGATGATGCGACGACGAGCAGTTGGATCTGGAGAAATGATTCATGTTTGAGAAGAGGAGGAATATACGAGGGATTTTGAGATTGAGAAATTGAAGTATGTAATTGAGGAGTTATGGAGTACCTGATAGGGGATGGAGCGTGGGAGAAGAGGTAGAAGATGAAGAAGCATAGAGAGTGAGCACAGGAATAAAACGAATTTATTCGGTGATAGAAAGTGTGAAGAGAGACAGTTAAGTTTGATGAGCGTTTCAGTTTGACAACTTCTCTCACAACCTGACGTGGTACTGTCGCTTTCTATTTTTTTAATATTTTTCAATTTTCACATTGATTCTCTTTGGAAGGAAGCGGAAAGAGAAAAAACAACAAAAGATGTGAATGCAAATTGGAAGAGAAAAAGCAAAAAGTGAGTGTAAACTGATGAATCAAAACATCTTGTTCGTCTTCTTCAATCACGCTAATCTTCTCTTAATCGTTGTTCTTCCTCTTCAAATCCTATTTTTCTAAAAACCCCTCTTCTTCTTCATCCCAACGGTGTGGATCTTCTAAAAACCTTATTTTCTTAAAAATCTCTTATTCTTCTTCTTTGTCCCACCTGTGTGGGTTTTCTAAAAATCATATTTTTTTAAAAACCCCTCTTCTTCTTCATTCCAACGGTGTGGGTCTTCTAAAAATCATATTCTTTTAAAAACCCTTCTTCCTTTCCGTTCCAACGGTGAGGGTTTTCTCATATGACATGACTTTTTTTCTTTTTTCGATAAATTCAGTAGTGAGTAGTGACACTTTTATGCCTTGAGTTAATGTGATAAAGTTAAGTCTTCATACTCTTATTCCATCAAGTGAGTCCAAATTTGTCCCTCTTTATTTTCCTTTTCCAAAACACAAAGAGGGACAAATTTGGAATCACTTGAAGAAATAAGAGTTTGAAGATTTAACTTTATCACATTAACTCAAGGCATGAAAGTGTTACTACTGATGTTATCGAAGAAAAAAAATATTCATGTCCAATGAGAAAACTCTAACTGTTGCTAGGGATGGCAACGGGTCGGGTAGGGCACGGATAGTGCCTACCCACAACCCGACCCGTTAAAAAAAAAATCTGCCTGTTACCCGCCCATTTACCCGTCGGGTATCCGCTTAAAAAATACCCGCGGATACCCATGGATACCCGATACCCGCAAATATTTAAAAAAAAATATGTATTTTATAAATTTTTTAATATAAAATTATAAAAATAAAATATAAATTAAATTAAATTAAATTATAATTATAATTAAATTTGACATAATAAAATATACTATTACTTCTAATTTTAATTAAATTTAACTTAATAAAATATAAATTTAATTTTAATTTTAATTTTTTGCGGGTAACGAGTACCCGTGGGTACGGATAGTATGATACCCGTATCCGACCCGTTTATAAGCGGGTATTAAAATACCTGCTACCCGCTATCCGCGGATAATAAATACCCGCGGGTAGTAATTATCCGTCGTGGATTTTATCTGCGGATATCCATGGGCATGGGTATTTTTGCCATCCCTAGTTGGGACGAAGTAGAAGAAGAAAGGTTTTTAGAAAAATATGATTTTTAGAAAACTCACAGCATTGGGATGAAGAAGAAGAAGAAGGGTTTATAGAAAAATATGATTTTTAGAAAACCCACACCGGTAGAACGAAGAAGAAGAGAGATTTTTAGAAGAAAAAAAAGGATTTGAAGACGAAGAACAATTAAGATGAAGATTAGCACGGTTGAAAAAGACGAACAAGATGCTCTTTGATTCATCGATTTGCACTCGCACTTTCTGTTTTTTTCTCTTCCAATTTGCATTCACACTTTTTTTTCTCTTCCCGCTTCCTTCCAAATAAAACTAACATGAAAATTGAAAAAGATTAAAAAAATAGGAAGTGAGAGTGTTACAGATTGTGAGAGAAGTTGTCAACAAATGAATGTTAATATATAATTTTTCTTTTAGTTTTTATCTAAAAATATATTTTTTAATAAAATTAACTAAGACCCGTCTTGTTTTATATTTTTAATTTTTATTGTAATAGTGAATTTAATTGTTATTGTATTTGTATTAATTATTTATTTTCATAAAATATTTAAATCAAGGAAGATTGATAATATGAAAATTGTCGCAGCCGAAATCGCGACGAGACGACAAACAAAAAAAAAATTGTAAAAATAGAGTTTGGAGTCACCACCATAGTTATTAAAGGAAACTATGAAAAACCATAAAAAAGAGCAAGGTCTGCGAAAAACCAGATTTTGGGTTCGGGAGTCGGTTACGCGTGAGGAAGGTATCAACACTCCCACAATGTCCGTCCTAAGATAGTGCCTTTAATTAAATGTACAAAAGTTATGTGGTTTTTTCAAAATATTTAATTTTCCCCAAAAATATTAATAAAAGAATGTACAAAAAATAACAAAACTATTTTTTTGATTTTTTGGGTCCGACGAGGATTAATCCTCGCTCCTACGTATCTCCATGTGAATGGAGAATCAGGGTTACGTAGTTCTTTTTGAAAAATCTATTTGGAAAATTATTTGAAAATGATTTAATTTGTTTTATAATTTTGAAAATCTTTTTATTTAAATTTTAGTATTATTTTAAAATTAGTGTCACGCGACGCGATCGGCCGGATAAACACTTCAAATGAATTCTTTTTTTTTCTAATCTTTTATTTTTTATTTTTTTAATCATTTATAAATTTTTAATATTTTTTTAAAAGTTATTTTAGAGTAGTTGTGGATGTCATTGCGACGTGAGTAACCAAATAAATATAAGAGTAAACAAAGAAAGTTATACTTTATTTTTAGATCATCTGTATATATTTTTAGAAAAAGCAAAAATCTAATTTCATGCGACGCGAGCGGTCAGGCAGACAATAAAAAAAGGGGAAAAATTATTTTTTATGATTAAAAAGAAGAATGAAAATTGAAAAAAACTAAATCGAAAGCTGAAAGAATTGAGAGTAACATACCTTAAAAAATTTTCAATATCTCCTCACCTTTTCTCTTTACTTTTTTGTTTTTGCTTCCTTTTCTAATTTGTGTTTGTTTTTTCCAATAGAGATAAAGATGAGAGGTGTCTATGTGAGTGGTAATGAGAGGAAGTGTATATTAGAGAAGTGTAGAGAATCTTTTTCTTTTTCTGACATAGTGCATATTTATACTCACACCTTCCAATATCAATGCAATATCAGCCTTAATTGTAATGAACAATATAAGGAAGGAATTGGACATATCAGAGTTTGTAATACAGAAAGTTTGTAGATTTTTTTTAATAAACAAATTAATGGACTAATTATTATATTAAGTAATTGTTTAATTAAAATGATAATATTTAAATAATTAATATTTTATTGTACTTGTACATTTTATATAAAAGTTAAGGAACATTTATAGATATAGGTGAGTATTGTTTGAACTCGTTCCCGTTTTAACGGAAAACTCTTGCATTGACTAGGTATGGATATGAGTATGAATATAGAGAATCCCTAAATTTTTTAATTGGATATGAGAATGAGTACGAAAATAATATCCCGCCATAACACTTGTGCCCGTTTATATATTTGATTTTTAAGTTGAGTTTATTGGAATTGCTGGAGTATAGTAACTAAAATTTATTAAAACATGCTTTATTCAACTAGTGTATAAGTTATTATTGAGGTACGGAAATAATGTTGTATTTACAATCCAATATACAAAATAGATTTAATCGAGATTTAGTATAGGTAAAATAAATGAATTTTAAATTTGTTGTTAATTATTATTTTTACTATAGAATTATTTATTTCAACGATTTTGAAAAGTTTTACGTGTTAACATTATATATAAATACCGGCCTATGTCAATAAAAGCATGTATATGTTTATATTTAGGCTTAAATATCTTTTTAGTACTCATTTTCGTAGTGTTTGTTGCGAATGATCCTCATTTTCACATAATGTTTAAATTGGTCCTCATTTTTACCGAATGTTTAGAATGATCCTCATTTTCGCAATTTGTGTTTTATTTGGTTCTTTTCGCAATTTGAGTTAAAAAAAATTGGACATTTTAAATTGAGAAATGATAGGTTGACACCCACATTTAACCACTTTTTTTACCACCTTAAAATTAACTTGTAACCCAAGACAAATTAACTTGTAACCTATGAAGGTGGTAAAAAAAGTGGTCAAATATGGGTGTCAACCTATATTTCTCTTTTAAATTATCTCATGATACTCAAAATGAGAATCAATAGTGCTCAATTCACACACATATATATCTTTTTCGTATAAATAAATTTTCTCTTGTGTGAAAGTGTCTATCCATATCTAATGTTTCTAAGACACTTAAGGGAATAAGTTAAAAGAATTTTATTTAAAATAAATAAAAGATATGATTATTTACTGAATATTTATCATTGAATCAATTATTACCATCGTATATATGTGTAAATATTCAAATTACATACTTGTACTCGATGGGATTGCATCCAATTTAATTTAATTTATATTATTATATTATAATGCATATATTTTTGTATAGTTGAGATATGGATAGATATATTTATCACAATTAAGTAAAATGTTTGTAATATATTAATATATAACGAGGTATGGTGTTTATAGAAATTTAGAATGAAATATGATAATATATAAAGAGGTTTTCCGTTTTAGTGTGTCTACATTTTAAAATTCCAATTTTACTCTTAAAATATAATTATTTATTAAATTTTTTAAAATTGACCGTTATTTTTACAAGTTTTTTATAAAATTATTTATCTCTATTTTTTTTTATTTATCAACAGTTATTCTCTCGTCTTTTTTTGATATATTTCACTTTATTTTTAATTTTTAATAAATATAATTTTATTTTATATATTAACTTAATAACATTATAATATCATCACATACTTATATAATATCACACCTGTTTAAAAAATGCGTATACACAGGCGCTGTCGCGCCTGTGTGTACGCTAGTGTATATATATAACAAATTTATATTTTTCTCTATTACTAATGTTTTGTTTTGGATGTGATACATGAATCCTACAAATGTATGGTGAGGATGTTTACTATATATGTTTCAAGAAACATAAAATGTCATATTCAGTTTGATTTATGAATGCTAAATTAAATAAAAGCAAACCTAAATTTGGTGTTTGAGTTTGATTGGCATTGTGATTTTAGGATCATATATTCCTATTCCTATTAAATTTGTCTATTTTATATATACCAAAGAGTTGGGAGAATTAGGGTTAGGGGTTGGGTCAGCAGTTAATGTTATCGTTGGAGAACCCTACCAACACACAAACTCATCAAAGATTCTTCTCTTTTCTTTTCTTCTCTTCTCTTCTCTGCTTCGTTTCTGTAACTGTGTCTTTCCTCTGTAACCCTCTATTTTGGTTATTTCATACACCATTCCATCTTTTCAAACGTTTCTTTATGCTAGTTCAAGACAAAAGTACCATAAAACCATTTTCATCTGCAGTGATTCATACTACAAATTTTTCTAAACTTTCCCATAACACTATTTTTTCTGCATTACTACATCAAAAAAATTGATATTCTTAGGAACCCACTAGTACTAATATTCACTAAATACACTGTGTGTCCCTTTCAAAAACATAAAGGGGGGCACCTACCCTCTGCAGTGCCCCATTTTCATCCACGTCCCCTTTTCTATTCACAAAATAATCAATGTTGTTAGTTGGTAGATCCAGATCAACATTTCAAATTTAAATTCCTTTCTGCTTTCTGCAACAAACTAAATTATACACACACTATCACGAACCTTATTTATTCCTATTATTCAATCAAAAACACTAACTCTTGTGTTTTCTTTCTGTAATCGAAAACACTAACTATGTCACAATACGTTAATCAACTCAAACCAAAAAATCCGAAGATTATGGAGATATGTAATGAAAATGCTTCTTTGCCTTTTAAAATATAGTAAATGGTTGTGAGAGTTTAATTAGTTCATAAAAAAGTATAGATATTGTTTACTTTAAAGAAAATAAATATATAGAAATTTGGCATAACTAAACAAAAAGCAGAACATAGGCTGAAAAAGGTGAAATGAAATGGCCACATGGCATTGGTATGAAGCTTCACTGTCACACTGGCTGCAGTGAGTAGTGATTAGAGAAGGTCTCATGTCTGGAAAACACTTGGACATCATTCCAAGTGTTAAAATCTCACCTTTTCTTGTTTTTTTTTTTTTTTAAATTTGAATTTAAAATAAAATATTATTATTATTTTTGAATGGTCAAGATCTCATGCAGCATGAGTCACTGTAGAGGCCATGCATTTGCCTGTGCTCAGATTGCCACATTTATTGAGCAACTTTAACACCTTATATGAAATAATGGATTTTCTCTCTCACTAATAATACACTCACACTCACACACTCACACACTTACCAGCTGTATATGATCACTATTCATTACTTATAGAATTTGAGCCCACCCCTCTCACACTGCCATACATCAAATAAGTTCAAGCTTGCATTTTTCCTCCTCTAACATTTCAAGATCTCTCTCTCTCTTCCCCAGCAGCACAATACTAGGTTGTTTTTTGTGTTGTGTTGTGTAGTGTTGTGTTGTTGAGGTTGTTGAGTTTGAGAAAAAATGTTATCATCAGGGTTGGATTTGGAGTACTGGTTAGTGAACCATCCAACCATAAGAAACTTCTCATGGACACCAGGTAAAACCCTTGGATCCTCACCACACTTTCTCTTCTTCACCATTCTCTCTTACCTTTTCTCCACCTTCATTCTCCCACACAGGATCATATCCTCACCCTCCATATCCCCACAGTTCATCAAAACAATCTCAGCCCTCCACAACATCTTCCTCCTCCTCCTCTCCTTCACCATGGCCCTCGGCTGCCTCCTCTCCACCCTCTACCATGCACCTCACCTCCACTGGATCGTCTGCTTCCCCCCCCACACCAAGCCCACCGGGCCTCTCTTCTTCTGGGCCTACATCTTCTACCTCTCCAAGATCCTCGAGTTCGCCGACACCCTCCTCATCATCCTCAGCAACTCCATCCAACGCCTCACCTTCCTCCACGTCTACCACCACTCCACCGTCGTCATCATGTGCTACATCTGGCTCCAAACCTCCCAGACCCTCTTCCCCGCCGTCCTCTTCACCAACGCCTCCGTCCATGTTCTAATGTACGCCTACTACTTATCCTGCGCACTCGGCGTTCGCCCCCGCTGGAAGAAGATCGTCACCAACGTTCAGATCTTGCAGTTCTACTCCAGCTTCCTCGTCCTCGCCGTCATGCTCTACTACCACTTCACCGGTTCCGGCTGCTCCGGCGTCTGGGGTTGGACCTTCAACGTCGTCTTCTACGCCTCTCTCCTCGTTCTCTTCGTCGACTTTCACAAGAAGAGTTACGGCGGTGCATCCTCCAAGAAGAATAATAAACTCGCCGTTAAGCCTCCCAAGACCTTCCTCTGTTCCAATCACACTCACAAGTGATTGCTTCCTACGATTGCCCTATTTATGGTACGACATCATCATCATTATTCTTCCAATTCATTCTTTTTGTGAAATCGAAATCCCATAGCATGCACGTAACCTGGTCGTGAGAACTACCAACATGTCTTAGTCTCTCACCATCATCTACCTGTTTTTTATTCCTCCACTTTTTCTTTTTTCTTTTTTCTTGCTTCTGACTCTTCTGGGAACTTTTGTTGAATGGCAACAAGCCGAATATTGAAATTGGGGTATGTGGGTGGTAAGGATTTGGTTGAGTTTGTGGAATATTTTTTTTTTTTTTTTAAATCGTTTTGTTAATGTGGATTTGTTTACACGCACCATCATTCAGACATTTACCTTAAAAATGGGGACAAAACCTATGTACTCAAGATATATATATATAGTTGGTGTTGTTGTTCCATAAATGTTGGAGTTTATATGTGATAGTGTATAAGTGTTGCCCTAAAAATAGTCTTGTTTCTAGATGAAACTAATGACATCTATGATTATAGATCGGTAAATAAACGTGTTATATATGCATGCATGGCCTAAATAATTAATTAAGTGGCTTTAATTAATCGCGTGTTATTGGTCAAGTAGTGATGACACACAAGTACTTTCGAATTGTGGTCCTAGAACAGCTGCACAACTCATTATCAAAATAAAATTAAACAGCTGCATTTATATTATACCAACTACCTAACAACAATAAAAGACTACTATTCTGCGTTAGATCTTCTACGTAGTACTACTACAATTATTGTTTATTGGAATTGCCCTTTTCCTATAGTTCTAAAGGAATGATGAACTATTTTACAGTGAGACAAAAAAATAATGCTATGGTAATCACACTTTTCTATTTTGTTATATTTTATTATTATTTTTTTAGGTGGAATCTATGTTTTGTTAATTATACTTGTGCGGCTGATTTAAATGATACCGGTACATCAAATACTGTTTACGTGTCGTATTCAATTAATTTGATTCTCGCTCTATATATTCAATCTTATAACTAAATTCACCTTAGCTAGGCCCAGAATGACACCTATCATAAACAATAATCATTAATGTCATCCAAGAGGAGCAACACAAAATTTGGAAAAAAAACTTTAAATATATTACACCCTTTTCCAAGGGCTTTCTTTATTGTAATAGCGATGATTCATGTTTAAACTCATATATATATATATATATATATATATATATATATATATATATATATATATATATATATATATATATAAGTTAAAGAAATAATAAAACAGTAATCGAAATGAAATACACGACACGCATTTTTCTACCAAGATTTAAAACTTATATGTTTTTCTAATTGTATTTCAATTGTAATGTAAATAGTAAGTTTAGTACAACATGTATTCATATATTTCATTTTTAATAAAATGAGAAAAAAAATACAATCTTAATACAAAATTTTAGTTCTATTAATTTTGTTCAATTTTATCACTAATGGATTTTTTAAGAAAGAATTTCTTGAAGAAACAAAACATCAATATGAATATAATAACCTACATAAGCATTAACAACATTTTTAATTAAAAATAATAATAAATTTATCAATCTTCTTTATCATCTCAATTGTCGGTAGTTAAAATGAGATTTAGACTCGTATCTACTTTCCTAAGAAGAACATTAATATGGATATAAAGTAGAGGTGGAGGAAAATACATAAGTGTTGTGTATGAATCCATATTTTTCTGTCTGAGACATAACGGATCATATCTGAAATTGTACAGTACTAGGTTTCTATGTGGAAGAAATTTGTTTATATGTTGGAATTTGGTTTGCAGCATTATACTCTACGAAGGAGTTAAGTGATAAATATATATTTTGGATGGAGTATTATATTTAGAAAACAACTTCTATTAAACATATAACTACTTCAAAATGGTTAATTAGCGTAAATATTAATCTATACTTTTTTTTGGTTGAAGTAGTTATATATATATATATATATATATATATTTCATTAAAATTGCTAAAATATAGTTTATGTGGTGGACAATGGTGAAACTATATTGTTATCTAATAGAAAATTTTATTTTTTTCGTAACTTTCACTTGAAAAACTAAGTCGTTCTTGGAGTAAAGATGATTACCACTCTAGTGATAAAAATTTTCTTAATTTTTTTTGGAAAAATAAATTTATTTGAATTGAAGGGGGGTTGGAAAATGAAAGAAAAAGGGAGGGAAAGTAAACAAGCGACATTGATTAGATTAAGAGAAAAATAGTGAAAAATTTATTGGAAATGTAATAGAACAAGTTTTTGATATATATTTTACAAATTAATTTGTAAAAATAAGTTAAAAGATTTTGATGTAAAAATAATTTTTAAATAAACTTGAACTAAAATAAATTTTAAATTAAAATAAAAAAATCATTTTTAAGTCTTAATAAATAAATAAATAATGTTTTAAAATAATAATTTATTAAAAGAAATTGTTCTATAAAATAACAGTCAACATATTCTTAATTACCTATTTAACAAAATCATTAAAAAAAATGAATAAATGTAAGAATGACTTGCACAGCAAAAAAATAACACTAATTTCCTACGAGTCACCATTTTAAATTGGATTCCAGACCTGGATTTGGACAGTTATGATTTACATTTCAAAACTGTATTTTAAGTAGAATTACTGAAATATATATGGATATGCATTGTTGAATCCTTATCACAGTTCTAATTACTGAAATGATATATATCACAAACTTTTTTACACTTCAGTACAAGGATGAAGTCTTAAAACAAGACAACATAAAGAACTTGGAAAAATGAAAAAAGTGCATAACAATTTTAATGAATCGAAGGACATAGCCACTATGACAATGGTGAGCAAGGTATCCTCTGAAATTTTGGCCTTAAGCAAGCAAGGAAAGCTTTTAGTGCTGTCAGTACTCATAGATTCACTCTCTTCTTCACGTATTCGTCAACTCCTTTCATTGAGCATACTCATAAATAGCTCACAAACCTCTCACCCCATGCACGTTGACAATTGCAGACAATGTAATCAAATGTATCAGTGGATATATGGCTAATCATCACAGTCCACTTCTTTTCATCTTTGCTGTTATTTCATCTGGTAATTTCTTAACTTTTATAACCTCTTTATCATGGTCAACCTGTGTGAAGCAAATAAAGCAGACTTGACTCTGGACAAGTGATACTGGTTCTATCATTAATCTTTCTATTTAGGTTCATATATAACTAAAAAGTTTAAACCTTAATTTGACAATTCCTTGTTTCATTTAATGTGTTTGAAAACGACTTCAAAACATTCCTATGTCCATAAAACCACGTTACATCAGGAGAAAAACGCAGTGGCTACAATAGGTGGTAGTGGTCCAATCTGCATAACAGAGTCTTGACTTGACCCGAATGCAGAAACTTTGCTATTATTGGGTGTGCAACTCAGACTGATGATTTGTTTATGCTTAGAACAAAATCCTCATTTGTTTAAGCAACAACTAGGCTTTCCAAAAAAGGGTTATTTTTTACAATCTTAGAAATTTGATCTGTTGAGTGGCAGCACCTGAAACCTGTGGAAGCAGTAAGACTTCAACTATAGTAAATTACTGCAAGGAGACAATATGGCCTGAGATAACAGGAAGTGATAACTTCAGTGGAGATGCATTAAATCCTGGCCAATCAAAAGTGCTGTAGGATGGAGTGGAAAAATATGGGCTAGAACAGGTTGCAACTTTGACAAGAATGGCAATGGCAACTGTGAAACAGGTGCTTGTGGTACCAACATTAACTGCACAGGCCCAGGAACCCCACCTGTTACAATTGCTGACTTTACCTTTGGTGAACCTGATTTTTATTATGTTAGCCTTGTAGATGGATTCAACTTGCCTGTGACAGTAAAAGCTGTTAATGGCACTGGGAACTGCAGCACATTGCTGGCTGTGATGGAGATTTGAGGAAGAATTGTCCACCCTAGCTAGCTTCAAAACAAGGTGACAAAGTTATTGCTTGCTGCAGTGCCTGTGATGTCTTTAACACTGATGAGTATTGCTGCAGAGGCACTTATGGAAACCCTGCTACATGTTTGTCTTCAAACTATTCAACCATGTTTAAGCAGGTTTGTCCTGCAGCATATAGTTTTGCACATGATGATCCCAGTATAATAACATGCTCGGGAGCAGACTTTGTTATTACATTCTGTGGCTTCAGGTAAGTTCATTCTACACAAATAATATTTTTACCCATTCATCATAGATTTGTACAGTATATACAAATCAGAATAATTCTCTACCTTCATCTTCTTAACTGCAATAATTCTTGTTAATATTAATTTTTCATACAGGAACCAAACATTGTGTTCCTATCATGGCAAGACAGTTGCATGCAATGAATCTAATACTTGTAAAGTCAAACCTCGGACATGGTTGGCTCTGATCCTCCCATTGGTATACATGCACACTTCATGGATCACGTGGTAGCAATTCGCATGTAAATTGAATGTTTTCTCAATGTTACACTTTAATGTTTTGTTTTTAATCTCTTTTTTTTTTTGCTTTTTGTTGTATCATTGACTTCTATGTTTCTATGAGTGCAACCGAAATTTACTCCGATGTCTAAGAGCCCTCTACAAATCCAGGCATATAGTTTTATCTGTTGTAATTAATCATGCATTTTCTTCAATGGGAACCAACATTGTTCAACATGAGGAAAAAAGTAAAACTGAAAACTACCCAACTCAGGCGTTCCGTATAACAAATCCAAAGGGAGAAAAAGTTAGTGAAAGACCTTCCTATTTTTCTTTACAAAAGAAATAAAATTGAAACAAAATTTACTTATTTACATTATCTGTCGGCAACACTGAAAATGGTGGCACTAGCTACCTGGACTTTCCACTGCTCTGATTTCCTTGTGATTTTGATTGGTCCTCAATTTCTTTCAAGTAAATTTCTGATCTGGCTTCATTTTGGAAAGGTAAAATTGACACGGGGGCAGCAGGCACCGCATGCCACCGTTCTCTCAAAAATTTGATGAACTTCTGAGCCATTTCTCTCCGAAACTCAAGCTCCCTTGTGAACATATCGAAGAGAAGAAAGGAAAAGATGTACTTGAATGGGACAATGAGGAGTATGGTTGCAGAAAATATCAGTATCATTGCAACCTCAGTAGTTATCTGAAAAAGGTGGCCATATTAAACATCCACAGGAGTAGAGATCAAAATCATGCAAATCAATAAAATAAAAAATCCACCCAAAATCTGATGTATCAGATCATATTAAATAGCCCCCGGAACAGGAATAAGATCAAAATAATAATATCAAATAGCATACCAAAAACTAGTTTGAGCTTCAACTAAAGAACATGTGGTGAATGCAAATCACAACTAGATTTCTCATTACTCTTAATAATATACCTGTGGATGGCCAGAAAGTAAAATAGAACGTATTTTGAGGAGGGAGACATTCACTTGCTGCATAAAATTTTCAACATCACGCATGGCATCTTTTACTGCAATGATCTTTTGAATAGTATTGGATGGGGGCTGATCACGTATTGTGACTTCACCAAAAGATCGTCCAAGGCGTCCTTGCTCTTTAAGGGCCCTGATTGTGAGCATGCCAACTGCCGAAATCATCAGCATCATGGGAAACATATACGACACCAGGTTTCTGGAAAGGAAAACTAAAACATCAGCTCAAACATGGAAGAAATAGGTGCTCAGAAACTATAAACAAGAACATTAATTAGCTTGTCCTGCAAATACACTATCCAAAACATCAACTTGGTTGGAGGGATCAATGAAGACTTATTGTTCTGTTCACCAACAACAACAATAAATTTTATCCAAGTGAGGTTGGTTACATTGATCACATGATGTCATTTGGCTTGGTTAAAAACCAAATTCTCAAAGCAATGTTTTTCACCATGAAATTCATTGTTCACCAAAGCTCGGAAAGTACATTACATTTTATGGTCCTCACATTTTGTGCAGGTCTAAACTGTTATTACAGTTATGTGCATGTACAAAGTAAGTCTTACAGAAATGACATTTAAGTAAATAATTATCTTTCATTACAAAAAGTAAAAGAGAAGCTAGATATCAAATGATCATCATGCTGACTGATGACTGGGAAAACAACAACCATCAATAGCATAACAAAAATGAGGTGAACATCTACCTATAAAGTATTGTATAGGTGAGTCCAAGAAATGCAATAGTCAAGTGTGGCTCCTCCCAATGCCTAAGCTTTTCAAAGTTTTTCGCAATCAAGGCGAAAGGAAACATTAGCTCCTGCACAGGAACAAAGTCAATATCTAAGAGCTTATGATTTTTGGATCCCATTCAAAGAAGAGAACATAAATAAGCAATGAAATATGATGGCCTAAGGCACCATTGCTAATAAGACTTTTGACAGGAATTGAACTCTTCTGCAGTAAACTAAAATGTCATTTGTTATAAGAATGAGTTAAGCATCTCTCCCCGACCAGCAAAGATGCTTAAATTACACTTCCGTCCCCAATTATTTTAAAATATAGGCTCCCCTCCCTCCAAAGATAATAAGTTACACTTTAGTTCCTTTCAACATAAATAAACCTCTTAATGGGGTAGAATAATTGTGAATGTATCAACCATATTACTTTATCATTTTCTACATCTTTTAGTGTCACCACTAAATTAATTTTAAACATCTTCCTGTTGATTTTAGTATCTCAGAAACTAAAAGTTTGAAACACATGTACCAATAGCTTTTAAATTTCCTCTATAAGCTTTATTTTCTTTCTTCTAATGTCACTACTTTCAAACACCACTTTAATTAAGCATATTGAATAGCAATATTAGAACATCAGACAACTCCAGCCACGTTAAAGGATAAAAATACTGTTGTCATGATTCTGGAAATTTCATAAATTAAAAGAATTTGAAAAAGCATTGTAAGAAAACTTTTCAATACTGGCTTTTTATTGCAAAAATAAAGGGATGAGATGAATTTAAATACTTGAATAACAAATTACTGTCCCGTGCTTATACATATTACAGCTATTCCAAAACCCTAATACTGATGATAGTCATGGCCTCATGGAACAATTATACCAGTATCTAGAAGAAATTGTGAGCAATATCAAGCATGCAAACACTACTGCTTTTGAAAGAGCGTATAGATAACTGATTTGAATGTTGCATAATCATAATCAAGTAGTTACTAGTCACTTAAATAAACAAAGGAGATAAGAGAGCAAGTTAAGCATCTCAACCTTGAAAAGATCAATGTTGCTGGGTATGCCTTGCAGAGTTGCAGCATCAATGGTGGCTTGAGTCTTCTCCACAACGTGGTACTTTAGTCTGCTTATTTTTGCTGCTCTTTCTGTGAGTGATAAATCAGCCACAACAAGATTCTTACTCAATATTAAACCTTTTACTGATGTGTTCTTCCAAAAGTTAGTGGAAGTACTTGAACCCCAAGATGGAGATTTCATCCACTTCTGCAAGTAGATACTTCCATCTATGTCAAATACATGGTTGCGGCTATCAGCTATTTCATCAGAAGGTCGAGTTTCTGACTGATTGCGGGTATTTACAAATCCAGTAACTAGTGGACCTCCCCAGTAGTTAACAGCTAAAGTTTGGAGGACAATGTCACCAAGTGGTGCATTCTGTAAATATGAGAACTGAACAAGTTTGGTGGGATTGTCAAGCAACTTCCGCAAATATTGAAGGGCTTGGAGTCTAGCAATACCATTAATAGCAGAGGTTGTAGCCCTATCACTTCCTTTGCGAGCTCCATATACATTAAAAAGCGACTCATCATACGCATCAGGTCCATACTCACGTATGAACCTGTGCAAAGTGATGACTTCATTTATAAATGCATGCCAAACATCCCTCTTCATCTCACCTCCTAAATCAATGAATTCCAGCACCCACCTATTCAACCTAAGTAAGAATATAAAAAGAAACAGAAAATACATTATTTTAAAACGAGCAGCAAAGCACTACAGGTGAAAGTGGAGAACAAAACTTTGGTGTTTCAGTTATTTTATTTATACATAAAAAATCTCCTACATCTCCTTATGCACCTCATCTTATGGGAAAATGGAGATAACCTGGAGAGTACGATATTCTACATAACTTTTATCACCTGAGTATTTAGAATGTTTAGTTGGACTTCATCTTTTTTACCCAGACATACTTTTCTGATAAAGCTGAGTTCTATTTAACAAGACTCATTAGAAATAATAAAAAAAAATGCAGGAAGAAGCTTACTCACTTTGTCTCTGAGCCAGAGGAAACAGAAACAGCAGAATCAAAAAGTGAAGACCCTAACGGCCCAACCTTTGCCTTCTCTACTTGTGAGCCATTACTTGTAAGATCCAATCTCATGGCTCTCTTCTCCCCCAGTATGCTAACTGTCTGGAACATATAGATTTGAAAAGAACAATCAAACAAGATGGTGATTACTTTTTTTATCATACAAACTCTTTGATCTATAATCAATCATTGATTCAACTTTCACACACATTAGCAAGCAAAGAAACCATTCAGTTTTCACCATCAATCTTATTTTAGCATTATCTACAGTGAACAGTTTCTAATGGTTAACTGTCTTAATAATTTCTCAAAGATCAATCACTAACAAAAAACAACTAAACTACAAAAGTGACTTATAAGGTGAGTTTTGCACTCACTTTTATACTATAATTTGATCATATCTCTAGTTAATGTGAGATCTTAAACGCATCCTCTCACTTTGAGGTTTGAATATTTCAAGTGTGAGGCTGGATATTTGTGGGTAGTCTAATAGGGGGGGCCTATAGTGGATGACACCTTAGGTCCAACAAACATTGCTAAGTTGGGTTTTAATACTTTAGAAAGTAGATTTAGACTTCATTCAACCAACAAAACCAACTTATAATGTAAGGTTTATACTCACTTATATATATTATACTTTGGTCATAATACTAAAATGTGGGATCTCCAATATTTTCTCAAAGCTAAAATCCTATTCTCACATTGTTTACTTGACTTGAAACCACGAAGGGAGTTCCACTGGACCTATCTCTTGTAGAAATCAATTGGATCTTGTGAATTGAAGTTTTTATGAGACTATGAGCAGCCTTTAAGAAAGCTAATTCTATTAAGGAACAAATACAATCTTTCCATGTTAAGATGGTTGCAACCTTTAAAATACTACTCTAATAACAACCATAGTATAGAATCATAAAATACCTCAAAATAGATTGCTTTATCTGTTAGAGTAAGTTTGCCAGGCCAGGCCAAATTATTCTCCCATTTCAAAACAGGTCGCTTACTGTTGGAACTAGTGCATAAAATTCTCTCCTGAGACAGTTGAGGAAACTCTGGAATCTGATACGATATCTGCTTTTGACGCACTCTACAGTAATATCAGTACAAGTTTAGCACAAAAAAGTTGTCATACAGAGAATGTCTAGAAGTTCTGAGAGCATTGTGGCGCTATTAAGCAAAGAGCGTGTCACAGAACAAACCATAAAATGAAAAATGCAACTAAAAAGTATATCATCTCTTTATATTTTATATTTCAGCAATAGACTCAAGCAACTGTACCATATTTAGGTCTATGAACTACAAAGATCTTTACCATATGAAGCATCTGAACTAACAGTGAACCTTTAATACAACAGATTTATTTCGTAATAGCTTACATAAACCTTCATTATAGCAAATTAGAAAATTCAAGAGAAAATAAGAGAGGAGTCGTCTGAAGCAATGGCATTATAAACAGAAAGTGCAAACAAGTGAATAAAAGATGAAACAAATAATCATGACAATTAAGAGGGTCGTTTCACAAAAAATCTTAATTCCCTCATCATGCAAAAAAGATATTTCATTCTTTCATGCACTAATTATCTAGATAAAATGAGAATACCTAGTGCATTAGAAGAATTTGAGATTTGTAAATTGGAAATTACACATCATTTATATTTCATAAACTTGGAAGTCAAAAACACATGTTTCTTGGATGTCTTCTAAGATCATCACATCATTGACAAAAAGATGAATAACAACTCACTTGACAAACTCGTTAATGTAATTCAGCCATGAGCTCACAGAAATGCCCTCTTGATTGCCAGCAAGAGCCTTGAAAAGATTGTGCACTGTGGGATGGTCAACCACACCAGAGATTGCAGGAGCAATACGAACAAAAGCCTCCTCAGTGACAAGTTTATTCTGCTAAGCCCACAAAAAATTACATATATGAAGTGATCTCTCAAAATCATAAAGAAAAATGAAATAATGCAATTGTTTGTGATGAAGAAAATAGCTAGGAATCCTTGAACCAAAATATCTCCCAACTTCAATGTTCTATTGTGATATCATTGATTGAATTCATGAGATTGATCAAATAACTTTTCCCTAGATTATCATTCACAAGATGGACACACTTTTGTCGTGCAACAGGGTGGATACTTCATATTTAAAAGTAAACTACTTTCTAGTTAGTCATCTACATCACCCTTAGAAGTTCAAACATTGTGGTACAGTGCAAAAGGCAAACTAGTGGGAGAATTCCTGGCAAAATGCTATCACTCTTCACATATCTCCCATATGCAATCACCAGCAAATTCAATGCTGGTAGGACACCTGAATTACATTAACTAAAGGAAAGAACTGAACCTGTAAAGAAGTCTTCTCTGCATTGCTGGAAAGGTTGTCGGTATAAGGATTGTCCCAGGCAACCATGGTTATGAATATCAACCTCTGGAATGCAGGGTCCTACAAACACGTCCAAAAGCAATAAACATTGCATTTCCCTTTTGGAAATAAAAGAATAAAGTTTATTTGGCATTACAGCATCTGATAATTAAATGGGAGAAAGTAAAAATAAGAAATCCAGTAAGTTAGGCTTCTCCTATCATTGCTGATTTTTTTACCATTCAAATTCCCAAAAAACAATTTGTTTTACAGCAATTTTTCAGAAAATTATTTCATGGTATGTGTGTGCTTCAGTTAGGAACCAAAAAGAAAAATAATAGAAAGATTTTTATGGAATAGTATGAAAAGAACAAGAAAAATGAGAGGAATCTCTTCTCCTTCTCTTTACATCCTAACAGCTTCCGTCTTTTGGAGGGAGGTTGCACTATTCTTTACCACTAGATAGGTAGGAGAAAGTGCTGAGTTGATGCTAGTGAAATTGATGACCAGTGACTCCAAAACAATACACATGATGAAGAGCTCGTCAAACAAGGTCAGGGCTCAGGTATAAACAACTATTGATGAGATTGAGGATTCACATTGAGGTTTTAGGTGCAAAGCAACTGGAGATGTCACAAACATATACACATGAGACTTGGTACTCCTGAGGTAGACAACCAATCAGCTTGGACCACCTTCAGTGGTTAGCTGGCATTTGATGAAATGCTTAACCAGCTTGTTCGTGCTAATAAGAAACGAGGATTTAGTGGTCCTCATACAGCTGGAAAAGGCTAGAGCAGAATGGCAGTAAAAACATGGGAAGGAGGAGTGGTGTTAATCAGATGAAAAGAAAAATATGCAGATATATGAAATACAAAACATTATTTTGTTTGTTTGAAAATTGTGTTCAGTAAATCAACATTAAAACATATATAATGAACAAGGAAAAAAAGGCTTTCCCCTAATTTTACGAGAAAAATAAAATGATAAAACAAAAATACCATATGCATGTCTGATGAAATTATGAGGAGCTTTGATAAAATAAAACAAAACAGAAAATGAACTTCAGAACATGACTTCCAACATACCATAAACAGAACAATATTCTATACCTGGAGGGAAGGATGAATAGCAGAACCATCTCTAGACAAAAATCTGAAGCAGCAATATTCAACCAAATTACGGGCATCATTATATACAGATTCAGGCACCAGAGCTCCAAATATTTTCTGCATTTTCTTACCAGTCAATCCATTCATCCTGCAAATCTTATTTTTAAAAGGTCAAATAATAATTTCTATATCAGTTTGATAGGCATGAAGCAAGCAAGCAACACAAAAAAGACAAGACCCTTGTTAATGGTGCTTCATAGGATCCAATTTTCCGTTGAAATTAAATTAAAATAAGAAAACACGTGCCAACTGGTTGATAATAGCTCATAATCTCACATGGCAACAGCCCTCTCTGTTAAGATCAGAGGTGGGTGTACTTGATGCAGTGGTTTCATTCCTCCACAAGCCCCTGGGAATTCAGACTTCATTGGACTTGAGAAATAAACATCCAGAATTCCAAATAAAGATAAAAGTAATTTGGTTTCAAAGGCAGATTTGAGTACAAACGCGGTTTCCCTTCTCCCCAAACAGAAAATCTCCTGCCTTCGAAACACTAGGAATAACAGTCTAATATCTTAAGTCCCTTTCAGAAGTCTGCAACACTTCCTATAGATCACTAGATCTGTGACATCAAAACCTGTAACTGCCTAATCCAAACTTAATATGAAAATAACTGTTTAATACATAACTATCCAATCAGACATTCTATATAACCCAGAAAATAAAAGTAATATACATCCTAATAGGAAAGCTGTTTAGCTACACATTTTAGTAAAAATGATAAATTGAAAAATACATTCTTGAATATCAGTCATAGCTCCCCTCATAGCTAGCAAGAAACACATTTCTTATTTTTGGACTAAAGAAAACAACTTAAGAAACTACTGAAATTATCAGAACCAATATGTTATCATTTTAAGGCAAAAGAAAAGGAAGAGCAGAAAATATACATTATGATGTGTCTTCTCTTATTGCACTATTTTTTTCTGTAATTTTGAGAATAAATAATTTTACCATGAATTCCAATTGCAAAAGTAAAAACATATTTCATAGAGCACTTCATTTATATACTCTGATCTTGAATTTGCTAATGTATAACCTTTTTGATGAATGCACTTCACTTATATACTTCAGTATAGAATTTGTTAATGCATAATCCCTTTGATGAATGCATTGACCCAATGACCAAATAATGATTTAAGTGTATTCACCTGCTGAATTGTTCAATACAAATTACAGCAGCTAGAGAAAGAACCCCACTTGGCGTTCTGCGGTCAATTGTCTGCTCTATCATAAATATGTCTTCCATGATTTGAAATCCAAAATCATTTACAGGATCAGGCTTCTTACTTTGACCAGGTTTTGCAAGTGGAAAAGTCACTTCATTCAAAAAATTTTGGGTCCTTGACATCAATACATTCAATCTTTCTTGAATAGAACCTTTGAAAAGGAAATCGAAGTTTAATAATTCAAATAAGCAGCCAGAATGAGAGGCACACAAAAATATACACTATAAATTTAGAGATGTTATATCCTTTTAACCTCCTCCTAGTTTCACAAACTTTAAAAAAGAAAGAGGAAAAACATTTAATATTGAGAATTGGAAAATAAGCTGATTTATGATGAGAATTTAGATACTAAAAGCTAAAGTTCCAAGTAATCACATGCAACAAGAAAACAGCTCAGGCACAAGGTTATCAAGTGGAGATTCAAAATGTGAATTGTCAAACTAGCTTTTTGAATCTTGAGTCATAATTTGAACTGAATGATAAGATTCAAAGACAGTGAAAAATAGCATCAAATATATCACAGATTATACATACTGTTCAATAAAATAATTTTAAACTAGAAATAGACCTTATATCTAAGTTTGTAAACTTGGTAAAGGCTCTACTTTGAAATAAAGAAACCAAACAATGCAATATCCCATCAGAGTGCATAAATTGAATGAGTAAAATGACATATAAAGTAGTGGAATAACCAAGTAAGATAAGTTCAAAAGTGTTCCTTCATTTCCTTTTCCATTTTAACAATTTAAACTTATATAACTTTCCAATTCGTTTCATGAAATTTGGCAAAAGAAAAACAATTGTTGAACTGTAAGATTCACCAATTACTTCATGTACAGTAAGATCGAAAGTCATTTGAGATTCATCTTATGATACAAATGGATATGCAGCAAAATTGCATCGATAGGAAGAATGAAGTAAGTAAACAACTGAATAGATGTGTCAGGTGTGGCCATGAATGAGAGAAAAATTATTAGTAAAACATAGTAATTTAAAAATAATTGCATGTGAATTGAGCATGGTTGAAAACAAGCATAAGAACCACACATGTAATCTGATCAAACCAAACTCAAACAAGAAGCTTAAAACACGTGATGGCACTTTGAGCATAAGAATTCAGAAGAGAAAGTACCAGTACTTATGTCATTTAGCTTCCATTTATCCCCTAAAGACTGTGGCACAAACTTGAACGGAAACTTTTGCTCTGAGAGTATTCTTCGTGAATACTTGTATGCAAGAAAACCTCTCTGTGCAGAAATCGTGTATCTAGGTGATGTCCCCAACTGGGTCATCGGAAACTTTGACCCCATCATATATTTTCCTTAGTTTCGTACTCAAGATTCAAACTTTGAGAAGCACCCAACAATAAACAGAGAAATAACTGCTTAAAACAGAAGATTGTGAGACTTGAGAGAGAGAAAATGATAGAGATCATCCATTCATGCTTTCCATGTTCTTTTCATTGCTCTGCTTGTGTATGTGGTCTTCTTCGGCAAAAGAAAAACATCTAATTATTAATTGTGTTATTTAAAAAATTAATAATTAGTATTTTATTCGGAGTCATCACATGTACAGTGAGAGATGATCCATCTTCCAAGGTCTAACCGAACAGCCAATAAAATTAGTACGAGCAATAAATATCTTCTGTCATATCTTCTGTCTGGTATTTAGAAAAAGATACAAGCTTTTTATTCAAAAATAGACATGTACAAAATAAACAAATAGTATTTCCAAGCATGATTTTCATTTTACATTTTTAAAATATTTTACCTAAATTTTCTATGTGTGGAAATGACTTAAGAATATATATAGTTTAAATTTAATTTTCATATTTATTCCTGGTTAAGTTTAAACAAATAATTATATATGCAGTCCATACTATTTTCATTAATTTAACAATAATAATATTAAATATATATTTTTAATATAATTTGAGGAATTTATGTAATTTTAAGCTTTCATATAACTTTTATTATATTTTTAGTTAAAAGTTATAAAAACTACATTACAGATCATAAAAAAAATCTGACATGGTTGCATCAGAGTTTAAACACAATATCATTTACATTCACATAAGTTGAAAGAGAGAGTATTCAAATAATATAATAGTTAAGTTATCATTTTTTCATTATTAATATAATTTCCATACTTTTTATTAAATATTTATAGTTTAGTAGTTAGGTTTTTTTATTTTCATTGAAAAAACAAATGATACATCTTTCTCTTATATGAGATATTATTACACTTCAATTAAATTGTTATCTCCTTTTTACCTTAAATGTTTTTGTTATTAATCATTTTATATTATTTTGGATATTTATATTGATATAATATTTTCTTAAAATACTTTGATTAGTATCACAATTCTTTAAATATGTCTAACAACCGGTTCATATAAGTATAATACGATCAAAAGTTTTTAAAATAAAAGAATAAAGTGATGGGGAAAACAACAAACAATATACCAGAGAATGCAGCGGATATAATTTTCCCTAACTTGCAAGAATATATGAGGAGCAATAATCAAAGAGCAGCAATAATAAATCACCAAAAGCACAAATAAAGGCACCAAGATTTTTAACGTGGAAAACCCCTCAAATCAAGGGTAAAAACCACGAGTCGTCCAGACCAAAGTAATAGCTTCAC
>Ga0209589_1000169_pt1 | contig 74106 bp, 77 predicted proteins | sample CowpeawhiteBW_FD_187525 | JGI IMG/M metagenome (GOLD analysis project Ga0209589, IMG submission 187525) | Root nodule microbial communities of legume samples collected from California USA - Cow pea white BW (SPAdes) (version 2) | ecosystem: Host-associated > Plants > Roots > Nodule | place: USA... | reverse complement strand
GGTCGGCAGCCACCAATGCCTCCAGATCGATCGCCCGAAGTTCGATCTGATCGCGCACCGGCTCTCGCATCCGCGGCTCGCCCGCATCGTTCGCACGTGCTCGTGTCTGCTGCGGAAGATCCGAAAAGAGTTCATCGCCGGACATCGTTGCACCTCTCCAGTGTCCACAATCAGGAATCACTGCAAGCGTGCAAACTCAATCAAAATCTGCACAAAGATTCACAGGCTCTGAGGAGCGCGGCACGCGCGTCTCGGAGGATGCACAGGCCGGCTGTGGCCGATTCATCCTTCGAGGCTCGCTGCGCGAGCGCCTCAGGATGACGGGGAAGTACGATGGATTGCTTCGCGGAGCCTGTCATCGGGCGCGCGTTCGTGCGACCCATTGGCTCGCAATGACGGGGGTGGAGCAGTGCGCCCCGTCATCCTGAGGAGCGCGGCACGCGCGTCTCGAAGGATGCACGGCCCGGCCGTGGCCGATTCATCCTTCGAGGCTCGCTTGCGCGAGCGCCTCAGCATGACGGGGAAGAGTGGCCAATGCAGCTACAGGCAAGCCGTAGATGCCGTCAATGCGTCGTGCCGGCCGGGATCGGGTCGAGCCCGCTCTTGATCAGTGCGTCGCGCGCGTCCGGGGAGGCGAGGAAGCTGATCAGCGCCTTGCCGGCGTCGGGCTCCTTCGACCCCGTGGCAATCCCAGCGGAGAACACGGTGATCTTCTGCAACGGCTCCGGCAGCGGACCGACGATGTCGATGCCGGCGACCGGTCTCAGCTCGGCGACCTGCTGAAGCCCGATGTCGGCCTCACCCTTGGCGACGATCTCGCCGACCGGGGTGGCCGGGATCATTCGTGCCTTGCCCTTCATCTGGTCGGCGATGCCGAGCTTCTGGAACATCTCGGTCGAGATATAGACGCCGCTGGCGCTGTCGGAATAGGCCACCGATTTCGCTGCCAGCAGCGCCTGCTTGACTGATGCAGCCGAGCTGATGTCCGGCTTCGGTGCGCCCGATTTCACTGCAATTCCGATCGGCGACTTCACGAGGTCGACGCGGCTGTCGGCCACCGCCTTGCCCTGCTTGACGAGATCGCCGAGCGCATAGCCGACCATGATCAGCACATCCGCCGGCTCGCCGCGCTGCAGCCGCACCGGAATTGCGTTCACCGTCGTGCCCATCGACGGCCCGTAGGCGGTGATCACCTTGTGGCCGGTCTTGCGCTCGAACTCCGGCACCAGCGCCTTGTAGGCCGCAGTCAGCCCGCCCGAGATCATGACGTGGATTTCGGCGGCGGAGGCGGCCGTGGTGATGGCCAGCGCGCCGACGAAAGCGAGCGCGAAGGCGCGGAGGGCATGGCGGCGCATGGAGATTTCTCCCAGGGACACTAGGGGCGATTCTTGGGCGCGGGGTCGCCGTGGTGCGGAGACTAATGCTCAGAAAGGGGCGTGACCAGCGCTCCATCGTCATCGCTTGGCCCATCCGCCGAGCGCTTAACCTTTTGTCGGTCGCCGTTGGTCACGGCTGATCGTCATGCTTCTGGATGTGGTGCGCAGCCTCGGCTGGATGACCAGATCTAGCCGTGAACAACGGAGTACGGCGCTCGATCAGCGATTCGGACGCGGTTCGTTCCGTCCACGTTCCGAATCCTAAGGCCGCATGCGAGCACGTCGCGTTTTGGAACAGCACGCGTCGCGCATCTTCCGGCCGCACGTCCAGCCGACGCCAATCGGAGAGATTCTTCCCGTCGGCGGCGTTTTGCCGCGGGAAGATCATGCTCGATGTTTTGGAGCGGAAAACCGCGAACCGCCTAGGCCGCGCCCGGTTGTTTCTCGCGCGGCTTGCGCCAAGCGATAACGTTGGCCTCCAACGCGCCGCCGGTTGTGTCATTGCGCCACTGGCCATCGACGAAACGGCAGGCGAACGGCAATTGATATGTCCCGCTATGATCCTCGCAAAGCACTTCCACGCATTGGTCTGGCGAAGGTGCGCCGTTGCCATCGAATTGAGCCAGCCGTTTCTCGCGCGTTGCCATGTGATTTGTCTCCACTGCCCAAGGTCGAGCCAAATAGGGTCGAACCAAACAAGTTCCGAAGTCCCCGTCCCCACGAGAAGTTCCCGTAATAGGCGAAGCACACAGCTTGAATGCGGTATCAGTGTGGTATGTCTGCCTCGCTTTCAACGTTACAAGCACAAAGCTGTGAACGGCGCGCTGGATTGGGGATGATGATGATCGTTCGTTTTGCTGTTGCTCTTGTCGTGCCGCTTGCGTTCGCCGTCGTCGGATCAGCGCGCGCGCAGGACGTACCCGGCATCGAAATCTGCACCGTGGAAAAAACCATGGAACGGCGCACGAGCTGTCTGCAGAGTAACGTCGATTTTTTGCAGAAGACCATCAACAAGCTCACGACCGACCATCAGCAGAAGCTCGATGCCGCCAATCGCCAGATCGAAACCTTGAAGAGCTCGGTCGCGAGCCTTCAGAAGCTCGTCGCCGACTTGCAGGCCGCCCAGGTCAAGATGACTGACGATTTGAAGAAGAAAGCCGACGCACCGCCAGCGAAGGATGCAACGCCTGCGAAGGACACGAAATAGGCAGAGGCTATCCGCGAATTCGCTTTCCCTCTTCCGCTTGCGGGCAGGGCTATCGCATATGCCGCCTTGGGCGGCTGCGCACATCCTTGGCCTCGTGGGTCGAGACGCGCCGCAAGCGGCGCTCCTCACCATGAGAGTCTACTACTGTGCCGCAAAACAAGATCTCGTTCTGAGGAGCCCGCCAAAGGCGGGCGTCTCGAAGGATGGCCGCAGGGCGGTTTGCTCCCAAATGCGATTGCCCTACGCTTGCGGCGAGGGAGCACAGTCCTTTCGCGGAGACTGCTCAAACCTATCTCATCCGGCTTAGGCCACCCGATACTTCTCCATCACGGCGCGATCCGGCTCGTAGCCGAGTCCGGGGTCTTGCGGCACGGCGACATGGCCGCTGGCATCGACGTCGATGCGGTCGCCCCAGAGGCAGGCGGGGCGCTTCATGAAGAACACCTCGATCATGCCTTCGTCGCGGATGGCCATCAGGTGCAACGTCGCGAGGAAGCCGGGTCCGAAATACGGCGAATGCGGGATCACCTTGACGCCGAACTCGTCGGCGAGCACCGCGACCTTCAGGAATTCGGTGACGCCACCGACCTTGGTCACCGACGGCTGCGTATGACTGACCGCGCCCGCGGTCATCATCTGGCGGAATTGATGCACGGTGCAGGCGTTCTCGCCGGCTGCGATGTCGAGCCGGCCCTCCTTGCGCACCTCGGCGAGCGTCGCGAAATCCTCCGGCGGCCAGACCGGCTCCTCGAGGAACATCGGCGCCGCCTGCTTGCAGTCACGCGCGAACTGAATCGCCGCCGGTCCATCCAGCGGGCAGTTCATGTCGACCATCAGGGGCACGGCGGGCCCGATCGCCTCCCGCGCGGCGGTCACGGTCGGGATCGTGGTCTCGTGCAGCTTGATCGCGGAATAGCCTGACTTGATCGCCTTCTTGCATTCGGAAGCGATATGCGCGGCGTTGCCGATCCGCATCAGGCTGGCATAGGCCGGGATCGTCTGGCGCTTGGCGCCGCCGATCAGTTGATGCAGTGGCGCGCCCTGCACCTTGCCGGCGAGATCCCACAGCGCGATGTCGAGCGCCGAGATCGCAAACATCGTGATGCCGTAACGGCCGAACAGATGCAGGTTGCGCTGGATCTGTTCCATGACCGCGGGAATGCCCGCGGCGTCGGGAACTTCGAGGCCGCGCGCCTGCGGCGCGATCATTTCGCTCACCGCCATGCTGCTCGTCTTCGGGCAGACATAGGCAAAAGCATCGCCCCAACCGGTCAGGCCGGCATCGGTCGAGACTTCAACGATGACCATGTCGAGCGCCGAGATCGCAGATGCGCCCTGGCGGAAGCTCGCGGGGCCGGCGTCATAGGGGATGCGGATATGGTGGGCGCGGACGTCGGTGATTTTCATTGTTGCTGCCTTTGCGGTCACCTGCCGGGCAGGATCATAAGCGCAAACGGCGCATCCCGGAATACGGGGATGCGCCGTTCAGGAATGCGCGTTCGCTTACGACTCCTTGCCGCCGCTCATGACCGGGCCGAACCGCTCCCAGCTCTCGCCCTTGAAGCGCATCATCTGAAGCTGCTCGATCGGCGCATAGTCGTCAGGCCCGGTCTTGATCTTCGTGCCCGGCAAATAGATGCCAATCTCGAAGTTCAGGCTGGCGGCCTGCTTCATCACGTTCTCGCGCGTGAGGTTGTCGCCGCATTGCCGCAGCACCTGCTCGAGGCCCTTGGCGACGCCATAGCCGAACACGGTCGCGGCATCGTCGAGATCGCCCTCGGGATACCACTTGGTCATGAAGGCGCGCCACTCATTCATGGCCGGATCGTTCTTCCACTCGGCGTCCTTGGGATCCTTCAGGTATGCGGTGGACAGAACGCCCTGGCTCGCCTCATAGCCGGCCGGCTTCATCACGCCGCCGATCGAGCCTGAGACATTGGTCAGGAATTGCACCGGATGCCAGTCCAGCTCGGCGACCTTCTTGATCGCCTGCGCCGCGAATTTCGGCGTTGCGATGTTGACGAAGATGTCGGGATTGGCGCCCTTGATCTGCACCACCTGGGAATCCACCGTCGGCGACGTCGTCTCGTAGGCGGATTCGACCACGATCAGCTTCTTGGCCTGATCGCCGAGACCGTCGTGCAGGCCGATCAGGTAGTCCTTGCCGAAATCGTCGTTCTGGTAGAGCACGCCGATCGTCTTGCCGGGATAGTTCTGCAGGATGTACTTGGCGTAGATGCGCGCTTCCACCTGGTAGCTCGGCTGCCAGCCCATGGTCCACGGAAAGTTCTTCGGGTCGTTCCACTTGGCGGCGCCGGTCGAGACGAAGAGCTGCGGCACCTTCTTGGCGTTCATGTATTTCTGGATCGCCGTGTTGCCCGGCGTGCCCAGCGGATTGAAGATCAGCAGCGCCTCGTCGCTTTCCACGAGCTTGCGGGCCTGCTCGACCATTTTCGGCGGGCTGTAGCCGTCGTCGTAGGAGATGAAGTTGATCTTGCGGCCGTTGATGCCGCCTTCGCTGTTGAGCTTCTTGAAATAGGCCGCCTCGGTCTTGCCGATCGTGGCGTAGGCCGAGGCCGGGCCGGAATAAGGCATGATATTGCCGACCTTGATCTCGGTATCGGTCACGCCCGGATCGTATTTTTTCTGCGCGTTGGCCGCGCTCGCGACGAGTACGAGACATCCCGCAAGCGCGGCGGATCGGGCATAGCTCAAGCGTCGGTAGTGCATCATTGTCCTCCCTGACATGCTGGCCGCGGCTCATGCAGTCTTGATTATCGGGCAGCTTGGTGAGCCGTCGGATCGATGCAGCCGTGAGTATGCACGATTGGGACTATGTGACCAGCGACGCCTTTCGGCTAAATTTCCGTGGAGCGGAACCACGATTTCGGACGGCGAGCAGCAAGGACTGTCAAACACCGCGCTCGGCGTCCGGGCATGATGCCCGCGCTTTGGTTTGAGCATGATCGTTTCGGAAAACCGCTACACACTTTTCCGGATCATGCTCCAGGGAAAGCCGTCGTCCATGAACCCAGCCCAGAAGGCGCTTTGGTATATCGAAAGCCATCTCGGTGCGCCGCTGACGCTCGACGAGATCGCCGGTGTCGCCGGCGTGTCGCGCTTCCATCTGGTGCGGGCGTTCGCGGAGGCGACCGGGTTCTCGGTGATGCGCTATGTGCGGGCCCGGCGCCTCAGCGAGGCCGCGCGCCAGCTTGCCGCCGGCGCGCCCGATATCTTAAGCCTCGCGCTGGATGCGGATTACGGCTCCCACGAAGCATTCACCCGCGCGTTCCGCGACCATTTCGGCGTCACGCCCGAAACGGTGCGCGCGACCACGTGCCTGACCACGCTCAAGTTGCAGGAGCCGATCACCATGATGTCGACCGCCCTCGATCATATCGATCCACCGCGCATCGCGACCGGCAAGGCGTTCCTCGTCGCCGGCATCGGCGAGCGCTATAATCATGCCAACGGCAGCACGGCCGGAATCCCGAGCCAGTGGCAGGACTATCACCTGCGGTGCGGCGACATACCCCGCCAGGTCGGCAGGGTGGCCTATGGCGTCTGCTGCAACGGCGACGATGCCGGCAACTTCGACTACATCGCCGGCGTTGAAGTGGCCGATTTCTCCGACCTGCCGCGCGAGTTCGCGCACGTGCGCATCCCCGAGCAGAAATATGTCGTGTTCACCCACAAAGATCACATCTCGACCATCCGCCGCACCGTCAACACGATCTGGAATCGCTGGCTGCCGCAGTCCGGCATGACGGTCGCCGACGCGCCGAACTTCGAGCGCTACGGCGAAAATTTCGATCCGGGCACCGGCCATGGCGGATTGGAGATCTGGGTGCCCGTGAAGGAGTAGGGCGCCGCCGTGCGTGGGACCGCCGATCTGGGTGCATTGCGCCGCGAGAACGTGGGTGCGTGGCCACAAGCGGTGCAACAAACCCGGTGTCGTCCCTGCCTCGTGCGCAATTGCGCACAGGAGCAGGGACCCATAACCACCAATGTCTATTGTTGCGCGAAGCTGAAACGACCAATTCCGCTCACAACCCAAGCCGCGGAGTATGGGTCCCTGCTTGCGCAGGGACGACACCGCGCCAGGGGCTGCGGGTGTGCCTGCGCGCGCCTAATGCGAGCGCGCGAGGCAGAACGCGACCACCTCTTCCAGCGCCGTCTTCATCGGCGAGGACGGGAATAGCGCCAGTGCGTCGACCGACATCGCGCCGTAGTGCTGGGCGCGGCTGATCGTGTCCTCGAGGGCGCGGTGCTTGGTCATCAGGCCGATCGCGTGATCGAGATCGTTCGCACCGATCTCGCCGCGCTCGAGCGCGCGGATCCAGAACTTGCGCTCGCTGTCGTTGCCGCGGCGGAAAGCGAGCACCACCGGCAGCGTGATCTTGCCCTCGCGGAAATCGTCACCGACATTCTTGCCGAGCTTGGCGGACTTGCCGCCATAGTCGAGCACATCGTCGACGAGCTGGAAGGCGATGCCGAGATTCATGCCGACCGAGCGGCAGGCGGTCTGCTCGGCCTTCGGCCGGTTGGCGATCACCGGGCCGACCTCGCAAGCCGCGGCGAACAGCTCGGCGGTCTTGCCTCTGATCACGGCGAGATATTCGTCCTCGGTGGTCGCGGTGTTCTTGGCGGCGGCAAGCTGCATCACCTCGCCCTCGGCGATGGTGGCCGCGGCGGCCGAGAGAATGTCGAGCGCGCGCAGCGAGCCGACCTCGACCATCATCCGGAAGGCCTGGCCGAGCAGGAAGTCGCCGACCAGCACGCTCGCCTCGTTGCCCCACAGCATGCGGGCCGAAAGCTTGCCGCGGCGCAGCTCGCTCTCGTCGACCACGTCGTCGTGCAGCAGCGTCGCGGTGTGCATGAATTCGACCGCTGCGGCGAGCTTGATATGGCCGTCGCCGGAATAGTCGGAGAGCTGGGCCATCGCCAGCGTCAGCATCGGCCGCAGCCGCTTCCCGCCGGAGGAGATCAGATGATTGGCGACCTCGGGGATCATGGTGACCTCGGAGCCGGTCCGCGAAATGATCGTCGCGTTGACGCGCTCCATGTCGGCGGCGACAAGTCCCACCAGCCCGTCGATCGAAGCATTGGACGGGCTTTCGAAGGGTACAATAACCGCCACGCTGGTCTCCAATTTTGCCGAATTCGCACTATCCTCAGCTATAACAATAGAAACTGCGCGGTGAAGCGGCAAGGCCACGAAGTTGTTGACAGTGTTGCCGTGTCAGCACAGCCGGACCAGAGGAGAGTGTGATTTGCGGGAATTGGTTCGAACCAATGACATGGTGCTGGTCTCGGCCGTCGGTGCACTGCTCGACAGCGCTAACATCCATCATCTGGTGCTCGACCAGAACATGAGCATCATCGAGGGCTCGCTTGGGGTGTTGCCGCGCCGGATCCTGGTGCATGAGGACGACAACCATCAGGCGCGCCAGCTCTTGACCGAGGCCGGCCTCGGTCACGAATTGCGCGCCGATGAGTAATCCGGCCGCTGATGTCACCGAGGACGGATTCCTCGGCGGGCAATTGCGGTTGCGACAGCCGCGCCGCGGTCATCGCGCCGGCCATGACGCGATCCTGCTCGCCGCGGCTACGCCGGCGCGGCCGGGCGATCGTGTCGTCGATCTCGGTTCCGGGATCGGCGCGGCGGGGCTGGCCGTGGCACGCCGGGTCAACGGACTCAATCTCGCGCTCGTTGAAATCGATCCGGCCCTGGCTGGGCTCGCGCGGAATAATGCCGGCGCCAACGCGATCATGGCCGACGTGGTCGTGCTCGATGTCGCGGCCGAAGCGTCGGCGTTCGCCGCGGCTGGTCTTGGTCCCGACAGCGCCGATGTCGTGCTGATGAATCCGCCCTTCAACGATCCCGCCAGGCATCGCGCCTCGCCGGATCGCGTGCGGGAACGCGCCCATGTCGCGACCGCGACGACGCTGGAGAGCTGGGTTCATGTCGCGCGGCGGATTCTGAAGTCGAACGGGCGGCTTGCCGTGATCTGGCGGGCCGATGGAATCGCCGAGGTTTTGGCTGCGCTCGGTCGCGGCTTCGGCAGCGTCGAGATCCTGCCCGTTCACGCCGACGCGGCGTCACCGGCGATCCGCATCCTGGTTCGCGCCACCAAGGGCGGGCGGGCGCCGACACGTCTCCACGCCGCGCTGCTGCTCAATGATCAATCAGGCGTGCCCAATAAACGGGTGCAGGACATTTTGACTGGCAAGGAAGCATTGCCGATGGCCCGGCCGTAGCGGACAGTTCCGCCCGGCCTTAGTGCGGAGCCGTTTCCGACTGCCGTTCGGCCCTGGACGTGAAATGGATTGCGGTGAGAAGTGTACCGATCAGCAAAATCAGCAGATAGATCTTCATGTCGCTCTCTCCGCCGCGCATTGCAGCCCCAACGGACACAATGCAAAACGCGTTCCGCGCTTTCCAATGACAGTGGCGTGATAAGAAGTGGTTAATCTGAGGTAACGGCATGAGTGAACAAACAAGTGATCGCGCAGCGAAGCCGGGACTGGTCGAGCGGATGCAGGACATGCTTCCGGTGCGGTTCAGGCGCGGCGTCGCCGTCGTGCCGGTGGTGCGGTTATCCGGCGTGATCGGCGCGGTGACGCCGCTGCGGCCGGGCCTGACCCTTGCCGGCGTCGCCAAGCTGCTGGAGCGCGCCTTCGGCATGCGGAATGCCAAGGCGGTGGCGCTGGTGATCAACTCGCCGGGCGGCTCGCCGGTGCAGTCCCGGCAGATCTATCTGCGCATCCGCCAATTGGCCGCCGAGAAGAAGCTGCCGGTGTTGGTGTTCGTCGAGGACGTGGCGGCCTCCGGCGGCTACATGATCGCCTGCGCCGGCGACGAGATCTATTGCGACCCGTCCTCGATCCTGGGGTCGATCGGCGTGGTCGGCGGCAGTTTCGGTCTCGATGGATTGATCAAGAAGATCGGGGTGGAGCGGCGGCTTTATACCGCGGGCAGCCACAAGGCGATGCTGGATCCGTTCCTGCCCGAGAACCCCGACGATGTCGCGCGCCTCAAGGCGATCCAGCGCGAGATTCACGCGATCTTCATCGCGCTGGTCCGGCAGAGCCGCGGCGACCGCCTGAAGGGCGCCGACGATGTGCTGTTCAGCGGCGAATACTGGGCGGGCGAGACCGCGCTTGGCCTTGGGCTCGCCGACGGCATCGGCGATCTGCGCGCGACGCTGCGTGCCCGCTATGGCGACAAGGTGCTGACCCCGGTGATCGCGCCCTCGAGCGGCCTGCTGTCCGGCCTGCTCGGTCGCCGGGCGCCGGGGGCAGGGTCGCTGGCGGCGCTGGACGGATTCGGCGGCCTGCCGGACGAAGTGATCTCGGCATTGGAAACCAGGGCGATTTGGGCCAGATTTGGGTTCTGAACACGTGGAATTGAGCGCGCCATTTAGCCCTAAAAGTGCGATTGCGGCGCAGGCCGCGTTAGGGGAGAATACCGGTCATTGGGGGCCTGACCGACGTGAACGACAAGGATCGACCGATGCCGCCGCTGATCGCATTTGCAGGCGTCCTGGGTGGCCTGGCCGTGGTCCGATGGGCCTACAGGACGGCCGTGCGGATCAACCAGGAACTGGAAGAGGCGCGGCTGGCCCGCGTGGCCGAAGCCGCGCGTGCGAGCGAAATCAAAACCCTGCGCCGCGACCCCGTGACCGGGGCCTATCGCCCGGGCTGAAGTATGAATCTCCCTCGCCCCGCCCTTGCGGGGGCGAGACGAGCGTAGCTCGCTCTTTGAGGGTTGGGTGAGGGGCTGTTTCCGCAAATTCGATAGACCGGAACGCGCGGAGAATCCCCCTCACCCGAAATTCGCGCTGCGCGAATTCGACCTCTCCCCGCGAGCGGGGCGAGGTAAGAGGTGGCCGAAACAACTCCCATCGCCTTGATTCCATTGGCCGCCGCCGATACGGTCCCGCGCGCTTCACCCCCTCGCGAGATCTGTACTGACGATGGACGCTCTGCCTGATCACATGCGCCCGGAACGTTCGTTCCAGGGCTTCATCCTTGCTCTCCAGCGCTTCTGGGCCGAGCAGGGCTGCGTCATCCTGCAGCCCTATGACATGGAAATGGGCGCCGGCACCTTCCATCCCGCCACCACCCTGCGCGCGCTGGGACCGAAGCCCTGGAACGCGGCCTACGTGCAGCCGTCGCGGCGGCCCAAGGATGGCCGTTACGGCGAAAATCCCAACCGGATGCAGCACTATTACCAGTTCCAGGTGATCATGAAGCCGTCGCCGCCGAACCTTCAGGAATTGTACCTGAAGTCGCTCGCTGCAATCGGCATCGATTCCGCCGTCCATGACATCCGCTTCGTCGAGGACGACTGGGAGAGCCCGACGCTGGGCGCCTGGGGCCTCGGCTGGGAATGCTGGTGCGACGGCATGGAGGTGTCGCAATTCACCTATTTCCAGCAGGTTGCCGGCGTCGAATGCGCACCGGTGGCCGGCGAGCTCACCTACGGGCTCGAGCGTCTGGCGATGTATGTGCAGGGCGTCGACCGCGTCTACGACCTCAACTTCAACGGCCGCGAGGGCGCCGAGAAGGTCACCTATGGCGACGTCTTCCTGCAGGCCGAGCAGGAATATTCGCGGCACAATTTCGAATATGCCGACACGGCGATGCTGTTCGAGCAGTTCCGGATGGCGGAGGACGCCTGCAAGAAATATCTCGCCGCCGGCTGGCAAGAAAACTCAAAGAACCCGAGCAGCAACCAAAAGGAACATCTGATGGCCTTGCCGGCCTATGACCAGTGCATCAAGGCGAGCCACGTGTTCAATCTGCTCGACGCCCGCGGCGTGATCTCGGTGACCGAGCGGCAGAGCTACATCATGCGGGTGCGCGAGCTGGCGAAGGCCTGCGGCGAGGCGTGGGTTCACACCGAAGCGGGCAGGGCGGTCTGATGCCCGATCTTCTCCTCGAACTGTTTTCCGAAGAAATTCCCGCGCGCATGCAGGCCAAGGCGGCGGACGATCTGCGCCGCATGGTGACAGACAAGCTTGTCGCCGAAGGCCTCGTCTACGAGGGTGCGAAGGCGTTCGCCACTCCGCGTCGGCTGGCGCTGACCGTGCATGGCATCCCGACACGCCAGCCCGACCTGAAGGAAGAGCGCCGCGGCCCGCGCGTCGGCGGCCCCGAGCCCGCGATCCAGGGCTTCCTGAAGGCCACCGGCCTTGCTTCGATCAGCGAGGCGAAGATCCAGAGCGACAAGAAGGGCGATTTCTACATCGCGCTGATCGAGAAGCCGAGCCGGCCCGCGATCGACGTGATCGCCGAAATGCTGCCGGTGATCATCCGCACCTTCCCCTGGCCGAAATCGATGCGCTGGGGCGCGCGCTCGGCCAAATCGGGCTCGCTCACCTGGGTGCGTCCGCTGCATGCGATCACCGCGACCTTTGGGCTCGAGACCGAGGAGCCCGACGTCGTCAAGTTCGCCGTCGACGGCATCGAGGCCGGGCAGACCACCTATGGCCATCGCTTCATGGCGCCGGGTCCGATCTCGGTGCGCCGCTTTGAGGATTACGAGGCGAAGCTGCTCGACGCCAAGGTCGTGGTCGATCCGGAGCGCCGCAAGGACGCCATTCTGACCGATGCGAAACAATTGGCGTTCGCGCAAGGCTATGAGCTGGTCGAGGACCAGGTGCTGCTCGACGAGGTCTCCGGCCTCGTCGAATGGCCGGTCGTGCTGATGGGCTCGTTCGACAAGGAGTTCCTGTCGATCCCCGACGAGGTGATCCGCGCCACCATCCGCAACAACCAGAAATGCTTCGTGGTGCGCGACCCCAAGACGGGTAAGCTCGCCAACAAATTCATCCTGACCGCCAACATTGAGGCGAGCGACGACGGCAAGACCATCATCGGCGGCAACGAGCGCGTGATCCGCGCGCGGCTGTCGGATGCCAAGTTCTTCTACGAGACCGACCTGAAGACCAAGCTCGAGAGCCGGCTGCCGAAGTTCGAGCAGATCGTGTTCCACGAGAAGCTTGGCACCCAGGCCGGGCGGATCAAGCGGATCGAGCGGCTCGCCGCCGAGATCGCGCCGCTGGTCGGCGCCGATGTCGAGAAGACCAAACGCGCCGCGCGCCTGGCGAAGGCGGACTTGCTGACGGAAGTCGTCGGCGAATTCCCCGAGCTGCAGGGCCTGATGGGCAAGTATTACGCACTGGCGCAGGGCGAGGATGCGTCCGTGGCGGCCGCGAGCGAAGAGCACTGGAAGCCGCAGGGACCGACCGACCGCGCGCCGACTGATCCGGTGAGCGTTGCGGTGGCACTGGCGGACAAGCTCGACACGCTGGTTGGTTTCTGGGCCATCGACGAGAAGCCGACGGGATCGAAGGACCCTTACGCCCTGCGGCGCGCTGCGCTGGGCGTGATCAGGTTGATCGTCGAGAACGCGCTGCGCCTTCCGATCTTGAACACCGCCAAATCTGCGCTCGGGCTGCCGGCCAAAGCTGATGCCGACGCGCTGCCGAACGACCTGCTCGCCTTCTTCGCCGACCGCCTGAAGGTGCAACTCCGTGACCAGGGCGCACGTCACGATCTCGTCGACGCCGTGTTCTCGCTCGGTGGCCAGGACGATCTCCTGCTCGTCGTTCGCCGCGTCGAGGCGCTCGGCAAATTCCTCGACAGCGATGACGGCAAGAACCTGCTCGCCGGCACCAAGCGCGCCAGCAACATCCTCGCGATCGAGGAGAAGCGGGACAAGCGGACCTTCGACGGCGCGCCTGATGCCGCGCTCTACAAGCTCGACGAGGAGAAGGCGCTGGCGAAGGCGATCGCCGAAGCGAAGAGCGAGGCTTCCGCCGCGGTCGCCAAGGAAGACTTCGCCGCCGCGATGAGCGCGATGGCAAAGCTGCGTCCGGCGGTCGATGCGTTCTTCGACAAGGTCAAGGTCAATGACGATGACCCGAAAGTGCGCGAAAACCGCCTGAAGCTGCTCAACGAGATCCGCGCGGCAACGCGTGCGGTGGCCGACTTCTCCCGGATCGAGGGCTGATCGATGGACCGCGCGACGCTTGCCGCTTACGACAAGGAGGCGGCGGCGTTCGCGCAGGATTGGCACGAGCAGCCGGCGCCGGTCGACCTGCAAGAGATCGTCGCGCGGTTCTTCATCCAGGGCGGCTCGACCGCCGATATCGGCTGCGGCAGCGGCCGCGAGGTGGCGTGGCTGAATGCCAACGGCTTTCCGGCCGAAGGCTATGACGCTTCCGAGGGCCTGCTCGCTGAGGCCCGCACGCGCTATCCGCAATTGCGCTTTGCCCGCGCTGACCTGCCCGAGCTGCGCGGCATCGCGTCGGGCAGCTTCGACAACGTGCTGTGCGAGACCGTGATCATGCATCTCGATCGCGCGCTGATCGCGCCGTCGGTTCGCCGCATGCTCGAGATCGTGAAGCCCGGAGGCGTCCTCTATCTCAGTTGGCGCGTGACTGACGGTGCTGACCTGCGCGATGCGCACGGGCGGCTCTATGCGGCATTCGATGCGGCCGAGGTGCGGGCCGCGCTCAGACCGGCGCCGTTGTTGCTCGATGAGGAGCTGGTCAGCGTGTCCTCCGGCAAGCGGATTCACCGGCTGGTGGTCAGCAAGGGTGGGCCGTCATGACAAGGGTCGCCACATGCGCGTGCGGACGGCTCCGTGTGACCTGTCGCCGCGAGCCCGTGAGAATATCGCAGTGCCATTGTCTCGAATGCCAAAAGCGGACCGGCAGCCCTTACGGCGTCGCAGCGTTCTTCGGCTGAGCCGATGTGGAGCTGCAGGGCGAGACGCGGGAGTACACCCGCACGGGCGACAGTGGTTTCCCGGTGGTCTTTCATTTCTGCCCGACCTGCGGCTCGTCGGTCTATTGGGAGCCCGGCCGCGCGCCCGATCTCGTCGCCGTCGCGGTCGGCGCCTTCGCGGACCCTGACTTTCCGCCTCCCTCGCAATCGGTCTACGCGCAGCGCCGCCATGCCTGGGTCGTAGACAAATGGCAGGTCGGCCCCGAGCGGGACGGAAATATTCAGAAATAATTTGCAATCTGTTAACCATGCCCTGCCAAGGTCTCGTCGGATCAACGATTTCTTAAGACATCGCTCCCGCGCGCCAATGCAGGGATATCAACCGTGACCTCGATCGGCACCGCGCTCAATCCCTACGCTCAATACGGCTCGGCCTACGCGCGGGCGGCGGCTGTGCCGTCGCTTGCCGCGACGCTGTCAGGCGACGGCACCGCCGGCGATCTCTCGACGTCCAACTCGGCGACTACGCTGACGCTGTCGGATGCCGCCCGCGCCCAGCTTGCCAAGGCGCCGCTGCCCGACTTCGCGACAGTCACGAGCGACGCGCGCATCACGCTCGACCGGCTCTACACCGTCGCCGGCGTGAAGGGTCCAATCGTCGACGGCAAGACAAGCATCGACCTCTCGTCCCTGGACCGCCGCTCGCTGTTTGCGATCTCGACCAACAATGGCGGCAAGTTCACGCCGGACGAGCAGGCGGTCGCGGCCGGCGAGTTGAAGCAGCGCTTCGGTGCGGCGCTGGCGCCATCGCTTGCAACCACGCGCCTGACCGGCGACTACAGCGTCGCTTACAAGGCGGCGCTCGATTATCTCGATGGCGCAAGTCCGGAAGAGAAGGCGACGGCAATCTGGGCCAGCCAGCGTGCGGCGGTGCTCAAGGGCTATCAGGCGACGCAGCAGGATCCGGCCACAGCGCCATCGGGAATTACGGGGGACCCGATCGCGGCGGCGCTCGCAGGCGCCACGCCTCCCGCGAAAGGCAACAGCCGCGATTTCAGAAGCGTCGCGAGCGACGTCCGCGCGTTCCTCGACCGCCAGAAGAGCGAGGCGGCAAGCAACGGCAAGGAGCTGGTCTACGATCCCAGGCGCAAGACGGGGCAACTGGCCGATCTGTCCGCGCTCGACAACCGCTCGCTCTCGGCGATCTCACTGAACCAGGACCAGAAGTTTTCCGTGGAGGAAATCTACGCGGCCAAGCAGGAGCTCAACACGCGGACGCGTCTGGCGGTGCTCGACGCGCTGAAGCAGAGCATGTCCGCCGGCGATCTGCGCCAGTTCAGCCTCGGCATCCTCAAGCAGTATTCCTCGATGAGTGCAGAGGAGCGGCAGGCGACCAATTGGACGCCGGACTTCCAGGACGCCGCGATCAAGAACTACAAGTCGACCTCGACGCTGCTCTCGCTCCTCAAGTCGTAAGCGGGCCATCGCGCAACAAGAAGACCCCGCCTGGAGGGGAGGCCAGGCGGGGCCGGGTCCGGTCGATCTTCGCGCTCATCCGCCTGCGCGGCGCCCGGACTGATCGTTCAGGCCATCTCGGACATGACCCTGGATCGGAAGGCCGTGCGCCACTCTCTGCTGACGCGGCCCTCCGGATCCGGATCATGCCATTAGTCGATCACCTGAACGATGCGACGCGAGCGCGGCTCGACCAGCACGGTCTCGCCGTTCACGACGGTGTAGCGATAGGGCGTCGCGCCGAACCGCTGCGGTACATCGTAATAGGTCACGCCGGCTTCGGGCAGCACGGTGCCTACCCCGACGCGATCCGGAATGGTGTAGTTCGGCACGCGCTCGCGGACGATGTATTCGCGAAACGCCGGACGCTGCTCGACCGTAATTCCTCCGTCACTCTCGACTGCGACAGGAGGACCACCGCGGACGACGCCGACAGTCTGGGCCTGTGCGGCAACAGGCGGCACCGTGATCGCAGCAGCAACGGCCGCAACGGTAAGGATTCTGTTTCGCATGGCTCTCTCCAATTTTTCACGCTGCATCACGCCGGCCGTTGCCGACGCGCATTGGGGCCAATGCACCCGGTGTGGCGATGTTCCGGAAAAATCACCGTCATATACGCGGTATTTTGGAGTAAATTTCGTGGGTTACGGGAACCCGTTGGCGCCTCGGGCGTCTTGATGTCGGCACATCGCCAGCCGATAAACTGCCATCCTCGATTCGAACTTCCAAAAACCAGCCGGAGAAACTTCAATGGTCATCACCGCTGCGCATGTGCCTGCCATCGTGGCTTTGGTCGCGGGCATATTGATCCTGATCATGCCGCGGCTCCTGAACTTCATCGTCGCCATCTACCTCATCTTCATCGGATTGGTTGGAATGGGCCTGCTGCGCTGGCTCCACATGTAGCGGGAAAGCGGGGTTTCGCAGCTTGCGCGGGACCCCCCAAAATGGTGTAAGCGCGCATCTTCGACCCCTCTTTTCGGATTGTTGTCTGACATGGCCAAAGCCGTCGCGAAGTCCAAGAAAATAGCAGCGAAATCAAAGCCCTCCGTGCCGGCCCGCAAGGCCGCGCCGCAGGCACGCAAGGTTCTGAAGAAGAGCGCCGCCAAGGCGGCGCCGAAAGCTGCCGTCAAGCCGGCGGCAAAGCCGGCCAGCAAGGCGGCCTCCGCGAAGACGTCGCCCGCTGCAATCAAGGCGGGCAAGTGGGTCTATACGTTCGGTGACGGCAAGGCCGAGGGCCAGGCGACCTTGCGCGATCTGCTCGGCGGCAAGGGCGCCAATCTGGCGGAAATGGCCAATCTCGGTCTGCCGGTGCCCCCCGGCTTCACGATCCCGACCTCGGTCTGCACTTATTTCTACGAGCACGGCAAGACCTATCCGAAGGAGTTGAAGGCGCAGGTCGAGAAGGCGCTCGACTATGTCGGCAAGCTAACCGGCAAGTCGTTCGGCGATCCGAAGAACCCGCTGCTTGTCTCGGTCCGCTCCGGTGCGCGCGCCTCGATGCCGGGCATGATGGACACCGTGCTCAACCTCGGCCTCAACGACCAGACCGTCGAAGCGCTCGCCGAGCTCTCCGGCGACCGTCGCTTCGCTTATGACAGCTATCGTCGCTTCATCACGATGTACTCGGACGTGGTGCTCGGCTTCGAGCACCACCACTTCGAGGATATCCTCGACACCTTCAAGGACAGCCAGGGCTATTCGCTCGACACCGATCTTTCCGGAGACGACTGGGTCGAACTGGTCGGCAAGTACAAGGAAGCGGTGGCCAAGGAAACCGGCAGCGACTTTCCGCAGGATCCGCACGATCAGTTGTGGGGCGCGATCGGCGCGGTGTTTTCATCCTGGATGAATGCGCGCGCGGTGACTTACCGCAAGCTGCATGACATTCCGGAGTCCTGGGGCACCGCCGTCAACGTGCAGGCGATGGTGTTCGGCAACATGGGCGAGACGTCGGCAACCGGCGTCGCATTCACGCGCAACCCCTCGACCGGCGAGAGCAAGCTCTACGGCGAATTCCTGATCAACGCGCAGGGCGAGGACGTCGTCGCCGGCATCCGCACGCCGCAGGACATCACCGAGGAAGCGCGCCAGGAATCCGGCTCGGACAAGCCGTCGATGGAAGTCGCGATGCCCGACGCGTTCAAGGAGCTGACGCGGATCTACACGCTGCTCGAGAAGCACTACCGCGACATGCAGGACATGGAGTTCACGGTCGAGCAAGGCAAGCTGTGGATGCTGCAGACCCGCGGCGGCAAGCGCACCGCGAAGGCAGCGCTTCGCATCGCCGTCGAGCTCGCCAATGAAGGACTGATCTCCAAGAAGGACGCGGTGACGCGGATCGATCCGGCTTCGCTCGACCAGCTCTTGCACCCGACCATCGATCCCGCCGCCAAGCGCGACGTGATCGCAACCGGCCTGCCGGCATCGCCCGGCGCCGCCTCGGGCGAGATCGTGTTCTCATCCGACGAAGCCGCCAAGCTGCAGGCCGACGGGCGCAAGGTCATTCTGGTCCGGATCGAGACCAGCCCGGAAGACATTCACGGCATGCACGCCGCCGAAGGCATCCTGACCACGCGCGGCGGCATGACCTCGCACGCGGCGGTGGTCGCGCGCGGCATGGGCAAGCCCTGCGTCTCCGGCTGCGGCACCATCCGCATCGACTATGGCCGCGGCACCATGAGCGTGGGTCAGCGCACCTTCAAGACCGGCGACGTCATCACCATCGACGGTTCGCTTGGCCAGGTGCTGGCCGGCCGCATGCCGATGATCGAGCCGGAGCTGTCCGGCGAGTTCGGCACGCTGATGGGGTGGGCCGACCAGGTCCGCAAGCTCGGCGTCCGCGTCAACGGCGATACCCCCGATGACGCGCGCACCGCGGTGAAGTTCGGCGCCGAAGGCATCGGCCTCTGCCGCACCGAGCACATGTTCTTCGAGGAGACCCGCATCCGCACCGTGCGCGAGATGATCCTCTCCGAGGACGAGCAGTCGCGCCGTGCGGCGCTGTCCAAGCTGCTGCCGATGCAGCGTGCCGATTTCGTCGAGCTGTTCGAGATCATGAAGGGCCTTCCCGTCACGATCCGCTTGCTCGATCCGCCGCTGCATGAGTTCCTGCCGCACACGCAGGCCGAGATCGAGGAAGTGGCGCGCGCCATGAACACCGATCCGCGCAAGCTCGCCGACCGGGCTCGCGAGCTGTCGGAGTTCAACCCGATGCTCGGCTTCCGCGGCTGCCGTCTCGCGATCGCCTATCCGGAGATCGCCGAGATGCAGGCGCGCGCGATCTTCGAGGCCGCGGTCGAAGCCGGCAAGCGCACCGGCAAGCCGGTCGGTCTCGAAGTGATGGTGCCGCTGATTGCGACCAAGGCCGAGTTCGATCTGGTCAAGGCGCGCATCGATGCGACCGCCACTGCGGTGATGAAGGAGACCGGGGTCAAGCTGAACTACCAGATCGGCACCATGATCGAGCTGCCGCGCGCCTGCCTGATGGCTGGCCAGGTGGCGGAGACCGCGGAGTTCTTCTCGTTCGGCACCAACGACCTGACGCAGACCACCTACGGCATCAGCCGCGACGACGCGGCGAGCTTCCTCGGCACCTACGTCGCCAAGGGCATTCTCGAGATCGATCCGTTCATCTCGGTCGATCGCGACGGCGTCGGTGAGTTGGTCAGGATCGGCGTCACCCGCGGCCGCAAGACACGGCCGAACCTGAAGGTCGGCATCTGCGGCGAGCACGGCGGCGATCCTGCCTCGGTGGCGTTCTGCCACGAGGTCGGCCTCGACTACGTCTCGTGCTCGCCCTATCGCGTGCCGATCGCACGCCTCGCCGCGGCGCAGGCCGCGCTCGGCAAGCCGATCGCGAGCCAAGCGTAAGCGATCACGCAATTCAGAGAGTGCAATGGCCGGGATCAGTCCCGGCCATTTTATTTGTCGCGTGCTTCAGCAAATGTCGTCATTGCGAGCCGTTGGCTCCTAGTGCACCCACCCGCTTTCGCTCAAAGCGGACCGGCGACTTCACGCCGGTCCGAACTCGCAATGGCGGTCGTGTTGGCCGTCGCTGCGTCTTCAACACTTTGTTCACCATCTTCGTTGACCTGTTGTTTACGACTTTCATGCGCCGCGCATTTACCAAGCCGCGCGATGTGACCTGCGAAAAATCCACGACGACTTGAGTGTAGCGCTTGAGCAACGCCGATTAACTCCGCGGCAACCTAAACAGGTTAGCTACAAAAAGGATCGAATTGCGCGCATTCGCCGCTTCGATCGCACTCTGTAAGCGTTGCGTGAGCGTACGATGTTTGTGTTGCGTAACCAGCCGAAGAGCGCTCGGCTTGCGCTCTTCGGTCTCGGTCTCAGCATCTTCGCCCTGATGCCGACCGAGACCGGATATCAGGATATCGCCTCGCTGCTCGCCCGCCAGCCGGGCGTTGCGGAGCGCTGGCAGAAGCGCGTATTCACATCCGCCCTCGGCGCGATCCAGGTCGCCACCTACAGCTTCGGCCGCCCAATCGGAACGTCGCTGCCGCAAGCGCCAACGCTGCTGCTCGCAAGGCTCGACAATCAGGGCATCGACATCGGCAGCGCGGTGACGCGCAATCCGATCGCGGCTCCTCCGCCGCGGTACCAGGCCTCCGACTTTCCCAGGGTCGATCGCACGCTGAAGGGCGATCGCCTCGTCGTCACCAAGCCCGATCCAGCCGCACCGTCCAACGCGGCCCCGTCGCACGAGGATCCCGCAACGTCGAATGGATCGGTCAGGGGCATGAAGACGGCGGACCAGGCGCCCGCCGAGAACGCGCCGCTTGATCCCGAATTGCAGGAGGCGCTGCGTGCGCCGCCATTGCCGCAATATTCGACATCGCCGCCGCCGCAATACGATGTGTCGTTGTCGCTCGAGGCCGATCCGCTCGACGACCTGAAGCCCGCACCCGCCGCGCAGCCATCCGCCACCGCCGCGACGCCGCCAAGCGATCCGTTCTCGTTCCAGACCGCGAGCCTGTTCTTCGGCTCGTCGCTCGGCTCGCCGGAGAGCATCGAGCGCTGGTTGCCCGGCGAGGAGCCTGTCATCGTGGCGCCCGCCGCGTCGCCGGATCCCGACATGAAAGTGATGGCATCCTTGCCGGTCGATGCCGACGGTCCGGTCAAGGCCGCCGAGATGGGCGAAAGCATTGCACCGAAGGGCGAGGTCAACGCCGACAACCAGCGCGCCAAGACGCCGGCCGAGCGGCTCGGCCTGTTCGATGCGAAGTCGCGCGCCAAGTCTGAGAAGTGCCTTGCGGAAGCGGTCTATTTCGAGGCCCGCGGCGAGGCCGTGCGTGGCCAGATCGCGGTCGCCCAGGTGGTGATGAACCGGGTCTTCTCCGGCAAATATCCGGAGACCGTGTGCGGCGTGGTCTACCAGAACAAGAACCGGCACTTCGCCTGCCAGTTCACCTTCGCCTGCGACAACATCCCCGACGTCGTCCGCGAGCCCGACATGTGGGATCGCGCGAAGAAGATTGCGAAGGCGATGCTCGACGGCAAGCTGTGGCTGCCGGAGGTCAACCGGTCGACGCACTACCATGCCTATTGGGTGCGGCCGTCCTGGGTCAGCGAGATGAAGAAAACCTACAAATTCGGTGTTCACACCTTCTATCGCCCTCGCGCCTGGGGCGATGGCAGCGACGCGCCGAAGTGGGGCAATGCGGCGGAAACCGCCGAGATCTCGGCCGAGCTCGCCGAAGCCGCGCAGAGCTCGGCCGAGCAGGCCAGCGCGAAACGGTAGCGGATATCGTCACGACGTCGTTCCCGGGATGGCTCGAAGGGCCAGACCTCGGATCCGCTCGCGCATCCGGGGTCCGCGGCGTTGGCGCTTCGGAATGACGGCCGTCATGCTTTCCGATTCTGCAGAGCAGTCCTGCGGGCGAAAATTTTCTCCCGGGCCCCTTGGGGTTTCCATGCAGGTGCATTAACTCCCTGTAACGTTTCGCGCGGCCGGCGCCGTGCACGGGCAGTTCGGGGGAGAGATCAGATGGCTGTAACCACCGGAGACCTTCGTCCGGCGTCCAGCACGTGGCGCACGCCGCTGGTGATCATCGTCTGCGGCTGCGCCATCGCGCTGCTCAGCTTCGGCCCGCGCTCCAGCCTCGGTTTCTTCGTGCAGCCGATGAGCCGTGAATTCGGCTGGGGCCGTGACATCTTCGGCCTCGCCATCGCGTTTCAGAATCTGCTGTGGGGGTTGGGCCAGCCGGTCGCCGGCGCGATCGCCGACCGCTTCGGCCTGCTGCGCGTCATGATCGTCGGCGCCTTGCTCTACGCCGCCGGCCTATTGTTGATGCGCTACTCAACGAGCCCGTTGTCGCTCGATTTCAGCGCCGGCGTGCTGATCGGGTTCGGCCTGTCGGGCTCGTCGTTCAACCTGGTGCTGGCGGCCTTCAGCAAGCTGCTGCCGCCCGAGCGGCGTGGCATCGCGCTCGGCGCCGGCACCGCCGCCGGTTCATTCGGCCAATTCCTGTTCGCGCCATTCGGCGTCGCCTTGATCGACAATTTCGGCTGGCAGACCGCGCTTGTCGTGTTCGGCGCGCTGATGCTGCTTATCCTGCCGCTGTCGCTGGCGCTGGCGACGCCGCCCGCCGAGACCGGCAACGTTCCGGCCGCCGACCAGCAATCGTTCAAGACCGCGCTCGCCGAAGCCTTCGGCCATCGCTCCTATGTGCTGCTGGTGCTGGGCTTCTTCACCTGCGGCTTCCAGCTCGCATTCGTGACCATTCATCTGCCGGCGTATCTTGTCGATCGCGGCATTCCGGCATCGACCGGCGGCTGGGTGGTCGCGGCGATCGGTCTGTTCAACATCATCGGCTCGCTCGGCGTCGGCTGGCTGCAGAACTACGTCCCGAAGCGCTATGTGCTGTCGGCGATCTATTTCACCCGCGCGCTTGCGACCGTCGCCTTCATCTCGTTCCCGATCACGACATTCTCGGCGATCGCGTTCGGCGCTGTATCGGGCGTCACCTGGCTGTCCACCGTGCCGCCGACCTCGGCGCTGGTGGCGCTGATGTTCGGCACGCGCTGGTTCTCCACGCTCTACGGCTTCGCCTTTGTCAGCCATCAGGTCGGCGGCTTCCTCGGCGTCTGGCTCGGCGGCGTGGTGTTCGAGCAGTACGGTTCCTACACGCCGGTCTGGTGGCTTTCGATCCTGTTCGGCGTGCTGTCGGCGCTGATCAACCTGCCGATCGTCGAAGCCCCGGTCGCACGCCCGGTTGCGCAGCCTGCCTGATGGGTTAAACATGCCCCGAAGCTAAGAATTTCGGGAGTGCATATCGTGGCAACGTTCAAGGCAATCAGGATCGACAAGGCGGATAAGGGTACCACCGCCGCGCTCACGCAATTCGACGAAGCCGAGCTGATGGACGGCGACGTCACGGTGCGGGGCGAGTGGTCGACGTTGAACTACAAGGACGGCCTCGCCCTGACCGGTAAGGCGCCAGTGGTGCGCCGGTTCCCGATGATCGCAGGCATTGATTTCGCCGGCACCGTCGAGCAATCCAGCCATCCCGACTGGAAGGCGGGCGACAAGGTCGTCTGCAACGGCTGGGGCATGGGCGAGACCCATCTCGGCGCCTACGCGGAGAAGGCCCGCGTCAAGGGCGACTGGCTGGTGCGTCTGCCGGACGGCATCTCGGCGCGGGATGCGATGGCGATCGGCACCGCGGGCTATACTGCGATGCTGTCGGTGTTGGCGTTGGAGAGGCATGGCCTGACGCCGAAGAGCGGGCCGGTTGCGGTGACCGGGGCTGCCGGCGGCGTCGGTTCGGTCGCGACCGCCGTGCTCTCGAAGCTCGGCTACCACGTCATCGCCTCGACCGGACGGATGTCCGAGGCCGGCTATCTGAAGGGCCTCGGCGCGTCCGAGGTGATCGATCGCGCCGAGCTCTCGGGTGCGGCGAAGCCGCTGGCGAAGGAGCGCTGGGCCGGCGGCGTGGACAGCGTCGGATCGACCACGCTGGCGAATCTGCTCTCCATGACCCGCTACGGCGGCGCTATTGCAGCTTGCGGTCTGGCGGCCGGTATGGACCTGCCGACATCGGTCGCGCCGTTCATTTTGCGGGGAGTGTGCCTTCTCGGCATCGATTCCGTGATGTGCCCGATCGAGTTGCGAAGGACCGCGTGGCGTCGCCTTGCGAGCGATCTGGATAAGGCAAAACTGGCTGATATTACTCACGAAATCGCCTTGGACGAGGTCGCCGCCTACGGTCCGAAAATTCTCGGCGGCCAGGTCCGCGGCCGCATCGTGGTAAAAATAGTCTGAGCGCGTTCAGACTTTACCAACCAAGCTGCTCCAATGTTGCCACTGTTGGTATGGTAAGCAGCGGGTAAAGAGACCTACAGCATGATCTGGGGGCCTCGCGCAGATGTCGAAAGCGCCTGCACGAGGATCGTGCGAATATAAGGAGCGGGAGCCCGCGCTCGTAAGTTGGAGTAGCTGCATGCTTGCGCGTTTGATGTTGGGGGCCGTCACGGCCGGAGCGATGGTCATGCCGGCGTTCGCAGGTATGATGAACGCCGACGAGGCCCGCAAGTTCGTCGCCGGCAAGGTGTTCGCCTTCACCTGCTTCGATGGCACCCGCGGCGCCGGCCGCATTCTCGATGACATGGGTGCGGCGGGCTCGATCCAGTTTTCCGGCTCGGGGCCGATCCGCCACGTGCGACTGCCGGGCAACACGCTGCAGATTCGTGGCCAGAGTGTTTGCGCCTCGCTGAAGGGGCTGCCGTTCGAGCCTTGCTTCAATCTCGACAAGCAGGACGATCGCTCGTTCCGCGGCTCGGTCTCCGGATTGGGCTTTGCCTATTGCGACTTTCACCATCAGGGTGGCCATCAGATGCTGATGGCGCGCGCAGTGGCGCGGCCGCGTTCGCATCGTCGGGTGGAGCAGACCCGTTCAGCCGACGCGTCGCAAACCGAGGTGACGGCACGCGTGGAAACGCCGCGGGTCCAGAGCAACAAGCTCGAGCCGGTCAAACCCGAGCCCAAGGCAGAGCCGGCGAAGGGCGAGAGCCCGCCGGAGCTGCGTCGCTCGACTGAGTAATCCCACAAGTTGATCTTCCCCGGGACCAAGGTCGGCCGCCAAGCCGTAGTCATACGGATGGCGGCCGTCACGCGTTGGTAGCTACTCAATGTCCAACGTCCGCCGAAAGCCCGGACGTTGGCCCACGCATTTGAGTAGAGTTTATGGCGCAGTATTTTTTCAGGATCAGTCACGGCGAATATGCCGGCGCCTCCGACCAGGCGACAGAGTTCGAGAACCGGGACATGGCCTGGGCCGAGATGACGAAAGTCTGCAGCAACTTCCTTGGCAGTATCTCGCGCAATCTCAAGCAGAACAGCGAGTGGCACATGGAGTTGCTCGACGAAGGCCGCAAGCCCGTGTTCAGGATCCGCCTCGTCGCGGAATCCGTCGACTGACGTTCGCCGCGCCGCATCGCTCCGCCTATCCCTCTGCCAGTGGAATAGGCGGCGGAGCCTGCCTGCGGAACAGGATGCGCTGGTACAGCCAGCCGATCGCGACCAGTACGATGCCCAAACACATAAACGACAGCGCGCGGTAGACGCCGGTCAGCGTCGACATGTCGACCAGAAACGCCTTCAGGACCGTCAGGCCGATCACGACAGCGGACGCCAGCCGCGCACGCTGCGAGTTCACCAGGATGCCGATACCGAGCAGCGCGACGCCGAACATCAGCCAGGCGATCGAATAGGTGTATTGCTCCGCGTCGGTGGTCTCGCCGTAAGTCAGCACCGGTCCATGATAGAGCCGGCGGATTTCAAAGGTTACGTAGGTCAGCGCCAGGATCAGCGCGCCGGCGGCGATGGTGTTGCCGTAGCTCGCGGGACGATGCCCGGCCGCGGCGTAGGACAGCAGCAGCGCCAGCACGGCGGGCAGGGCATAGCCGAGCAGCAGCAGGTTGATGAAGCTGCCACCGACATTTTCGGACCACAGCATCGGGTTCTCCAGCCCCAGCAGTCCGAACACGGCGCCGAGCGCCGCGAACGCGGTCAGCAGGATGGCGCCGACATTGTGAACGACGCTGCCGCTGCGCAGCCGCAGACGCTCCAGCCCGATCGCCATTGCAAGCGCCACGCCGACCTGCAACGCGACCTCACTCAGTCCCGCGCTATCGCGATAGACGTCGCCGCCGTTGACGGCGTGACGGATCTCCATGAAGGCGAGCAGCACGGTGAACAGGATCGCGGCGGACTCGACCATCCGCAGCGGGACGTCGTCGCCGTTGCGGCGGAGGAAGTGGCTGCCCGCCCAGAACGACAGTGCCGGAATGCCGTAACCCCATAACAGCCAGTTGAAGATCGGCGTGGTACCGACCGCATCACCGGCGATCCGTGGTTCATAGCCGATGCGCAGCACCACGATAGCGGCGAGGATCGCCGCGAGCCAGCGTAGGAACCGAATCGGCCGCCGCACCGAGAGCCATGCGGTACCCATCGAGAGCAATGCGAGGGCGATGGTGAGCCAGCCGCGGTCAAGCGCGAAGGTGAGCGCGAGGGCCAGCGACGCAAGCGCGCCGGTGGCGAACAGCGCGATCGAGGGAGCGAGTTCCGGCCGTTCGCCGCGCCGCGTCAGTGCCTCCGTTGCGGCAGCGTAGATTGCAGCCAGCAGCACCGCGAGGATGGCGAACGGGATCGAGCGATCCAGATGCGCGATGCGGGCATAGAGCGTGATCAACAGCGCGACCGGCGTGAACACGGCCGTCGCCGCCCAGGTCACCGTGATCTTCGTCGTGGCAAACCGCATCTGGGCGAGGAAGCCCGCGATGCCGAACGCGGCCGCGAAGACCGCCGCGGTGACCAGATGCAGCGAGACCGAACCATCGGTCGCCGACGGGCCGATGCCGGGGATCGCTCCGCCCGGCAGCACCAGCATGTCGACGTTGCGGCGGACCGCCCATTCGCCGAACACGATGAAGGCGAATGCTGACGCGGCGCCGATCGCGCCCGCTGCGGCGGGCGCGCGCCAGCCGACGACGAGGCTGCCGGCCACCAGCAGCGCAAAACTGATCATGGCGGCGTCGGCATGCGAGCTGTTCAGCACGATCATCGTTGCGCCGAACAGGTAGGCGGCGAGCGAAACGGATGAGATCGGCTCGATCGCTTCGCCGTCGCTGGCCGGGCCGAACATGAAGCCGCAGACCACGAGCAGCGCGGCCAGCACGAAGCCCGCGATCACGTGGAAGGCGTGCGGCGCGATCATCTCCGGACCGCATTGCAGGCAAGGGAAGATCCACAGCAGCGCGAAAACGATCGTCGTGATCGCAAGCCAGCGCCACAACCGGATGCGCGCCAGCCCGAATGCCGCCGCGGTCACGATCGCGAGATAGACATAAAGCGACCAGAAGTCGGGCTTGTCGGACGAGACCAGGATCGGGGTGACGAAGGCGCCGACGATGCCGAGCCCGGCGAGCGCAGGTCCATGCAGCAGCGCCGCGGCGAGCGTGCCGAGCGCGACCAGGCCGAGCAGAATGAACGCGCTCGCCGGTGCGAGGAAGTCATAGAGAGCGTAGGCGGCGTAGACGGTGGCGAACGCCACCGCGGTGCCGGCGGCAGTGAGGATCGCCGGAATGTTGGCGATCGGCAGCGCCGCGATGCTCGAGATGCTCTCCTTGCGCCGCGTCCATTCGCCGGCCGCAAGCAGCGCCAGCGCAAACAGTCCGCCGAGCATCGTGCGCACGCCGGGGCCGAGCAGGCCGGCCTCGATCGAGTAGCGCACCATGAAGAAGCCGCCGAGCGCGAGTGTCAGGCCGCCGATCCACACCACCCAGCGCGTGCCCAATCTCTCTTCCAGCCCGGGCGGCCTCTGTGGCAGGGGCGGCGGCGCAGCGCTCGGCGCGCTCGCCGTCGGCTGATCCTGTACATCGGGCTCAACCGATGCCGCCTCCGGCAACGGCGGCGGCATCGGTGCACGTGATGGCGCAGCAGGCCGCGTCTGCTCGGCTTCCTCGGGCGGCGCCGGCGTGAGCGGGCGCGCGCCGGCTGCCGTCGCGGCTTCGATCGCTTCCAGCCGGTCGCGCAACACGGCAATCTGGTTCAGCGCCTTGCGCGCAAAGATGACCGCGACGATGGCGATCACCAGCGTCAGGAAGTCGAACGGTGAATCGAACATTGGGCCTCCGGCAAAGCGCGCCGGACTCTTGGCCAGCCAGCGGCCCGTCGCAACCTATTATGTGCCGCCTGAGGGGCCGGAAGTTCAAGCGATCGGGCAGGGCGGGTTTGTATTATTCCACATCGATGCGGAATGGGCGGCCCTCGACGCTCATGCTGCCCGGGCCCATCGCATCGAGCGCGCGCAGCATCCGGCCCTCGCGTCCCAGCGCCTTGTCGGCAAGGCTGACGATCAGCCGGTTGGGAGACGCGATCGGAGAGGCTTCGCGGATCAGCTGGGCGATCGTCATTTCGTCACGCTGCGGATTGAGTGCGCAGACGGCGGCGAACGCGCTCGCGGTCGAGCGGCTGATGCCGGCATAGCAGTGGACCACCATCGGCGCGCGACGATCCCAGCCGCGCACGAAGCTCAAAACCCTTTCGATATGCGCCTCATTGGGTGCGACGAAGCCGTCCACCGCTTCCGTGATGTCGTCCATCGACACTTTCAGATGATTGGCGGGAAGCACGGAAGGCGGCCGCTGCACCTGATCGACATTGGCCATCACAGTGAGCACATGGCTGGCACCCGTGGTCCTGACCGTGTCGGGAAGCGCGGCAAGTGAACAGACGTGAAGCATGATGGTCCTTGGAACTCTCTGTCCCGCAATTATAGGCCCGTGTGGGAGGCGGTGAAAGCCGCCGCAGCCAGGTCAGGAATGCAGCCCGTTGAAGCGCTCCAGGAACTGCTTTTCGGCCCTGGCCGCGGTCCACGGCGTCAGATAGTCGCGCTCGGTCGCCTCGGGCAATCCGGGATCGCGGCCGAACAGCCGCTTGGCTTCGCTTTGCGAGAACCCCGCAAGATGGGTCGCTTCCAGATAGGCCGCGCCGCGATCGGCGGCCTTGATCTGCTGGGTGACCTCCTCCGCGAGCACGGCAGGCAAGCCGAAGCGGACGTGGATCGCGGACAACAGCCGCTTCTCCACCACCTTGTAGTCGCCGCCGAGCACGGCCTTGAACGGCGAGATCATGTCGCCGATGACGTATTCCGGCGCGTCGTGCAGCAGCGCCGCCAGGCGGAAGCTGGCATCGACGCGCGGCATCTGCTGACGCATCACCGCCTCGACCAACAGCGTGTGCTGGGCGACCGAGAAAATATGCGCGCCGCTGGTCTGTCCGTTCCAGCGCGCAACGCGCGCGAGCCCATGCGCGATATCCACGATCTCGATGTCGAGCGGCGAGGGGTCGAGCAGGTCCAGCCGGCGCCCGGACAGCATCCGCTGCCAGGCGCGCGCGGTTTCCGTCGATTTGCGTGCGGTCATTTCGTCTTGAGCCGCGGTCCGCGGTGCTTGCCGCCGCAGGTCTGGTGACAGAAGCAAGTGACGAGATGATCGTTGACCATGCCGGTCGCCTGCATGAAGGCGTAGACGATCGTCGGTCCGACGAACTTGAAGCCGCGTGCGCCGAGCTCCTTGGAGATCTTGATCGAGACCGGCGTCGAGGCCGGCACGCTCGCGGTGGTCTTGAACTCGTTGACCTTGGGCTTGCCGTCGACGAAGTCCCACAGGAATTTCGAGAAGCCGGGCCCCTTCTCCATGATCTCCAGATACGACTTTGCGCTCGCGATCGTGCCCTCGATCTTGGCACGGTTGCGGACGATACCCGCGTCGTTCATCAGCGCGTGCACCTTCTTGTCGCTGTAGCGGGCGATCTTCTCCGGCCGAAAGTCGTCGAAGGCTTTGCGGAAATTGTCGCGCTTGCGCAGGATCGTGATCCAGGACAGCCCGGCCTGGAAGCCGTCGAGGATCAGCTTCTCGTAGAGCGCGCGGTCGTCATACTCCGGCACGCCCCATTCATTGTCGTGATAGGCGACATAGAAGGCGTCCTCGCCCGGCCAGGGGCAGCGCGTCTTGCCGTCCGGATGCAGTTGTGCGGTACGGCTCATGCGACGGTCTGCCTGGGTGGGGTGCGGACAACATCAGGCTCGGCGAGGCGAAGTGACAAGCCGCCCGCAGTCAGCGGCTGGCCGGCATCGAGTGCGTCGGCGACACGGTCGATGCGGACCAGCGCGAGGCCTCTCTCGCCTGCGGCCGAGCCCATGGTGCCGACCTGCTTGTCGCCGGCCAGGATCGTTGCGCCCGTCTCGGGCGAGGGGCCATCGAGGATGATCTTGACAGTGCGGGTGCGCGCCGTGCCGCGGTGCTGCATGCGCGACACCACTTCCTGGCCGACATAGCAGCCCTTGTCGAAATCGACGCCGTGCAGGTGATCCATGTTGGTCTCGTGCGGGAACGCATCGCCATACGTGAAGTCGAGCCCGCCGCGCGGCACGCCGGTCGCGATGCGATGCGCCTCGTAGGCGCTGCTGTCGACGAGATCGGCGCCGATCAAATCGGCGAGCTTCTGCTTCAGCTCTTCAGGAATCAGGATGCGCCAGCCGAGCTGCGCGTTGCGCGGATCGGCAAAGGCCAGATCGGGCGTTACCGTTGGCGTACCATCCCATGCTGCCAGCACACCGAGGTTGTCGGTGAGGTTCTCCACCACGACCTTGGCGCGCAGCTTGTAGAAGCCGAGCTTGTCGGCGAGGGCCTTGGCGAGCGCACGCGGCGCGTCGATCAGGAAGCCGCCGCCGTGCCCGGCGGGTGTCTCCGTGATCAGGAAATCGACGATGATCTTGCCCTGAGGCGTCAGCAGCGCGCCGAACCGGGCCTGCCCCGGGCATAGATCGGCAATGTCTGCGGTGATGAGGCCGTTGAGGAAGTTGCGGGCGTCCTCGCCGGAGACCTTGACCACGCCCCGATCTGGAAGAAACGCTGCTTTCATTCGCAAATTTGGCTCTTTTTCCAAGTTCCTTGGGAAACGCGCGGCTCGCGCATATCTCCTGCCAAGCTAAGGCGCTAAAGTGCACCGAACAAGGCCCGCGGCACAGTGGAAAGCGGGCGTCGAGGACCGATGAATCAGCGTTTTGATACCATTCTAAAATCCGGCACCGTGGTCAATCAGGACGGCGAGGGCGTCCGCGATATCGGCATCGCCGACGGCCGCATCGTCGCGATCGGCTCGCTCGGCCAGGCCTCCGCCGGCGAGGTCATTGACTGCAAAGGTCTGCACATCCTGCCCGGCGTGATCGACACCCAGGTGCATTTCCGCGAGCCCGGCCAGACCCACAAGGAAGACCTGGAGACGGGATCGCGCAGTGCCGTGATGGGCGGGGTCACCGCCGTGTTCGAGATGCCGAACACCGACCCGCTGACGGTGACCGAGGCCAACTTCACCGACAAGGTCAAGCGCGGCCGCCACCGCATGCATTGCGATTTCGCGTTCTTCATCGGCGGCACCCGCGAGAACGTGCAGGATCTGCCGGAGCTCGAGCGGGCGCCGGGCTGCGCCGGCGTCAAGGTATTCATCGGCTCCTCCACCGGTGCGCTGCTGGTCGAGGACGACGAGAGCCTGCGGCGGATCTTCCACGTGATCCGGCGCCGCGCCTCGTTCCACGCCGAGGACGAATACCGCCTCAACGAGCGCAAGCCGCTGCGCGTCGAGGGCGACCCGCGCTCGCATCCGGTTTGGCGCGATGAGACCGCGGCGCTGATGGCGACCGAGCGGCTGGTCAAGCTCGCGCGCGAGGCCGGCAAGCGCATCCACGTGCTACACATCTCGACCAAGCAGGAGATCGACTATCTGCGCGACCACAAGGACGTCGCGTCCTGCGAGGCGACGCCGCACCACCTCACGATGGCCGCGCCGGACTGCTACGAGCGGCTCGGCACCCGCGCCCAGATGAACCCGCCGGTACGCTCGGCCGATCACCGCGCCGGCATCTGGTCCGGCATCGAGCAGGGCATCATCGACGTGCTCGGCTCGGACCACGCGCCGCACACGCTGGAGGAGAAGGCGAAGACCTATCCGACTTCGCCTTCGGGCATGACCGGCGTGCAGACGCTGGTGCCGATCATGCTCGACCACGTCAACGCCGGCCGGCTGTCGCTGGCGCGGTTCGTCGACCTCACCAGCGCAGGTCCCGCACGGCTGTTCAACATCGCTTGCAAGGGCCGCATCGTGGCGGGCTATGACGCCGACTTCACGGTCGTCGACCTCAAGCGCAGCGAGACCATCACCGACAAATGGGTCGCCTCGCGCGCGGGCTGGACGCCCTATGACGGCGTGCGGGTGCAGGGCTGGCCGGTCGGCACCTTCGTGCGCGGCAAGCGCGTGATGTGGCAGGGCGAGCTGACGGCGCCGTCGACCGGCGAGCCGGTGCGGTTCCTCGAGACGCTGAAGCCGTAATTGATCTACTGCCGGGCGAGCGTGAGCGAGAACTCGCCGTTGCGCACCCGCGCGGCGAGCCCTTCGGCGTACTTGGCCACCGCGTCCTCGCCATAGGTGGAGACGAGCTCGGCCAGCGCCGCGAACAGGCTCGCCTGCGCCAGGCAGTCACCGTCGACGCCGTCATGACGCGCCTCCGCCCAGGCCTCGTTGAGGTAGCCCAGCGCGGCCTGCTTCTGCTCGTGATCGGGCCGCGGATCGTGGTGAAGGGAAAAGGACGCTGGATGGCGCATGAAACTCATCAAAATTGGTGCGCGGTCCGGAAGCGAACCACGGCGACACAGGCGAGGTGTAGCACGCATGCGGGTACCGCCTAGCCGATATCTTTAAGAAAGGTTAACGCCGGTTTCGACATTTGAAGGGGAATTCCCGCCATCGGCCGCGCCTCAGCCAAATGAGCTGTGGATATGATCCAGCACCGCGCGCGGGGAGGCGCAGAGGTGGCTGGCGCCGGCTTCGATCAGCTCCTCAGCCGTGCCGTAGCCGTAGGTGACACCGACCGCGCGGATGCCGTTTCTTTTCGCCCCGATCACATCGTGGCTGCGGTCGCCGATCATCACAGCCTGCGCCGGATCCGCCCCGGTCTGCTCCAGCGCATAAGCGAGCAGGTCGACCTTGTTGACGCGGGTGCCGTCGAACTCGGACCCGAACACGTGGTCGAAATAGCCCGAGAGCCCGAAGTGCGCGATGATTCGCGTCGCGAACACATGCGGCTTGCTGGTCGCCACGAACGTCCGGCGCGGTCCCTGCCGGAGCGAGGCCAGTACCTGCGCGATATCCGGATAGACGGCATTCTCGAACAGCCCGACATCGCCGAACCGCTCGCGGTACAGCGCTACCGCATGGTCGGCGTGCTCCTCGCCGCCGAGCAGCGTCGCAAAGCTGGCCCGCAGGGGCGGCCCGATGCACCAGGTCAGCTCATCCTGCGAGGGAACCGGGCGGCCCAGCTTACGCAGCGCATATTGGATCGAGCCGGTGATGCCCGGCTTGGGGTCGGTCAGCGTGCCGTCGAGATCGAAGAAGATCGCGCCGTCAGTTGGCATAGCGGGCCGTCAGGTCGCGCGAGATCTTCGACCCCTCCTCGATATAGCGGCGGATCGCCACCGCCGCGGCGGGCGTGCAGGTGCGGTAGGTCTGCTGGAAGCCGTTATAGCCGCGGTTGAAGCCCGCGATCATACGGGCGCGGCGGTCGCCCGAGGGGGTCTCCGCGTCGATCAGCGCCTGCATCTCATTGCGCCACTTGCCGCCGTCGTTGGCGCCGCAGATGCCGCGCAGATAGTGCAGGGTGCCGAGAATCTCGGCCAGCCGCTGCAGGTCGCCGTCGAACGGCGCAGCCGCGTCCTCCGCCCGGGCTGGCGTCACCAGGCATGCCGACAGCAGGATCAAAACGGCGAGACAAGCTTTGCGCATCAAGAGTTCCGGAATGGCCCCGTATGCCCCCGCAATGCGCCCGAGGCAAGGCGCTGAAGGCCCCGAATCTGGCCTCAAACCAGCCCCTTGGCCGCCGCGATCACCTTATGGAGCCCGCCGGTGACCTTGAGGTCGGCGATCTCCTCCGGCCGCAGCCATTTGAAATCATCATGCTCGTCGTTGAGCACCGGTTCCTGGCCGGCCCAGCGCGCTGCGAAGGTCATGATCAGATAGTGCCCGGCGCCAGGGCCGGTCGGCAGCACCTCGCGCCAGCCGGCCAGCCCCACGATCTCGACGCGCAGGCCGGTTTCCTCGTCGACCTCGCGGTGCAGGGCGGTGTGCAGGGACTCCCCGAATTCGACCCGGCCGCCAGGCAGGGAATAGAAGCCCTTGCCGGGAGAGCGGGCACGGCGCACCAGCAGCACCTTGCCGTCGCGGAAGATGGCGGCGGAGACGGCGAGCTGGGGACGGATCGGGGGTTCTGGAGAGGTCAAAGCAATCGGCAACCGGGTTCTGGAGCATGATCCGGAAAAGTGGCAGCCAGTTTTCCCCGCGACAAACGCGGAGCGTTTGCGCGGAGATCATGCTCAAATAGAAATGTCATCATGCCCGATAAATCAGCCGCTCGCCATGATGCTGTCGACGTCGGCCTCGGCGGCGCCGTTGATGACGCCGGCGGTCAGCATCACCAGCGGCTTGACCCAGACGATCGCTTGCTCGGCGAGCGCGATCCGGCTCTTGTCCTGTTGCAACTGCCGCATCGCGGTGCCGACCTCGAGCAGGATCCGCGTCATGCTGGCGGTGAGATGGTCGAATTCGGTGCGGATCTCGCTATCTGCCATCTGATAGGCCTCGATCGCGAGATCGCGCGCCTTGAAGCCGGACGCGGTGAAATGCTCGGCATAGGACAGCGGCCGCCATTCCAGGAAATCGCTGGCACATTCCGGCATGTCCGGGATCATCTCCAGCAGCATGATGGCTTCGTTGAAGTGATTGAGGTAGTCGGTCGCAAGGCCGGTGCGGGGATTGATGTTGGCGGCGCGCAACTGCGCGGCGCGCGCCTCGTCGGGCTGCGTCGGTCGCGGGGCGGGCCTCGCTATGGCGGCCGTTGAGGTCATCGCTCGCAGTCTTCGGCGGTCCGGGTTAAAGGGCGATAAATGAATACCACTCTGGACGGGATATGTGCGGACGCTTCGTGATCACCTCGCCGCCGGCGGCGTTGCGGCAGATCTTCGGCTATATCGAGCAGCCGAATTTTCCGCCGCGGTACAATGTTGCGCCGACCCAGCCGATTCCGGTGGTGATCCTGGACAATGGCGGTCGGCATTTTCAATTGATGCGCTGGGGCCTGATCCCGTCCTGGGTCAAGGACCCGCGCACCTTCTCGCTTCTGATCAACGCCCGCTCCGAGACGGTGCGCGAGAAGCCGGCGTTCAAGAACGCGCTGCTGCGACGCCGCGCGCTGATCCCGGCCGACGGCTATTACGAATGGCAGGATGCCGGCGGCCGCAAGCGGCCGTTCTTCATTCATCGCCGCGACGGCCATCCGATCGCGTTCGCCGCACTGACCGAGACCTGGATGGGCCCGAACGGCGAGGAGCAGGACACCGTCGCGATCGTCACCGCGCCAGCCAGCCGCGACCTCGCGAGCCTGCATCCCCGCGTGCCCGTCACGATTGCGCCCGACGCGTTCGAGCGCTGGCTCGATTGCCGCGCCAACGACGTCGATGCCGTGATGCCGATGCTGAAAGGCCCCGAGATCGGCGAGTTCGCCTGGCATCGGGTAACGACGCGCGTGAACGGCTTTGCCAACGATGACGCGCAACTGACGCTGCCGATGACCGCGGACGAAATCGCCGCCGAGGAAGCTCCGCCACCGAAGAAGCAAGCGCCGCGCAAGGCGCCGGCGCGCGAGGACGACGGGCAGGGGTCGTTGTTCTAGGGATCGATTGACGGCGCCTGCTCGTGGTGGGGACCGACGCGCACCTCTCTCGCCGTCGTCCCGGCGAAAGCCGGGACCCATAACCACTGCGTTTGGTGATGAATGGCATCGTGGCCCCAGCGTCGTGCAACAATGGACATTTGGGGTGATGGGTCCCGGCCTGCGCCGGGACGACGCCCGGGATGGTTCTCGCTCGATGTCTCAGGCTGTCATTGTGAGGGGCTTGCCACATCGGGCAACTCAGTGATTGTGCCCTCACCCCGTCACCGACGCCACGCCCTCGATCTCGATCAGCATCTTCGGGTTGGGCAATGCGACCACCACGCAGGTGGTGCGCGCAGGGTAAGGCGGGGGACCGAAGGCGCCGGCATAGAGCGCGTTCATCGTCGCGACGTCGGAGGTGCGCGTCAGCAGCACGTTGACCTTGACCAGATCGCGCATCGTGGCGCCGGCCTCGCCGAGCACGCGTTTGAAATTGGTGACGACGTTGGCGAACTGTGCTTCGAAGCCATCGGGCAAATCTCCATTGGCATCGAAGCCGGGAATGCCTGAGATGAACAGCAAATCGCCGACGCGGGCGCCGAACGAGAGCGGCGGCGCCTTGATGCCTGGTGGAGGAGGAAAGTGCTTGATCGCTGTCATGGGGTCACCCGTCTGCGCGTGAAGGAAGGGCTGGGCTCTGCACGGCATGCGGCGCTGTGGCGTGCCGGCCCCAGAACGCGTGGCCGATCATGCCCAAAATCATCGCCGCGATGAACACCACGATCGGCAGCGAGAGGCCGGCGAGGTTGACCAGTGCCGGCCCGGGGCAGATGCCGACAAGACCCCAGCCGATGCCGAACACCACGGCACCTCCAACCAGCGGCGTGTCGATATCATTGCGGTCGGGCCAGAGGAAGCGGGCGGAGAGAGCGGGCGCGCTACGGCGCCGCGCGATCGCAAAGCCGGCCGCCGCCACCGCAACCGCGCCCGCCATCACGAAGGCGAGCGTCGCATCCCAGGCGCCGAAGATGTCGAGGAAGCCGAGCACCTTCTGCGGATCGGTCATGCCCGAGATCAGGAGACCTGCGCCGAAGATCAGCCCACAGACGAAACTGGCGGCAATCTGCATCGCTAGCCTCCGAGCCCGTGCCTGACGATCGCCACGGTTACGATCGCCGTCAGCATGAAGATGCAAGTCGCTGCGATCGAGCGCGCCGACAGCCGCGCGAAACCGCAGACGCCGTGGCCGGAGGTGCAGCCATTGCCCATCCGCGTGCCGAACCCGACCAGCAGGCCCGCGATCGCGATCACCGCCAGGCTCGCATTCATCGCGGGCCGCGGCAGCGGCGCGCCGAACAGTGTTGCAATCAAAGGCGCCGCGATCAGGCCCGCGACGAACGCGATGCGCCAGCCGCGGTCGTCGGAGCTGCCATGCAGCGCATCGCCGACGATGCCGGTGACGCCGGCAATCCGCCCGGTCAGCAGCATCAGCAGTGCCGCGGCGAGCCCGATCAGCGCGCCGCCGAGGAGGCCGGACAAAGGTGTGAAGTTGTGCATGGTGGCACCTGTCGCCCCGGCGCCTAGATACCTCGGGCGGTTAGCCAACGGGTTCGCGCTGAGCGCGGCCCAATGATAAACCCCGCAATAGCTGGGACAAGCGCTATCGGGCATGCCCTGCGGGCATTTCAACGGTGCCATCAGTCGGCTACATTGGCGCAGATTCGATCTGCCTCCCCACATCGTTCGGAGAACTCCCCATGAGATTGTCATCCGCCGCCCGCGCCGTGCTGTTCGCGCTGGCGCTGCTCACCGGATCGTCGGCCGCCCGGGCCGACGAGGCGGCCGTGACGCTGGTCATCTTCAAGGGCGGCTGGATCTTCGGCGGCTCCGTCGGCAAGGGCGTCATGACCTTCCACGGCAAGACCTACGGACTCACGGCCGGCGGGCTGGACTATGGCCTGGTCTTCGGCGGTTCGCAGACGACGTTGCAGGGACGGGTCCGCAATATCCGCCGGGCCCAGGACATCGCCGGCGTCTATGCCGCGGCGGGCATGGGCGTTGCGCTCGGCGCCGGCGTGCGCGGCATCCTGCTGACCAACCCGAACGGCGCGGTCCTGGAATTGGGCGGCAAGCAGGTCGGACTGATGGCCAATGTCGACCTCAGCGGGCTTGCGATCACGTTGAAGGAATAGCAACTCGCACGAAGGGTGGGTTAGTCTCACGGCGTCATAGATTAGTCTCGCTGCGTCATAGATGTTGTGTGTCCTCATCCTGAGGAGACCGCGAAGCGGGCGTCTCGAAGGATGTAGGCCACGGATGGGCCTCATGGTTCGCCTGGCGATGCGCAGCATCGTCCAGAGACGCGCGTTCCGCGCTCCTCACCATGAGGGGTACAAGGTTTGCTACGCAGTAGAACCCATCCGGGCTAGGCCAGTGGCGCCTTGATCCACTCGGCCAGCTCGCGCCACGGCTGCAACGTCCAATGTCCGGACGCTGCGCCCGACGGCGACGGCAGCACGAACACATCGGGAAATCCGCCCATCGCGGGCTGCCGACTGAGCGCGATCGCGCTGGTCGGCCTGTTGTAAAACAGGCTCGCCGCCTTCTTGCTCGTAAAGGCGATCGTCCTCGGACGATACGTCTCGATCTTCATCCTGAAGCCGATGACGTCGAACGACTGTTTGGCGATCTCGTGATCCATCCCGGCGCCGGTCTTGCAGAGATCGGTGAAGCCGATGCCGAGTGCGAGCAGTGCCGCGAACTCGTCCGGTTGATAGCGCCGCGGAGTGATGGCGGCCTCATGCAGCGCGCGCCAGAAGCGGTTGCCGGGATGGGCGTAGTAATGCCCGACCGCGGCCGAGCGCGCGCTGGCCGCGGTGCCGACGAAGACGAGGCGGAGATCGGCGCGGAGCTGGTCGGGGAGGCGATGGGAGATCTGGTCGGACATCACGCTAAATCGTCTTCGGACAGTCCGAGCCTGTCGAGCAGGCCCCTTAGAATGGCGAGCTGGCCCTTGGTCACCTTGCGGAATGCGTCCTTGACCGGAAACCAGCCGGCGCGGTCCGCCTCCGGAAATTCGGCAAGGCGTCCCGACCTTGGCGGCCATTCCATCGCGAAGGTGTTGCTCTTGAACACAGCCAGGTCGAACTCGCCTTCGAACGCCCACGCGCTGACATGCTTGCCGCCTGGTTGCTTGAACACTCCGAGCTCGATGAACGAGCCGGTCGGCCGCTGTCCTGTTTCCTCCTCGAACTCCCGCTTCGCGGCAACAAGCGGATCTTCGCCGTCTTCGTAGAGGCCCTTCGGGATCGACCATGCCCCATCGTCCTTCTTCGCCCAGAACGGACCGCCGTGATGCACGAGCAGGACCTCCGGGCCACCTCGCGCGTGACGAAACATCAGCAGGCCGGCACTTCGTTTGGCCATGGTTGATTCCAAAGAGTTGCTTCAACACATTATCGGGCACGGACTCGTCACCCGCTCCTAGACTCGCGGCGACTTCGGTTCACCTCTCCCCGACGGGGAGAGGTCGGATTGCGCTCGGCGATGCGGAGCATCGTCCGGCGCAATCCGGGTGAGGGGCTTTGCGCTCTCGATAGACCGATACCCCTCACCCGATTTGCTGCGCAAATCGACCTCTCCCAAGGGAGAGGTGATCCTGCGCTAACGCGCCGGCTCCTTGATCCGTTCGTCTGATGTGACCGACTCTGTCGGCCTGGTCGCGCGCACCATCAGAAACGTTCCCGAGAATGACGTGCCCGCTATCTTCCAGCGCCCGTCGATCTCCGTCGCCTCGGCATTGACCGCGCCGTCGTAGTGCACGGTGTCGTAGCCGTAGCCGGATGGTTCGTAGCGCTTGACGAACGACACCGCGCTGCCGGAGCGATGGCCGGTAATCGAAGCATTGTGGGTGCTGATCGGGCAGGCCGGGGTGATGCAGGGTTCGGTCACGCTGCCGCCAAGCGCGCCGCCGGTCTCGATCAGCGTCGCCAAGAACGTGACCACGCCGGCGCCCGGCTGCACGTAGCTGCCGTCCCAGATGCCGGTGAGAGTGTCGGTCATGGTGCTCCTGACAAAGTGTACGCGATCGTAGCCCGCATGAGCGTAGCGATATGCGGAACGGATATAAATCCCTGACGTAGCGTCTCAACGCAAGTTGCGCCCGCCGGCGTGGCGATTGCCTGATCAGGCAAAAGGGTCTGTAATCGATCGAAACAGATCAAGAAGAATTGCGGGAGCTGAAAATGACGGGAGCGGCCAAGACACGTCACGACAAGACTCATTACGAGGTGATCGTCGTCGGCGCCGGCGTCGCCGGCATCTACCAGATCAAGCGGCTGGTCGATCTCGGCATCGACGCGACCGTGCTCGAAGCCGCGCCCGATCTCGGCGGCACCTGGTACTGGAACCGCTATCCCGGCTGCCGCTTCGATTCCGAAAGCTACACCTACGGCTTCTCGTTCTCGCGCGAGCTGCTCGACGAGTGGCACTGGAAGGAGCGCTTCTCGGGGCAATCAGAGAACTTGCGCTATCTCAATTTCGTCGCGGACAAGTTCGATCTCCGCCGGCACATGCAGTTCGATTGCAAGGTCGAGGCCATGCGGTTCGACGAGACGCGCGATCTCTGGCAACTCAGGATCAGTGACGGCCGCGAGCTGACCTGCCGCTTCGTGGTGCTCGCGATCGGGCTATTGTCGGCGCCGACCATGCCGCGCGTGGAGGGCATCGACGACTTCAAGGGTCGCTCGTTCCATACCTATTACTGGCCGCACGAGCCGGTCGATCTCGCTGGCAAGAAAGTGGCCGTGATCGGCACCGGCGCCACCGGCATTCAGTTGATCGGCGAGATCGCCGACAAGGTCGCCCAGCTTACCGTGTTCCAGCGCCGGCCAAACTGGAGCGCGCCGCTCAACAACAGCGCGATCTCGGAAGCAGAAATGGCCGACATCCGCGCCCGCTATGACGAGATCTTCGCGGCCTGCGCGCTGACGCCGGGCAGCTTCCTGCACGGACCGGACAAGCGCGGCTTCTACGAGGTGAGCCGCGAGGAGCGCCTTGCGCTGTGGGACAAGCTCTACGACGAGCCCGGCTTCGGCATCTGGCTGGCGAATTTCCGCGAGATCTTCATGGACGAAGCCGCTAACGCCGAATTGTCGGAGTATATCGCCGGCCGCATCCGCCAGCGCGTCAAGGATCCCAAGATTGCCGAAAAGCTGATCCCGAAAGATCACGGCTTCGGCGTGCAGCGCCTGCCGCTGGAGACGAACTATTTCGAGGTCTACAACCGCGACAATGTGCATCTCGTTGATCTCAGCGAGACGCCGCTGGTGCGCGTCACCGAGACTGGCCTGCGCACCACCGCGCGCGACTATGAGTTCGACATCATCGTCTACGCCACCGGCTTCGACGCCATCACCGGCGCCTACGACCTGATCGACATCAGCGGCATCGGCGGCGCGAAGCTGGCAGACAAGTGGAAGCACGCACCGTCCACCTTCCTCGGCATGCTCGTGCACGGCTTCCCGAACCTGTTGATGCCCACGGGCCCGCAAAGCGCCTCCGCGTCCACGAACTTTCCGCGCGGCATCGAGAACGGTGTCAACTGGTGCACCAACCTGCTGCAATACATGTGGGACCGCGGCTACACCCGCGCGGACGCCACGTTGGAAGCGCAGGAGCGCTGGACCGCGCATGTCGTCAAGATGTACGAGATCATGCTGATGCGCAAAGCCAAGGGATGGTTCACCGGCTACAATTCCAACGTGCCCGGCCACGAAGAGGGGACGGTGCGCTACTTCGTCTACAATGGGGGGACGCCGAAGTTTCTCGGGATCATCAACGGGGTGGCGGCGAACAGGTATCAGGAGATTGCGTTCAGTGCGGGGGCGCTGGCCAACGCGCGGGCGGCAGCATCGTAGGATGGGTTAAGCGAAGCGCAACCCTCGTCTTCCCATCCATCAGTCGGTGAGCGGCAAGACCGCGTCCCCTAGCTGTTGGAGAAGGCAATGAGCTCTCGCACCATGGACGCTGGGACATGCTCGGCGTTATCCACAATGAGTGCGATAAAATCGTCAAGGTTACAAGCGGCAGATCGTGATCCGATTTTTCTCCTAACGTATTGATATCACTCTCATTTATGTTCTTTATTTGTTCCTACTGTCTGTTGCGTTGGCCACATAAAGCATTCCCATTCAAGAAAATCTGCAGATCGCTCTTTTATTTGGCGGTTTCCATTCTACCTGTGGTTTCGTTGATTGGCGGAAGTTTTCACAGGAAGGTTGTTATGGCGGACAAGAATAGTTACCCGCAAATTCCGGCTACTGTTTGGTGGGGGTTACGTGGGATTCTGCAACGAACTCCAAGCGCGACAATCGATGAGCGTTTCTTAGGAGTCCACTTGGAAGTTCAGGAGGTGGCTGCGCGTCAGTATTTGTCCGAACTAAGAAGGGTTGGGTTGTTAACTGACGATGGTAAGGCAACTCCCGTCGCTGGGCGATGGAGGAACGACGAGACTTATTGGCCCGCCGTCCAGGAAATCTTGAAGTCCGCATATCCTGCTGGCCTGCTTCAGGTGGCTCCGCCAGAAGACGCTGATCGGCAGAAAGCTGTGTCGTGGTTCACGCATGAAGGTCTTGGAAGCGGCACGGCGGGAAATAAGGCCGCGACGTATCTAATGATTGCTAGCCGACGGCCGAATGACCCTCCTGGTCGCGCGAGCGCGTCGGGCTCGAAAGGCGCGACTGAAAACGGCCGCTCTCAAAAAGGGAAGCCGGCGAGTACGACGCGCGCAGAAACGGCAAAGGTCGAGCCTGCGCCACGACATATCGACGCTATGCCGCTGAATGTGAACGTTCAAATTCACATCAGCGCAGACGCGACCACAGACCAAATCGAATCAATTTTCTCGGCTATGCGGCGCTATTTATATGATAAGCCCGCTGCTTGATCGAATTAAGCGACTTCAAGAGCACGTTCTCGAAGTCGGATTGGCTCAAGCGGTCTTGGCGTTACCTGCGCCGCGTATGCTTGCTCTTCCAAGTCTGAGTGAGGGGGCCGGAGTCGCTAGCATTTTCGCTCGCGCAGTTACGGAGCTGGAAATCGAGTCGGTATCGCGTGACTTGTTCGCATCAGGACACTACTCACTGGCAGTTCAGGAGGCGTTCAAGGCCGTCGAGAAATATGTGCAACAGAGATGTCGCATAATGGGAGTGTCCGGTACGCAATTGATGCAGCAAGTATTCAGCACAACCGATCCAAAGCTGTTTTGGAGCGAGCGTCGGACAACGTCAGAGCAAGATGAGCAAAAGGGCTATTTGCAGCTTTACGCGGGGGCAATGCTGGGTATTCGGAATCCCGTCACCCATGAATTCAAGTGGATCGACGATCCTCTTCTCTCACTTGAGCTTATCTTGTTTGCCCAGCATCTCCTTCGGAAAGCGAAACTGGCGCAGACTTGCCTATAATTGAGGGGCGCATAGATGCCACCGCAACGAAAAGAAAGGCCGGGCTTTCGCCCGGCCTACTCTTTTCGATGGATGCCCGGGTCAAGCCCGGGCATGACGAGTGGAGAGAGCTCACAAAACCCGATTGCTCTCCTTCACCTTGTCCGCATCCAGATACACGTCGCTTCCCATCTCCTTGAACTTGGCGCTCATCTGCGCCATGCCCTGTTCCTTGTCGATCAGCGTCGCGGCGTAGTCGCGGACGTCCTGGGTGATCTTCATCGAGCAGAACTTCGGGCCGCACATCGAGCAGAAATGCGCGACCTTGTGGGCTTCCTTCGGCAGGGTCTCGTCGTGGAAGTTGCGCGCGGTTTCCGGATCGAGGCCGAGATTGAACTGGTCCTCCCAGCGGAAGTCGAACCGGGCGCGTGACAGTGCGTCGTCGCGGAGCTGCGCGGCGGGGTGGCCCTTGGCGAGATCGGCGGCGTGGGCTGCGATCTTGTAGGTGATGACGCCGGTCTTGACGTCGTTGCGGTCGGGCAGGCCGAGATGCTCCTTCGGCGTGACGTAGCAGAGCATCGCGCAGCCGAACCAGCCGATCATCGCCGCGCCAATCCCTGAGGTGATGTGGTCATAGCCTGGCGCGATGTCGGTGGTCAGCGGCCCCAAGGTGTAGAACGGCGCTTCGCCGCATTCCTTGAGCTGCTTGTCCATGTTGATCTTGATCTTGTGCATTGGCACGTGGCCGGGGCCCTCGATCATGACCTGGCAGCCCTTGTCCCAGGCGATTTTGGTCAGTTCGCCGAGCGTCTCCAGTTCGGCGAACTGCGCGCGGTCGTTGGCGTCGGCGATCGAGCCGGGACGCAGGCCGTCGCCGAGCGAGAACGAGACGTCATACTTGCGCATGATGTCGCAGATCTCGTCGAAATGGGTGTAGAGGAAGCTCTCCTTGTGATGCGCCAGGCACCACTTCGCCATGATCGAGCCGCCGCGCGACACGATGCCGGTGACGCGGTTGGCGGTGAGGTGGATGTAGGGCAGGCGCACGCCGGCGTGGATCGTGAAGTAGTCGACGCCCTGCTCGCACTGCTCGATCAGCGTGTCCTTGTAGAGCTCCCAGGTGAGCTGCACGGGATCGCCGTTGCACTTCTCCAGCGCCTGGTAGATCGGCACGGTGCCGATCGGCACCGGCGAGTTGCGCAGGATCCATTCGCGGGTGGTGTGGATGTTGCGCCCGGTCGAGAGGTCCATCACGGTGTCGGCGCCCCAGCGGATCGCCCATACCATCTTGTCGACCTCTTCTTCGACCGACGAGGTCACCGCCGAGTTGCCGATATTGGCGTTGATCTTGGTCAGGAAGTTGCGGCCGATGATCATCGGCTCGAGCTCGGCATGGTTGATGTTGCTCGGGATAATGGCCCGTCCGCGCGCGATCTCGGAGCGGACGAACTCCGGCGTGATGAAGGCTGGCACCGAGGCGCCGAAGCTTTCGCCGTCGGCAAGAGCCGCTTCGGCGCGCTCGAGCTGCTGCTTGCGGCCGAGATTCTCGCGCTCGGCGACGTAGATCATCTCCTTGGTGATGATGCCGGCGCGGGCGAATTCGAGCTGGGTGATCTTGTGGCCGTCGAGCCCGCGCAGCGGCTTGTGGTGCGCGGTGAAGGCCTTCGCGGCATGCGCAGCGCCGACATTGCCGTTGTCCTCCGGCCTGATTTCGCGGCCCTGATATTCCTCGACGCCGCCGCGCTCCTTGACCCAGGCGAGACGATTGCGCGGCAGGCCGGCGTTGACGTCGATGGTCACTGCCGGATCGGTGTAGGGACCCGAAGTGTCATAGACCGGCAGGTTCGGCTCGCCGGCCGCTTCCGAGAGGATGATCTCGCGCAGCGGCACCCGCAGATCGGGCGCGGCCTCCGGCGTCGCGAAGATCTTGCGCGAGGCGGGCAGCGGACCGGTCGTGACGGCGGGAAGCGTCGTATCGGGATTGGAGCGGATGTTCATGAGGGATCCTCCTTAGTTCAATTCGTTGGCATCGCTGCGCGAGAGACAAATATCGCTGTCATCCCCGCGAAAGCGGGGATCCAGTATTCCAGAGGCTGCCGTTTGAGACGGAAACGCCGCGGCGTACTGGATCGCCCGGTCGAGCCGGGCGATGATGGCAGTGTGAGTGCCACGAGATTTTTCGACAGCGCCATCACGCGGCCTCCACGTTGAGGCCGAGCCACTGCCGCACCCGTGCGTCGGGGTCGGCGTTCTGGGTGACATCGGAGACGACGGCGATCGAGTCGGCGCCGGCGGCGAAGATTTCCGCGGCGTGCTCGAACTTGATGCCGCCGATCGCGACAAGGGGGATGGTGCCGATCCGTTTCTTCCACTCGGTGATCTTCGGAATGCCCTGCGGCTCGAAGCGCATCGACTTCAGCGTGGTGAAGAAGATCGGGCCGAGCGCGACGTAGTCGGGCTTGGCGGCAAGCGCGGTGGCAAGTTCGTCGTCGTCATGGGTGGAGATGCCGAGCGTGAGCTTTGCTTTACGGATCTCGGCGAGATCGGCGTCGGCAAGGTCTTCCTGGCCGAGATGCAGATGCTCGGCACCGGCGACGATCGCCGCGCGCCAGTAGTCGTTGACGACGAGCTTTGTGCCCGTGCCCTTGGTCACCGCCAGCGCGTCGCTGACGATCTGCAGCGCCTGGCCGTCGTCGAGCTCCTTGGCGCGGAGCTGGATGGTGCCAACGCCGAGTTTCGTGAGCCGCTCGACCCATTTGACGCTGTCGACGACGGGATAAAATTTATCAGGATACGGCATGCCAGAACGGAGTCCCAACGACAGGGGTAGAGGGGGAGGCGAAGTCGCGGGCTTCCATCAGCCCGGCCTCGTAGGCGGTGCGGCCGGCCTCGACGCCGAGGCGGAAGGCGTTGGCCATGCCGACCGGATCGGCGGCCTTGGCGACGGCGGTGTTGAGCAGCACGGCATCAAAGCCGAGCTCGAGCGCCTCGGCCGCGTGCGACGGCGCGCCGAGACCGGCGTCGACCACCAGCGTGATGTCGGGCAGCCGGTCGCGCAGCAGCCTCAAGGCGTCGCGGTTGATGATGCCCTTGGCGCTGCCGATCGGCGCGGCCCACGGCATCACCACCTTGCAGCCGGCATCGACCAGGCGCGAGGCGACCGACAGATCCTCGGTGCAATAGGGGAAGACCTCAAAACCGTCCTTGATGAGGATGCCAGCGGCCTCGACCAGGCCGACCGCGTCGGGCTGCAGCGTGTCGTTGTCGGCGATCACTTCCAGCTTGATCCAGGCGGTGTCGAACAATTCGCGCGCGAGCTTCGCCGTCGTCACCGCCTCGCGCACGCTGCGGCAGCCGGCGGTATTCGGCAGCACGGTGACGCCGAGCTCGCGGATCAGCGACCAGAACGCATCGCCGGTCTTGCCGCCGGCCGCCTCGCGCCGCAGCGACACCGTGACGATATTGGCGCCCGAGGCGCGGATCGCATTCTGCATGATCGCAGGCGAGGGATAGAGCGCCGTACCGATCAACAGGCGGGAGGTGAAGGATTTGCCGTAGAAGGTGACCATTGTGTCAGTGTCTCTCTGCTCTCAGCCACACACTCAACTCGTCGTCCCGGCGAAAGCCGGGACCCATACGCCGCGGTCCTTCAGTGAGGCCCGCGGGGCGACGACCTTCGCACCAACGAAGGCCTGTGGTTATGGGTCCCGGCTTTCGCCGGGACGACACGTGGATGGAGTTCGTACAAGATCTCACATCACCCTCCCTGCCGCGGCGTGATGATCTCGATCTCGTCGCCGGCTTTCAGCGCGGTCTCGGCCCAGCGGCTCTTTGGCACCACGTCGTAGTTCAGCGCGATCGCAAAATGAGTGCCCTCGTAGTCGAGCTCGGTCAGCAGCGCGCCGACGCTCGCCGCATTGATCTCCCGCTGCTCGCCGTTGACGATCACGCGCATTGCATCACCTCGTTGTCGATTTCGCCGCGCGCGACATAAGCGAGCGTCAGCTCGGCCAGCGCGGGGGCCAGCAGAAAGCCGTGACGGTAGAGTCCGTTCACCGTGATGCGTTCCTGCTCGATCCTGATTTTCGGCAGATTGTCCGGAAAGGCCGGGCGTAGCCCCGCGCCGAATTCGACGATGCGCGCCTCGGCGAAGGCCGGATGCACCGCATAGGCTGCGCCCAACAGCTCGAGCGCCGAGCGCACGCTGACGCCGCCGTGCTCGGCCTCGATCGAGGTCGCGCCCAGCATGAAACGGCCGTCGCCGCGCGGGATCACGTAGAGCGGCCAGCGCGGATGGATCAGCCGCACCGGGCGCGCCAGCTCGACCTCCGCGGTCTCGATGATGATCATCTCGCCCTTGACGCCGCGCAGGGTTGGCTCGCGGTCGCGCGCGGCAAGGCCGCGGCAATCGATCACGAGGCCGTCGAGATCACTGGCGTCACTGCGAAACTTGATGGTGCCGCCGGCCCTGGCGATCGCGGCATGGAGCTGCGGCAGCACGCGGCGCGGCTCGACATGGCCTTCGTCGGGATAGAACAGGGCGTCGCGGAAACGGCCCTCGAGCGACGGCTCGAGCGCGCCGACCTGTTGCGCATCCAGCCGGCGATGGCCGGTGGTGAGCCGGGCGAAGCGCTCGAAGTCGGCACGGTCGCGCGGATGCGCCACCACCAGCGAGCCGTTGAACGGGGTTTGTGGAAAATGGTCGCGCCACAGGCCGAGCGAGCGGAGACCGAGTCGCGAGATTACCGGCTCGGCGGCCTCTGCCTCGCACCACGGCGCCAGCATGCCGCCGGCGAAGTGGCTTGTGGAGTCCGTCATCGCAGCGTCACTGCGCTCGTGCAGGGTGACGGCGTGTCCGGCTTGCGCGAACAACAGCGCATGCCAGGCACCCGCTATGCCTGCGCCGATGATGGAAACGGGGGACTCCCCCCGTGGTCTTGACGTCTGGTACATCCCTGTCCCTTCGCCGGCATGACCCGGATCAGGTTCAAAGGGTCACCGCGGTCCCAGACTGTTCGCCAACTGGCCAAGTCCAAGCTTGCGGTATCTCAGCTCCTCCTCGGAGCACCCCTCGGAACGGCTCTAATGTAGGCGGATGGGTGGGTGTGTCAACGCATTATGCCAGGAACCGCGCCGCGCTGTGGTGCCGCGGGATGTCCTGTGCGCGCGATGGGTGCGGTGCCGAATGATGGCGGCCCTGGTATGGAGAGCGGCAGGCTGAAGGCTCGGCCGGGTCGCCTCGTGCGCGACACCGCGCGGCCGCGATCGGCCTTATTTTGAAGCCTGTTCCTCGCCCGCGTCGGCGGCTTCGGTGACCAACTGATCCTGCTGGGCGAGGGCCTTTGGCGGTGCACTCTCGCCAGCAAACTTCGCCTCTCTCAGGTGCTCGATGCGTTGGCGCTTTGCGGCGTAGTAATAGCCGCCCGCGAAATAACGCACGGCTCGATCGTGATCGCCATTGGCGGCACGATAGGCGCCGGCGAGGTATTTGATGCCGTATTTGAGGTTGGTCGCGGGATCGCGCAGGCCTGCGGCGGTACCGGTGTAGCCGAGGCCGCGGGCGGTCCCGAGCTTGATCTGCATCAGCCCGATGGTGCCGCCGCGCCCGATCAACTGCGGATGGTATTTGCTCTCGCGGACGATCACGCGATGCACCAACTCTTCCGGCACCAGATTCGCCTGGGCCTCGGCGGCGACCATCGCCTCATATTGCGCGCGCGATTGCGCACTCGCGCTCGCGCAGGACCCCAGCAGCGCAATTATGGCGAACGAGGCAAGGATTTGCAGCTTTGTCATGTCGGATCGCCCCGGGGGCCCTCAATGTGCGTCGGTCTTCTGCGTCCTGATTGGTACGGCGAGCGGGCAGGAATGTGGCAAAACCTTCGCAGCCGCGAAAGTCGTGGCTGTCCGCGTCCTGGGGGATCAACCGGGCGCGGAATCAGGGAGAGGGATGCTTCGAATTGTCAGGACCTGCTTTGCCGCACGCCTGCATGGCGGATTGTCGTGCAAATGATTCAACAAGGGTCTAGAATTCCTGTGGACAGCGTGCCGCGATCCAGGTCAGCACGATTGTCCACGCAAAAAAACGTAGAACGATCACAAGGGAGATGCGCCATGGCCCGTCAGGACTCCGGCTCTTTGCCTCGCGAAAATCCCTGCGCACAATGCGGCAAGCCGATCTCGCGTCCGGACTGGGTCGAGCACGGCGAAGGCCGCACGTCCTATCTGTGGAATTGCCGCGCCTGCAATTACCGCTTCGAGGCGATCGCAATCTACGAGCCTGAGCAACTGACCACACCGCTCGCAGCCTGAAGCCGATAGCCTGATCAGGCCGCGGATTTCCGTGGCTCCGGCTGCGGTGGCTGCTGCCGCACCGGCAACTGGATGCGGACCACCAGCCCGTGCGGCTTTCGGTCGTGCAGCGACAGCGTGCCACCATGCGCGAGCACGATGGCGTTGGCGATCGACAGGCCGAGGCCAAAGCCTTCGGCCTCGTTCATGTTGCGCGCATGGTCGCCGCGCACGAACGGCTCCAGCACGCTCGCTTTGTGCGCATCCGAAATGCCGGGGCCGTCGTCCTCGATGTCGATGGTGAGCCCGTCGGGATTGGCGGCAAGACGGACGGCGACCTCGCCGCCGAAGCGCACGGCGTTCTCCACCAGATTGGTGATGCTGCGATGCAGGTCGGCGGGCCGTGCGATCGCCATTGCGTGCTGCGGGCCCTCGTAGGTGACCTTGTGGCCCATATCGGCGAACTGGTCGGTGACGAGATGCAGCGCGCTGGCGATGTCGACCAGCGTCATCTCCTCCAGCTTGCGATCGTTGCGCAGGAACGACAGCACCGATTCCAGCATCGAGCGCATCTGGTCGAGATCGCGCAGCATGCGATGGCGATGGGTCTCGTCTTCGATGAACTCCGCGCGCAGCCGCATCCGCGTGATCGGCGTCCTGAGATCGTGACTGATCGCGGCCAGCATCTTGGTGCGGTCGTCGATCAGGGCGGTGATGCGCTCGCGCATCCGGTTGAGCGCCTTGGCAAGCGAGCGGATCTCTTCGGGTCCACGCTCGGGCAGCGGTTCGGCGGCGCCGCTCAGGCTGAACGTTTCGGCCGCCTTGACGAAGGACGACAGCGGTGCCGTCAACGCCCACGCTGCCCACAGGCCGAGCAGGGTGACACTGATGACGGCGAACAGCACCGTCATCATCCACGGACCGCCCCAGAACGGCCGCAGGTGCTGATCCGGCACCAGGTTCGCAGCGATCATGCTGCTGTCGGGCAGACGGATGCCGATGCGGCGGATCTCGCCGTCACGCGGCGCGCCGGCCTCGCGCGGCGGCGTGAAGACGCGATAACTGGGTCCGAGCCGGCGCAGCGCGTGCAGCTCCGGCGCGGGCTCGCTCAACGGGACCGTGTCGGCGGGCAGGTCGCTGATCCCAAGCTGCGGGAAGGCGCGCGCGATGTCCTCCTTCAGCCGCGGCCGCTCCGACGGCGGCGCATGCCCCAGCAGTTGCGCAGAGGCGGCGAGCTGGGTGTGCCAGCGATCGGCCGGCTCGGACTGGTCGGGACGATGGATCAGGAAGCTTGCGGTGATGATGAGATGCAGCGCGACGATCGACACGACCACCAGCGCCGCGATCTGCGCGCCGATTCCCCGCAGACTCAGCACACGCAGCAGTTTCATGGTCAGTTGCTGGTGGCGGCGACCGCCTCCACCCTCGGGGTGAACATGTAGCCGCCGGAACGTACGGTCTTGATCATGGTGGCTTCCTGCGGGTCGGGCTCGATCTTGCGGCGGATGCGGCTCACCAGCACGTCGATCGAGCGCTCGAACGAGCCGGCGCTGCGGCCTTGCGTCAGGTCGAGCAGGCTGTCGCGCGACAGCACGCGGCCGGGCCGCTCGCAGAATGTCCGCAGCAGGTCGAATTCGGCGCTGGTCATGGCGACGCGGGCGCCGTCGGGATTGCGCAGCTCGCGCAGGCGGATGTCGATGCGCCAGCCGAGGAACGACAGCGTGGTCGCGCCCTCGATCGCGCTGGCATTGCGCGCCGCCGCCTGCCGGCGCAGCACGGCGTTGATCCGCGCCAGCAGCTCGCGCGGATTGAACGGCTTCGGCAGGTAATCGTCGGCGCCCATCTCGAGGCCGAGGATGCGATCGACATCCTCGCCGCGCGCGGTCAGCATGATGATCGGCATCTGCGATTCCGCGCGCACCTTGCGGCACAGGCTGAGGCCGTCCTCGCCTGGCAGCATGACGTCGAGGATCAACAGATCGACCCGATGGTCGGCCATCGCCCGGGCCATCTCGCGGCCGTCGGACGCGGTCGTCACATTGCAGGAATTGGTGCGGAGATATTTGGCGATGAGGGCCCGCGTTTCGCGGTCGTCCTCGACGACAAGGATGTTGGGCGTAGCCTGAGTCATACCGTTCTCTTGTCCGTGATTCGGGGAAGGCGGCGCAGGAATTTTTGTTTCAGTGTGTTTCTGAAATCTTGCCCGGCAATCACAGTTAACAGGTCGGCGACGGGCTGGAAAGTTATCGTTCCTTCATCAAAGCGCAGTGCATTGAAATTCCGGCGGTAGTCGCGGTTTCGGTCGCGGCAGCCCAAAACAAAATTCGCAAATCCCGCCCGGTTACGGGAGGAAGCCTGTCAACTCCTGTGTGCGGATAGCCCCACACGCGACGCAGCGCACAAAAGGGATGGAAGGTTGCCATATCTTCCGGGAACTCGATTTCCGACGGCGCGTTGATTATTTTTACACAGGGGAGGGTGAGATGACTGTCGAGGCCAAGACAAGGCCGCATCAACTGATTGCAAGCGATCGCGTCGAGGGGACCGCAGTGCGGCGGCCCAATGGCGACATGATCGGTCACATCGAGCGACTGATGATCGACAAGATCTCGGGCAAGGTATCGTACGCGATCTTGAGCTTCGGCGGCTTCCTGGGCATCGGAACCAATCTTATTCCGTTGCCGTGGGGCCGGCTGCACTACAACCCGAAGTTCGAGGCCTATGAGCTCGATATCGACGATGAGGAGCTGAAGCGCGCGCCGTCGTTCCGTGCCGACAAGGATTTCGACTGGGGCGACCGCTCGCAGGAAGCCGAGTTGCATCGCTTCTACGGCGTTCCTCCCTACTGGGGCGGCTTTTGATCGCAGGTTGATTAGGAACGGTCGCTGATGTGACGGGTTTTTCTCGCATCGATTCTGCGAATTGAGGAGAACCCATCAATGCTAGTCAGATCAATCGTCGCCGGCGTAGCCGGGACAGTGTTGCTCGCGAGCGTTGCTTTCGCGCAAACACCGACGGAGAAGAGCGACAAGGCAGGCATGGCTCCTGCGGCGAGCACATCGTCGACCTCGTATCAGGGCGATTGGCGCGCGTCCAAGGTCGTTGGTCTCCGTGTCTATAACGACAGCAACGAGAGCGTCGGCTCGATCAACGACCTGTTGATGGACAAGGGCGGTGCCATCAAGGCAGTGGTGATCGGCGTCGGCGGTTTCCTTGGCGTCGGCGAGCATCTGGTCGCAGTGCCGCTCGACAAGGTGAAATTCGTCACTGAGCCGGTCGCCAACACCGGCGGCAGTGCGTCGAACACCGGCAGCACCAACAAGATGTCGACGAACACCACGACGGGCGCCGCGCCGTCGTCCGCCACGTCGAAGCCGAACCCGTGGTATCCGGATCACGCCGTGTTCAACGCGTCCAAGGACGAGCTGAAGGCGATGCCCGAGTTCAAGTACTCGACCGAGTAACGCGCGATCGAGTCATCTGAATTGCAAGACGCGCCCGGCGCCGCCGGGCGCGTTTGTTGTTCGCTGGTCGGCCGGCCCATGCACGCCGCACGAACAATTGAGCCCGCGCGCCCGAATATCTCACCGCAGATTTAATCAGGATTCCCGAGCCCGATCTCGCCGCACATCCATCTGGCGCGAACGGATCGATCGCATGCAATGCGAAGCGCAGGGAGCGCGCGACCATGACCTCGAGGATGTCCCGCGTCGGCCCGACGACGTTCAAGACCGTCGCGCTGGCCGCAATGCTGGCGTCCGTCACGGCAACGGCGGCGTCGGCCCAACCAGCGATGTCCGAACCGGCTGCATTTCAGGCCCAATATCCGTATCGCGACGTGCTTAACGACGGCGCCCCGACGCCCGCGGCGAAACTGGTTCTGGAGCCTCCGGAAGTTCTGCAGGCGCTTCAGGCACGGGAGAGCGGCATCGGCATCGTCCCTCTGCCGCGCCGTGGCTTGCGTCATCGCGGCCGCTAAGGCGAGATGCGCTCAGGTTGAATCGACTAGCTGCGGCTTGGCTCCACCTCTCCCCGTTGGGAGAGGTGGATTGCATCGTCAGATGCAATCCGGGTGAGGGCGTTGCGCTCTCGATCGACCGTGACCCCTCACCCGATTTGCTGCGCAAATCGACCTCTCCCAAGGGAGAGGTGAAGTCCCGTTGCCGCTCTGACTCAGCCTAATCTCGTCGCGGTGTCTTTCGAGTGCAGAGGACGTGGATCGAGATCCACATCCTCGGAGTTCGGTCTCAAGGTCCAACCGCGCTCAAGCCGAATGCAATGACTGTTCGGAGCTTGTTGCTATTTCACCAGCGGGCAGCCGCCCTTGTCGAGCGGGCGGAACGCCTCGTCGCCCGGCACTGTGGCGATCAGCTTGTAGAGATCCCATTCGCCCTTGGATTCCTCGGGCTTCTTGACCTCGAACAGGTACATGTCGTGCACCATGCGGCCGTCGATCCGGATCTTGCCGTTCTTGGCGAAGAAGTCGTTGATCGGGGTGGCGCGCATCTGCGCCATCACCTTCGGCGCCTCGTCGGTGCCGATGGCCTCGATCGCCTTCAGGTAATGCATGGTCGCCGAATAGAGCCCGGCCTGGATCATGGTCGGCATGTGGCCGACCTTGTCGTAGAAGCGCTTCGAGAAGGCGCGGGTCTCGTCGTTCATGTCCCAATAGAAAGCGTCGGTGACGATCAGGCCCTGGGTCGCCTTGATGCCGAGCGAATGCGTGTCGGTGATCTCCTGCAGCAGCGCGATCATCTTCTGACCGCCCTGAGTGAGGCCGAACTCGGAGGCCTGCTTCAGCGCGTTGGTGGTGTCGCCGCCGGCGTTCGCCAGCGCCACGACCTTGGCCTTGGAGGCCTGCGCCTGCAGCAGGAAGGACGAGAAGTCCGACGTGTTCAGAGGATGACGCACGTCGCCGAGAACCTTGCCGCCGCTCTCCTTGACGACGTTGGCCGCGTCACGCTCCAGCGCCTGGCCGAAGGCATAATCGGCGGTGACGAAGAACCAGGTATCTTCGCCGCGCTTGACCATCGCCTTGCCGGCGACGTTCGACAGCGCGTAGGTGTCGTAGGTCCAATGCACCGTGTTGGGCGAGCAGGCCGGGCCGGTGATGTCGGAGGAGCCGCCGCCGGAGTTGATGTTGATCCTGTTCTTCTCGCGCGTCAGCGCCGAGATCGGCAATGCGACCGAGGACGTCGGCACGTCGAGGATCGCATCGACCTTGTCGTTGTCGTACCAGTTGCGCGCGATGTTGACGCCGACGTCCGGCTTGTTCTGGTGGTCGGCCGCGATCAGCTCGACCGGCTTGCCCTTCACCTTGCCGCCGTAATCGGCCACCGCCATCTCGACCGCGGCGACCGAGCCCTTGCCGGTGGCGTCCGCGTAGAGGCTCGACATGTCGGTCAGCACGCCGATCTTGACGACGTCGTCGGAGATCTGGGCGTTGGCTGCGGAGGCTGAGGCAGCAAGTGCGAGGCCGGCCGCCGCTGCGGCCAAGAGCGATTTCATCGTGTTTTTCTCCCTGACTTCTTGGTGAGGACTGGTTTCGCGAGCCCCTTCTATCCGGTGCGGCGAGCTGTCGCAAAGACGACTTTTTGAGCATGCCGGTATCGGATTGTGGCTCGCGTCCGCAGTCTACAGCGCCGGCAGCGCGCTCACGGCGGCGTTGATGGTGCCTTCGGTTTCCACCACCACCCGCAGCGTCTTCGAATCGAAATCGATGCCGGCGAGGCGGATGCTGGTGATGTCGGCGTCGACGCGTATACCTTCCTCGTTCTTCTGCAGGTCGGCGACGGCGGCGGCGATCTTCCGCTGCGCGTTGCTCGCGAACGGCTTGAGATCGACGACCATCCGATCGGCGAGCGCCTGTTGCAGGTGTGGAATCACCGCGCGCGCCGCGGCGCCGAGCAGGCCGAAGGCCGCCTCGGATTCGACCGCCAGCTCGACATCCGTCAGCCGCAATGTCTGTGCCTGCTCGTCGAGACGGGGCCGGCCCCAGATATAGACGTTGGCCTCGGCGCCGAGGCCGAAGTAGCTCGTCTTTTCCTTGGCGTGCACCAAGAGCGAAATCAGCAGGCGATCGCCGGAGGCAGCGACGCTTGCATGCTTGACGGTGACGTCGACCGGGCCGGAGCCGTCCTCAGGAAAGGTTTTGTTCTTGAGCTGCTCCTCGACAAGCTGCGTCAGCGTGGTGAACGACAGATCAACCGGCAGGTCGATCGAGACCTGGCTCGACATCGGCGGCACGATCGAGAGCTTTTCGGGGAACGGACAATTCGGGGTGGTCTGGGTTTCCGTGATGCGGGTCTCGGCCCGGACCCCCATGGTGATGCTCATCGACGACGCATCGACCTTCGGCTGGGCCGCGATCACGCTGGTCGGCCGCAGCTCGAGCCACATCGGCGGCATTGACGAGGTTCCGCCGGTGCCCTGCAGCGGGATCGAGCGGCAGGCCTTGGCCCACTGGGCGCGGGCGTTGTTCTCGAAGGTCGGATCGTTATGCAGCTTCGCTTCCACCGCGGCGATCTGATCGGCGACCGTCTTGTCGATCACCGGCTTGACCTGGGCCGGCACGCTGACGCGGACGCCCGCCGCCGACAGGCTGGAGTCGTCGAGATTGACCTGCGCCTGCAGGTTCGGCTCGATCCGCCAGGATGCGCCGAGCTTCGGGCGCGAGGTGAGGGTGACGTTGCCCTTGATGTCGGCGTTGGCATTGATCTGCTTGATGTTCACCGCGCCGATCTGCTTGGCGACATTGGCGCCGAGCAGGCTGCCGAGCGCGTTGCCGACCGCGCCGCTTGCCTTGGCCGACAAGGAGCCGGTGACCTTGAGCGCTCCGTTGATCGGGGTTGCCAGCGTCAGCACGTCCTGCGCGCCGCTGACTGCAATCGGTCCGCGCGAGGCGGTCCAGCCGATGTCGGCGTTCTCCAGGATTTGGGTGGCGGGATTGTTGACCTTGCCGGCAAACGTTTTCGGGGCGCCGCGCTCGGCGGCGTCGCGGATCGCCGACAGCGCGACGGTGACCTTGGCCGCGATCGTCGACGAGCGTGACGCCGGCGGCAGCGGTGGCAACTGCGCAAGCGGCGGCTTCGGCACCGTCGATCGGGGCGCGAGCCAGTCCATCGCCTTGAGGCTCACCACGAACGAGACCGCCAGCACCGCGATCCCGAGCAATATCGTCCTTGGATGCATCGGTAGACGCATCATCCCCCCGGATGAAATGAAAGTGACGCCGGTTGTACAGGCCTGCGGAGCAGGGCGCCAGTGTGGCCGGATCAAGCTCTCTCGGGGGCGGAACACGTCGCCTGCCATCAATGCGGCGAACAGGTTAACTGGCGGCGGCGAAGCGGTTAACGGCCCCCAACATGACAACGGCCCCGGCGCGATGCCGAGGCCGTTGCGATGTCGAATGCGATCCGGTTCAGCGCACGGCTGTTCCGAGATCGGCGCGGCGGTCGGTCATCGGCAGCACGATCACCTTGGTGCCGACGCTGACCCGCGAATAAAGGTCGATGACGTCAGCGTTGGTGAGGCGCAGACAGCCGGAGGAGACGTGGGTGCCGATCGTCTCCGGCGCGTTGGTTCCATGGATCCGGTAGACGGTGCCGCCGAGATACATCGCGCGGGCGCCGAGCGGGTTGCCGGGGCCGCCGGCCATGTGGCGCGGCAGGTAGGGCTGGCGGGCGATCATTTCCGGCGGCGGGGTCCAGTCCGGCCACTCCGCCTTCTTGGTGATGGTCTGGGTGCCCGACCAGGTGAAGCCGTCGCGGCCGACGCCGATGCCGTAGCGAATCGCGCGGCCGCCGCCGAGCACATAGTAAAGGTAGGTGTGCGGGGTATCGATGATGATGGTGCCGGCCGCCTCGCGGGTCGGATAGTCGACGATCTGGCGGCGCAACCGTGCCGGCAGCTCGGCGGTGCGGCCTTCATCCTGCACCTGCGGTTCCGACTGCACCGGCGGCGCAGCCGGGGGTGGCGGCAGCAGGATGAACGGGAAGAGCGGCAGCGGAGCGGCTGCCGCGGGAGCGGAGAAGGCAACGGTGCCGATCGCCAGCGCACCAAGCGCCGCGGCAGCGAGACGCGAGTTCAGCTTCATCGAATTGAACATTGTCGACCCCTGTTGTTTGCGCCTTGCGCGCCATTGCGGCGCGTCGTTGGTGCAAATCAGTACAGGTGAGGCGTTTCAGGACGTTTGCACGAAATCGCCAAAATGGTTTCGTCGCGTTAGGCAATGTTTCGCGCGTGTTTCGTCGCGCGGCTAAACCAAGGTTACCGGGAGGTGTACCAGCTCAGGACAAATATCCTTGGCACGGCCCTTGCTGTCCCAACGCGTGGTTTGAGGACGGAGACGAAATGATGCAGGGCCCCTCGATCGGCAGCATGCTGGATCAGCAAAAAGGCTTCGGTCCCGGATTCGATTTCCTGCGTATCGCGCTGGCGATCTCGGTGGTCGCGGCCCATACGCCCTACGTCGCCACGGGCGGCAGCGCGCCCGAGCAGATGTGGATTGTCTGGTTTCCGCAATACGCCATTCTCGTGATGTTCTTCGCGCTGAGCGGATTTCTGATCGCAGCGAGCGGCCTGCGGCTCAGCTTGAAGGAGTTTCTGGTCAACCGCGGAATGCGGATCGTTCCCGCGCTCGCGGTCGAGATCGTGCTGTCGGCGTTGATCCTCGGACCGATCTTCACCGCGCTGCCGCTGTCGGACTATTTTGGCAGCGCCGGCACCTACAAATACTTCACCAACATCGTCGGCCTCGTGAATTACGTCCTGCCGGGCGTGTTCGCCGGCAATCCCGCGCCGGAGGTCAACAGCTCGCTCTGGACCGTGCCGTTCGAATATGGCTGCTACGCGCTGATGACGGTGTTCATCGTGTTCGGGCTGTTGCGCAAGCCGTCGGCCATCGTCCTCGGTGCTGTCGTGCTGGTCGGCATCGGCCTTGCGCTCCAGGTCACCGGGCATACGGCGCAACCCTCGGAGCTGCCGGCCGGCGTCGCCGGCTCGCTCCACGACAAGATCTTCAGCACGGCGCCCTTTCTTGGACGCGGCGCGAAGCTGCCGGTCGCCTTCATGCTCGGCATTGCGATCTACCTTTATCGCAACCGGATTCCCTATGACGGCCGCATCCTGGGCGCCTGCTGCGCGCTCTGCGCGGTGGTCGCGCTGCTCGGGCCGGCGGACTGGATGACCCAGCCCGTGCTCAATGCCCTGGTTTGTCCGGCGCTGGTCTACATCACAGCGTTTCTTGGCGTGTCGAAACTGCCGCGCCTGCCGCTGTTCTCCAAGGGCGACTATTCCTACGGGATCTACCTGTATGGATTTCCCATGCAGCAGGTGGTGAAGGTATGGCTGCCGCATGCGCCATTGATCGTTCAGTTCGCCGTCGCGCTGCTGCTGATCACGATGTTCGCGGCGTTCTCATGGCACTGGATCGAGAAGCCGATCCTGAAGCTGCGCAGCCGCTTCTCCTTCGTCGCGCGCAAGCGGCTCGAGCCGGACGATGCGGTCGAGCCGCTCCAGGGCATGGTGCCGCTTGGCATTGCCGCCAACGGCGTTGCGGCGAAGCGATCTGCGGCATCCTGACGGACGTCGCAAGCTTCTCGATGCGAACTGCCTACGCTCGCAGCCGCGGCACGCCCGGCTTGTCGCCGCCGATCACGGCGCGGCGATCGGCGACGGCGTGGTGGAATTGTTCGAGCGTCAGCCCGATCACCGACAGGTCGCCTTCCTCGATCGCTCCGTCGTCGTAGCAGTCGAGCGCTTCGCGCAGCAGGGCGTCGGCAGTGGCCTGCATGGTCGCGAGCTCTTCCGCGGTCTCGGCGCCGCGGACCTTCGCGATCAGCTCGAGCAGGTTGTCGCGATGAGTGATGTACTCCTCGCGCTCATCGCGCCTGACGTAGTGGCGCAGCCAGGCGCCGGCCGACCCGATGCCGGACAGCAGCAGAATCGCGCCCCAGATGTAGTCCGAATACTTCTCGAGGAAGGTGCGCTCGGTGCCGTCGATATAGGCGGCGGCGCCGAGATGCGCCGGCAGCGCGGCATCCTTGTCGGTGTCGGGCTTCTCGATCTTGGCCGCAGCCGGCGCGTCGCGGGCGACCTGGAAGCGCAGCGTGAAGAGCTGGCGCACCAGCGCGCCGACGGTGGCCTCGTGTAACGCATGCTGCGCGACGATCAGGTGATTGACCGCAACCGTCTCGACCTTGTCCGCGGGCCGCGCCGGCGACGACGAGAAGATGCTGCCTGCGATCTCCTCGGACTCGTAGAGCGGATGCTTCTGTGCGATTGCCTCCGAGACGTCGATCGGCAGGAAAATCGGTTCGCCGCGCGCGGCTGCGGTTGCACCGATGGCATCGGCCGTCACCTTGCTGTCGAGCGGGCCCACGGCCATGTAGGCGTCGAGCGAAGTGTCGTGCGCGAGATCGGAAATCCGGGCGATCGGATACTGGCTGACCGCGACCTTGTCCGGATTGACTCCGGATTCGGTCAAGATCACGCGCAGCAGCGTGACGTTGGCCTGCGTGCTGCCGATCACGCCGACCTTGTGGCCGGCGAGTTCATCGATGCTCTTGATCTTCGCCGACCGCTTGCCGCCCTTCGCGCCTGACGGTGCCCATAGCACCACGACATTCTTGCGCAGGATCGCAACCGATTCTGCGGCCGTCGGCAGGTTGAGGTCCCCGCGCGCGACCGCGAGGTCGACCTTGTTCGCGGCGAACTGGGCGATGCTGTCGGAACCGCCCTGGGTCGCGACCAGCTTCAGCCGCACGGCGCTGCCGTCCTGCGCGAAGGTTTGCGCAAAGGCCTGGATCAGTTTCACGTCGTCGCTGCCGGGCGGCCCGACCGCGATCCGCAACGTCACCGGACGCAAACCGTAATACAGCGCGCCGGCCGCAAGGGCGAACACGAAGATGCCGGCCGCGAGGATCAGCAGCGACGAGTTTCTACGCCTGACCCTGCGGCGCGCCGCGCCGAGACTTCCACTCTGCTCTGACATCTTACTGTCACGTTACACGAAACCGGCGCTATGCGGTTGAAAAAGAACCTTACATTTCGATGACGTCATACGTTTGAAACATCAATGTCAGAACGTCGTGCGAGCAGAATCAAGTTAACGATCTGGATCTCCTGCGATGCGCATACTCGTAGCGACCGATGCCTGGCATCCGCAAGTCAACGGCGTTGTCCGGACGCTGACCTCGCTGGCGCGCAGCGCCGCCGGGCTCGGCGCCGAGATCGCTTTCCTCACGCCCGACGGCTTCCGCTCGATCGGCGTGCCGACCTATCCCGGCCTGCGCGTGGCGCTGCCGAACCGCCGAGAGATCGCGCGCCGGATCGAGGAGGCCGCGCCCGAGGCGATCCATATCGCGACCGAAGGGCCGATCGGCTGGGCGGTGCGCGGCTATTGCCGCCGCAACAAGCTCGCCTTCACGACATCCTACACCACGCGCTTCCCGGAATATGTGTCGGTACGAACCGGAATTCCCGACAGCGTCGGCTACGCGGTGCTGCGCCACTTCCATGCTGCGGCATCGATGACGATGGTCGCGACCGACTCGCTGCGGCAGGAACTCTCCGAGCGCGGCTTCCGCAAGCTCGGCTTCTGGACCCGCGGCGTCGACACCAGGCTCTTCAACCCCGACCAGCCGGCCAGGCTCGATCTGCCGCGGCCGATCTTCATGACCATGGGCCGCGTCGCGGTGGAGAAGAATCTCGACGCGTTCCTGTCGCTCGACCTGCCCGGCACCAAGGTCGTGGTCGGCGACGGTCCGCAGAAGGCGGCGCTGGAACAGAAATATCCGAGCGCGGTTTTCCTCGGCGAGAAGAAGGGCCAGGACCTGACCTCGCATCTCGCCGCCGCCGATGTGTTCGTGTTCCCGAGCCTCACCGACACGTTCGGTGTGGTGCAGCTCGAGGCGCTGGCCTGCGGCACGCCGGTGGCGGCGTTCCCGGTCACCGGCCCGAAGGATGTCATCGCCGACCATCCGATCGGTGCGATCGACAACGATTTGCGCGCTGCCTGCCTGCGGGCGCTGACGATGTCGCGCGAGACCTGTCGCAACTTCGCGCTGGAGCGTTCCTGGGAAAACAGTGCGCGTCAGTTCATCGGCAATCTGGCCACGTTGCAGCCGAGCCGCGCGCCGCGGCCCGCCCGCCGCGTTGCCGGCCGGACCGCCGTTCCGAATTAACACTTCAAACGAACGAGAGATCCTCTAATGGCAGAAATCATCAAGCTCGACGCCAACCGTCCCCTGGACTTCGACCGCGAGACGGTCGAGCAGGCCTACGACCGCTGGGCGCCGGTCTACGACCTCGTGTTCGGCGGCGTGTTCAGCAAGGGCCGGCAGGCCGCGATCCAGGCCACCAACAAGATCGGCGGCCGCGTGCTCGAGGTCGGTGTCGGCACCGGCATCTCGCTGCCGCTCTATAGCCAGAACGTGCGCATCTTCGGCACCGACATCTCGGAAGCGATGCTGGAAAAGGCCAAGAAGCGCGTCGCCGCGCAAGGCCTGAAGAATGTCGAAGGGCTTGCGGTGATGGACGCCGAGAAGCTCGAATTCCCGGACAGTTCGTTCGATGTGGTGATGGCGCAATATGTGCTGTCGGCGGTGCCGAATCCGGAAGCCGCGCTCGACGAGTTCGCGCGCGTGGTGCGCCCGGGCGGCGAGCTGATCATCCTGACTCGCGTCAGTGCCGATGCCGGCGTGCGCCGCTTCATCGAGCAGACGCTGCAGCCGGTAGTGCGTCCGCTCGGCTTCCGCACCGCCGAGTTCGCCTGGTCGCGCTACACCAAGTGGCTCGCCGGCGCGCGCGGCATCGAGCTCGCCGAGCGCCGCCTGATCCCGCCGCTCGGGCACTTCTCGCTGGTGCGTTTCCGCAAGACGGACGTGGCCAAGGCCGCCTGACGTTCGTCCTCATGGTGAGCAGGCGCCTTGGCGCCGTCTCGAACCATGAGGCCTCACTGTTACCTCATCCTTCGAGACGCTTGCTCCGCAAGCTCCTCAGGATGAGGGCTCCAAGGTTGCGTCAAGGCGTCGCTCCGCATTGTCATATGTCATTATGATGATGTCACACACGCTACATCGAATCCCTGTAAACCATGTCCCGAAAGATGTTGGGGGAACCAATGATCAAGAATTTCCTGCAAGAGCTGCGTACCCAGCGCTGGGATGACCATCGCTATTATCATCACAGCCGCATCAACCAGAGCCTGCACTTCGTCAGCGCGCTGAGCTTCCTGTTCGCCTATGTGATGCTGTTCTTCGACCCGGTCGTGTCGGCGCTGGTCGGCTGGCTGGTCTCGATGACCTCGCGCCAGGCCGGCCATTTCTTCTTCGAGCCGAAGGGTTATGACCATGTCAACCAGGCGACGCACGAGCACAAGGAAGACATCAAGGTCGGCTACAATCTGCAGCGCAAGGTCGTGCTGATGGCGATCTGGGCGGCCTCGCCGATGGTGCTGTATTTCGATCCGACCCTGTTCGGCCTGTTCAAGCCCTGGGTGACGATGGCCGATTTCGCCCGTCAGGTCGCCAAGGTCTGGCTCGTGGTCGGCATCGGCGGTCTGCTGTTCCGCACCGTCCACCTGTTCTTCATCCGCGACATCGAGACCGGCCTGGTCTGGATGACCAAGATCATCACCGACCCCTTCAACGACCTGAAGCTCTATCACAAGGCGCCGCTGTTCCTGCTGAAGGGCGAGCTGATCGATCCGGGTCTCGAGAAGCACGTCAAGCACGCCTGATTGCTTGACCCCAACGTCTTCCGAACTGCGTCATGCCCGGGCTTGTCCCGGGCATCTACGTCTTGGGACTTCTGTGAACGGACTTAGCCGAACTGCCCACCGCGACCTGGCTGCGCTCCCTCTCCCGCTTGCGGGGGAGGATTGGGGTGGGGATGTCGCCGCGAGTCGAAATCTTCGTGCGGAGAGAGCCCCCACCCGGATCGCATCTGGCGATGCGATCCGACCTCCCCCGCAAGCGGGAGAGGCGAAGGAAGGCCGGAGATCCGTCGGAATCGCTAAGGCCTCAGCGCCCGAACTTCGCGGCCGCCATCTCTTTCAGGATCTGCCGCTTGATGTTCTTGTTGGTGAGGCCAGCGCTGTGCCACCACCAGCCGTCGCGCTTCATCTTGTCGGCCGCGGTGACGAAGCGGTCGGCGACCTCGGTGAAGTCGGCGTCGGTGTAGTTCAGGCTGAAGATCAGCCGGCCGGTGCCGACCCAGCTCAACGCCAGTCCCTCGGCCCGCAGATAGTATTGCAGCATCCAGTTATAGCGGGATGGCTCGGTGTAATAGACGGTCCAGATCGAGGAGACGTTGCCGACGCGAACGGGCAGGCCTTGCGCGGCAAGCCGATCATTCAGTGCCTTGGCGCGGCCGTTCCAGGTTTCCTCGAGGCCGTTGTAGATCGAGCGGAAGTTCGGGCTGGCGAGCCGGCTCAAAAACTCGTCCATCGCCGTCATCACATAGGGATGCGAGTTGAAGGTGCCGCGGGCAAAGCAGATGTCGGCGGGGCGGTCGTCGCGGAAGCGCCGCATCAGGTCCTTGCGGCCGCACACCACGCCGACCGGGAGGCCGCCGGCGAGGCTCTTGCCGTAGGTCACCATGTCGGCCTTAACGCTGAAATATTCCTGGGCGCCGCCGGCGGCGAGCCGGAAGCCGACGAACACCTCGTCGAAGATCAGCACGATGCCGCGCTCGGTGCAGACCTCGCGCAGCTTTTTCAACCATTCGGTGTACGCGGCGCGGTCGTATTTCGAGGAGCGCGAAGAATCGACCAGGGCGGAATCGCCGGGTGCGTTGGAATTGGGATGCAGTGCCTGCAACGGATTGACCAGCACGCAGGCGATGTCCTTGCGGGTGCGCAGCACGTGCAGCGTCTTCTCCGACATCTCGGCGAGCGTGAAGGTCTCGTGCGGCGACACCGGATTGCCGACGCCGGGCTGCACGTCGCCCCACCAGCCGTGATAGCTGCCGGCGAAGCGGACGAGGTGCGTCCGCCGGGTGTGGTAGCGCGCAAGCCGCACCGCCTGCATCACGGCCTCGGTGCCGGACATGTGGAACGAAACCTCGTCGAGCCCGGAGATCTCGCAGAGGCGCTTCACATTGTCGGCGATAACAGGGTGGTAGGGGCCGAGCACCGGGCCCAGTGCATGGGCGCGCTTCTCGCCTTCTGCGATGCACTCCTTGTAGAAGTCGTTGCCGAAGATGTTGACGCCGTAGGAGCCGGTCAGGTCGTAGAACACATTGCCGTCGAGGTCGGTGACGGTGACGCCGGACGACTGCTGCATGAACGTCGAGGTGCTCAGGTGCTCGCGCACCAGGCGGCTGTACTGGAACGGCACGCGGTAGGCTTCTGTGAATTGCAGGTCGGAGATGCGGTCCGACACCTCGGCGGTGAGCGCGCGGCCCTTGGGGTAGCGGTTCTGGTAGAGGCCGGCGAGGCGGAAGAAGCCGTCCTGGCGCTGCGTCGCCACCTCCGACGGCGCGCCGTCGGAGCGGAAGAACTCGTCGATGTCGAATTCGTATTTCGGGACCATGCGCGCGACCATCTTGGACATCTTGGAATGTCCGGTCAGCGAGCGGTGCTTGGCGCGCGACAGCGCGATGCGGGCCTGAATTTTGGGGAACGCTGCGGCGGCGCCGGCGAGCGCGGCGGCGGACAGCGAGAGAATCGGAAGGGATGTTTCCATGACAGAAGCGCTAGCCTCAGCACCTAACAGATTCATGACAGTGAAGGGGCTGATCTCGGCACTCACCCAGCAGGAGGACCTCAATTTCCTGCTCACAAACCGGATTCCGCGGGCCGCGCTGACCCGCTTCATGGGCTGGTTCTCCAAGATCGAGAACCCGCTGGTGCGCGACGCTTCGATCGCCTGCTGGAAGCTGTTCTCCGACCTCGACCTGTCGGAAGCGAAAAAGGCCGACTTCAGGAGCTTGCACGACTGCTTCACCCGCGAGCTCAAGCCCGGCCTGCGTCCGGTGGCAGCCGATTCCGCCATCATTGCGAGCCCCTCGGACGCAATCATCGGCGCGCATGGGCGGATCGAGGACACTGAGCTGTTCCAGGTCAAGGGCGCGCCCTATTCGCTGCTCGATCTGCTCGGCGATCCCGCGCTGGTCGAGCAGCACAAGAACGGCCGCTTCGTCACGTTGCGGCTGACGTCGAGCATGTATCACCGCTTCCATGCGCCCTATGACCTCACCGTCGACAAGGTCACGTTCATCCACGGCGACGTCTGGAACGTCAATCCGATCGCGCTAAAGCGGATCGAGCGCTTGTTCTGCAAGAACGAGCGCGCGGTGCTGCGCGCGCGGCTCTCGACCGGCGAGGCGCTGACGCTGGTTCCGGTCGCCGCCATTCTGGTGGCAAGCTTGCGCTTGCACTTCCTCGACCTCACGCTGAATGCGCAGACGAAGGGCCCGGTCGATTTTCCCTGCGACGCGCATGTGAAGAAGGGCGACGAACTCGGCTGGTTCGAGCATGGCTCGACCATCATCGTGCTTGCGCCCGGCAATTTCGAGTTCTGCGACAACGTCGCGGAAGGAACACGGATCAAATGCGGCGAGCCGCTGCTGCGGAAGCCTGTGTCGTGATCTCGCTTTTTCCATCACGCGTCTCTATGATGGATGCGATCGTCGTACGACGATCGCAAATCGCAAACACTTTGGGCACGAGATGGCGCGGGCGCCTGTTCTGGCGGCGGGGGGCATTGTGTTGCGGCAGGAGGCGCCGCCGCGCTTTGCCGTCGTGCGCCTGCGCAAGCGCAATGAATGGGTGTTGCCGAAGGGCAAGCTCGATGACGGCGAAACGCCGCGCGTTGCTGCCGAGCGCGAGGTGCTGGAGGAAACCGGCCACGCCGTCGAGGTGCACGAATTCCTCGGCACGCTGGTCTATGAGTCGGGAGGCCGCTCCAAGGTCGTGCATTACTGGCGCATGGAGGCCTGCGGCAAGCCGGTGCGCGCGCTGATGAGCGATGTCAGGGAGGTCGACTGGCTGCCGCTCGAGCAGGCGCTCGCGCGTTTGTCGCGCGGCTATGAGCGCGCCTTCCTGGAAAATGTCGGTCCGATTGCGTTACAGGCTGCGATGCGAAGCGAACCCGACGCGCCGTCCGTGGCAACACCAGAGGCGACGGCGGATGCTCGCGAGGCAATCGAGATCGCGCCGTCCGCTGGCGAGCCTGCAACCGCCCTGCGCAAGAACCTGATCCAGCGCGTGCGGGACTGGCTGCACCGCGCCGCTTAGTTCTGCCGTCTTGGCTTCGGCGGCGGCTTGGCGGCCCTCGGCGCCGGCGGCCGCCGTTGCTGGAAGCCGGGACGAGCCTGCATCGGCCGTTGCATGCCGGGCGGCCGGGCGCCCGGTGCGGCCTGCTGTATGCCCGGTTGTCGGGGCTGGCCCTGCATCGGTGGGACAGGCTGCACCGCGCCTTGCCGTGGAATGCCCGGCTGCCCCGGTTCGCGCACGCCGCCCGGCGGCTGCTGTGTGCGACCCGGTTGCGGAGCGCCCTGACGTCCGGGCGCCTGCTGTCCGCCGGGCTGGCGCACGCCGCCCTGGCGGCTCGGCTGCTGTCCCGCGGGTTGCTGTCCGGCCGGGGTCTGCACGCCCGGCGCGCGTGGCAGTGCCGCGCCGCCGGGTTGGCCGGGCAGGCTGTGCTGCGCGGCGCCCTGCTGCTGTTGCGTGCCCGGCTGCTGCGAGCCCTGCCGGCCGGGCGCTCCCGGTTGCTGCGGCTGGCCGGGGCGGTTCGGCTGACCGGGCTGACGGTTCGGCTGACCCGGCTGCTGCGGCGCATTGCGGTTCTGGCCCGGCAATCCGTTCTGTCGCTGCGGCGACGGCTGCACTGGCTGGCCGCGGTTCGGATAAGGCGCGGTCGGATTGGTGCGACGGAAGTCCGGATTGGCACGGCGGAAGTCGCGCTGCTCGGTGACAACCTGGCGGCCGAGCGTCTGCGCGGTGTGGACCTGGCGCACGAAGCCCTGGTCGCGCGCCATCTGCTGCGGCGAGATCGTCAACGGCACCGCTGCGAAGCGCGCGCCGCCGGTGCCGGGCCGGATGGCAAATCCGCTCGCGCCGCGCGTCAGCACGCCGAGCGAGGCGCCGCTGCGGTCGCTGACCTCGATCCGTCCGACATGCCCGTCGGCGTCGGGATAGAGCTTGATGCCGACATTGTTGCCCGTCGCATTGGCGCCTTCCGGCACCTCCACGAGGCCCGTTGTGCCGCGAATGCCGAGCGTCGCCGTCGGCGTCGAGATCCTCATGTTGCCCGTCCTGGCGACCGCCGCCGCGACGAACGCCGCCGTTCCCTTGGCAACGTTGAACAGCGCGTTGTTCTGCTGGCCGCCGTCTTCGTAGACGTAGTTGTCGATCGTGATCTTGGCGTTGGCGCGCAGGTTGAAGGTGGTGCCGTCGGTGAAGGTGATGCCGAGCGACGAGGTCGCCGATGTCGCGACCTCGTCATTGGCGAAGATGTCGTCGCGGATCTGCAGCGGCGTCGTGGCGTTGTTGCGCTTGACGGTGGCGGTGCCGGTCATGGTTGCGACGTTGCCGATCGGCTCGGGCGCCGCGGCCTGTGGGGTGGCGGCAGGCGTTGGCGTTGCTGGTGCGGGCGTTGCCGGAGCTGCACCAGGAGTGGCGGCAGGGGCGGGCGCCGGCGCGGGTTGCGCTTGCGCGAGTTGCACCAGCTCCGGTGCGGCGACGGCGCGCCCATGCCAGCCCAGCATCAGGCCAGCGCTCAGCAGGAGCGCGAAACAGACTCTGCGCCGCATCACCATCGATTCCCGGGAAGCACTTGGACGGACCGGCAATTGAGCCGCGTCCGGCTGAATGCCGAATGAACGGCGGCGCCTTGTTGTCGTGGCGGCGATCAGGCGCCGCATCCGCGATGCGCTCGCACGGATCGCGCGCGGTCAGGGCGATGCTGTCGCGGCCGTCCCGTCGAGGGCGAGCAGGGCGTCACGCTCGGCGGCCGGCAGGGCGCGGATGCGACGCCTGGCGATGATGCGCAGGGCGGCATATCCGCCAAGGAAAACCAAGACCTTGCTGACGATGCCGTAGATCGGCATCAGCATCGCCCATGTCGTCACGCTGCAGGTGAGCGCAACGAACGCGTTCACGGCAGCCGAGACGAACATCAGGCCGGCCCAGGCGAGGCCAACCTTCGCGGCCACGTCGGGCACGACGGTCTTTGCGATCTCGGGCAGATAACGGTTCAGCCAGCCGGGCTTGAGCATCACGATGCCGACGATCGCGTAGATCACGCTCGGCTTGAACAGCACGAAGCGCGGATCACCGCTGAGCAGCGTCGCGGTGCCGGCGGCGACCACCAGGAACAGGCTCAACCACTCCATGGTGTCGATCGGCTTGCGGCGCACGAGCTGGATCCCGATCTGCACGACGCCGAACGCAATGCCGAGGCCGACCGAAAGCGCGGTGTCGTGCCTCAGCAGAAAGACGACGAGAAAGACCACGGTCGACGCCAGGTCGAGCAGCAGCAGCTTGGCTGCGGTGAGAAAATGCTTCATTGTTTTTTGGACCCATCCTTATCGAACGATTTCAATCCATCAATGGCGCGGATGGATAGCGTCTCTGAGATAGATGCAGGCGAGCATCGCGAAGACGTAGGCTTGCAGGAATGCGACGAGCAGTTCGAGGGCGGTGAGCGCGACAGTGAGTGCTAACGGGAGCACACCGCTGATCCAGCCGACGGCGCCGAGCGAGACGCCGAGCATCGCGACAAAGCCCGCGAACACCTTCAGCGCGATGTGGCCGGCAATCATGTTGGCGAACAGGCGGAGGCTGTGTGAGACCGGTTTCACAAAGAAGAACGAAAGGACTTCAATGAACACGACCACCGGCAAGATATAGACCGGAATGCCCGACGGCACGAATATCATGAAGAATTTCAGGCCGTTCCTGTACAGGCCGTAAATCAACACCGTGGACCAAACCAAAAGCGCGAGCGCCGCCGTGACGATGACGTGGCTTGAAATCGTGAACGCATAGGGGACGATGCCGACGAGGTTCGAAACGCAGATGAACAAGAACAGTGAAAAGACCAACGGGAAAAACTTCATGCCCTCCGCACCGGCGTTGTCGCGGATCATGCGAGCGACGAACTCGTAGGAGAGTTCGGCGACCGACTGCAATCGCCCGGGGACCAGCCGTCGCCCCGCCACGCCCCCGATCATCAGGGCCGCGATCAGCGCCACCGTCAGGAACATGTAGAGCGACGAGTTGGTAAAGGCGATCGCATGATTGCCGATGTGGCCGATTGTAAAGAGCGGTTCGATCTTGAATTGATGGATCGGGTCGATAGCCATTTGTCGTCTCGAAGGGCGAGGCCGGGAAACATTGCCCAAACCCAGCGCCCGCAGGCCTATCGATTTCTGAAATCGAGGAGCGAATTATCGATCTGGACGGACGATTTCCGCTTCGCTCGCAGCGTTGTGCCCGGCAATCGCGCGTCGGCGGAATTCGGTCGGGGTCAGACCGGTGTCGGCCTTGAACGCGCGGTTGAACGGCGCGAGCGACTGGAAGCCGGCATCCAGCGCGATCGTCAGCACCGGCACGTCCGCCTGGCCGGGATCGGCCAGCGCCGCCTTGGCTTCGTTGAGGCGGTAGCGATTGAGGAAGGCGTTGAAGTTGCGGTGGCCTAGCCCGTCATTGATGAGGGTTCGGAGCCGGTATTCCGGCATCCCGAGCCTGGCTGCCAACAGGCCGATGGTCAGGCCCTCCTGACGGTAACTCCGCTCCACCGTCATCAGATGTTCGAGGCGGTTGAGCGAGGCGCGCTCCAATGCGGACGGGCCGGCGCGCACAAGTGGCTCGGGTGTCCGGCGAGATTCGCCGCTCGCGGCAGCAGCGGCCGCTCCGGCGGGCTCGCGCTCGGGCGGGTCGAACAGCATCATCCAGATCGACAGCAGCGCGAAGGCGGCAAGGCCGCACGCGGCGGTCAGGCTGATCGACCGGCTGGGAATTCCGGCAAGTCCCGCGCCGGCGCTGAGCAATATCTGAGTGCTGATGCCGATCAGCAGCGCGACCAGCAGCCGGCCGCGCACCGTCGTGAAGGCCTTCGGCCAACCCCTCGCGGTCTGGGCGAGCGCCAGCAGCGCGAAGGCGATCGATGCTGCCGCCAGCAGGCGTCCGCAATTTGCTGCAACGGCGGGCCACAGGGGCCAGCCGTTATAGGTCGCGACGCCGAGCCCGGCCATCAGCACCCAGATCGCCGCATGCCAGGCGCGCAACGCAAAACGCTCGTCGAAAATCATCCGCGCCCACAGCCAGAGGATGACGGGAGAACTCATGCCGAGCGCGACGAAGGGCGAACTCCAGCCGAATGACCAGGTCGGAAAGAACGGCGCAGTCGAGATCGCGTAGGCCGCACCGGCCACACCCATGGCAGCACCGAGGCTCGCGCCGCGATGCACCATCGTGTAGCGGAGCAACAGCACCGCGCAGACCACCAGGAATAGCCCGACCACTGCACCGCGAAGGCCGAGATCAAGAGCCGTCAACGCCATTGCAGCCGCCCTCCGCGACATCGATCAAATCGACTATCGGGCGACTATACCGTCACGGTTGATCCGGATGAAACTGGTCGGGCTGGATCGCCGACGCAAAGCGCCGGCGGCGACGGCCGCCGGGCGGAAACATCCAGGGTCGGGAAATCTCGGGCCGGAGTTCAGAACACGCCGAGGACGATGGCGCAGACAAACGCCAACGCGACGTAGGCGGCGATCATGCTCAGCTTGCTCAGCAGAGGACTCGCGGAGTCCATTGGAACGCTCCCCTCGGTTCACAGCGGCCCCATCAACGCCAAAGCCGGCGATCGGTTCCCTTGCCATGAAAGCCAACTCTGCTGTCCATCCCGCTAATGGTGCGGGATGGAAGGGGTCTGCCGCGCGGCGGAGCGAATGCCCTGCCGGTTCCAATGCATGGTTAAGAACACATGAAATCAACGCGTTGAAGAGTCTTTAAATAAATTCGTCGAACCTGCGCGCATGACGCGTGGAGTTCGTTTGTATCTCGTCGGCTCCCTTGTCCTCGTTTCGCTGGCTGGTTGTGGGCGCGGTCTGTTTCAGACTGCCGAGCGCGAGCCGTGGCGGGCCGAGGCGGAGGCCGCATGTCTGAAGTCCGGCGCGGTCAAGGAAAGTCCCGATCTCGTCCGCATCGATCCGATCTCCGGTCCGGGCGTCTGCGGCGCGGAGTTTCCGCTCAAGGTCGCCGCGCTCGGGGAGGGCAGCTCCGCCTACGGATTTGCCGACGACGATCTGCGGCCGCCGGCGCCGATCGGTAACCAGCCACGCTGGCCGATCAATCAGCCGCCGCCGAGCCGGCCGCCCGCGCAAGCGCCATATTCCGACCGGGCCGTGGGCCAGCCGAATTATGGTGCCCAACCGAACGGTCCGATCTCGTTGACCGCGCCCGGCGTCGCGCCGCAACAGGACGAGATCAACCTGCCGCCCGACGGGACACCCGAAGCAAGGGCCGACAAGCCTTATTATCCGGGCTTGCCGGCCAATCCTCAGCGCGACAGCGCGGCCGCACCTTACTCGCCGGCGCCGTATGGCCAGCAGCCCGGCGGAGGAGCGTTGCCGCGGCTCGGTCCCTCGCGCGGCAATCCGGTCGCGGCGGTTGGACCGGTCACGGTGAAGCCTGCGGCGACGCTTGCATGCCCGATCGTCTCGGTGCTCGAGCGCTGGCTCAACGAGTCCGTGCAGCCCGCGGCGCAGCGCTGGTTCGGCGCGCGCGTGGTCGAGATTAAGCAGATTTCCGCCTATTCCTGCCGCGGCATGAACGGCAATCCGCATGCCCATATTTCCGAGCATGCCTTTGGCAACGCTCTCGATATTGCCGCCTTCACGCTCGCCGACGGCCGCCGCATCACGGTCAAGGACGGCTGGAGGGGGCTGCCGGAGGAGCAGGGCTTCCTGCGCGACGTGCAGGCCGCTGCCTGCCAGCAGTTCACCACCGTGCTGGCGCCGGGCTCCAATGTGTATCACTATGACCACATCCATGTTGACCTGATGCGTCGCGCCAGCCGCCGCGTCATCTGCGAGCCGGCTGCCCGGTCGGGCGAAGAGGTTGCTGCACGCGCCGGCGGCCGTAGCCCCTATGCAGCGCGCGATCCTTATGTCACAGGATCAATCGCGGGCAGAAAGCCCGCCGCCTTCCGGAGCAGGCCCGGAAGCAACGAAGAAGACGACCTCGTCGACGAGTAGCGCGCCAGGCGCTCACGTTTTTGCCCGTTGCCGTGCAAACGGTAGCCATCTTTCTACTGCATATCCTCGCCGAGTCGGGCACGCCCGGCTGATTCTGGGGGACACCTTTGCAAGACGCGCCGATTATTCTGGTCATTGAAGACGATCGCGATTTGCAGTCGCTGGTCGAGGATGCGCTCAGGGACGGCGGCTACGAGCCGGCGATCGCGGGCTCCGGCGAGGAGGCGCTGACGCTCCTCAAAGCCTTCCGGACCAAATACAGCGCGCTCGTCACCGACATCCGGTTGCTCGGCCGGCTCGACGGCTGGCGCGTGGCGCGCGGCGCGCGCGAGATCGACCCCTCGTTTCCCGTGCTCTACATCACGGGTGGCTCAGGTGACGAGTGGCCGACCAGGGGCGTGCCGGACAGCATCCTGCTGCAAAAGCCGTTCTCGCCGGATCAACTGGTCGAGGCGCTTGCCAAGCTGCTCAAGACGGCGCCACAGGCCTGATCGCGGCGGTGCCGATGGGCGCACCACGCTGATGTGATAAGAGCTGAGCCAGCCTCATCATCACGGAGATCCATTATGGCTGCAGAGAAAGTCGCGCTCGTCACCGCGGGCGGCAGCGGCATGGGAGCGGCGGCCGCGCGCCGGCTGGCGGCCGATGGCTTTCGCGTCGCGATCCTGTCGTCGTCGGGCAAGGGCGAGGCGCTGGCGAACGAGCTCGGCGGCCTTGGCTTCACGGGCTCGAACCGCTCGAACGACGATCTGAAGCGCGCCGTCGACGGCGTGATGGCGCGCTGGGGCCGCATCGACGCGCTGGTCAACAGCGCCGGCCACGGCCCACGCGCGCCGGCGCTGGAATTGACCGACGAGCAATGGCACACCGGCCTCGACGTCTATCTGATGAACGTGATCCGCCCGACGCGGCTCGTCGCGCCGGTCATGCAGGCGCAGAAGTCGGGCGCGATCGTCAACATCTCCACCGCCTGGGCGTTCGAACCGAGCGCGATGTTTCCGACCTCGGCGGTGTTTCGCGCCGGGCTTGCCGCCTTCACCAAGCTGTTCACGGACAGCTATGCCGCCGACAATGTGCGCATGAACAACGTGCTGCCGGGCTGGATCGACAGCCTGCCGGCAACCGACGAGCGCCGCCAGAGCGTGCCGATGAAGCGCTACGGCAGAGCGGAAGAGATTGCGGCGACGATCGCGTTCCTTGTCTCCGAAGGCGCGGGCTACATCACCGGTCAGAACATCCGCGTCGACGGCGGATTGATGCGGTCGGTGTAGGGTACAACTGCGACCCGTCATCCCCGCGCAACGGGTCGTCGTTGTCGGTGGAGGAGCGCGCGCTCTTGCGCGTGTCTCGAAGGATGCATCGCGGTTGCAGGCGGGCCGTCGCCCTTCGAGACGCGCTGCGCGCTCCTCAGAGCCTGTGAATCTTTGTGCAGATTTTGATTGAGTTTGCACGCTTGCAGTGATTCCTGATTGTGGACACTGGAGAGGTGCAACGATGTCCGGCGATGAACTTTTTTCGGATCTTCCGCA